>Ga0105046_10000338_pt1 | contig 63368 bp, 51 predicted proteins | sample MAT03_FD_78385 | JGI IMG/M metagenome (GOLD analysis project Ga0105046, IMG submission 78385) | Freshwater microbial communities from Lake Fryxell liftoff mats and glacier meltwater in Antarctica - MAT-03 (megahit assembly) | ecosystem: Environmental > Aquatic > Freshwater > Ice > Liftoff...
CCGCGATAGTCTTCGGCAAAATCCAACCCGTAGCCGACGACGAACTCGTCCGGAATCGTGAAGCCGGTGTAGCCAACCTGCACCGGCCGCAACCGGCGATCCGGCTTGTCTAACAAAGCCGCGATGCGAATACTGCGCGGCTTCCGGTTATGCAGCAGCCCGATCAGGTAGCTGAGCGTCACACCCGTATCCACAATATCTTCGACGATGATTATATTCGCCCCCTCGATCGACGTGTCCAGATCCTTGGTAACCTTCACTTCGCCCGAAGTGGTCTTGCCTTTGCCGTAGCTGGAAATCCCCATGAAATCCATCCGTACGGGCCGGTGGATCGCGCGCGCCAGATCGGCGACGAAGATGAACGCGCCCTTCAGTATTCCAACGAGGATCAAATCCCCTTCTTTGTAATCCTTCGTGATCTGCGCGCCAATTTCGGCCACGCGCTTTTGAATCTCGACGTCGGATAGGAGAACGCGAAGCTGCGGATTGTTCATGCTGAGTTTAGTCCGTCGTGCGGAATCGGGTGCTCGGAGGGCCGACATGGATATGGGGCGCGGTAGCCTGCCCTCTTACGGCGGTGCGAAACGCGAAGAACGGAATCTTTTGCTGTTCCAGAAAGCGCATCAGCCAGCGCCCTTCCACTCCATCCGGGTTAACAGCCACGTCAATACGGCCACGGTGATCGAAGCCCATCGAACGGTGCAGCGCCGTATCTCCGCGCGCGCTCACGGGGAGCTTGTGGTCGAATTTCTTTTCGAATTCCAACACCACTTGCTTGAACTCGTCGTTTCCGAACTTGCTCTCGCCCGTGAACCGGGTGATGCGCGCAATTGCGCCATCGGCGATTGAAGGTTGGTCGGGCTGCTGCTCGCTCACTTCCTGTTCGGCACGAATCATCGCCACGATTTCCGCCAGACTTCGGGCGCGCTGTTCCATCGCGTCCACCAGTTTTCGCGAGCGGTCGATTTCCTCTTCCAACGGAATCAAAGCAGTCCGCGGCGCGACTCCCTCACTCACCAACTGGGCCAATTGCGCCAACTGCGCCCGCTGCCGTTCCAGCCTGCGCGCGGCGGCGCTCGTCGCTTCGGTTGACTGCGCTTCCGTTAGGTCTTCCAGTTCCACCCGAGTGTCCAGCGTCTCGGCTATCAACGCGTCGTCCTGCGACTGACGCAACGCGCCTTCGGCCACTTCGACTTGCATCCTTGAAGCTGCGCCCTCGTCCGCCAATTTCTTGACGTGCTCCACTTGTTCGCGCGCTTGCCGCACCGCACCCGTCTCCCCTGCGCACAACGCGCAGGCGGCCAGGAACGAAGCAAACGTCAATACACAGATCCGCACTATACTTTAAGTGTAGTACGACATCGTCATAGGAGCAGTATTTGCAGGCACAGACAACCCGTAAGCAACCGAAAAAGGCTGCACCCATTCTCGCGGCGGAACCCGTCGCTGAAGTTTTGGAAACCTCGCCGGAAGAACTAAGCCCGACGTGGATCACCGCCGTCCAGGCGGCCGAAGACAAACAGGCCGTCGATATTCACGTCCTGGATCTCCGCGGCATCACCACGATGGCCGACACCTTCTTAATCTGCCATGGCCGCAACTCCCGTCAGAATCAGGCAATCTGCGACGAGATCGAACAAAAGCTGAAGGACGAACACGGCGAACGGCCAATGGCGATAGAAGGATTGAAAAACGCCGAGTGGATCCTGATGGACTACGGCGATCTGGTCGTTCACATCTTTAGCGAAGCCGCCCGTGAATACTACGACCTGGAACGGTTGTATCGCGACGCGAAACGGCTCCAGGTCGCGTAGTTACTTCTTCGCCGCTGCCGGCGGAGGCGCTGCTTCCTTCACCGCGGCGGCCAGATCCCTGATCTCGCTGACAGCCTTGGCGTCCAGTATGTAAATTTCGGGCTCGTTGGCTCGCTTGGCATAATAAACATCGCCCTGCTTGCTCACGTTCACCTTCTCCTTGCCGGCCGTATACTCCGCGAATGGCGCCCCGGCGGATGCGGCGGCAAACTTCGTTGCCGTCAACTCGCGTAGCCGGTCGATCAGTTGCTGCACCGAACCGGGGTCGATCGCCTTCCCGTCACGTTTCCAATCCGCGCCGGACTTGGTGAACGGGTACGAAGCCCCCTCTTGTTTCACCTCCACGCCCTCCGGCTGCGTGAATCCGAATTCGAACAGCTTCTTATTCCGGAAATCGTCCAGCCCTTTAGCCAAACCCTCGCCGAGTTCCGCCGTCGTCTTGAAGATCCCCTCAACGGCGCTCGACTTCGCGTAGTAGTCCTTGTCTTTACCCACGCGAACTTCAACCTGCATCGTCCCTTTCGGATCCGTGACCTTGGCTATTCCCACCGGTTTGGCCGCGGCGAACTTTGCCGGGATGGCCGCCTCTTCCTCCGTATCGTTGGTCACCTCCATCTTGGCGTCCTTCAACTTCCGGACCAATTCTTCGGCGGCAAAATTGTCCGCTCGCAGCGCCTGCGGCTTCAGAATGGTCCAGGCGTTCGCGTTGTTCTTCCCGAACTCAATCGCCCCTAATTCCACGCGCGTCAGTTTCTCGATATCGAAAGGCAGCAGCCGCTTATCGCGCAAATCTCGCCAGGTCTTCTCCAGCCCGGTTTTGGTGCTGGTAGATACCGTGAACAGCCGCGGCTCACCCTCGACACGCGCATAGACAGCCGAACCGCTCGGGGCGCTGTCGCCGAGGTGCAGCGTATGCGTCTTTCCGTCCTTCCGGCTAACCACGAGCGTCAGCAGCGGGCTCTTCAACCCATACGGACCGAAGTCGGCCGTCTTTTCGTCCACCAGCCGTTCGGACGAAAGCACCGCCAATGCCGATACCATCGCGCTAACCGCGTCGCCGTCGGCCGCCAGTTTAACCGGAGATTCAATCGTCCACGCCGCGCCCTTGACGAGCGTCACCGGATCGGCGCCCATCCGCCGAATCTCGATCTTCGTGATCTGATCCTGCGGAATCTCCAAAACCTTCGGCGCGTCGTCAGGCGAACTGGGCGGTTTGGGCTCCTGCTTGTTCGACCACCATAGGGCGCCGCTCAGCCCCAGCAGCAACACGGCGCCGATAATCAATCGCTTGGGATCCATACCGCTATCTCCGCTTCAGCCAAACCATGATGCCTGCCGCCAGCACGCCGAGAGCGGGCAGAAAGCTGGTCGCATACAACATCCAGAACTGATTGGGCTTCACCGTCAGCCGCCGGTCCTCCGGCTCCTTGGGCCGAATGGAAATCAAGTCCTCGTCGGACGACATCCAGTTCACCATGTTCAGGAACAAATCACGATTGCCATAACGGTTCAGCATCGCCGCGCTGGCCCAATCCACGGAACCAACGACGACGACGCGGCCTTGCTTCTTAATATCGCCACCACCGCCCACGGCAGTAGCCGCACCCAGCACAAACGGGCCATTGGCATCCTTCGGCGGAGCCCCTGCCTGCAGCTTAATCAGATCCAACGTCTTCGTGCTGTAGGCATCCGCCGAGGAAGAAAACAGTTTCTCCGCGCCATTCTTGGCCTCAATACTCCGGGCCAGTGCAATCAGCGCCGGCAGACCGCGCATATCGCGCACAATCGGGTGCTGTGAGAAATCATCGACAGCCAGCACGCCGGGGCCGGCCGAATCAAATAGCAGATCGTTGTTGACCTTTATGTTCCATGAGTCCAGCAGCGCCACCAGCCTGGCATTCTCATCCGTCTCTTCCCGTGCGCCTTTGATCGCCGGCGTCATCAGGAACATGGCGTCGCCGCCCTTTTCCACGAACGTCTTGATGGCGGCAATGGCGGCTTCGCTATACTCGCGTCGCGCGCCAGCGGAAAGCAGAATTGTACACGCGGCGGGAATCTCGGCCTTCTCGGCCATCTTCACCGTCAGCGTCTTATAGTTGTTTCGCTCCACGGCCTGTTTCACGGAGCCGAAACTGCTGGGCTCCGCACCTTCCAGGGACCGCTCACCGTGGCCGTCCAGGGCGCACAGCGTCTGCTCGCCGGTCTGCTGTAACCGGACCATCGCGCCGGTGATTTCCTGCTCGGTCACTGCCTTGGCCTCTTCGCGGCGCGTACCGCTATCGAGAATCAGCGTTCCGTAGCTCCGCGCGCCATAGGCCTTCGCTTTGGCCGGGTCCTTATCCGGATCGACGTACTGAATCTTGAATTTAGTCGAAAGATTCGAGTAGCGATCCAGCACTCCCTTTGCCGTTTCGAAGCGGCTGGTGCGGTCAAAGTACATCGCCTGCAAGTCGCTCTTTAAGCCCTTAACCACCTTCTCCGTCTGATCGGATAGCGAGTAGCGCTTGTTAACCGTCGTGTCCCACGACTTGTTATTCCGGTCCGCCAGTACATTAATGACAACGAGCGCAGCGACGAAAATCGCCACATAAAGGCCAGTGTAGGCCGTGAATTTAGATTGCCGGGATGCCATGGTTTAGGATCTCCACCGCAAGGATTCGAGCGATCGCGCCGTCAGAAAGATACCCAACACGATCACCGAGAGAAAGTAAATGGTGTCTTTGGTATCGATGACGCCGCGCGCGTACGCATTGAAGTGCGACGTCAACGAGAGATAAGCGAGCACCTTGGCCCAGCCGTCGGCTTTAAAAGTCGTCGCCCAATCAAAGGTCCAAAAGAGCAGGCACATGCCGAATGTCGTCGCGCCGGCCACAATCTGGTTCTTGGTCGTATTCGATATGAACATGCCGATGGAGAGTAGCGCGCCGCCCTGCAGGAACATGCCCAAATAAGCGGTTGCGAGCGGACGCCAGTCCGGGTTGCCGAAGAAGAAGACGAAGCTCAGGCACAACAGCTTAACCAGCAGAATACTGCCGTACATGCCCATCGCTCCCAGCCATTTGCCAAGGATGATTTCCAGATCGGTAACGGGCGAAGTAACCAGCAGTTCGATCGTCCCGGAGCGCTTCTCTTCCGCGAACAGTCGCATCGTGATCATGGGAATCAGGAATAGGGAAAGAACGGCGGCGTTGGAGACAACCGGCGCGATGACGTACCCGTTCAGGTCCGCCGGACCGCCGCCCTGCTGCGACATCTCGATGAAATTGGCAATCGCGATCAACGAGAACCACCCCGAAATCAGGGCGTAAATGGCCAGCAACGCGTAGGCGATGGGCGAGACGAAGTAGCTCTTCAGCTCCTTCTGGGCAATAACGAGAATGTTGCTCATGCGGCTTCTCCTTTCTCAGAGATTTCTGCGGGCGCTTTATCGGCGGACGTCAATTGCAGGAAGACGTCTTCCAGTGACATGCCCGCGGCCTTCAATTCGGTCAACGCAAAACCGCCTTCCACCACGGCACGCGCCAGATCGGCGCGGATGCTGCGGCCTTGCAGGCTCTCCACTTCGAACATCGCCCGATTGTTCTTCTCCTCGCGCAGCACCACCTTGCTGACCCCGGAGACCTGCTCCAGGCGCCGTTGTACCGCATTCGTGTCCAGCGTCCCGTCGACGCCCTCCACTTCCACGCCGACATTCTCCGAGCCCCGCATGCGGTTGGTGAGATTATCAACAGTATCGGTGGCGACCAGTTTGCCCCTCGAAATAATGACGACGCGCTCGCAAGTCGATTCCACTTCCGGCAGAATGTGCGTCGAAAGAATGATGGTGTGGTCCCCGGCCAGACCCTTGATCAATTCGCGAGTCTCCAGAATCTGCTTCGGATCCAGGCCCGATGTCGGCTCATCCAGGATCAGCACGTCCGGGTTATGCAGTAGCGCCTGGGCCAGGCCCACGCGCTGTTTATAGCCTTTGGAAAGCTTCGCGATCAACTTCTTTCGAACGTCGCCGATGTTGATCTTGCCGGAGACTTCGGTGATGCGCTTCGCCAGATCGTTGCCGCGCAGGCCCTTCAGCTTGCCGACGAAATCCAGATACTCGCCCACCTCCATGTCCGGGTAGAGCGGCGGCGTCTCGGGCAGATAGCCGATGCGCTTTTTCACCTCCATCGGGTGCGTAAGAACATCAAATCCGGCAACGCTTGCCTTGCCTTCCGACGGAGGCAGGAAACAGGTCAATATACGCATCGTCGTGGTCTTTCCGGCGCCATTGGGCCCCAGAAAGCCGACGATTTGACCCTTCCCAACCTCGAAGGAGACGTTATCGACCGCGGTAAAGCGGGCGTAGCGCTTGGAAACACCTTCGACTTTAATCACTGTTATAAACCTCGATCACAATCCCATAATCTGATAGCCGGAATCCACGAAAATCGTGTTCCCGGTGACGCCACGGCCAAGGTCGCTAGCCAGGAATACAGCAGTGTCGGCCACTTCGGCCGGAGTGCAGTTCCGGCGCAGCGGAGCTTTGGCGGCGATAGCGTCGAGTATCTTGCTAAAGTCTTTAATACCACGAGCGGCCGCGGTTTTGATAGGTCCGGCGCTGATGGCGTTGACGCGGATGTTACTGGCTCCCAACTCGCCCGCCAGATAGCGGACGGAAGCTTCGAGGGCGGCCTTGGCAACACCCATCACGTTGTAGTTTTCGATGACGCGCTGGGCGCCCAGATAGCTGAGCGTCATGATCACGCCGCCATCGGTCATCAAGGGACGAACCGCGTTCGCGACGCCAACCAGCGACCACGCGCTAACCTCTGTCGCCAGCTTAAAGCCATCGCGCGACGTTTGCAGAAAAGGGCGGGCCAGATCTTCGCCATTCGCGAATGCGATCGAATGGACAAGAATATCGATCTTGGGAAAATCGGCCCCCAGCGTCGTAGCCAGATTGGCGAGGTCGTCGTCCTTTGAAACATCGCACTGGAACACCTTCGCGGCGCCCAGGTTCGCTCCGATCTCTTCGAGCGAACGCTGGAGGCGCTCCCCCTGATACGTCAGGAGCACCGTCGCGCCCTCGCGGCGGAAGGCCTGCGCGATGGCGTAGGCGATACTCCACCTATTGGCGATCCCTAGAATAAGGGCCGTCTTACCCTGCAACAAATCAGACATAACTTCTTAGTCTACCGCTTCAGCTTGATCGGCTTGCCGCCCTGCTCTTTGCTCTTCTGGGCAGCGTCCATAAAAGCGAAGAGCTCCATGGTCTCGTCTTCGTTCACCGGCGAGACGCCCGTCTGGAAGAACTTGATGATTTCCTTCAGCATCGGCACGTAACCAACCTTTATCTTCCCGCTCTCGATCACCTTCTTCTCGGTATAAGCGACGGCCCCGAAGTCGCCGTAGGGGCGGAGAACCTGCACGGTGCCCACCCGGCCATCGGACCATTTCCCGACGACGACATCGTTATCGGAAGCGATCCGTGTGACTTCCACGCAGCCCGGACCCAGCAGCGCATAGAGCATCTCGATGGGGTGAACGGCGTACCAGCTCAGGTCCAGGTAGTGCGACTTGTCGATCGGGCCGGGGCCCCAAACGGTGACGCTCTTGTTGGCCGGGCTCTTCATTGTCGTCATCTGGTCGGCCCAGCGCAGGCTGGAGGAACTGAACCACTTCACGTTGGCCGCCTTCGCGGCTTTCGCGATCGCCAGCGCGTCGGCATACGTCGCGGCCAGCGGCTTGTCGATGAACATTGGCTTCCCGCACTTCAATGCCGCCGTCGCCTGTTCCAGGTGCTTGCGGCCATCGACCGACTCCAGCAGAATCGCGTCGACCTTGCCGCACATCGCGGCAATCGTCGGGACGATCTCCACCTGATACTTTCCGGCCAGTTCCTTCGCGAAGCCTTCGACGCGGTTAGCGCTGGACTCAATGTCGGGGCTGCCGCCCTTGAAAGCCGCAACGATTTTCGCGCCGGGAATGTGATCGGGGCTGGTTGGATCGTTCAACACCTTGGCGAAGGCGGTGACATGGGAAGTGTCGGTCCCGATGATTCCGAGACGAAGATCGGCGGCGCTGGCGGCGATGGCACACAATAGAAGGAGGCTGACGGGTTTCATTACGGGAATTGTATCGCGCGTGCAACTGGACACACCGCTTGTTTATGTAAAAGGCGTCGGGCCCTATCGGGCGGAGATGCTGGAGGCCAAGGGCCTCACCACCGTCAATGACCTGTTGCACTACCCCCCATTCCGTTACGAAGACCGCAGCAATTTGAAGCCGATCGACCGTCTGGCGCCCGGTGAAATGGCCACCGTGATCGTGGATGTGCGGGAAACGCGCCTGCCAAAAGTGGGACGGAAAAATGTCGGGATGTTTGAGGCGATCTTCGGCGATGGATCGCGCAGCACGCTGACAGGGAAGTGGTTCCACGGCGCATATCTGGCCAATGTGCTGCATGAGGGAATGCGCCTTTCGATCTACGGCAAGGTGGAGTTCGACCCGTACAAGGGCGACCTGATGATGATGCATCCGGAGTTCGAGATGCTCGCGGCCGACGATGAAGACGGCGACATGTCGCTCCACACCGGACGCGTCGTACCAATCTATGAAGCGGCAGGCAAAGTGACGCCTAAAATGATGCGTGCCCTGGCACGCCGCGTTCTGGACGAAGTGGATCCGCTGGAAGAGTTTCTGCCGGCGGCTTTCCGGGAAAAGCTAAAGCTGCTTGACCGGTGGGCGGCCGTCCAAGCCATTCACTTCCCCGGGGAAGACGCGGACTTACGGCTGTTGAATTCGTTTCGCTCCCCTGCTCACTTCCGGATGATTCTCGAAGAGTTCTTCTGGCTGGAATGCGGGCTCGAATTGAAGCGAACGAAGGCCAAGGCGGTGGAAGGGATCCGGTTCGCCCTGACCGACCAGGTCCGCGAAAAAATCAAGGCCATGCTGCCTTTCAAGCCAACGGGGGCGCAGAAGCGTGTGCTGGGCGAGATCGCAAAGGACATGGCGGAACCGCACCCGATGAGCCGATTGCTCCAAGGCGATGTCGGCAGCGGAAAGACCCTGGTGGCCGCCGAGGCCGCCATCATTGCCATTGAGAACGGCTACCAGGTGGCGGTCCTGGCGCCCACCGAGATCCTGGCGATGCAGCACTACGCCTATTTCAAGAACCTGTTCGAACGACTGGGCTATGTGGTGGTGCCGCTGGCCGGATCGTTCAAGCCCAAGGAGAAGGAAAAGATCCGGGGCTTCGTCGAGCAGGGAATGGCGCACATTGTTGTAGGGACGCACGCGATTTTAGAGGAAGGCGTCCGGTTCCAGAACCTGGGCCTGGCCATCGTGGACGAACAGCACCGCTTTGGAGTAATGCAACGCCTGAAGCTCATGGAAAAGGGCAACGTAAAGCCGGACGTGCTGGTGATGACCGCGACGCCGATCCCCCGGACGCTGGCGTTAACGATGTACGGCGACCTGGATACTTCGGTGATCGATGAAATGCCGCCGGGACGGAAGCCGATTCGTACGAAGCATTTGCCGTCGTCGCGGATCGAAGAGGTATGGAGCTTCGTGGGCCGGGAAGTGGCGGCGGGCAGGCAGGCCTACGTTGTTTATCCGGTAATCGAAGAGTCGGAGACGGCCGGACTGAAGGCGGCGGAGAAAAGTTATCTGGAGCTTCGCGACATCGTGTTCCCGAAGTTCGCTGTCGGACTTCTGCACGGGAAACTGCCGCAGGCCGACAAGGAGGCGGTGATGGCGGCGTTTAAGGCCGGGCAGATTCACATCCTCGTGGCCACGACCGTCGTTGAAGTGGGCGTGGATGTGCCGAATGCCACGGTGATGGTGATTGAACAGGCGGAGCGGTTTGGGCTGGCGCAACTCCATCAGTTGCGCGGTCGTGTCGGCCGGGGCGGGGAACAGAGCTATTGTGTGTTGGTGACGGAGAAGTTAGGCGAGACGGCGCGGGAGAGAATACGCACGATGACGGAATCGACAGACGGCTTCTACATTGCGGAAATGGATTTGCGGCTGCGAGGTCCGGGCGAGTTTTTCGGCACCAAGCAGAGCGGCATGCCGGCACTGCGGTTCGCCAACATCATTCGTGACGCGGAGTTGTTGGAGGTGGCGCGCAGCGAAGCGGAGTCGTTTATTCAGCATCCGCCCAGCGAGGAAGAACTGCGACGCGCGGTTCACTTTATTAGCGAGAACTGGCAGCGCCGCTATGGCCTGGTGCAGGTAGGGTGATGCGCATAATCGCGGGGGAGTTCAAGAGCCGGAAACTGGCCAGTGTTCCCGGCTGGGATGTCCGGCCGACGCCTGACCGGTTGCGCGAGACGATGTTCAGCATTTTGGCTCCCCTGATCGAGGGGACGGTATTTGTCGACGCCTACGCCGGGGGCGGGTCGGTGGGAATTGAGGCGTTGAGCCGAGGCGCTTCGAGAGGGGTGTTCATAGAGCGCGCGCCGGCCGCGCTGGAGGTCTTGCGGGCGAACATTGCGAGCCTCGGCTTGCAGGGACGGGCGAACGTGCTGCGGGGAAAGGCGGCGGGCGCGCTGGCGGGGTACAAGGCCGATATCGTGTTCCTGGATCCGCCGTATACGGAGCCGGAGGAGTATGCCGCTTCCTTCGCCGTGGTCAGGGCGCCATTGGTGATTGCCCAGCACGCCTCGCGGGAAGTCCTTGCGGAGCGGTATGGATCGCATGTTCGATACCGGACCGTTAAGCAGGGCGACAATACGCTCAGTTTTTACCGTGTTGAGCAGGAAAGCCCGAAGCCTGTGGTGGAATAGTTGGAGCAATATGAAGGCAACGCAAATTCGTTGGATGGGATTGACCGCGGCTGTACTCGTACTCTTCCTCGGGTATAGGGTCGCCGGGCAGAAGGACCGGAAGGTCGCCGAAGCCGTAATTTACCGGGCCACACCAGTCCCGGACCGGATCATTCTCACCTGGGCGGGGGATCCGTCGACGACCGCCGCCGTTACATGGCGCACCGACGCTACCGTCACCGCGGCCGTGGCCCAGATCGCTGTTGCCGAAGATGGACCGGCCTTCGTCAAGAAGGCCAAGCCGGTCACCGCATCCACCGAGAACGGCACGGAGAACTATCACTCGGTTCGGTTCACAGGCTTACAGCCAGACTCGCAGTACGTCTACCGGGTGGGCGATGGAGCCAACTGGAGTGACTGGAACCAGTTCCGCACCGCCGCTGCCGGCCCCGCCCCATTGGAGTTCATCTATGTCGGCGATGCCCAGAACGACCTGTTTTCGCTCTGGTCACGCGTGATCCGCAATGGCTACTCGGAAGCGCCGAAGGCGCGCTTTATCCTCCACGCCGGCGATCTGGTGAACCGTGGCCTGGTCGATTCCGAGTGGGGCGAATGGCATGCCTCCGCGGGTTGGATCAATCGGTCCGTTTTTTCGGTGCCGACACCGGGAAACCACGAGTACACCGCCGGTGAAGACAAAATTCGCCGGCTGACGGGGCACTGGCGCAAGACGTTCACACTGCCGGAAAATGGCGTCGCGGGCCTGGAAGAGTCGAATTATTGGTTCGACATTCAGGGCGTGCGTATTGTGTCGATGAATTCGAATGAGCGGCAAAAGGATCAGGTCGCGTGGCTGGACAAACTGCTTTCCGGCAACCCCAACAAATGGACGATCCTGACGTTCCACCACCCCATCCTTTCAACCGCGAGGGGCCGGGATAACAAGGAACTGCGGGAGATGTGGCAGCCCGTGTTCGACAAATACCGCGTCGATATGGTGCTGACCGGGCATGACCACACCTATGGACGCAGCAATGTCGCCACGGGGACCAGCACCAAACTGGGAGGCACCGTTTACGTCGTTTCCGTCTCCGGCCCGAAGATGTATAGCCTGGAGCCCGAGCCGTGGATGCAGCGCAAGGCCGAGGACACGCAGCTTTACCAGATCATTCGCATCGACGGTAAGCAGTTGAAGTATGAGGCGCGAACGGCGCGCGGCGTAATCTACGACGCCTTCACGTTGACCAAGTCCAACGGCAAGCCCAACAAGATCTCCAATACGAAGGTAGCGGCGCCCGAACATGTCCGCACGGAGGAAGAGCGGGCTGCGATCATAAAGGAGGCTGCCGACCGAAAAGCGGAAGCGGACCGGAAAGCCGCAGAGGAGAAGAAAAAAGCCGCGCAGTGAAGAAGCAGGTTCTGTTGGTTTGTCCGGAGGCGCCGTATCCGGTTTTGGGTGGCGGGGCGCAACGGATCGCATCATTTATCGAATACTTCGTCGCGCGGGGCTGCGTGGTGGATGTGCTGTCGTTTGTGCCTTGCCAGGCGCCGCCGGAATTTGTCCGGGAGGTACTGTACGTCCCGTTGCCGGTCAACGGCCGGTCGCTGGCGGCGCGGGTACTGCGGAATGCCGGGCGGTTGGCCCGCGGAGTGCCTCCTTTGATTGACCGGCTCGCGGGGTTCGATGCGCCGATCCGCGCGGTTTTGGGCAGTCGACGGTACGATTTGGCGGTGATGGAGCATCTTTGGCTGGCTCCCTACGTGGATTTGATGCGTAACTACGCGGAACGGGTCTGGTGCGACCTGCAAAACATTGAGTCCCGATTCTTTCGGACGTTGGCGGCGTCCTCGGGCCCGGGAGCATCATGGGTGCATGGACGCTTTGCGCGGTTGAGCGAAAAACTGGAAGCGGAATTGCTGCCAAAGTTCGACGGATGCCTGGTGTGTTCGGAAGACGACGCGAAGTTGGTGCGGGATGCGCGGGTCGTGGTCTACCCGAATACGATCGGGTGGTTCGAGCGGAGGGAGAGGGTGAAGCGCCAGGTGTTGGTATTTTCGGCCAACATGGAGTACCACCCGAATCAGCAGGCCGTGCGATGGTTCCATGGAAGCATCTGGCCGAAGTTGCGGAGCCGGTTCCCGGAGCTGCGGTGGCGTTTGGTGGGCATGAATCCGGAAGCCGTCCGGAACGTGGTGCGAGGGGACTCGCGGATTGAATTGACCGGCTTCGTGGAGGACGCCATGGCCGAGATCGGAGAGGCGCAGCTCGCGGTGGTGCCGCTGCTGTCCGGGAGCGGGACGCGGATCAAGATTCTGGAAGCGTGGGCCGCCGGTACGGCCGTAGTTTCCACAACACTCGGCTCCGAAGGCCTGCCGGGCTGTCTCCGTATCGCCGATGGGGCGGAGGCCTTTGAACGGGCAGTGGCCGAGTTGCTCGACGACCCCGGCGAGCGGAAACGGCTGGAGGAAGCAGGCCGGAAAACCTATGAAGTGCGGTTTCACCGGAAAGCGGTCTGGAACATTTTAGATATTGAAGGACCAGGCCGCGAATTGCGCTAAAACGAAGTTACAAATGCGCAACGACTCCCCGTCGTGTGGCGGGTTAGTCCGGGGGGACTATACTGGAAGCAGGTTCATGCGATTCAGCATTGACGCCCACGCCATCGGCAGGCACCTAACGGGGAACGAGGTTTATGTTCGTAGCCTGCTCGAGGGGTTTGCGTCGCTCGACAAGAAATCGGAGTTTATAGCCTACACCTCCGTGCGTGGCGCGGAGGAGCTTGTGCCTGAGCGGATACGGACCCGGCGGGTGAGCGAGAATCCATTTCTCCGTCTGGGATTGGATTTGGGGCTGCGCGTAAGGTCGGACGCTCCGGACCTTTTGCATGTGCAATATACGGCTCCGCTGTACTGTCCGGCGCCCGTGGTGGTAAGTATCCACGACGTGAGTTACTTGGAACATCCCGAATTTTTCCCGATGGCGCGGCGGGTTCAGCTAAAGATCAGCGTGGAACGGACCGTACGGCGGGCCGCGAAGATACTGACGTTGAGCGAGTTCTCCCGGCAGGGAATCGCGCGATCCTACGGGCTGGATCCGGGTAAAGTGGCGGTGGTGCCGGCGGCTTGTTCGGCTATCTTCAAGCCCGTGTCACGGCCAAAGGCGAAGGCGTTTGTGGAGGGCCGGTTTCAGGTGGCGCATCCCTTCATTCTGTGTGTCGGGGATCTCCAGCCGCGAAAGAATCCACTGGGCCTTATTCGCGCGTTCGAGGAATTAGTCGGGAACTGCCCGGAGTTGCCGCACCATTTAGTGATGGTCGGCAAGGATACTTGGTACGCCTCCAAAGTGCATCTGGCCGCCGAGAATTCGCCGTTTGGGAACCGGATTCACTTTACCGGTTACGTGGATGACGCGGAACTCCTGCAGCTTTACAATGCCTGCGACATCTTCGTGTTTCCGTCCTATTATGAAGGCTTTGGGATCCCGATTCTGGAGGCGATGGCCTGTGGGCGGGCGGTAGCGTGCGCGAACACCTCGGCGATGCCGGAAGTGGCGGGATCGGCGGCGGTGTTGTTCAATCCGCATTCGACCGAAGAAATGATGGTTTCGATGCGGGACCTGTTGCGGAACGCGGAATTGCGGGCGCGGAAAGAGCGGTTAGGTCAACAAAATGCTTCGAGGTTCAGTTGGCGTGGAACGGCGAAGCAGACATTGGACGTCTACTATGAAGTGGCAGGAATACGCGCAAAGCAAGGCCAGCGGGCGACGATTATGGGACGGCGATAGATGATCCGGCTGTGGTTCGTGTGGGCGGCGATGGTGACGGGGGTGTTTGGCGCCGGACCGCGTGATGAACAGTTCCGGTATGAAGTAAAGTGGCCGAGCGGCTTGGGTCTCGGGGAGGCCCAGTTGAAGGCGGCCCGCGACGGCGGGAAATGGGTCCTGGAGTTTCAAATAGAGGCGTCGGTACCTGGTTTCCGTGTATTCGACAAGTACCGGTCGGTGGTGGACGAGAAGTTCTGTACGCAAGAGTTCGAGAAGGAGTTTGAGCACGGATCGCGGAAGGGAAAAGAGACGACGACGTTTGCCAATGGAATGGGAAAGCGCGTCACGGCGGGCGGCGGCGGGACCAGCGAATTCCCGGCGCCGGGATGCGCGCGTGACGCCTTGGCCTATCTGTTCTTCGTGCGCGAAGAGGTCGCCCGGGGGCGGATACCGGGGCCTCAAAAGCTGTTCTTTGGCGCCGGTTATGACGTGCGGATGGCGGTGAGCGGAACCGAAGCGGTTCGCATTTCGGATGCGCCGATGGAAACCGACAAACTGCACATCACCGTAGTGACGGCGAACGGTAGACTGGAGTTGGATTTGTTTCTGGCCCGGGACGAAGCGCGGACACCGGCACTGGTGCGGGTGCCGTTTGCGATGGGCAATTTCTCCATGGAGTGGGTCCGCTGAAGATCGCACATTTCTCCCCGATGCCGCCGGCCAAGAGCGGGATTGCCGACTATTCGGCGGTGCTGGTGGAGTATCTGCGGCAGGGCGCGGAGGTTGACGCCGTGACCGCGGCGCGGCCCGGTTTTGACGCGAGCCGGTATGACGCAGTGGTCTATCAGATCGGCAACAACGGACACCACGACTACGTCTATGAAGCGGCGTTGGCGCATCCGGGGATCGTGGTGCTGCATGAGTCGAACCTGCACCATCTGGTGACGGATCTGACCATTCGGCGCGACGATTGGGACGGGTATGTGGAAGCGTGCGGGTATGACGGCGGCCCCGGGGCGTTAGCGTTTGCGGAGCGCGTGCGAAAGCTGGAGGTTGGTCCGGATTACGACGGCGTGCGGATGTTGCGACGGCTTCTGGAGCGGGCGAAAGCGGTGGTGGTACACAGCCGCGCGGTGGAAGAGGACGTCAGGAAATCGGGCTTTGCCGGCCCGGTGGCCCGAATACCGCATGGCGCCTGGCTGCCCGACGGGGACCGAATGGGATTTCGAGACCGGTTGGGGCTGGACGAAAAGACCCCGCTTATCGGTGTGTTCGGGTTCTTGAAACCCTACAAACGGATTGCGGAGAGCTTGCGCGCGATGCGGCGGCTGGTACGAGTCCGGCCGGACGCCAAGATGATTCTGTGCGGCGAGGCCCATCCGGATTTCCCGGTGGCGGGATTGATCCGAGGCATGGGGCTGGAAGAGAACGTCCGGATGATGGGGTACGTGCCGATTGAGGACTTTGCCGGCTACATTTCGGCGTGCGACATCATTCTGAACCTACGATTTCCGACGGTGGGCGAGAGTTCGGGGACGCTGCTGCGGTCGCTTGGTCTGGGGCGGGCGGTGGTGGTGAGCAATGTCGGGAGCTTTGCGGAGTATCCGGACGCCATCTGCCTGAAGGCGCCGGTGGATGCGACCGAAGAGGACACACTGTTCGAGTATTTGAACCTTCTGGTTTCGCGGCCGGCGGTCGGACGGGCGATGGGAGCGCGGGCGCGGCAGTGGGTAGCCGAGGAGTGCAACTGGGAGCGCGTGGCGGGAATGTACCGGGAGTTTGCGGGGGCGGTGCGCGACGGAAATCCCTGGGCAAATGTCGAACCCGTGACGCCGGTTGTGGCCTTCGAGGAGATGCCGGTGGACGCGGCAGTGGAAATGCCGGAAACGCCTCCCGCGCCGGCACAGGTAACGCCCGAGTATCTTTTGGGTTGGGCGGCGCGGGACGCGGAGTCAACCACATATGCCGAGACGCACATCACGCGGCTGGAGCGGACGCTGAACATTACGCCCCCCGGCGAGCCCGAGGATCGCGTTTTGGAGATGGGCGCCTATATGCAGATGACGCCGGCGCTGCGCGGGAAACTGGGGTACGGCGAGGTCCGGGGCTGCTATTACGGTACCGCGGGACAAGTCGATCACCGGGAAGTGACATCGTCGAGCGGCGAGGTGTTCCGCTGTGAAGTGGACCTGTTCGACGCCGAAAAGGACTCGTTCCCATACCCGGATGGGCACTTCGCCACCGTGCTTTGCTGTGAACTGTTGGAGCACCTGCCGACGGACCCGATGTTCATGATGGCGGAGATCAACCGGATTTTGAAGCCGGGCGGGCATGTCGTAATGACGACGCCGAACGTAGCCTCGATGCGGGCGCTTCGGGCAATTCTGGATGGGTATCATCCGGGATTCTTTCCGGCGTATATTCGTCCGGCGGAGCCCGGCGCTGAAGTCGAAGCGCGGCATGCACGGGAGTACACACCGCGAGAAATGCACAATCTGCTGGTGGATAGCGGGTTCGCGGTGGAGCGGTTGGAGACGGGGGAATTTCTGGACAAGCCGCGGCCGGAGGAGCGCTGGATCGGGCATATGCTGGAGCGGTACCAGTTGCCCAAGCATTTGCGCGGGGACGGGATCTACGCGGTAGGTAAAAAGACAGGACCGGTGGTGAAACGATACCCGGCGTGGCTTTATGAGGGCGGGGAGTGACGATGCTGCGCGTAGCTCTGGAGCCGGTGCTGAATGAGGCGGCGGGCTGGCAGTTGCTGGACGCGCGGACCGGGGCATTGATTGAAGAGGGGCCGTGGGTGACGGAAGCGGCGCAGTCCGAGGTGCCCGTGCCTGAGGACGATGGCGCGTATAGGGTACTGGTCTCGACGGTGAGCGCGGAGCGGGGATGGGCGTATGCGCGCGGCGCGAAGATGCGCGTGTTGGATGTGGCGGTAAGTGGCGGAGTGATGACCGTGACGCGGGACTGGCGGACGACGCTGGCGGGGTTGCGATGGCACGGATTGCCGGGCCGCGCGGCGGAGTTTGTGCTGGAGCCATGGAGCCTTCTTTGGCGTAACCGGAATCTGATTGTATCCATGGTGGGCCGGGATTTGGAGGGCCGTTATAAAGGCTCTTATGGCGACCGTCTATGGTCGCTGGCGCAGCCGCTGCTGCTGATGCTCGCCTATTGGTTTGTGTTTGGATTGGTGCTGAAGACGCGGTTTGGCGACGACCCGGATCCCTCGATTTACATGTTGTTCTTCCTGTGCGGGATGTTGCCCTGGCTGGCGATCAGCGAAGCCGTGGGGCGAGCTCCGAACGTGATTCTGGAACATCGGAATTTCGTCAAGAAACTGGTGTTTCCGGTGGAGATATTGCCGGCGAATCTGGTGTTCTCCGGCTTGGTATCGAGCAGCTTGGCGTTGGTGGTCTATTTGTTCTTCCTGATGGCGACGCGGGAGCGGATCCCGATTCAAGCTTTGTGGCTGCCGGTGGTATTGGCGCCGCAGGTACTCTTCACTTTGGGCGTCTGCTGGGCGTGGGCGGCTTTGGGGCTTTTTGCCCGGGATCTGGCGCAGGTGAATGGCTTCCTGTTGACGCTGGTGTTCTTTCTGACGCCGATTTGTTACCCGATGGAGAAGTTGCCGGCGGGGGCAATCGGGATTTTACAGAAGAGCCCGGTTTACAAGCTGGTGGGGGAGTACCGGCTGCTGTTTGTTTCCGGCGCTCCGCCGGACTGGCCGGTGCTGGGGCAGTTGATGGTGATGAGCCTGGTGACGTTTTATCTAGGGTATGGAGTGTTCCGGAAATTGCGGCCGAGCTTTCCGGACGTACTGTAAGATGCCGGAATATGGTTTAAGAGAGCCCAGTTACATGGGCGGAGCGGGACGATCGTTGTTGACGGCGTTGCCGGTGTTGGCGGTGGTCGCGGCGATCGGGGCAGTGGGCTACTTGTGGGTGAAATCCACGGCGCCGGCGGTGGAAATTGTGGGCGGGTTTCCGAGGGCGCTTGGGCCGTCGACAGCGATAAAGGTGCGATGGACGAACCCCCACGGGGCGCGGCGGTTGACGGTTTGGGTAGAGCAAAACGGGACGCGGACGCAGGTTTTCGAGAAGGCCGAGGCGTCGACTCGATTCCGGTTCGCGAGGGTGCCGGAGGTGCCGGGGGAGGCCAGTCTGGTCATCAGTAAGAGTAGTGGGCTGACGCCGGGGAAGGCGACGGTGACGGTGGAAGTTCAGTCGAACGACTTGCGGGGACAGGTGGGGCAAGTGGCGAAGGAGTTGCCGGTGGTGTTGGAGAAGCCGTCAGTTACGGCAGACAGCGAGCCGGTATTTTTACGCAGGGGTGGGACCGGGGTAGTTACGTTCGGGGTTGGGGGCGGATGGGATGACGCCGGAGTGCGAGTGGGCAAGTACACGTTTCCGAGTTGGCCGGTGAAGGGGCGGGCCGAGCGAAGGGTGGCACTGATCTCGATTCCGCCGGACGCCGGCGAGGAGGATGCGCCGGTGCTGTTTGCGCGGAACGCGATCGGTGATGAGGCGACGACGGAATTCCGCCACACGGTGACGCCGGGCAAGTTTCGCGAACGGACGCTGGAACTGGGCGATCGGCTGATGGAGAAGGTGTTGGGGGAGTTGGACGCGGGTGCGCAGGGGCCGGCGGCGGAGCGTTTCGCGCGGATCAACTCGGTGATGCGGCGAGCGAACGACGCGACATTGGCCGATTTATCGCGGAAAAGTGAAGGGAAACGGCTGTGGGACGGACCTTTCGCGATGTTGCCGAGGGGGAAGGCGGAAGCGATGTTCGCGGATCACCGGACGTATAAGTATGGCGGGAAGGCGCTGAACAAGGAGTGGCATTTGGGGATAGACATGGCGTCCGTTCAGAATGCCGCGGTGCCGGCGGGGAATGCGGGCAAGGTGGTCCATGCAGGCCGGTTGGGGATTTACGGAAACTGTGTCGTGATCGATCATGGGTTGGGGGTCTTGACGGTTTATGGGCACATGAGCAGATTGGGCGTGAAGGTTGGCGATCCGGTGAAACGGGGGCAGGAGATTGGGAAGTCGGGAATGACGGGGTTGGCGGGCGGGGACCACTTGCACTTGGGTGTAATGGTCGGCGGGGCATTTGTCGACCCGGTGGAGTGGACTTACCTGAGCTGGATGGACCAGACGATCATGCCGGCGCTGAAAACGCTGGAGTAGAGGCACACTTCGGCTGTCAGCGGGGAGCGTAAGGGCTGATCAGGCGGCCTTGGGAGCGGGGTTGACGGGCTCCTTTCGGCCGTTGACGGCGGGCTCGGGCTCGTAGACGTTGAACCGGAGGTCGCGGTTGGGGAAAACGAGCTTGTAGAGGCGGATTTTCTCTTCGGTGAGCGGCGCTTGGACGTTGATTACTTTTACTCGCTTTTTGGGCGATGATTCTTTAGTGTCAATGGGTTGCGGATCATCATTCCGGGTTCCTTTGCTGGGTTCCGGGGCGATTTCCTCTTTTTCGGCTCCGTAGAAGGCGCGTTCTTCGTTAGAGTTGGCAATTATCGTCGATTTGGCGGGCCAGGACTTCTGGATAAATTTCAAGCGCCGCTCGAGTGTCACGATGAGCCGGGTGTTCACGGCGTATTCCTTGTGGAAGTCCTTGAGCGTCGATGACTTGTTGGCGGAGTCGTAGGCGGCGATGATGTTTTCGATGTTGCGATTTTCCTCGATCACGGGTGCGGCGGCGACGCTGTGACCGGTTCGCAGGATTTCCATGTTGAGCAGGGTATGGATAGCGAGGCGCGCGCGAAGGTTAGACCACTGGAGATCGGTGATTTCGCGGACCACGGCCTTTTCGTGTTCGTCCATGGGTTCGTACTTGGCGATGTTGGTGTCGTAGAGTTTGTAGAACTCGCGACGGTCCTCGAAGGCCAGGTGGGCGGAGTGCGGGGGCACGAGGTGTTTGAGGGCGGCGGCGCGGTCGCCGTGCGTGGTGGCGTTGCGTTGGGACTGCTCTTTTCCGGCGTCCGTTTTCGGACTGCGGGATTTGGCGCCGTTTTGACGGGCGATCTCCGCTAGTTCTTCTTTGGTTTTCACGAATTTCTCCTTTGGAAATGGAAAAGGCCCCAGCGGCGGCAAATTTGCCGTCGTGGGGCCTTACGATTTCATAGTAACATGGCTGTCAAGTGTTTTTGGATAAGTCGTTTGTTTTCTTTGTTTGGTTGGCTGTTAAGGCCATTCCGGAGGAGTTGTTTCTTGCGTAGCGGGGTAGACCCAACGTTCGTGTAACCGGGAGCCATGTGACCGCGCTTGCAGCGCATCGAGGTTCGGTTTCCGATAACGGTACTTTCCTGGCGCTTGTTCTGCCCGCAAACCATAGAGCGGTCTTGTGGCGGTCAAGGAGGGCCGGTAGCAAAGACTCGAGCTATGGAAGAAGAGCTTTGAGAGCTTCGAGGTTGTCGCCCTGAATCATCATGTTCGGCGTCTCTGCATCACCGGCGCTCAGTGCATCATCAGATTCCAGCAGGCGATAGGGCACCGCTTCGGCGGCTTTGGTGTGCTTGTCCCTGTTGAGCCAGTGCAGAATGGGCAATGTGTGATTCCCTCGGTCGCTTTGGTTGAAAAAGAGAAACTTTTAAGCCGCCGGAAGCGGCTCGTAGCGATCGACGTGAATCTTCTTCTCTCGGCTGCGCGTCCGTGCGATGTCGAAGGAATTCTGCATCCGCATAAGGGTCTCCATCTCTACGCCGAACGCTTTTTCAAAGCGCAGGGCCATGTCGCCGGAGAGATTGGCTTTGGCATTCAGAAGCGTAGAGAGGGTCGGGCGCGAGACGTGCAGGATCTTCGCCGCTTCCGTTACGGAAAGATCGTGGGCCTCGATGATTTCCGTCCGCAGAAAGCGGCCCGGATGAACGGGGTTTAGCATCCTCATGGCTTTCTCCTCAGTGATAGTCTTCATAATCAACATCCACTATTTCGCTGTCCTCGATCTGGAACGTCAGCCGCCAGTTGCGGGTGACGTGCAGGCTCCAGACTCCCTTGCGGTCCCCGGTCAGTTGGTGGGCTTTCCACGAGGGGAAGGCCCGCAATTTGTCCGGGTCCTGCATGTCCTGCAAGTAGGTCAGCATCGCTCGGAGCTTGTCCAATGCATCGGGGGGCAGCCCTTTTGCGCTGTCCTTCAGGTAGAGCTTTTTCAAGCCCTTATGGACGATGTTCCGAATCTTCACTCGTTATACTGTAGCCCGTTACCTAACACCTGTCAAATTCACTGAGAAATCACCCCGCGAAGAAATAGTTGACGCTGGACACCGCCGCTTCGAACTCGATATGAATGACCGGCTACCGCTCGAATGATCCCCAATGCCCCTGGCGTCCAATTCTCCAAATTGCCCGAATGCACAATCTCCACCAGCAACTCTAAACTCACCCCTTTCACCACTGAGTACCCCATCCTCCATAACCAAGCCGTCACCCAACACTCATCCCCTCTGCAACGACACCGCCCCTCCTGCCGCCGCATACTTCGGAAAGGTGTCCCCATTCGTCAACAAATGAAGAAGGCGGCGACAGTCCCAAGGACCGACGACGCCGCCCATTCTTCCTGAAGTACCGCTCGGCGTTACTTCCGCCGACGTCGGCTCTTCACCACCAATGCCACCAGTCCGGCTGATATCAGCACAATCGTCGAAGGCTCCGGTATGCCGCCGTTGGCGCCGGTGATTTCGATGCTGCCGTCTGTGCCAGACGCGCTGCTGATGATGTTCCCGTCGCCATCGGCAATGATAAATGTTCCCCGCGGCAAGAACTCAACCGGCGTGATGCCCGCCGCCAATGTGTTGAATATCAGCGTGAAAAGCAGAAACGGTTCTGGTATTTGCAACGGAGCGAGAATCGCCGAGGAGTCCAGCGAAACGCTCGCCATGTTGACGCTGTTTGCACCGGACACCGAGCTCTCGATCGTATTCGTTCCCAGCGCTCCGCCGAATGTAGCCGAGGCTAGCGACACCAGCGCTGAATTCCACTGCAACGTTACGTCATAGGCGCCAATCACCTGGTTCAATGCCAGTCCGGATCCGCGTACCTGAACAATGGCTTGGTTGCCCAAGGCCACGGACTGGTTCGCCGGGTCGACCGAAAGAATCACGGCGGCTTGAGCCGCGAAGGCGCCTAGCACCAAAAAGAGAGTAAGGAATTTGATCTTCATTTGTTTGTCCTATTGTGCTTGAAGTGCGCAGCCGGTTGAAGTGCAGATGCGGGTGCAGGCGCGGGCGTCAGCCACGGTAATCGTGCCATCGCGGTCATAGTCTCGCGGATCCGAAGCGCTGCTGGCCGCTTGGTTGCGCGCCGCCATGATCAGGTTGATGTCCGCTGAATCGACCCGCCGGTCCAGGTTCACATCGCAACGGCCATCGCCAACCGCGATTTCACCGCGCACCGAAACCCCATACACATCGGTGTTTGCGTCAAAGTTGCTTACCACCGCGCCCGTTGCGATGTTAAATCGACGCACGCGGCCACTGCTAATTCCCGCGCTCCAAAATGTAATGCCATCCGGATCCAGATTCAGCGCGAACCAGTCGTCTATTCCGGCGACGTCGTAGGTCTGTATCACCGCCCCGGCCCAGTCCAGACGCTTAATGTTTGTGGCATCGGCTACCAGCAACCCGCCCGCCGGAAGCAGTCGCAGCGCATACGCATTCCCGGTGCCCGGGAGCGTGATCGTCGCACCGGCCAAGTTCGTCGCGATGTTCAAGCGTTGAATCGTGCGCCCTTCTTGCGTGAAATAGACCGTTTGCTGGTCGGCGGCTAAGTCAATCCAGTCCACCCTCGTGCTGGCGATATCCGTCTCGAGAAGCGTTCCGGCCGCCGAAAAACGGCGAATCCCGCCTCCGACCGAACCGACGATGAACTCGCCCGCCGCGTTGAAGACAATCGATTCCGGAGAAGCGCCTGCCGCTGTGTTGTTTAAGAAAACGGCGTTGTTGTCATATTTCTTGACCACATTACCAGAAAAATCGGTAACGTAAAAATTCCCGGATGTGTCGAAGACGGAACCGGTCATGAAACCGGCACCCCCCGTCAGCGTCTGCACCAGAGTCCCCGCCGCGGTGTAGTGGCGGACGGTTGCAGAACCAGTCGAAACCATCACCGCAAGGTTCGGTATCGGAGCCCCGTAAAGGAAACCGATTGAGGCCAGAGTCATCGCTCCGGTCATTAAAATCCTACTCATTGAAAACCCCCTAAATACTCAGCTAATTCTATATCGCGGCACCTGAGATGGAGCCGAAGTTGTGTTCGTATGCCTAGGTGGAGTGTAAAGCAGGCGAAAATCAAATACAAGTGTATTCCCTAAGTTCGCGGACAAAACCACTGATAGAAGTACTAGTATTGCTGATGGGCCGTACGTCAGCTCGAATCCTCGCCGACGCTCACCAAACTGTCAACAAACGCAAATCCTGCCGTAACGGTGCGAACCCTACCCTTGGAGTAAATGAAGCTCCCATGTCTGGCTCTCCTCTCAATCGCCGTCTACGCTCAATCCAACGCCTCTGACGCCGCCCTAAACGGCTACATCCGCGACGAGTCGGGCGCTTCCATCCCTGCCGCCAAAATCACCGCCCGCAACCTCAACACCAACGCCGAAACAACCGGTTCAGCGAATCAAGAAGGGCTACTTCCGCTTCCCCCTCCTCAAGGTCGGTGAGTACGAACTCAAAGCCAACGCCCCCGGCTTCTCCGATTACCAGCAGACCGGCATCCGCCTCGCCGTCGGCCAGCAAGCCCGCATCGACATCATCCTGAAAGTCGGCGCCGCCGCCGACAGCGTCACCGTGAATGCCGACGCCGCTCTCGTCACCGTCTCCGGCGACGTGGCCCAGGGCGAAGTCCTCAACGAAAAGGCCGTCCGCACCCTCCCCATCACCTCCCGCAACGTCTACAACTTCCACCTCCTCGGTCCTGGCGTCAAGGGCATCCCCTCCACCGGCTTCGGCACCACCCAGTTCACCTTCGGCGGCCATTCCCGCACCACCTGGACGGTTGACGGCCTCGACAACTCCCAGCGCCGCACCAACCGCCAAATCCGCCTCGTCATCTCCACCCCCGAATCCGTTCAGGAAATGCAGGTCCTTTCCGGTGCCTACTCCGCCGAATTCGGCCGCGCCGCCGGCGGCATCATCAACGTCATCAGCCGTTCCGGTTCCAACGAAATGCACGGCTCCGGCATGGGCCTCTACCGCCCGCTGGTTACCTCCGCCCGCTCCCCGCTCGCCGTCCGCAAGGCGGAACAGACATGGTGGATGGTCGCCGGCAACCTCTCCGGCACGCTGAAGAAGGACAAGCTCTTCTTCTTCATCAACGATGAATTCAACCCCCTCAAAACGCCCCAACCCGTCACAATCCTTCCCGACGCCGCGAAAGCCCTCAACCTTCCCGCCACTGACCTCGTCGACTCCCCCTTCGGCGAAACCTTCCACACCCCGAGCGCCAAACTCAACTTCATTCTCAACTCCAAAAACTCCGGCTTCCTCCGCTACAACCGCTTCACCAACGATCAGCCCGGCGGCGGCGGCGGACTCACCACCATCTCCCGCAGCCTCTCCTTTGAAGACCGCATGAACGGCGGCGCCGGTCAGTTTGCCACCGTCATCTCCCCCACACTTCTCAATGAAGCCCGCTTCGGCATCAATCGCCGCGCCGAAACCCGCGACACGTACGTCCCCGGCCAGCCCAATGGCGCCCAAGTCAATATCACCGGCATCGCCAGTTTCGGTGTCAACCCCCTCGCCGGATCTGGCTCCGTCGAAACCTCCACGCAGGTCATCGACAACCTCACCTGGTCCTTCGGCCGCCACACCATCAAAACCGGCGTCGATTTCCAAACGACAGGCTTCCAGATCACCGCCGCCCTCTCCCGTCTCTTTACCTTCGGCGGCCTCCCCGCCGTCGCCGCCCGCCCTGCCGTCACCCCGCTCGATCAATACCTCCGCACCGTTGCCCGCACCACTGATCCCGCCACCAGCCGCCCCTACTCCTACACCCAACTTGCCCAGGAACTGGGCGAAAACGCCGTTAATCTCCGCTACCACTTCGTCAACTTCTTCGTCCAGGATGAGTTCCGCATCAACCCCCGCTTCACCCTCAATTTCGGCGTACGATACGAAGCCGTCCTCAACCCCGTTCTCGACGACAAAGCCCCGTTTGAACTCTCCCGCCGCGTCCGGAACGACATGAACAACTGGGCGCCACGCTTCGGGTTCTCCTGGGCACCCACTCGTGACAGCAAGACCGTCCTCCGCGGCGGCTACGGCATCTTTTTCGATAACCCCAGCCTCGGCACCAGTGCCAACGGCGCCCTGGTCAACGGCCGCCGCGTTCTCAGCTACACGATCCCGGGTACCGACGTCCGCTCCCCGGTCTTTCCCAATCTCCTGGCTTCCGCCGATCCTACCTTCCAAACCCCTCCGAACGTCACGGCTTTCGCCAGCGACTATCAAGTCATGTATGGCCACAACGCCAGCCTCCAACTGCAACGCCAGGTGCTGAAAGACCTCGCCGTCAACGTCCAGTACGGCTACTGGGGCCACCGCTTCGCCCCCTATACCCGCGATATCAACCTAAGCGCCCCGGCCAGCTTCCTCGCCGATGGCCGCCCCGTCTTCCGCGGTACCGCCGGCCGCCCCGATCCTCGCTTCCGCGCCATCAACCTCACCGAGTCCGGCGCCAACAACAACTACCACGGCCTGGACCTCACCATCACCAAACGCTTCAGCCAGGGTCTGCAACTCTCCACCACCTGGAACTGGTCTCACGCCATCGCCGAAGGCGACCTGGAAGGCGGCGCCCTCACCGATCCCACCAATCGTCTCCGGGACCGCGGCAACGCCAACGCCGATGTCCGCCACAACTGGGTTATGCAAGGCCTTTTCGCGCCCAAGTACTTCTACGGCTTCGAAATCTCCTCCGTCGTCTTCTTCAACTCCGGCTATATGATCAACCCCCTCGCCGGCAGCGATCTCAACAACGACCTTGTCCTCAATGACCGTCTCCCCTTCCGCTCCCGCAACTCCTTCACCGGCCCGGCCTTCTTGCAGGTCGATTTCCGACTCACCCGCCGCTTCAAGATTGCGGAACGCCATTCGCTCGAACTCATCGCCGAATCGGAGAACCTGACCAACCATCTCAACGCCGCCTGCTCCATCACCGGTTGCACCGGCGCCGTCGTCAACCGCGATGGCGCTGCCGACTTCGGCCGCATCACCGCCACCCGCGCCGGCCGTAACTTCCAATTCGGCATGAGGTACTCGTTCTAATGCGCCGCGTCTTGATCGCCCTTCTCACTCTCTCAACGGCTTATAGCTGGGGCATCCGCGGCCACCAGGCCATTAACCGCTCCGCCGTCCAGACCATCCCCGCCGATGGCCCCGTGTTCCTGAAAGCCCACGAAGATTGGATCGCCTATCTCGCTATCATCCCCGATAGCTGGCGCAGCCCGTCGGAACCGGCGTTGAAGATTCTGGAAGACCCCAATCACGGCTGGTTCAAGGAGCAGTTCGCCATGATCCCCGCCATTCCGCGCTCCCGCTACGAATTCGTCATCGCCCTCTACGAAGCGCAGAAGAAGCAATCCGCCGAAGCGGGCAAACTCACCAACGTCCGCTGGACCGGCACGCTCCCCTACGCCGCGCAGGAAAACTTCGAACGTATGCGCGCCGCCATGCGCCGCTACCGGGCCATGAAGACCGGCGGCCAGGACACGAAGTTCGTCGAACTCGAAATCGCTCAATATATGGGCCGCCTCGGCCACTACACCGGCGATGGCGCACAACCCCTCCACGACACCATCCACCACGATGGCTGGTCCGGCCCCAACCCCAAAGACTTCACCCGCGAACCCCGCATCCACGGCCGCATGGAGTCGCAGTTCGTCGATCTCATCGAAGTCAAAACCGAGAACGTCCGCAAAGAAGTCGCCGAACCCAAGCGGCGGAAGGACCCCTTCGTCGCCATCCTGGAGCATCTCGATAAAGCCGCCAGCTACGTCGAAGAGGTCTACGCGCTCGACAAAGCCGGCGCGTGGGCCGACAAGGACCACAAACGCGCCAACGAACTGGTGCACGAACGCCTCGCCTCCGGCGCGGCGTTATTACGAGACTTAACCTATACCGCCTGGCTCGAAAGCGACACACCGTTCACCTTCACGCGCGGTAACAATCCCATCGATCCGGCGAATCCAAACTACAATCCGGCCACCGGCTCCGCTTCGCCCGGCCCCGCCGTCCCGCAAAAGAAATGAAGCGGCTCCTCGCATTCACCCTGGCCCTGACGGCCGCGGCCCAACCCGTCCGCGACAAAAACTTCTACGTCCTCACCGTGCTGGAGCAACACACGCCGAAGGACCAGCGTCTGGATAGGATCGCCGCCGCCAAACGCGCCGCGCTCACCGAATCGAAGAACATTGTCGAGTCCATGCGCTGGACGCCAATAGAGATCACCGCTGTCAGCGAAGTCCTAGCTAAATTTGTCGCCGCCGATGAGCCGCTCCGTAAAAGCCGCCTGTACGGGGACAACCCCAACCTCGTCAAAGCCTGGGAAAAGGCCGCTGTCGCCATGAATCGCATTTACGACGTCTATGGCCTCGGTAAACCGCCGCGTTATCCCGAAATCGACTCTGTTTCCTTCGACGTCAAATCCCCCAACTTCCCGCGCATGTTGGGCGTCATCCAAGCCGTCATGAGGGAGGAGCGCGACGGCCATCCGCTCTTTTTCCACGCTCCGCTCCGCTTCGCCATGGAACTTTTGAGGGCCAACTGGCGCGACGAAGCCGGGCGTTTTGAGCCCATGGAGAAAGGCGAAAACAAAGCGGCCTTTGAAAAGATCCCAACCATAAACTGGAGCCAATACAAATACGCCGCCATCGTCGTCCCCGGTTCCGGCACGGACCGTCCCAACCAAGCCATGTCCCCCTGGGGCAAGGCCCGCGTCACCCTTGCCGCCCGCCGCTACAAAGCAGGCCTCGCCCCGTTCATCATCGTCTCCGGCGGCTACGTTCACCCCAACCAAACGCCCTACTGCGAGGCCATCGAAATGAAGAAGGCCCTCATCGCCGAATACGCCATCCCCGCCGCGGCCATCCTCATCGACCCCCACGCCCGCCACACCACCACCAACCTCCGCAACGCCGCCCGCCTTCTCTACCGCTATGGTTTCCCCGAAGCAAAGCCGTCGCTGATCACCACCGATCAAGGCCAAAGCGCGTACATCGAAGCCCCGTCCTTCGCCCAGCGCTGCCAAAACGAACTCGGCTACCTTCCCTACGAAGGCCTGCAGCGCGTCTCCCAATTCGACCTCGAATTCCGCCCCCGCGCCCAATCCCTGGAAGCTGACCCGCTCGATCCCTTGGACCCGTAGCCGCCGCGCCGTCTAAGGAAACCCTGCCGCCCCCGCCCGCCTCTTCGTCGCTTGCTCAAACCCAAACCCAATCTCAATCAGCCGCGGCTCACTGTACGCCGCCCCTGCAAACGCCACCCCTAGCGGCGCCGGTTTCGCATCAAACCCCACGGGTCCCGCTGGCGTTAAGACATTCGCGGCAAATCCGAAGGGCACAATCACTGTCGGATACCCCGGCCGCGCGGCAATCGCCGCTCCATTCGTTCCAGGGAACAGCACCGCATCCAGATTGTGCGCTTTCATCACCGCGTCCATTCCTTGCGTCCCGGCCAACTCCACATCCCGTGCCCTGTCCGCCTAGCAGCAGGATGCGCATCGCTTCGCGGGCTTCGGGGGCGCGGTCCTGGATACGTTCGGCAGTGCGTGCCAGCATTGCAGCCAAGCCGGATCGCAGCCGTTCAAGATCGAGGCTGGTGACCCGAAACGGACCGGTACAGCAGTGCTGGCAGCCCCGCCTGTACGTAATGGCGGGGCCTGCAATTTGAATGGCTTGAGCGACGGCGCGGTCGACGATCTGGATTAGCCTGGCGGGTCCGCTCAGGCGTAGAGTTATTCTACGATGAGCGTGACCGGGACATCCTTGGGCGAGTTGGCGGCGTCCGGACTGCTGACCCTTACGGTTGCGCTGTAGGCGCCTGGGACCAGCGTCTGCGGATTGACGCTAACCCGGAGATTGGCTGGCGTTTGAGAGCCATTGGGCGTTACTTGCAGCCAGGCCGCGTTCACCGAATCGGCCGCGAACTGAACAGGCCGGCTGGTAGCGGTGACGTAGACCACTTGCGCGGGCGGCAGTGCGCCGCCCTTGCTGTAGCGGAAGGTCAGCGGGCGCTGATCGACCAGCAGTTGCGGCGTGTCGACGACGGTCAGCGTGGCGCGGATGACGATGCTGTTGCCGGTGCGCGGCGAACGCACGGTGATCAGATCGTCATACCGGCCGGCCGGCAGTTGGTTTGCCGAGGGCAGCAGGGTGACGGTGATTTTGTCCTGAACGGGCAGGGAGCCGTTGATGGGCGAGATGCCGATGAAGCCTCGACCGTTGGAAACGACGCTGTATTCGACCGCGTCGCCTTCCAGGAAGATGGTCTTGGGACCAGGGAGCGGCGTGCCGCGCTGCCAAGACCATTCCAGCAGCTTTGGTTCGGCGCCGATATAGGGTGGCTGAACGACTTCGGCTGGTGGCAGGGGCGCGCCGCATTGGTTGAGATCGGCATTGTCGATCTTGCCATCCCGATTGGCGTCGCGCGGGTCTAGCGCGCCTGCTAGAGTATCGCCCTGGGAGGCGCGGATCAGGTCCAGATCGGCGGAGTTGAGCAGACCATCGGCATTGGCGTCGCAGGCTTGAGCGACGATGCGGAAGGTGTTAATGCCGGTGGCCTGATCGCCATCGTTGGCGGTGAGCCGGGCGACGTAGACGCCGGAGGCATCGGGGATGAGTTTAGCGGTTAGTGTGGTCGAATCCATCAGCGCGGCTCGGCTGCCCGGGGGCAGGTAGTTGAAGCTCCACAGGTACTGGAGGGCTTGGGGAGAGTTGTCGGGATCGGTGACGGTAGCATCGAGCGGGACGGTGTCCTTCGGTTGACCGGAGCCGAGATTGCCGTTGCCGTAGGGTGCGAGATTGTCGGGAGGGGCGATGGCGGTGATGGCGATATCGGCCGTGCCGGTGGCCGTGCCATTCCCGGCGGTGAAACGGATGGTGCTGGTTCCGGCGGCGGCCGGAGTGAAGCGAATTTCGCCCGTTTTGGCATCGATGAGTTGGAGCGTGCCGCCGGTTGCGGTGGCGCTCCACTGGGTGGAAACCGGCTTGGACGCGGGTTTGATTGTGATGGCGGCGCCGGGGCGGGCCTGGCGCAGCGCAGGACCCGCATCAATGACCGGGATCAGGCTTCCCGCCGTGACGTGCAGCTGGACATCGACCGGCGCGCCTTCCAGCGCCTGATCGCGAACGACGAGCCGGAAGACGTAAACGCCTTCCTTATCCGGAATGACGTACGGGCGGGGCGACCAGTTCGGATTGACCCCGCTGACGGTTGAGCCAGCAGGCACCGAGCGCACGGTCCAGAGGTAGGTGATACGGTCGTTATCGGGATCGAAGGAACGCCAGCCATCAAGGAACACGGCCTTGTTGGGATTAGCGCTGAGGGTGCGGACAGGATCGGCCACGGGGGGCTGGTTGGCGGCGTGGAGGGTGACGTCCTTGAAGGCGGTGTCCTTGCCGTCACTGACCGTGAGGCGGAAGGTGAATGCGCCGAAGACATCGGCAACGAAGGAGGCGCGGACCGCGGTGGGATTGACGATCTGCTGCTGGGTGAGCGAACTATGAGACGGTTTCGTGATCAGCGTCCAGGCATACGTCAGCGGCTGGGGACCGTTGTCGGGATCGGAAGACAGGCTCCCATCGAGCGTCACGCGCTGGCGCGCGGGAATTTCCCGATCGGCGCCGGCGTTGGCGATCGGCGCGACGTTGGTTGCCGTGGGCGGCGGTGTCACCGGCGGCGGTGTCACCGGCGGCGGGGTGACCGGCGGTGGCGTGACGGGCGGCGGCGCTACGGGGCCGGTTTGGACAGTAGCGGTAACCAGGATTTCCGGCGCGACGGGGTTGACGGGTTTCACTCGGAAGGTGACGGTTCCGGTTGTACCGGCAGTTAGGGTGGCGGTGGCATTGATTTGCCCCAAGCCGAAGCTAGGGATGGTGACCGTGCCGATGGTTTGCGTGGGCTGTAGATTGCCATCGATGAGCGTGGCGTTCAACTGCCCGGTAACGCCGAGGATGGAGACATCGTAGGACTGCGTGATGTTGCCGGTGTTGTTGATGGCGAGTACCAGGTTAGCCGTGCCGGGGGCGCTGGCAACGGTTGCGGGGCTGGGGTCGACGGCGACCAAAGTGTTGGCGTTGGTGGAAACCGTGACGCTGATACTGCCTTTGTTCAAAACGGCGGAGTTGGCCTGGGACGTGGCGACGACCGTGAGGATGTAGGGTCCTGGAGAGAGCGAGGACGTATTGTTGAGGGTGACCTGAACGACAATGGAGGCGCCGGCGGCGAGGGTGACGCTGGTGTTGGCTAAAGTCGCTAGCGGTCCCAGGGTATCGGCCAGCGTAAGGGCGAAGGTGTCGGATGCCGTCCCAGTATTGGTGATAGTGGCGTTGTAAGTGTTAGGCAGCGTGGAGTGAGCGACGAGGTCGACCGTGACGCCTTGCGGCGCAACGATAATACTGCCAGGCAGTTGAATCTGAGTGTTGTAGGTGGTAGAAACGACGCCTGAAAAGGGCTGGGTTCCCGCGGCCACAAAGCTGGCGGCGGATAGCCGGCATTCGCGGGTGAGACGGTTGCCCGGGCTGGGCGCGACGCTGAGATTGGCGGTGGTTGAGCAGACGGAAGAAAAACCACCGGGCAGGTTGAAGGAGAAGGCCGCCTCTTCCGTGGTGTTGCCGACGTTTTCGACGGTGAATGTGACGTAAGCGGCGGTTCCGCGCCCGACGACGACGGTGGTGGGGTTCATGGATGCCACGAGGCGGCGGATGAAAGCGCGGCTATCGGCGCCGGTGTAGAAACCGCCGTTCATTGCCAGGTTGGCGTACGCGGCGCCTTCGATTCCGGCAGCCGTTTTCGCGGTGACGGCGAACTGGTAGTTGCCGAAGTAGGCGGCCTGGGCATCGGCGGTAATCACCAGATTCACCTGGGTTTGACCGTTGGCCGGAACGGTGACGGGACTGATCGGCGCCGCCCAGTTCGCGGGCAGTCCGTTGACCGTGAGATTAAAGACCTGCTGGGTGGCCGTTGGGTTCTTGACGATGACGGCGTAGGTAGCCGGGGCTAGCACGACTACAGTCTGGGTGGCCGGGGTGATGGAAAGAATCTGATCCGTCACCAGGGTTACCGCGGGCAGGTCGAACGTGCCGCTGCCAAACGTGGGCAGGGTAAATTCGAGAGTACCACCGGTGAGCACGGTCCGGGGCTTTCCGGGTTGAAGCGCGGTGACGTTGAGATCGAAAGTGATGAAGTCAACCGTGGGTTGAGCCCATTCGTAGGTGTCGAAGGTTGTGCCGGTGGTTGTTTTAGTTGGAGCGGGGGAGAAGGAACCAGCGACGGGTGTGACGTTGGTTCCTTTTGGAACGTTAATCCTGGCGGTCAATTGCGGTCCGTTGACGAAGCTGAGCTGGTAGGTGCTGAGGCCGGCGGAAGAGAGCGTATAGAAGAAATTACCGTTAGAGCCCTGCGGATAGACGGTTACGGCGGAGGTGTAAGGGATGTAGCGGAGCGCGGCCGGGCTTTGGGCATCGATCAACAGGATTAAGGGCTGCGTGCCGAGCGTTCCGCCGCCCGCGACGAATTGACCAGAGGCAATGGGAATGACGGTTGCGAAGTCCTTGTCCTGAATCTGCGTTACGACAGTTTGGTTAATCGCCGGCGCGGTAAGGTTGGAGATATTCAGCGACGTTATGGCGAGAGTTCCCGTGAGACCCGAAAAGGCATCGTAGTAACCCTGGGTGTCGCCGAGGAGAATGGCGGTATTTCCCTGGACCGCCGCCGAATAGATCAGACGTGTGCCGGGAATGTCGAGAGTTGCTTTGATGGCGGGTGCGGCGGGGTTGGCGATATCGACAATCAGCACACGGCCGACGCCGGTTGCGGGGTCCTGGTTGGTCGTGGACATGGCCAGTAGCACCGTCGTGGGATTGATCGCGGTGACCGCGTATACCGGATTTGGACCGCCGAGTCGCGGATCGAGACCGGCAGTGACCGGGAACAAGGCTCCAGCTTCCTTGGGATCGGCCGGGTTCGACAGATCCAACGTGAAGAATTGCCCGTGGAATTGAAAGATGAAGCGGGAAAAAGGGTTGTAGAACAGGCCTTGTGTGCTGCTGAAGCCGGTAGTGCCTTGCGCTTGGATGCTGTTAACATCCTGGCGGTTGATCTGCTTCGTGGCAACAAAAGTTGGCGCCAGCGGATTGGCGAGATTGTAGGAGCTGATGTTGGTAGGCAGGAAATTGCCGGTGGTGTTGCCGTTTTCGCGGGTGTACCCCATAAATAGGTGGCCGTTGGCGATAGTGCAAGGGGTTCCGAGGTAGCCGGTTGTGCCGAGTTGCGCCTGGCCGAAAGTGCCTTTGACGATGAGATTGGCGGGGTCCGTAACGTCGACAATAGTAACGGCCTTATCGCCGCAGACATAGGCGGTGTTGCCGTTGCGGACGAAGGATTGGGCGCGGCTGGTGGTTTGAATAGAGCCGAGCAGCGTGGCTTGCGGGGTGGGCGCGGTCTCGCGGTTAATATCAAGGCGGGCTTTGGTGACGCCGGCGGTGGGCGGCAATACGTTGGGCGAAATAGAGAGCTTGCCAGAGATAGGCGGCCCGATGAAGAAGGATCCGATAGCCGGAACTGGATTCAGCACTTGGCTGTTCGCAGGGTCGAGCAGCGACAGTTCGATAGTGTAAGACCCTTCCGGGTAGTTGGTAGTGGCAAAAGGCGGGTCTAGAGTGAAGGTTTGAATGGTGGCGGCTTGAGTCAAAGTGACCTGGCCTGCATAAGACTGGCCGCGGTAGACCACTCCAGCTTTGTTCTTGACCGTGTAAAAGATGTTTGCGGGCCGGGTCTGGTTGACGGCGTTGAAGATCCGGGCGCTAAAGACGATCGTGTCGCCCGGCTTGCTATTGCCGGGGGTAACGACGACGGTATCGACGACGACGAATTCAGCTCGCGGCGTGGCCCCGTAGGTGACGGTTTTGGCGGTGGAGGGGGCATCGACGGGAGCTACCGTGACGTCGAAATTGAAAGGCCCGCTGACGGTGGTTGCGGTGATCGCCACTCGCGGAACGATGAAGCCGAACAAGTTGGAGTTGTTTGTGTCCGTATTAGCTTCGATTGTGTACTGTGACGCGGTTAGCGTGGCGGTGACCCCGGCCGGGAGCGCGCCGACGGTAGCGGTGAACGTGCGCGGACGATTGCTCCGGTTGCTGGTGTAGATGGTGAAGTTGACCGGGGTATTGGGATAAATGACCTGGGAGTTCGGTGACGGTAAAATGTCAAAAGTGGGCGATGGAAACTTGTCCAGCGCCGCGTCCAATTGGCAGATACTGACGCCGGCATCGTTTAGCGCGGCGGTAACGCCGGCGGCGGTGGCGGCTTCGAGCGTGTCGCGGGCGATCTTCAGGCCGGGCTTAATAGCAAGGATCGGGTCCACGTCGAGCTGTTGGGGTAGCGCGTCGAGCGCCGCGACCACCTTGGCTTGCAACGCCACCGACGACGGGTTGGCCGACAATTCGTTCATAGCGTTACCGAGGTTGATCAACAAGCCGGCGAGGTTATTCCGGTTGACGCCGCTGGCTTTTGGAGCAGCGCTGAAGGCACATTTGGAGCCGCTGGTGGCGGCGCCAATGAGCAGGCTGGCAACAATCGACTTTCGCTGCCCCGCCGCGCCCCAGGCGGCGGTGATGGGTATGGCGACCGTTTGCCCAAGCGTGGCGGAAGCGGACAACGTGACGGTAAGTTGCTGCGCCGTGGTCTGGCCGGCGGTGGATGCCACGGGCGTCGACAGACCGGTGAGCGTAACCCCTGCCGGCGGCGTGGCGGTAAGATCGACCGCGCCGAGCGCCTGATTGCCGACGGAATTGATGGCGAGATCCACCTTTATCTGCTGGCCGGGCACCAGGTAGATCGACGCCGGCGTCAGGCCAAGATTGATGGCTCCGAAGGTAGGCATCGAGAACTGGACAGGCGATTCGGCGTTGATCGTATTGGTCACGTTGCTGACAGAGGGGGTGAAGGCGACGATGCTACCGGGAGGAGGCAGTTTGCCATAGGGTGAAAGGCAGAGCGAGGTTTCAAAGGTCTGCCCGGCCGGAATAGTAACCAGATCTACGCCATAGCTGGGGTTGAGGCCGGTAGGGTACTGGCTGAGTCCGAGTCGAAAACCATCCGTGAGCGGACCGGTGTTCTGGACGCGCACGTTGAAGACGGTGGGGATCTCTTCCGTCCCTCGGCGGATAAAGGAAAGGAGATCCGGCGTGGTCGTGATTTTGACTCCGGGAGTGCTGCCCGGGGGAATCGCGGCGGGGCGGGGAAGGAGGGTGTGAGTAATATAGGTCGGAATTTCGGGATCGATACCAATGCTGCGCGTGAACCAGACGGAACCGAGTTCAAAACCTTCCTTGAGTGCGCCCAGATAGGAGAAGAGCAACGGAGCATTGACGTCGCCGAGTTTCACGATACCGTTGAGGAGATTATTGACCTGGTCGAAGGTATCCCGGAATTTCTCGGCGAAGCTTTCGGTGAACGGAGAGAAGGCGTTCTTTCCGTTTTTCACCTCGTTTGCAAACTGGGTTGAACTGGCAATTCCGCTTAGAACGCTGGCGGAGAATGTAATGCCGGACGCGCCGATACCGTGAATTTTCCCGATGCCCGCTGTGTTGGCGCCCTGGGTGTTAAGGCCGTAAAGGAAACCGGCGACATACTCAAAAAGCGCACCGTGGGAGCCGTCTTCAAAAGTGCTGACGGTTTCTCCGGTGCTGACATCGGTTTCGAGCCAGCCGACGGTTTGAACGCCGTCGATTGTCACCATTTTAGTGGGCGTGATGACCACCTTATTGTTGTTGGCGGCGGCAGTAATGCGATATTTGGCAGCGGGACTAAGGGAAGTCTGGTCCAGGTACGCGAGGTTGGCCGGCCCGAAGAATGTATAGTCGTTGGGGCTGGCGAGGGCGGCGAATACGCGGTCAATGGATCGCGTGGGCTTACCGCTAATGCCGGCCAGAACCTGCCCTTCGATGGTGGAATCCATCTGGCCGCGCAACATTTCGAAAATTATACCGGCGCGGGCGTTCTGACGGAGGTTGCCGACCCAGGTTAGGTCACGTTTGAGCAGATTGACCGATTGTGTGTACTTGTCGCCGTCGACGCGGGTGGAAGAGACGACGAGGCGAGGCGTACCGTACCAGGTGCGGGAATCGATGGTGGTTTCAAGCTGCGTCAGGAACTGGTCCGTGGCAGCGGCAACCGAGGCCACGGTAAGTTCATTGGTGGCGATGGCGATCAGTCGGGCGAGGCTACCAGCACGGCGAATGATGTCCAGTTGGGCTTGGGTGAGTGGAGTGGTTTGCTGGCCGGCGGCGGTGATGGCGGGAATGAGCGGGGTGAGGAGGTTTTGAGGCGTCTGTAGGCGCGAGTTGATTTGGGAGAAAGCGCCCAAAGACTGACGTCCAGCGAGCACATTCACGGTGGTGATGTCGGCATCGGTAACGGCTGGGCCCTGTGCGCCGGTTATGCTCAGGTTAATGCGGCCCCCGGTGACGCGGGCGTTGGGGCCGATACGATCGAGGATAGTGTGCGTGTAAGTACGTTTGGTGCTGGTGTTATCGATGGCATCGACTTCGAGGAACATGCCGGTGATGAAAGTGCTGCTGAGTGGGAAGTTAGTAACGTTTTCAACGTAGTCCGACCCGTTGATCAGCGTTGTCTTGTCTATGTCGGTGTAGGGGTCTCCGACCAGGAAATAGGGCGAGTACGTGTAGGTATTGGCCGTAACCGCTGGTCCGACGAGATTTTTGGATGTCGTGAACTGGCCAACAGAAACAGGGCGGCCGTAGAGTTCGGCGGTTAGAAATTCCTTGGTGAGAACCGGCCTCGAACTGGCGCCGAAGCCGAATAGCGTGGAGGCTTGGCTGAACGTTTCGACCATCAAACGAAGAGTCACTTTTTGGCGAAGCGCGTCCGGAACGTCGGTAAAACGGGTTGCTGCGATGCCGGTGACGGTTCCCAGGACGGCGGTTTTTGACGACGGGTCGATGGGCGTGTTGGCGGCGCCGTATTCCACCCAAAAATGCTGGGAGAAGAGATTATTGGAAGGGAATGAGCTAGACGGGAAGGAGCGTGGGGCGTTGCCAGGGCAGCCGAAGGCGCTAAGGGAAGGGTTGGTAACCTGTTCGACAACTTTTTGCGCGTCGGGGTATGGGAGACTGCCCTGGACGTAGCGCGACTGAATGTTGCTGGCCCCGAGAAGGGCCACCAGCAGGCTGGCGCGGTCCAGATTGTTGCCGGCGCCGCCGAGGAGCGTGCCACGCGCGCCACGGACAGCGCCCAGATAGAAGTCGAGGCCGATTTCGTCGCGAACGAAGGCGAAGATTCGAGCTGGATCTTTATTCAGCGCCACGGCTTTAGCGACGATGGCGGGGTCGGCCGGGTCGTCCAGCGGAGAAATCGCGAAGGCGACGGACGTGGAAAGCAGGCATAGAACGGCAAGTCTGATGAGGCTAGGGGAAAACATAGATGCTCCGGCTGGGATTTCGGCTGTACAAATTTCAGTGCGGGAATTCCGGGAAACGTCACGAAAAAGTTTTAAGCAAGTTTAGAACTGCGCGGTATTCTGCGTGATCGGCAGACAATTCCGGATGTGCTGCTCGAGCTGGAGAGCGGGGAAACCGCTGAGAAGAGTAAAAAAGAGAATGGACCGAGGCCGGTCCAGCCCGCACCAAAGCAGTCAGCACCCGTCCTCAAGCGGTACCGCAACGAATAGCAAATCCCCGGCAATCATCGTAGCAAAGCTAGAACACCGGCGGTTGCGGAGGTCTGTGACGCTTGTCGCCGGTACGGATACATCGGTCTATGTTACGGATCGCCGGGCGTGGGAAAGACGCTCTCGGCAAGTAGCAACAGTGGATGGGAGACCGTGCGGGAAACAGATCGATGGAGCAGCGTTCCGCTGAAAAGCCCTATTCCCGATACGATCTTGTAAGCTCCTTCTGGTGAATACCCTTCGTGGGATTGACGCCGACATCACGCGGTCGCGCGCGACACTCAGAGATTTGGCCATACGGCCGGAGCGGCAGAACACGCAGGAAAAGCTCGACGCGCCTCAAAGAGACAAAGAGCATCTCCGGGAGCACGAGTGGTCGCCGGGACCACTGCTTAATGTCCGGGACGGCGGGCTGTACAGCGGTTGCCGGGATAGACATTGGTGGGCTGATCCTTGAAAGTTCATTGTCAGTCTCTTCGCCGTTGTAACGCAATGAGGGACTTGTGTTTAGGGCCTCTCCGTGATGAGGAAGTTTTTCCTCTCTCGTTTCGAACAGAAGGCCCTGAAGGACTAGTTGACGCGGAGCATTGCTCATCGAGAAGAATATCGACAAATCGCTGGCGATTATAGGCGCGGCCGGGCGTCCCTGCCCTGGCGCCGCAGGACCGCCGACGCCGCGTTGTGAGCGGAATCCAGCGCATAGCGTTCGCCGTTCTCTCTTGCTTTGGCGCTTTCTTCCAACAATCGGCTGGCCGTCTCCTCAGCGCTATGGCCCCAATAAATGGCGGTCGTTCACCATGTGAAATCAGCGCGGCTGATGTCAGGCTTATCTCCGCCATGGGCCTTAGGAGCATGCTCGACGCAGTATTGATAGCTCGGCCACTTCCCTACCCTGCTCCCGCTAGAGAGCTTCAAGCCGGTAATACGGCCCGGTCCGTCGCCGTGATTGCTGCAACGCGGCACTCGGGGGTGTATTTGGTTTTGAAATTCATCGTCCCTGTCACACGGGTAGCGCCGGATGCCGCCGGGTCTGCCCCTGCCCCTTGGCGCGGGCGGCGGGCGAAATACGCGTCGACTGGGGCGGCCAAGCAGGAGACGACGAGCAGGGACATGGAGCGCAAACGAATCACAAAATCGCAGCACTTCATTGACCCGTCGGCGGCGGGATTCCTTCATTCCACATTTGTCTCCAAACAGCTTTATAACGGCGCGATGAAAACGGATGCGGGAACTTGCGAGAATGGACAGAAGCGCGAACATGCCAGAACCAGCCCGAGTTGGAGTTGCGATCGATTCCGAACTGCTTGAGAAGTGCGATCAAGAGATAGACCGGCGTGGATATGCGAACCGGTCCGAGGCAGTTCGCGATTTGATTCGCGACAGCCTCATTCGGGAGCGGGTTGGGTCGCCCATCACTGGTTTACGATCACCATGTTCGCCAGTTAGCGGACAAGCTGAATGACTTCCCTGGCGGTAACTGTCGCGGCTAGTGTGACGTAATTCCGAACGTCAAGCTGGCCCAGAAGCTCTCCCAGTCGGCTACTTTTGGCTCCGCGCAGCGCTCCATGACAATGGCGTGGAGGCGGTGCGGACCGATTGACTTGATGGGAATTTGAATGCGGCCCTGTTTGTCGGTGCGGCCGATGTTATCCATCTTCGCTTTGCCGTGTTCGAGCCACGCGGATTCAACGGCGACATCGACAGCGGGTTTGCCGCGGAACAGCACCTGGACCGGGAGCAGTTGGCCGGGGCGGAGCGAGTAGGGGTCGGCTTCGGGAATAATCTCTATCGTTAGCCCGGTATTCGTTTGATAGAAGTTGTCCGTCGTTTCGACGCGGATCATGGACTTCACGTACTTGCTATAGCGTTCCCGGCCGGGCTTTTTCAACTCGCCGTTGGCGTCGCGCCATTTGATGGTCTCGGTGAGGTTTTCGTGCTCGAGATAAGATCGGAATTTTGCCGCGTCGAGTTCGATGAAATTGGGGATTGTATTGGCCGTCAGAATGGCTAAGCCGGGACCGGGAACCTGCACGGTGGCAGTGGTTCGTTTGGCTTCGGCGGTGATGTTTTGGAACTCGGCTTTGCCGGCTTTGGAGACGAGCCGGGTATTGCGTAGCCGTTCCGGTTTCGTTGGCGAAGACGCTTCCGGAAACTCGTCGCCATTCTGGAAGACCACCTTCAGTTGGGTGGCGGCCTTGGTCACGAACTGCTCGGGCATCAGGTAAAGATCGTGAGCTGATAGGGTCGCGGCGGCGAGGAGGAGAAGGCGATGTTTCATGAAGATGTACTCTCTTAGAATTGCAATTTTAGAGCGAGTTGCATTGACCGCGGGCCGCCAACCTGAAAGAGCGGGTTGAGACCGCCGACGCTCGATGTGCTGACGATTTGCGTGGAGCGTCCGAAGTTGGTGTTAGTCAAGATGCCGACGGGGTTGGCGAAGTTGGGCGTATTGAACAGATTGAACGCGTCGGCGCGGAAGTCCAACCCGACAGATTCGGCGAGCCGAAAGCGACGACGGACGGAGAGGTCGACCTGGTTGAGACCGAAGCCGCGCAGGGTTCCACGGCCGAGTGTGCCTTGCCGGTGCTGGGCGAGAGGTGTGGCGCCGTCGAAGGCGGCGGGGTTGAAGCGGCGGCCGCCGGGGAACCCATCGCTGTAGAGATAAAGCGGTTGGCCGGGAACGAGATCCGGCCGGGACACGTTGGTGAGCCCGAGGCCGAGCGGATCGCGTCCGGTGACGACGGAGACTGGCGTGGCGGTGCGGAAGCGGGCGATGGAATCGAGCGAGAAGCCGCCGAGAAAGGCGCGGGCGGCACGGTTCGCCGTGAACACAGGAATGTCGTAGCTGGCGGTGCCGGTGAAACCGTGACGCACGTCAAACGAAGAGGGACCGCGATCCGACGATGGGTCGAGCCGGGCGGCGGGCGCGGAGAGGTTGGTCTGGGACTCGTCGGAGGCCGTATCTAAGGATTTGGCCCACGTATAGGAGAACATCGCCTGTAGGCCGCGGCTCATGCGGCGTTTGAACTGTGCCTGGAGGGCGTTGTAGTTCGACGTGCCCTCGTTATTGACGGTGTCGACCCGGGTGAAGTTTGCATTCTGCAGAACCTGCGGGCGAAGGCTTTCGACCCGTGCAAGGCGGCGGCCGGAAGCGCCGACGTAGGAAACGGATAGAGAGTTCGACAGGCCGAACGGATGCTCGATAGCGAAGCTGTATTGGAGCGAGTAGGGGAGCTTATACCGATCGTCGTAGTCGAACAGGCGGGGATAGGGCGGGTTAATTGTTTGCGGGCTAACTTCGGTGGAGAAGAGAGGGGAAGTGAGCGGTGTGTTGGTAAGGCTGCGAATGCGGGAGTAGGGGTAGTTTCCCGGTGAGAACGCGGTACCCGTGAAGGCGTAGCCGAGATCATAGAACGACCCGAACCCAGCGCGAATGACGGTTCCCTTTGCGGGGAAGGGTTGATAGGCGATACCCACGCGCGGCGCGAAGTTCCGGTAGGTGGTGTCATAGAGTTTGGTTCCGGCGGGGGCGAGTTTCGCAGTGGAAGAATTCTCGATTCCGGTCAATGTCAGAGGCAGGTTTCCATTGGCTTCCGAGGGCGCGGGGTTGACTTCCCAGCGGAGGCCGTAGGTAAGCGTCAAGCGCGGAGAGATACGCCAGGCATCCTGGAAAAAGGCCGAGAAGTTGGTGTAGCGCGGTTCGAGATATGTATCCACCTGCCGGACATCTCCGGTGGGCACAATTCCGGTGGTAAGGGCGGTGATGGTGGGAAATGTCAAAGATTTGCTGAAGAGACGCCCACCGATGGAGGGGGCCAGCCGGCGGAAATCGACACCGAACTTCAGCGAGTGAGATCCAGTGTTCCAACTCAAGGTGTCAACGACGTTGTACTGCCGTTGGGTGTTGCGGCTGAAGACGCCGGGGCTGACAGTGTTTTCGTCGTTGCCGCCAATGGAGAGGTAAAAGAGCGAGGTGTCGGGGTTGGCGAATGATGGAAAGAGAATGTCACGGGGGAGGAGTTTTGCGCCGCCGTAGGTGTCCTGCTCGTAAATTTGCGAGGCCATGGAGCGGCTCCAGTTGAAGCGAAGGTCGTTGCTGACGGCGGGGGAAAGAATCATGGTGGAGCCCGTGGTGAACGTTTCGGTGATGCCCGGCAATGTCGCGACAAAGCTTGGTGTGGCAAAACGGCCGCGCTCGCGGGATTCGGACGGCGCGTAGTTGTAGCGGCCAAAGACGGTAAGGCGTTGTGAGAACGAATGGTCGGCCCGTACGCTGGTTGCGTTCAGGCGTGAGGGGTTGGAAAAGCTGGTGACGTAGGGCGTTTCGGCGGGGGCGCCGGCGAGGGGCGGCGCGACAGGAAGCGGATATGCTTCCAGGAGGCTTTTGAGCGGACCGGTGGCCGCTTCCCTGGCGGCGATTGAAGGAACGCGAGACGGGACGGAGATGACCGGCTGAATCAGTCGAAGCCCCTCATAGGAGACGAAGAAGAATGTGCGGTTGCGGCCGTTGTAGAGTTTGGGGATTAGCACCGGGCCGCCGGCGGTGAAACCGAAATCGTTCTGGCGGAGAGCGGGACGACGAAGCCGGTTGAAGTTGCCGAACCAACTATTGGCGTCGAGTTTGTCGTTGCGGAGATACTCGAACGCGCTGCCATGGAACTGATTGGTTCCCGAACGGGTGACGATTGCGACCTGCGCGCCGGGTTGGCGCCCGTACTCCGGCGCGTAAGTGGAGGTCTGTATGGTGAATTCCTGGACGGCGTCGACAGAGGCGAGCGCACTGGTGCCGCCCTGAGCGGAGAAGGAGGGCGTGCCGCCGCCAGCGCCTTCATAGGGCGTGGTGGCGAACGGGAGTCCGAAGTTTGCGCCAACACCGTCGACGGTGAAGTAATTGCTTCCGGTGCGCTGACCGTTTACGGAAAACTGCCCTTGATCAGGCAGAGTGGCGGGCACGAAGACCACGCCCGGAGCGAGGTTGATCAGGGTTTGGAAGGAACGCCCGTTCAATGGTTGGCTTTCGATAAAGGTGCGATCCACGGCGGTAGCGACGGACGGGCTCTCGCGGACAAGCGGGGACTCGCCGGTAACGATGATGGACTCGCCGCGGGGGGCTACTTTGAGCTTCAGGCGCAACGACTGTTGGCTATTGGCGTTCAGGGCAACTCCCGGGTGTCGTGCGGTGGAAAAGCCGGCATGCGCGACGGTGAGTTCGTAGGAGCCCGGGGCTATTAGTGAGAAGACGAAGGCGCCATTGGAGTCGGATACCGTTTCGCGAGACAAGCCCTTTCTGGGGTCGCTGAGTGTGACCTTAGAATCGGCGAGGACTCCTTCCTGTTCGTCGAGAACCGTTCCGGTGAGCACAGCATTTGATGATTGGCTCCAAGCGGAGAACGAGAAGAGGGCGAGAGTGAGAGCGATTCGATGCGTCATTCGGTTCCTGGTTGTTATCACGAATTTCCAATTCTTACTACGAAGAAATGGCGGTAATGGATGTTTGGCGCGGCGAATAAATTCACATGATTGACCTGATCGTAACGAAAGCTGCCGTAACCGTCACCGGCGAGGCTTTCGACGGATCGATGGATCGCCTTTCGCTTCGGCACGCCGGGCCGCTCCCTAGCGCCATCGCGCATTGGGGTAGGGTCGATTCGCTCGCCGGCATGGGGAGTGGTCCGCGGACGCTCGCCTTCTCCCGGTTAAATTGGAGTTGGTGCGAATCCGCATCGAGGCTCGCGGTGACGAGTGAGGCTGCCAAGCCGGAGAGGACGAGCAGGGACGTTGAGCGCATACGAATCACATAATCGTAGCACTTCGTTGATCCGTCGGCGGCGGGATTCCTTCATTCCACATTTGTCTCCAAACAGCTTTATGACGACGCGATGAAAACGGATGCGGGAACTTGCGAGAATGGACAGAAGCGCGAACATGTCAGAACTAGCCCGAGTTGGAGTTGCGATCGATTCCGAACTGCTTGAGAAGTTCGATCAACAGATAGACCGGCGTGGATATGCGAACCGGTCCGAGGCGGTTCGCGACCTGATTCGTGACAGCCTCATTCGGGAGCGGGTTGCGTCGCCCAGCACGAAAGTGGTGGGGACCCTGACGCTGGTTTACGATCACCATGTTCGCCAGTTAGCGGACAAGCTGAATGACTTCCAGCATGAGCATCACCACGAAATCATTTCGACATTGCATGTGCATTTGGACCACGACAATTGTCTGGAAGTGATCGTTTTACGTGGGACCTGTAAAAACGTTCAGCGAATCGCCGACGGACTGATCAGCTTGAAGGGCATTCGCCATGGCCAGTTGGTGCTGACGGAGGCGGACGGCGGCTAGCGTTTCAGGTCACGCCCGAATCTTGTCGTAATCGAACGTCTCATTCACCAGATGGTACTTGGGCTCGCCGTCTCGGGAAAGGTAATACGTCGGCAGGGGCGTGCGCTGGAAGCTCGATAGCTGACGGCGGACCGGTTTGCCGTCTTCCCATTCGTAGACCGGCACTTCGTGGGGGTTGAAGGTGTCGAGCAGGCCGCGCTCTTTCGCGATACGGAACAGGTTGACGTTGCCGGGTTCGTGGCCGCCCAGATACATGCCGATGAGGTCAAGACGCAGCTTGTCTTTGCCGAACATGACGAGGTTGGTGAGATGGTCCGTGCCGACGCCGAAGCCGTCGCCGTCGCGGCCGTAAATGCCTTCGATCACGGCGAGCCCGGTATTCAGCGTTTGCGCGTTGTCACAGGTCTTATGCGCCCAGATCTCCTGATGCACGGGGCCGAGCGTATCCTTGCTTTGGTAGCGGGCGTAGTTCATGCGGACATGGCGGTCGAAGAAGCTGTTGACGCGGCGCTCGACTTCCGGATGAATATTCTCCTTCATGAAATCGGGAACGCCGGTGACCATCTCCCAGCCAGGACAGAAGCGCACATAAGGCTTTACGACGAGCCCTTGTTCGTTCTTGGTGCTGAGCGTCATGCACATGCCGTGAGACTTCCACTTGGCGATATTGAGCAGCCAGGTATCGGGCTCATTGACGGGGGCGTAGTGCGGGATGTGGGTGTAGACAACGGGATCGGGCACTTTGGTCCAGTTCATCTCGTAGCTGTCGCGGAAGTTGCGGGCGCGGCGGTCGGGTTCGTTGACTTCGACGCCGTGGCGGTCGTTGATGTCGGCGAGGCCGCGGTAGTTCCAGGTGTGGAAGTTGTTGGCTTCGAGGAAATGGAATTTCTTCAAGCCGATTTCCTTGAGGCCGATGATGATGCCTTCGTAGAACTGCGGATCGGTGCCGGTGCCCCAGTTCTCTTCGTTCGGCCGTTTGTTGCGAACGCTGGTGAAGTTGGGCTTGAGGATGATGCGGTGGCTGATCGGGATGCCGTTGTCGGCGGGGACGAAAACTTCGCGGGCGAAGGCGATGCCTTCCTTTAGTTTGGAGGCTTCGTCCATCTTGTGGGGGACGCGGGTGCGCTTGATGAAAATCGCCTTGGGGTTGGCTTCGACAAAGGGGTGGACGGCGAAGTGGGCCTTGGGCTGGCGGGCGGGCGCGCCGATGAGTTGGTAGGGGGCCAGCGCGGCGGCGGTGGCGAGGAACTTGCGGCGGCAGATTTTCATGGCTCAAAACTCCTTATTCGAACTTTACAACAGCCAGGCGATTGATGGCCGGGGGGAAGACTTCGGTGGTACCGGCGCGATGATAGATCTTGAGATTCATTGGCGGCGCCTCAGGACGGAGAAGCGTGGCCGATTTGTAGATGCCCTGGACACGTGCCTGGACTTCATTTGAAATGGGGGCGCCGTATTGGGCGATGTGCAAGAGTCCGCCGATTGTGGCGCGAGGAATGGCGGATGGAGCATTCCAGAGGCGGGCGGCGCGGCGGCGATGGGTGAGGAGGTCAATGCAATCGAGGGCGAATTCGCTGGGGTCCTGGATGCGTTTGTGATAGGCGACGATTTGGCCTTTGCCGTGGGAGTAGATCGTGCGGTCGGTATCTTCCTTGACCGTTTTCCAGCCTTTGGGGTGGGCCATGTCGATGACAACGATAGCGCCGGCGGTGGCGTGTTCATAGACGGTGGGAGGAACGGACTTGAGTCCGGCGGCGATCAGTAGTTGGATGTGGGCGGGATCGGGTTTGGGGACAGTGGCCGAAAGGGCAGGGCTGGCGCCACGCCGGAAGAGAAGATTGGCGATTTCGGAGGTTGGATATCCGGGTTCGATCAGGGTGGTGATGATGGGGAGGGTGGGCTGGGTGAAGAGTGTTTCGTTGTTGCGGAGCCAGGCGGCCGTGCGGGCGAGCGAGCGCCAGGCTTCCAGGGCTTTAGCGTCATTGGCGAGAAGCGCGGCGCGGTAGCGGGGTTCGACTGAGAGGACGAAGTTGCCGCCGTTTACGCGGGCTTCGATGAGAGCGAGTTCGAGGGTGTCAAAGGGGACACCGCGTTCTGGGTCCTTGTGTTCGTGAGCGAGGAGGGTGGATTGGCCAAGAGCGTTTTGGACGGCGGCAAGATAGCCGTTGGCGTCGACCCAGGGTTCACGGCTGGCGCTGGCGACATCGGCGTCGCCGTTTTTAGCGGGGCTGCGAATACCGGGCCAGAGACCGCGGCTGATGGTGTCCGGGACTAGTTCGGGGCCGACGATCCGATCGGGCCGCACGATTGAAATCAGCGCATCGTGAACGGCTTCGCGATTGGGCCAGCGGAGGATGAGCGGAACGGCCATATGAATATTTTAATCGGCGTTGAGTATCAGCGGGCGGGTAATGCGCATGAATAGTTGAGATGATGCCCGCGCAACAGCCGTTTTGGAATATTTTGTCAGTCGCCTTGCCACTAGTGGCGTTCGTAATTGGGTGCTTGCTGGTGGCCGGAGGCGGCGGGGCCGGTGACTACGCCGGGCGCCTGGGAGCGGGCATTTTGTTTGCGCTTGGGATGGGGGCGGTGTGCGGGTTGGGCGCTGCCGCGGCGGTGGTGGCGTTGTTTCGGGGAGAGGCGCGGGTATGGTTGTCGGTATTAGGGCTGGCGGGAAACCTGGCGGTGGCGCTTCCGGTGGTTGGCGTGCTGTTGCGGCGTTGAATTTGGACAGTATGGTGGTTTGCAACCACTGCTTGCAACCACGAACTCTCTGTAAGTGCTTGATTTCATGAAATTTAACGGTTTGGCGCGGGAATTGCAATCGAGGTAGGCGTAGTAAAGAAGTTCCTGAGGAGGAAAACCCATGAAACGCGTACTGATTGGTTTAGCATTTGGACTGGTTCTGGCGGCGCAGCCGTACGGCGGGCGACTTGGTTATAACGACAATCGCGGCGCGTACGGAGTCGGGGCGAACAACTTCTCCGAGCGCATCTCCCGCGGGGAACGAATTGGCCTGTTAACGCGGCGCGAAGCCGCGAGACTATGGAACATGGAGCGGAATTTGCGACGCGAGATTGACCGTTCGCGGCGCGACGGATTTGGGATGAATTACCGGGAACGGGAACGAATCCAGCGCATGTCGGCGCAGTTGGATCGAGAGATCACGCGGCAGATGCGTGATCGCGAGAACTATCGCGGCCCTGGGCGGTGGTAAAGCAACGGCAATGCGGGGCCCGAATTTGACGCGCCCCGCATTGCGTTAGGGTGGTGTCGTGGGCATTCCATTCGAGTATGCGGCCAAGTTTTCGGCAGTTGTTTGGCCCGAGGACGCGTGATGCCCGTTCGACCGCGACAGTGCGTAGCGGAGATCCTGGAGCATCGCAGGGACTAACGATGCAATGGACGCGAACGTTCCGGCTAATAAACCAACGGAGGAGATCCCCCGGCTCTGCCGGGGAGGCAGCAGCAGTTTGACAGTTCCGGGAGAATAGTCCGCTCCCGAAATATCAATTCTTCAGGCGCATCCGCTGACGTCGAGTGCTTGTTCGACCCGGAATTGCTAGGGGGTGCGTCCCGCTTTCGATGGCGATCAGGCCCGTTTGAGCGGCCAGCCATCGTAAAGCCTCCGGCTCTGCCGGAGGATACTTTCTTTAGCGCCGCTGCCACCAATGGGGCTTTTTCACGACGACCGGCCTATTGCGCTTGGCGCTATAGACGTTCGGTTTCAACTTCAACTTCTGCGGCTTGCGAACTGACGAGAGGCTCGATTGGTTGCCTGGCGGCCGTTTCTTGGACGCCGCACGGGCCGGAGGCGCCAACGGGCCGAGAAGCAGCAAAAGTAGAAGCAAAGCAGACCAAAGGTAGCGCATACTGTTTTGTGACGGCTGCCACGCCGCCAAGCATTCTATCGGCCGGGGCAGCATGGAACTTGAGAGCTCGCGATGCGATTTCTTGCCCTGTTGCTGTTTTTGCCGATGACCTCCCTGAGTCAGACGCCCATCATAGTCGATACCGACGCCGGCGCCGACGACTTGATTGCACTGCTGTGGCTGATGAAGCAACCGGCGATTCAGATTGAAGCGGTGACGATTTCGCAGGGGCTGGCGCATCCGGCGGAGGGGGCGGAATCGGTACTGCGGTTATTGGAGGCGGGAGGGCTGAGGACGATCCCGGTGTATGTCGGAATCGACCGGCCGGTTCAGGGAACGGGCAGCTTTCCGGCGGCGTGGAGAAGGGTGAGTGACCGGCTATTGCGGGATGAGTTTCCGGTGGCGAAGCGACGGCCGGAATCGCGCGGCGCGGCGCAGTTTTTGGCCGACCGTCTGATGGACGCGCGCCGTCCGGTCCGGCTTCTCGCGCTTGGGCCGCTTACGAATTTAGGGCAGGCGGTCGCGCTGGAACCGCGGACGGGACCGGGATTGCAAGAATTAATTTGGATGGGCGGCGCGTTGGACGTTCCGGGAAATGTTCCGGAGGCTCCGACGGCCGAGTGGAACGCCTGGGTTGATCCCGAGGCTGCTGAGCGCGTTCTGGGCTGTGGATGGCGGGTGCGGATCGTTCCGCTGGATGCGACGAACCGCGTCCCGATCGGGCCGGCGGTGTTGCGGCTGTTTGAAGAGGAAGCACGGGAATGGGCCGCGACGGTGGTGCTCCGGCTGTTGCGGACTGAAACCGAGTCGATAGTGGCGGGGCGCTACTTTGCATGGGATGTTCTGGCGGCGATGACGTTGACCGAGCGCAAAATAACGACGCAGCGAATGGCTGCAGTGGCGGTACGAAAGCGGCCGAGGCAGCGAGGCCGGCTGGTGCGTGTAGAAGGACAGCGGCCAAACGCCATGGTCGGGGTGTCGGCGGATCCGGAGCTATTCTTGCAGCTGTTCCGGGGATTGCTGCCGTAGATTGGGGCTGAGGGCCGGCCGGTCAATCGGGACTGGCAACGACGACGGTGTAGCCGCCGGGATCCCGCATCCAATATTCCCAATGTTCGGGATCATTGCGGCGTTTCGGCAGAACGATTTCCATGCGCATTTCGGCGGACCGCTCCATCGGGCCGGTCGTCGCGATTGCCGACCAGCCCGTGGTCGTGACCGGCCTCGAAGCTATGCAATTGAAGCACTCATTGCCCATTTGAAACCAGCCGTTCGTATTCCCGGCCGTTGTGGTCGCTTTGGCGCTTCAGTAGCCGCTGCTACCATCGGCGGGTAGCTTCCACATCCTTCAGTTTCCCAGCAGAGCGAGAATCTTTTCGCGATACGTGCGGCTTAGTGTGAGCTCCGTGCCGTCCTTGAGCAGCACGATGTACTCGCCGTGAAACCAGGGCCGGAGTTCTTTTATACGATCCGCATTGGCGATTGTCGAGCGGTGGATTCGAAGAAAACGGTGGGAATCGAGCCGCTGTTCGAGCGCGTTCATGGTCTCACGGATCAAATGGGTTTCGGCGCCGACGTGGAGGACGGCCGGTGCGCCCATTGAAACGACTACAGGCGAAGGACGCATGGGGAGGCGAATTGTCACTTCAAATCCTCCCTCAGCGACGTGACGGAACCGGATGTGGTGGTCGCCGCCGTAGAGGCGCTCCAGGCGGCCGCGGGTGTTATTGAGGCCCACTCCTTCGCGTACGGGGTCCAGAAGATTTGTGGTGATCCGTTTCGGTCCGGGGCCGTTGTCATATACCGTCATGGCGAGTTTGCCTTCTTCCCGCTTGCAGGAGATACGCAGAACGCCGTGGGATGAGTTCCGTGAAATACCGTGCTTCAGGGCATTTTCAACGAGAGGCTGCAAGATCAGGTTGGGGACACGGGTCTGAAGCGTTGACGGGTCAATATCCCATTCGACGGTTAGCCTGTCTTCGAAGCGCATTTCTTCAATTTCCAGGTAGCGGCGAAGGAAGTCGATTTCTTCGGTTAGAGGAACCTCGGGCACGCCGACATGGTCGAGGGTCAGGCGGAGAAAGTCACTGAGGCGCACGATCATCGACTCGGCGCGGGCGGGATTGTCATGGACGAGTTCGGAGATGGAGTGCAGCGTATTGAAGAGAAAATGCGGGTGCAACTGCATTTTTAAGGCATGCAACTGGGCGGTGGCGAGCTTGGCTTCGAGTTGCGCGGCGCTCAAGCGGCCGTCCTCGTATTTCCGGTAGTATTCGAGTGCGTGATGGCAGACGATGAGCAGCAGATAATGCAGGATGCCGAAGTCCAACGCCCGAATCATGGACTTTTGAAACGACGCGAAATCAACGGGAACCAGGGATGGCGCGACGAACGGGAGCGCGGTGAAGTCCCAGATGGACTTGGTCAATACGGCGGCGGCGAATGCGCCCAGGAGATGGACGAAGCTGTTGCGGCGAGACTGGCCGCGGCCAAGCGGGAAACGGCGGCTGAGCGCCAGGACGAGCGCGTAACGGCGGCCCAGATCCAGACATACGAAAGCTCGTACATCGCGCATTCGGTCCAGCTCATGGGCTTGCCGTAGAGCAGCGAGCGGTAGTGCACGACCACGGTGTTAAACAGGCCGTAAAGGGACCAGAACGCGAGGATGCTCCAAAAGCGCTGACCCACGCTATCTCCCCGCCACCAGGATATTCGTCCGAATGCCACTTTTGTGCCTTATCGAAATGGTGGCACGAATTAAGGAGCGGTACATTTGGGCTTCGATCTGTAGTAACGCTCCCCGCGAAGCTTGTCTGTTGGGGAAAGGGCCTTCGCGGGGAGCGTCAGGGTACAATTGAACCCAGTTTGGGCGAAGGAATGGCCGCGGGCGAGGAGAATGTGGCGAAATGGAGAATGGCGGGGTGAACGCCGTGGAGCCTGAAGAAATCGTGCGGAGTTTCCGCTGGGTACCGATGTGGCCGGGGGTCGTTTTTATGCCCGTATGGGCAGGGGTTTTGGTTGCTACGATCTGGACCGGCTTTCAGGAGGAACCGGTTAAGTGGCGAGAACTAATCCTGCCGCTGCCGCTGTTTTTTGTATTTGGCTGCGGGATTCTGGCGTTTTTCAACCGGGCGAAGGCGCGGGTTTCGGTCGTAAGGATTGAGCTCACTCACGGGCCGCTACCGTTCACAATGCCGGATTTGAACATACTGCCGGCCGAGGTAGAGTCTGTCTACTGGCGCGAGGTATTTCGGCCGGCCAAAGGCGGGGGAAATTACTTCGCGGCCGGCGTGAAGACTCGGGCTGGGCGGCACTGCGACATCTTTGCGCCGCTCCCGACAGCGGATGAGGCACAAGCGGGGGCGATGGAGATTGGCGGTATGGTGGTGGCGGCGACCCGGCAGGGAGCGGATTGCACAGCGTATGGTGTGCAGTCGTTTCCGGAAGACGTGATTCCCACCCGCCGGTTGCTGGGATGGTTCCTTGTTTTCCTGGCGGCGCTACTGTTCGCGGTCGCGATGGAAGTTACACGTTAGTACGGCTTAATCCGGTTGCGCCGCCCGAATGGACCTGCCAGAATAGCCATATTCGCGGCAAAGAATTTTAGCGCCGCCTGTTGTGATGGGGATTGAAAGGCGCCAGGAGTCAGGGCGCCTTTCGTCGTTTTGGTTTGCCCGGCTACCATAGGGGAATGGCGACAATGCAAGCGTTGGTGAAGCGCGAGGCCAAGCCGGGGCTTTGGCTGGAAGAGGTTCCCGTCCCCGAAATGGGGATTAACGATGTGAAGATTCGCGTCGACCGCGCGTCGATCTGCGGAACCGACATCCACATCTATAAATGGGACGACTGGGCGGCGAAGACGATTCCGGTCCCAATGGTGATCGGGCATGAGTTCGTCGGCGAGATCGTCGATGTGGGCAGCAACGTACACGACTTTGCACCCGGAATGCTGGTAAGCGGCGAAGGTCACGTCACGTGCGGACTGTGCCGGAACTGCCTGGCCGGCCGGCGCCACCTGTGCGCGCACACCAGCGGCGTGGGTGTGAACCGGACGGGCTGTTTCGCGGACTACATTGTTCTGCCGATGACCAATGTGTGGCATCACGATGAAGCGATCGACCGCGATGTCGCCTGTATCTTCGATCCCTTCGGCAATGCGGTGCACACGGCACTTTCGTTCCCGCTGCTGGGGGAGGATGTGCTGGTGACCGGCGCCGGGCCAATCGGCATCATGGGCGCGGCGGTAGCGGTACATGCCGGCGCACGGTACACGGTGATCACCGATGTGAATCCGTACCGCCTGGAGTTGGCGCGAAAGCTGGGCGTCACGCTGGCGGTCGACGTTAGCCAGAGGACACTCGGAGACGTGCAGAAGGAACTGGGGATGAAGGAAGGCTTCGACGTCGGGCTGGAGATGTCGGGCAATCCACGTGCGTTTCGGGACATGCTCGCGAACCTGGCCCATGGCGCGAAGGTGGCGATGCTGGGGATTCCCGCCGGCGGAGAGATGTCGATCGACTGGAACACCGTGATCTTCAACATGCTGACGATCAAAGGGATTTATGGCCGGGAGATGTATGAGACCTGGTACAAAATGACGGTGATGCTGCAGTCAGGGTTGGACATCAAGCCGGTGATAACCCACCGCTTCCCGTTCCAAGACTTTCTGGAAGGCTTTGAACTGATGGCCAGCGGGCAGTCGGGCAAGATTATTCTGAACTGGCGCTAAGCGCCGGTGATCTCCTTGACCAGGCGGAAGAAGCCCTTTTTGCGCTCGGTATCGATGCCCCAGTTGACCGGCGGCGACTGGTACCCTTCGATATCGAGCAGGCCCCAGGAGGCGTACTCCGCCACCGCGGCGGTGCAGTTGTTCACGGGCTTGTCGAAGTCGAAGTGGTCGTCTTCGTTGAAGAGAATAGGCTTGGGCTTGTAGCCTGGCTGCTTGCGCACAGCGCGAACCATTTCGCCGATGCGCGCCGGATCCTTGACGCCGTTTCCGTGCAGCAGAACGAAATCGGAGATTTGGGTGACTTCGGGCGGAGGCAGTGTGTTGCCGTTGAAGCTTGTGCCGACGAGCAGGCGGCGGCTACGAAAAGTAATCGCTTGCGCGTCGCGAATGAGGAGGGGAATCAGGTCCGGGCGCAGGATGTCGTGATCGTATTTCCTGTTGTTGCTCTCGTTGGCGACTTCGATCGTCACGTTGCGATACTCGCGCGAAAGCACGAATTCCACGGTATTCTTGAGGGCGCGGCGAATTGCCTTGTCATCCTCCAGCACCTGATCCTGACCGAAGTAGAAGACACCCAGCATCGGGGCCATACCGAGTTCGCCGGCGCGGTCAAGAATCAAGCGAAGGCGGTTCAGGAATTCGGGGATGATCTCGCCTCTGGGCGTGAATGCGCCGGTGATCCAAGGTTGCTGAGCGGCGTAGCCACGCGGGTTGCCGCCCTGCATGTTGAGGGTGAAACTCAGCACGCCGTGTTTGCGCCACTCGGGCATGGCAGCCAGGAACTCGCGCGTGTTTCGATCGGCGTCCCATTGGTTTGTGCCGGGGTATTTCCAGTTGGAAGCGGTTGCCGGGTTCTTGTCGTCGAAGAAGCCAAGGACCATGCGCGTGTTCATCAGCAGGCCCTCGATTTTATGGCCGCGCCATTGACGGCCAGGGTAGGTGGGCTTGTTGTTGATCAGGAAGCGTTCACCGTCAATGCCCAGTTCGGTCTGGCGGGAGCCCGCTTGCAGCGCAGCGGCAAGAAAAGAGCGGCGAAGCATGATGGAACCCAGGATACACTGCGAAGGATGATGGAGAGTGTCTGTGTTTACTGCGGCTCCAATCCGGGTTTTGATCCGGCATTCCGTGCGGCCGCTGTTTCGCTTGGGACTGAGATCGGCCGCCGTGGGATGCGGCTTGTCTATGGCGGCAGTCACTTAGGAATGATGGGTGTGCTGGCCGATTCGGTCCTCGCGTCCGGCGGGAAGGTGACCGGGGTGATGCCGGCGCTGCTGGTGGAAAAGGAGGCGGCGCATCGCGGGTTGACCGATCTGCGGACGGTCCATTCCATGCACGAGCGGAAACTGCTGATGGCGGATCTGGCGGAAGGATTTGTCTCACTTCCCGGCGGTTACGGCACGTTGGATGAGACCTTCGAAATCGCGACATGGTCGCAACTGGGACTGCACGCGAAGCCGGTAGTGCTATGGAATGTGAGCGGGTTCTACGACCCTCTGTTCACGTTTTTGGATGGCATTGTCAGCGCCGGACTACTGCGGCCTCAGCATCGGGCGTTGGTGCGCCGGGCTTCGTCACTGGAAGAGGTATTTGCGCGGCTTGCCGAACCCGTGGAAGCGGGCGGCGGAAAATGGCTGCCGGGGGATTTGCGCTAGCGCGCGGCCGTTTCGCAAGGCGGAGCCGGGACGGCGACCCGCGGCATTGGCACAACGTTCTGTGTGGGGACTCGCTGGGTGGCGAACTCTTCGGTATTCTGAATCGGCATCGCGCGGAGTGGCGCCGAACACGTCTTTGCTGCCGGCTGAACCAACTGGAGCATCCGCGGCGCTAACTGGCTCGGGCTTTTGTTCAGGCCGCTAATGGCGTTTCGCAACGCATTGTCGTTTCTCGGAATCGCGTTTTGAGGTTCCTGCCCGGGAAGCAGGGCGAAATTAAGGAGGACAACCAGGACGAATGGCCGCAACATGCCTGCGACTATACACAACTGCCGGGGGGTGATAAAAGTAACGCTCCGCGCGGGTACTTATGAGCCGCACTTCTCGCGCTTGATCTTCAGGGCCTCCGGCATCCACTCCTGGAACTGCCGAATACGCGTCTCGTGGCTGGGGTGCGTAGACATGAATTGCGACGGGCCTCTCCCTCCCGAAGCCTGCCCCATACGCTCCCACAATTTTGGTGCTTCAGTGGGGTCGAAGCACGCCCGGGCGACATAGATCAGACCCATGTAATCGGCCTCCGATTCATGCTCGCGCGAGAACGGCAGCAGCAACCCGAACTGCGCGCCAACGCCCAGAGCACCCATTACCGCGCGCTGCTGTCCCGGGTCCATATCGCTAACGGCGACACCGGCCGCGAGGGTCCCGATCTGCACCAGTTTCTGGTGCGCCATGCGTTCCGCTCCGTGCCGCGCAATGGCATGGGCGATCTCGTGTCCCATGATCACCGCCAACCCGTCGGTATTCTTCGCCACCGGCAAAATGCCCGTATAAACTGCCACTTTCCCGCCCGGCAGGCAGAACGCATTCACTTGCGGCGAATCGATCAGATTGTATTCCCACTTGAAACCGGTACTTTCCGTTACCGCGCTGATCCGGCGGCCGATCTCCTTGATCGAATCCGCATTCTGCCCGGAAGGAACTACTTGCTCCTGCCGCAGGATTTGCCGGTAGGACTGCAGACCCAACGCAGCTTCCTGGTCACGCGTGATTTCGACCAGGTGCGTCCGGCCGGTCAGCGGCACCGCCTCCTGATTCGAGAAGTAATAGTAAATCCCATAGAGCGCAAACAGAATCACGGGCAGCAGCTTAAGGCCGCCCCCACCTCGTCCGCCTCTATTTCCGAATGGCCCCATTTTTCATCACCTGTTCCGCATGTAGCGTCCAATCATTCCCAGCACGTCATCGGCCACAGATCCGTCCCGGTTGGAATCGAGCAGGGGCGTTAACATTCCCAGGAACCCCTGCGGTTCCGGCGGCCTGGTTTCGCTACCCAGATAACCGGCGTTGCTGGACCGTTTGCTCAGTGAACCCATCACCATTGTGGCCACTAGCGGCAGCATCTGTTTCAGGATGTCAGCCCCGATACCTGTCTGGGCGCTGGCGTTGGCCGCGACTTCACGGCTCGCTTCCTTGCTGCCCAACAAGTGACCCAGAATTCCGTTGCCGGTATCTGTCGTAGTTTCTTCACCCAAGAGATCCGGGTTGTCGATGTATTGGCTATGATTGCCGCCGGCCAACGCGCCCAGCAGGCTCTCCAGTCCGCCCTCAGTCGCGACATTGCGCTGCAGGCCGTTTCCCAACGCGGGGACAAGATGTTGCAGCGCGGCTTTCGTCTGATTTTCATCCAGGCCGAAGCGGTTGCCCAATTGTCCTACCGCCGCGTCGCCACCGGCGCTCATTAACATTTCGATTAAATTCATTTCCTAGTCCTTTGGTCCAGCGCTGCCGGAACAGGGCGTCTGGTGAGAGATGCCGATACTAATCTAGCTGTTTCCAAGAATCTGCGCGACGGAAGAATTTTCCCTGCATCGTTGCAACGCGGAGACGGTTGCGAGACTCTACGTCGTGGGGCCTATGCTCCACCAGCGCGAAGGCCGGTCGCGGCTCTCTGCCATGAAAGATCTCTTCTCCGTAGTCGCCGCGACCGAATCCGCGTTCATAAAAATTTTGTGAGGAGAATCGAAACATGGATCTCGACGTCGTAAAAGCCAAGTATCAGAGTGTGATTGACCTGGCGAAGGCAAAGAATTGCAAGCTGCACAACGTGCACATCGAAGGCGAAAAGCTGCTCATTAAGGCCGACGCGCCGAATGACGATGTGAAGAACGCCGTTTGGAATCAGGCGAAGGCCGTCGACCCCGTTCACGCCGACCTGACGCTGGATGTCAGCATCGACCCCAGCTTGCCCTCTCCCCCCGCCGACGTGAAGACCTACACCGTCGTTGGCGGCGACTCGCTTTGGAAGATCGCGCAGCAGCATTTGGGTAATGGCGCGCGCTACCCGGAGATCATTGCGGCTAACCCTTCGAAGCTGAAGGACGAGAAAACCATTATCCACCCGGGCGACGTTCTGGTCATTCCGAGCTAGTAATCCTGTAACCTAAAGGGATAGCGGCGGCGCAGACGTGCCGCCGCTTCTTTTTTTGTGCGATACATTCTCTTCAACAAACCCTTCGGTGTCCTGACTCAGTTCACAGACCGCACCGTTCCGCCCCGTCCCACGCTTGCCGACTACATCGAGACGCCCGGTGTATACGCCGCGGGCCGGTTGGATGCCGACAGCGAGGGATTGCTCCTTCTCACCGATGACGGGCCCATGAAGTTCTCGCTCCTCAAGCCTGCATTCGCCCATCGCCGGACTTATTGGGTACAAGTTGAGGGCACCCCGGACGATGCCGCGCTGGCCGCACTGCGCAGCGGCGTCATGGTGCAAGGAGATTGGACGAAGCCCGCCGAGGTTCGCGTGATGTCCGAGCCCGGCATTCCCGCTCGCGTCCCGCCCATTCGCGTTCGCGTTGCGATACCCACCGCCTGGTTGGAACTCACACTCACCGAGGGGCGCAACCGGCAAGTTCGCCGGATGACCGCCGCCGTCGGACTGCCCACACTCCGCTTGATCCGGTGGTCCATGGAGAACTTAACGCTCGCCGGAATGGCCCCGGGTGAATCGCGGCGGCCTCGGCCGGCTGAATTGGCCGCGCTTCAGCGAATCGTGGCGCGTACCCAGTCCAGCGAGAATCGTGCGACCGTCAAGCGCCCGGTGCGGAAGATGTTCTTGTCCAACCCGCCGCGCTCATAGAGACACAGGATCGTCCCATCTTTCGTCGCGGCCAGATCGGAGTAGCCGGACAGTCCGGGCTCCAGAACTCGTTTCGCCGTCCATGTTTCGCCGTCGTCACCGGACCACTGCACGCTCAGATTTTTGCGATCGCGGTTCACGGTCTTCGCCGCATCGACATAAATTGCCTCCAGGTTGTCCGGATTGGAAAACAGCAGCCCGCCCTTGGGATGGCGAATCAGCGACCCCATGCAGACCGGCTCCACCAATTGCGCATGAAAACGGGGAACGGACCATCCGGTGGCGCCGTTCGGACTGATGCTGATCGCGCGCCGGTGCTCCGGGGATTCATTGCGAATATTGAGTTGAACGCTGCCATCCCGGCGCTCAACGGCATACGTTTCACTGGGATTGGGCAGCGTGTCGGGCACCAGTTCACCGGCCTGCCATGTAACGCCGTGGTCGTCGCTGAATATCGTACTGACGCGCGACGGCCGATGCTTCCTGCCGCCGGTGGAAAGCCAGACGGCTACCATTAGCCGGCCATTCCGAAGCTGAATACCGTGTCCCGGACCGGTGGCTATTACGTTCCAATCGTAGTGCTTGCGCAGCGTTTCAAACGCGGCCGTAATCTCCCTTGCCGCGGAGAATGTACGGCCCCCGTCATCGCTTCGCCTGTAGTAAGCCTTCGCGTAATTCACGCAGTAGAGAAAATGAATCTCGCCCGCCTTCTTCCCCGCAATCATCACGGGGTTGTTCACCGTGTCCTTGGCCGAATCGACCAACACCCGCATCGGCTCCCACGTCTTTCCGCCATTTGTCGAACGCCTGAGTACGACATCGATATCCGCCCAGTCGCCAAAGCCGTCGCGCCGCGCTTCGGCGTACGCCAGCACCGTGTTGCCCTGCGCCAATAAACCCGGAATCCGGAAGGTAACGTAACCGCTTTCTCCGGCCGTGAACAGATCCTGTGTGGCCGGTTGAGCCGCGGCCATCGCCGCAAACAAGACAGAGATTAGGTATCGCATCGTAAACTGAAATTGTGTCATGAAGATCCTAGTGCTGAATTGCGGAAGTTCTTCGCTGAAGAGCCAGGTTTTTGAAACCAGCCCGGAACAAATCGCCACGGACCAGGATCGCGTCCTTGCCAAGGCCGTCGTCGAGCGCATCGGATCACGCGACGCGATCATTTCGATCACCGCCGACGGCCGCCGTTCTCGCGACACAGGTCCCGTTGCCAACATGGACGCAGCCCTCAAATCCGTAATCGAAGGCATCTCCGCGTTCGGTCCCATTGAGGCCGTCGGCCATCGTGTCGTCCATGGCGGCGAGTCGTTTCAGGAACCCGTCGAATTCAACGAAGATGTGGTCGAGCGCATCGAAGACCTTTACGATCTCGCGCCACTCCACAACCCACACAACGTCCGCGGCTATCGAACCTCGCGGACGCTGCTGCCCGACGCCCGTCACGTTGCCGTTTTCGACACCGCCTTCCATCAAACGCTTCCGCAGGAAGCCTACCTATACGGCATTCCCTACAGTTACTACGCGCAGGACCATTACCGGCGCTACGGTTTCCACGGCGTTTCCCATCGTTATATCGCGTGGCGATTCGCGCAAATACAGGATAAGCCGAAAGATCAGTTCAAAGTCATTAGTTGCCACCTTGGCAACGGTTCATCCATGTGCGCTATCAAGCATGGCCACTCCATCGATACCTCCATGGGCTTTACGCCGCTGGAGGGCCTGGTAATGGGGACTCGCTGCGGCGACATTGACGCCTCGCTCATCCTGCACATGATGGCTATGTCCAACGAAAGCCCCTCGGAAATGGAGGCCCTGCTGACGCGGAAGAGTGGTCTCTACGGCCTCTCCGGCCTCTCCGCCGACATGCGGTTGCTTCTTGATTTTCGCGGCAAAGGCGATACCCGCGCCGCGATGGCGATCGATGTATTTTGTTACCGCGTCAAGAAATACATCGGGTCCTACCTTGCCGCGTTAAACGGCGCCGACGCTATTGTCTTCACGGGTGGCGTTGGCGAGAACGCCGCCGCCATTCGCGCGCAGATCTGCGCGGAAATGGAAGGCCTCGGCATTCGGATTGACCACGCCGCGAATGATGCCGCCGCGGGCAAGGAAGCCCGGATCAGCGTAGCGGACTCACCGGTTCAGGTCTGGGTGATACCCACGAACGAGGAGTTGCTGATCGCCCGGGATACACTGCGTTGCCTGCTTGGTCTGCCCCAGCCCGATTGACCCGCTATTCCGATTGCAGTCGCTTAAGCGCTTCAGTCAAACCCAGTTCCTCTTCCTTCGAAACCACTGGGAACTCCAGCTTCAGGTCCTCCAACGCCTTTGTCAGAATGTTGGAAACCAGCACGCGCGCCACCGCCTTATTATCCGCCGGGATCACGTACCATGGCGCCCATTTCGTACTCGTTGCCGTCAGCGCCTCTTCGTAGGAGCGCATATAGTCGCCCCAGAACTGGCGCTCGTTCAAATCCTGCAGTGAAAACTTCCAGTGCTTATCCGGTTCTTGCAACCGCTCCAGAAATCGCTTCTTCTGTTCGTCCTTCGATACATGCAGGAAGAACTTCAGAACGATCGTCCCGTTGCGCGCCAGATGCCGCTCGAAATTGTTGATGTCCTCGTAGCGCTCTTCCCAAATCTTTTTCGTCACCAGCGGCATCGGCAGTTTCTGCTTCTGCAAAAACTCCGGGTGCACCTTCACCACCAGCACTTCTTCGTAATGCGACCGATTGAAAATTGTGATCTTCCCGCGTGCCGGACTCACCCGCATGATTCGCCACAGATAGGAATGATCCAACTCCTCCGTGGAGGGCGACTTAAAACTATAGACATCGCACCCCTGCGGATTCAGGCCCGATGTGACATGTTTCACCATGCCGTCCTTGCCTGCCGCGTCCATCGCCTGTAGCACCACCAGCACCGACCACCGGTCGTGCGCGTACAACTTCGACTGCTGGGCGGCTAATGCCTGCAGATTCTCCTGCAACACTTTCTGCGCCGAAGACTTCAGCTCGGCGTCGGAAAGTTCTTTCAACTCATCGTCTCCCCGCCAGCCCGGATCGATGTCTTTCAAGCGAAACTTCTTGCCGGGAACTACGCGGAATTTTTCCAGAGTCTTCTTGTTTAGCACGACGAAGGTGAAGGTATCACACAATGGAAGTAGCATGCCGCCCCTGCCTCCCGCGCCAGCCGTCGCCGATCAGTCGCCGATCCTTGATCAGGCCCGGCAACTGATGGAGATCGCGCCGCGCCTGGCCTTTGACAAGGCATCGTTGTTAAGAGATCCGCTGCTCCGCGAACGCCTGCGCCGTGATGCGTTCCTCACCATGACCCGGCTCCGGCCCAGGGACGCCGCCGCCGTGTTGCCCGAAGTCCGGAATGCTCGTTGGCTCGCCTCGGTCCACTTCGCCCAGGCTCTGGATGTCGCCATGTTCACCGTTCGCGATCAGCCGGAACTCAGCAAGCAATTTCTGATAGCCACCGCCACGCGCCACCCGGCCGCCGCGTTGCGCGAACTCCGCCAATACATCGAACTGCCCTACGGCGCGTTAATCCGCGACGCCGCCACCAAAGCCGCCGCCACGCCCGGCGCCGACCTCCTTCTCCTCAAGATCCGTCAGAACCCTTCGACCGCCGCAGGCCTTCCGGCCGGTGAAATCCTGCGCCTCGCCGCCGCCGCCCGCACCGAGGATGAACGGGAAACCGCCATTCAATTGCTGCGAACGGTCCCCTGGGACTTGCCAGCGGATCCAGCCACTCTCCGCGGCGCGCTGGCGCTCTTAGCCGAAACCGGCGCGCCTTTGAAGGCGCCTATAGCCACCATTCGCCTCGCGCTCACCGGTATCGACGACGCTGAGGATCCGCTAGCAGAGGCCGGCAAGGCCGCGCTAATCCTCGCCGTATCGCCCATCTCCGTTGACGACGCCCTGCCCGCGACCACTCTCGGCCGCCTGCTGCGCTCTCTGCGCCAGCCCAGCGAACCGTCGCTAGCCATTCGTGAACTCTTCCCCCAAGGCCTCTGCCTCCAGCGCTACATTTTCCACAACGACGATGACGGCGTCGAGTCGTACGAGAGTTTTCTCCGGGCCTACGAAGGCGATCCGAATTGGGAGATCGTCAAGTCGTCCGACGGCGTGATTCATCTCTCCAGCCGAGCCGCCAGGGAACGCCGGATCGAAGTCTACGCCAACATTCCCATCGATTTGCAGCGTCCGGAAAATTACCAACTCACGGCCAACGTCCTTTCCCGGCAGGATGCGGTCACGCGCGCTCTGGGCAAGCAACGTCCCTCGGTCATCGTTCACCGCGGGCACGATCACCATTTTGAAGTCACCCGAAGGTATCTGAACGGCGAAGCCCGTCTCGTCTTCCTGGGCAGTTGCCGTGGGATGTCGAACGTCGAAGACGTCGTCACCCGTTGCCGCCGTGCGCAGATGATCGCCACTCGCGGCATTGGAACCACTGCCGTCAACGACACTTTTCTTCGCGCCTTGAACAGAAGACTCCTTGAGCCGGGCGACGCCCTCGACTGGAATATTTTCTGGGCCGGTCTTCAGCCCAAACTGGGCGCCAATGAACACTTTCAGGCCTACGTCCAACCGAACAAGAATGAAGCCGCCCGCTTCCTGGCCGCTTGGTACCGCGAAGCTCTTTCTGCGCCATAATGGCGACCATGCCCTACGCAAAACTCATTGAGTATGCCGACGCCTCGCCCGCCGTCCGCGAAGTGTTCGATGACATCAAGGCGGTCCGCAAAGTCGACAGCGTCAACAACTTCTGGAAGGCACTCGCCAACGATCCCGCGACGCTCCGCCGCACCTGGGAAAGCATTCAGGAAATCATGGCGCCGGGCGCGTTGGACCCCGTTGTTAAAGAGCTCATCTACATCGCCGTCAGCGTGACGAACGGGTGCGAATACTGCATTGCGTCCCACACGGCCGCCGCGGCCAAAAAGGGCATGACGCCGGAGATGTTCGCCGAGATGATGGCCGTAACCGGCATGGCGAATGAAACGAACCGGCTGGTTACCGGGTACCGCGTTGAACTCGACGAGACTCTTCGCTAATGGAACTTTTCCCGGCGGAACTCCGTAAACAGGAGTATGAACACTCAGCAAGGTTTTGAAGATCGGAGCATTGTAGGCCCGTTGATGATGATCCTGGCCGGCGTCATCTTCCTGGTGAATCAGTTTGTCCCCGGCATGGGCTTCGATAAACTCTGGCCCCTGCTGCTCATCGCCGGCGGCGTCGCCGCCATGTTCGGTCGACGTTAACATACACTGATGGTCGATGAACCGGCGGCTATTTCTTTCCTCCACGGGCGCGAGCCTTTACTCCCAAGCAAGTGCTAAGCCGACGCGCGTCGGCCTGATCGGTACCGGCTGGTA
>Ga0105046_10000341_pt1 | contig 63228 bp, 56 predicted proteins | sample MAT03_FD_78385 | JGI IMG/M metagenome (GOLD analysis project Ga0105046, IMG submission 78385) | Freshwater microbial communities from Lake Fryxell liftoff mats and glacier meltwater in Antarctica - MAT-03 (megahit assembly) | ecosystem: Environmental > Aquatic > Freshwater > Ice > Liftoff...
TCACGGTCACGGTCACGGTCACGGAAATTCTCGCGGTTCTCCCGATAGCCGTCGCGGTCGTTGCGTTGGCCACCATTCTGGTTGGCGTTCTGGTTGGCGTTCTGGTTGGAGTTCTGGTTGGAGTTCTGGCTGCCATTTACGTTCTGGGCGCCATTGCCGTTTTGATTGTAGCCGCCTTGCCCACCTTGCGACCCACCCTGGAATCCGCCTTGGGACTGGCGCGACTCCTGCTCAGCCACCATCTCGCGCTGTGCCTCACCCAGAAGGCGGGTGTAATGCTCGGCATGCTGCAGGAAATTCTCTGCTGCCACGCGGTCATTCGAGAGCTGCGCATCGCGTGCCAGCTGTTGAAACTTCTCGATGATCTGCTGCGGCGTACCGCGAACCTTTCCGTCGGGGCCGGAACTGTCGAAGACTCTGTTGATGATATTGCCGAGGGTGCGCGGGCGGTTCGCCTTTGAACGCGAGCGTGACTTGGAAGAGCGCATCTTGTCCTTTGATCCAGATGATCCGGCGGAACCTTGCGCGGGATGCGCGTACCCCTGCGGGGCGGTCTGGCAGGAAGGGTCTTAGCACGAGAGGGCGGTGGAAGCCCAACCTCAGCGCATGGACAACGAGTAATCATGACGCGCGTTCGGTGACAAGCCGATTCTGCTGTGTATCCTCGCGAAGAGCCCGGTTTTGCAATCAATTCGCAGGAATGTGGCGTATTTCCCGCAGTCAGCCGGGCCAGAAACCTGTGAACACCCGGTCGCGCCCATCCAGATCGGGCAGGATGCGCAGACCTGCGAAACCCGCCTTGGTAAAGAGATCTGCCACCGCCTGCCCCTGTGACGGCCCGATCTCAACGAGAAGCCGCCCCTGAGGCTTCAGACAGAACGGCGCCGTCGCAACAATGATGCGGTAGGCCGTCAGACCATCCGCACCATCGGTCAGCGCGAGGTGCGGTTCATGATTGCGCACCTCCGGGGCAAGGCCGCCCATCTCTGCCAGCGCGATATAGGGCGGATTGGACACGATCAGATCGTAGTGGCCGCGCAAGCCACGCATCCAGTCGCCCCGGGCAAAATGCACGCGGTCAGACAAACCAAGGTCACGGGCATTCTCGCGCGCGACCTTCAGCGCTTTGTCGGAGATATCGATGCCAAGGCCATGGGCCGTTGGTCGTTCCGCCAGAAGCGACAGCAGAATGCAGCCGGTTCCGGTGCCAAGATCAAGGATATTTGCGAAGGGTGCGCGCAGCGCCTCGGCCACGAGCGCTTCGGTATCCGGGCGGGGGTCGAGCGTGTCTGGGGTCACCCGGAAACGGTGCTTCCAGAACGCCCGCCAGCCGCGGATCTGCGCCATGGGCTGGCGCCGTTCGCGCGCTGCCAGCGCCGCCTCCAGCCGCGCGCCCGCATCTGGCCCGATGGGTCGGTTGAGTGCATCCAAGAGGGCATGGCGCGGAACGGCATCCCCCAAGGCATGGGCCATCAGCGCCATCGCGTCATCGTCCGGCGCCTCGATCCCTGCTGCTGCCAGCCGCGCGACGGCAGCCCGCAGAAAATTGCGGCCGGTATCGCCGCCGGTATCGCCGCCGGTATCGCCGTCGGTATTGCCGTCAGTCGAACTCATGCCTCCATCTCTGCCAGCTTTTGCGCCTGATCATGCGCGGTCAGCGCGTCGATGATCTCCGAAAGGTCCCCCGCCATGATCTGCGGCAAGGCATAGAGCGTGAGGTTGATGCGGTGGTCGGTCATCCGGCCCTGCGGAAAGTTGTAGGTGCGGATGCGTTCCGAACGGTCGCCCGAGCCGATCTGCGCCTTGCGGTCAGCGGCGCGGGTACTGGCCTGCCGCTCGCGCTCCAGCTCGAAAAGCCGGGCGCGCAGCACCTGCATGGCGCGGTCGCGGTTCTGGTGCTGGGATTTCTCGGACGAGGTCACGATGATGCCGGTGGGCAGATGTGTGATCCGCACCGCCGAGTCTGTGGTGTTCACGTGCTGCCCCCCGGCCCCGCTCGCACGCATCGTATCGATGCGGATGTCAGTGGCGGGAATTTCAATGTCCACCTCCTCTGCCTCGGGCAGCACGGCCACAGTCGCGGCCGAGGTGTGGATGCGCCCGCCGGCCTCGGTTTCCGGCACACGCTGCACCCGGTGCACGCCGCTTTCGTATTTCAGGCGGGCAAAGACGCCCTCGCCCTGCACATGGGCGGTCAGCTCCTTGATCCCGCCAAGGTCGGAGAGCTGCTGCTCCAGAATTTCGAACCGCCAGCCCATCCGCTCGGCATGGCGCTGGTACATGCGCAAAAGGTCTGCCGCAAAGAGGCTCGCCTCCTCCCCCCCCGTTCCCGGCCGGATTTCGAGGATCGCAGGGCGTGCATCGGCAGCATCCTTGGGCAGCAGCGCAAGGCGCAGCCTTTCCTCCATCGCGGCAAGGGTCGTGCGCAGGGCGGGGATCTCTTCCTCGGCCAAGGCACGCATCTCGGGGTCGATCAGCATCGCCTCGGCTCCGGCCAGATCGTCGAGCGCGCGCCGGTAGGCGGCGATCTCTTCGGCAACTGGGCGCAGGTCGGTGTATTCGCGACTGATCTGCGCAATCTCGGTGGGGTTGGCGCCTGCGTTCAGGCGGGCTTCGAGAAACTCGAAACGTCGGGTGATCTGGGCAAGTTTGTCCAAGGGAACCATGCCCTGCGTTTCGCTGCTTCACCGCGTGGGGTCAAGGGGGCAAGGGCGGGGCAAGGGCGGGGCGGGGCGAGGGGAGGCCCCCCCCTGCTTCTTGTCACTCCTCAGAACGAGTCCCGTGTCGCCATGGGGTAGAGGGCTTCAGTCGGCAGACGGAGCGGCCTGGGGCTGTGTCACAATCTCTGCCTGCCGGGCAAGCTGTACCTCGGCGCGGATGATCCGTGCGATCAGCTCCACGTCCTCAGGCGTAAAGGTCAGCGGCAGGCGCATGTCGATCAGCCCGGCCAGCACGCGGTCGGTCTGTGGCAGGGGCAAGGGATCGGCATAGCGCCAGTGCGCGTACCGGCTGGTGAAGGCCACCGGATCCTCGGCGCCGAACCACTTCAGCTCCACCCCCCGCGCGGCACAGGCGGCGACGACGCTGGCCACGCGCTGCGGTTCCCACCCGGACAGCCGGAACTGGAAGGAGGAGCCGACATAGACCTCGTGGTCCGGGCGGGGGATCAGCGCCACCCCCGGGCAGCCCGCAAGCCCCGCCTCCATCCCAGAATAAAGAGCGCCCCATCGGGCACGCCGGTCTGCAAGCTGGCCGATCTGCGGGCGCAGAATGGCGGCGCGCAGATTGTCCATCCGGCCAGAGATGTTGGGCACATCAAGCCGGATGCGCTCAAAAACTTCTGGCGCGGGGGCTGCGCGGTGGCGGGCATAGAGCATGTACGATCCGGACAGCAGCACCGCCCGGGCCGCTATCTCGGCGTCGTCTGTGACTATGAAGCCGCCTTCGCCTGCGTTCATGTGCTTGTAGGTCTGCATCGAATAGCAGCCGATCACCCCATGCCGCCCCGACGGGATGCCCCGCCATTCTGCCCCCATCGTATGGGCACAGTCCTCCACTACGACGAACCCGCGCGCGGCGGCCAGGGCCATCAGCGCCTCCATGTCGCAGACATGCCCCCGCATGTGGCTGAGCAACAGAACGCGCGCGCCCGTCGCCCGTGCCTGCGCGTCCAGATGCCCGAGGTCGATGGTCAGATCCTCGGTCACCTCGACGAATACCGGGCGCGCGCCGATGCTGGCGATGGCACCGGGCACCGGGGCGAGGGTGAAGGCGTTGGAGAGGACCGGCGCCCCCGGCGCCACCTGCAGCGCCCGCAGCGCCGTGGCCATCGCATAGCCGCCAGAGGCCACGGCGAGGCAATAGCGGGCGCCGGAGTAGGCTGCGAATTCCTCTTCGAGCAGCGCTGTCTCGGCAATCTCTCCCGGGGCGGTGTTGTAACGGTGGAGCCGCCCGTGCGTCAGCACCCTGAGCGCGGCAGCAATGCCCTCCTCGCTTATGGGTTCCTGTTGGGTGAAAGATCCGTTGAACCGCTCCATCAGTAATCGTTCCTTCGGGTTGTCAGCTGGAACAGCACCAGCGTTCCCGCCAGCACCCCGCCTGCAATGAAAAAGCCCACATCGGGCGACTGCCAGGTAGAACCTTCCGCCATGAAGGTGCCGAATATCTGCGAGAAGAACACCGTCCCCGCCAGCATCGCGATGTTTGTAAGGGCGGAAATGCCGCCCTGCAACTCGCCCTGCGCATCCTCGGGCACCACCTTCGACATCATCGCGGTGATCATCGGCTGGATGAACCCCTCGGGCCCATGGATGATCATCAAGAGCACGACAGCCATGATCCCGCCTGCAAGCCCGTAGCCCACCCCCGCGATCACTGCCGCAATCAGACCGATCAGCGTGGCGCGATGCTCGCCGAACCGGGTCACGGCAGAACCACTGAGCGCGCCCTGAAACACCGCCATCACGATGCCGAAGATCGCGAGCGTAAGGCCGATCATCGCTTCGGACCAGCCGAACTTTGCGATGCCCCAGAACGGCCAGATCGCCGGATAGACCGAAGTTGCAAAGAAATAGAGCGCGAGCACGCCGCAAAGCGGGATGACCCCGGGATAGGTGCGAAACACCTCGAAGGCGCCAAAGGGGTTCGCGCGGCGCCAATCGAAGGCGCGGCGGCGGTCGGGGGGCAGGGTTTCGGGCAGCACGAACCAGCCGTAGACGAAGTTCAGCGCCGAAAGCCCGGCTGCAGCAAAGAAAGGCACCCGTGGCCCGAACTCTCCCAACAGCCCGCCAAGTGCTGGGCCCATCACGAAGCCAAGCCCGAAGGCCGCGCCCATCAGGCCGAAGGCTTTCGCCCGCTCTTCGGGCGCCGTCACATCGGCGGTATAGGCGTTGGCGATGACCCAGCTCGACCCGCACAGCCCCGCCACCGCCCGCCCGACAAACAGCCAGAAGATCGAGGGCGCGAAGGCGGAAAAGAGGTAGTCCACCCACAGCCCGAAAATCGCAATGAGCAGCAAGGGCCTGCGCCCGAAACGGTCCGACAGGTTGCCCATCAGCGGCGAGAACACGAATTGCGTGAAGGAAAAGGCAAAGAACATCCAGCCGCCGATGATCGACGCCTCGGCCAGACCGACGCCGCCCACCTCCTCGATCAGGGCAGGCAGGACCGGAATGATCAAGCCAAAGCCCATCATGTCCAGAAACACCGTGAACATCACGAAAGCGACGGCATGGCGAGACACGGACCGGCGCGTGAAGGCGGGCTCGGCAGAGGGAGTCGGTGCGTTCTGCATGGCGCGGAAACTAGGGCGCCGCGCCACCCAAGTCAAACAGCCGCGCTATGCCAGAAGCCGTGCCGCAAGCCCCGAAAGTTCATCGAAATGATCCAGCAGCGCCTCGGGCGTCAGACGCGCGATGGCCCGGCCTTCGGGGCCAAAAGTCACCAGCGCCACGGGAACGCCCGCGGCAAGGCCGGTCAGCCGGTCGGTTTCGGTATCGCCCACCAGCATCGACCGGGCAACCACCCCCCCCGCCCCGGAGACTGCCGCACGGTAGGGGGCGGGGTCGGGCTTGCGCGTGGGCAAGGTATCGGCCCCGATCAGCGCGCCGAACAGTTCGCGGATGCCAAGCGCACGGGTCAGCGTCTCGGCCAGGACTGCGGGCTTGTTGGTGCAGATGGCGGTGGCATAGCCTGCGACCCGCAATGCCTCCACCGCCGGTATAGCACCGGGGTAAAGGCGGGTGTGCACGGCGATGGCACCGGCATAGGCTTCGAGCAGCACGGGGTATTGTGCCGATATGCCGGTCTCATCGACCGGGGCATGGCCCAGGGCTTCCAGCCGGGAAAACCCCAGACGCAGCATCGCCCGCCCGCCGTGAAAGGCGGCAAGGCTGTCCTCCGGCCCGAGCAGGTCGCCATGCCCCAGCCTGCGAAAACAGGCATTCGCCGCAGCGAGCAGGTCCGCGCTGGTATCTGCAAGCGTCCCGTCCAGATCGAATACAACCGTCCGCATCGCACCCTCTTGTAACAGCCCGCAAGATGGCGTGAACCCATGGGCCGCGCCCGACACTTGCCATATGGCCCAGCCTCGGTAAAACGGACGCACCGGAAAAGGAAGCACAGAATGCCCGTCTCGACGATCGTTTTGGCCGCGGGCCAGGGCACAAGGATGAATTCCGACATCCCGAAGGTTTTGCATCCGCTTGCCGCGGCCCCCATTCTGCATCACGTGTTGCAGACGGCGATGACGCTGGACCCCGCGCGGATTGTCGTGGTGACGGGACATGGCGCAGCGGCGGTTCAGGCCTCGGCGCTGGCCTTCGATCCGGCCGTCGATTGTATGCTTCAATCGCCGCAGTCGGGCACGGCCCATGCGGTGGCGCAAGCGGCGCCCCTTCTGGCCGATGCCGAAGGCGAGGCGATCGTCATTTATGGCGATACGCCCTTCATCCGGCCCGAGACACTGGACGCAATGCTGGCTGCACGCGCCCGGGCTGACGTGGTGGTCCTTGGCTTTGACGCGGCAGACCCCGGGCGCTACGGGCGGCTCGTCACCACTGGCGAGGCGCTGGAGCGGATTGTCGAGTTCAAGGATGCGACGGCGGCGGAGCGGGCGATTACCCTGTGCAACTCTGGTGTGATCTGTGCCGGGGCGCGGGTGCTGTTCTCGCTGGTGGCCGAGGTGGGCTGTGACAATGCAGCAGGCGAATACTACCTCACCGACATCGTGGGGCTGGCCCGGGCGCGCGGGCTTTCGGCCGGCTTCGTGCTGTGCGACGAGGCCGAGACGCTTGGCATCAATACCCGGGCCGAGCTTGCCGGTGCCGAGGCCGCCTTCCAGACCCGCGCCCGGGCCGAGGCGCTGGAGACGGGCGTGACCCTGACCGCGCCGGAAACCGTTTTCTTCGCGCTCGACACCCACATCGGGCGCGACGCGATCATCGGCCCGCATGTGATCTTCGGCCCCCGCGTCACCATCGAATCCGGCGCCGAGGTCAAGGGCTTTTGCCATCTGGAGGGATGCCACATCAGCCGTGGCGCGCAAGTCGGTCCCTTTGCCCGCCTGCGTCCGGGTGCGGAACTGGCCGAGGATGTGCATGTCGGCAACTTTGTCGAGATCAAGAATTCGATCCTGGATGAGGGGGTGAAAGTCGGCCACCTCACCTACATCGGCGACAGCGATATCGGGCGCGACACGAACGTGGGTGCAGGCACGGTAACCTGCAACTACGATGGCGTGATGAAACACCGCACCAGGATTGGCGAAGGAGCCTTCATCGGGTCGGGCACGCTTCTGGTGGCACCGGTGACGGTGGGGAATGGCGCGCTGACCGCGGCGGGGTCGGTGATCACAGATCCGGTTCCGGCCGAGGCTGTGGCCATTGGCCGGGCGCGACAGGTGACCAAGCCCGGACTTGCGGCAAAGCTTTTTCAGCGGCTGCGGGCGATCAAGACAATGAGAAAAAACGATAATACATGAAGGATCTGGCATAATGTGCGGAATTATCGGCGTTCTGGGTCATAACGAGGTCGCCCCCCTGCTGGTCGAGGCGCTGAAACGGCTGGAATACCGCGGCTATGACAGCGCAGGGATTGCGACAGTCAACAAGGGGCGGCTCGACCGGCGCCGTGCGGTGGGAAAGCTCGTGAACCTGTCGGACCTGCTGGTGCACGAGCCTTTGGCGGGCAAGGCCGGAATTGGCCACACCCGTTGGGCCACCCATGGGGCTGCCACCGTGCTGAACGCCCACCCCCACAAGGCCGGCGCCGTGGCCGTGGTGCATAACGGCATCATCGAGAATTTTCGCGAGTTGCGCGCCGAACTGATCGGCCATGGCCTCAGCTTCGAATCCGAGACCGACACTGAAACCGTGGCCCTGCTGACCCGCTTCCACATGGATCAGGGCATGGCCCCCCCCGAAGCCGCGCGCGCCACGCTGCTGCGCCTGCAGGGGGCCTTTGCGCTGTGCTTTCTGTTTGATGGGGAAGAGGATCTGATGGTCGCCGCGCGCAAAGGCTCCCCCCTCGCGATCGGCACCGGGGTGGGCGAGATGTTCGTGGGGTCGGACGCCATCGCCCTCGCGCCGATGACCGACCGCATCACCTATCTGGAAGAGGGGGACTGGGCCATCGTCACCCGCAAGGGCGCCGAGATCTTCGACGCGGCGGGCCGCCGCGCCAACCGGGCCGAGACGCGCATCCAGATTTCGGCGACCCGGATCGAGAAGGCGGGCTACAAGCACTTCATGGCCAAAGAGATTGCCGAGCAACCGGTGGTCATCGCCGATGCGCTTAGGCATTACACGACCGAGGCAGGCCTGCGCCTGCCCGAGGGGGTGGATTTCACCGGGGTGGACCGGGTGACTCTGGTGGCCTGCGGCACGGCCTCCTACGCCTGCCATGTGGCGAAATACTGGTTCGAGCAGATTGCAGGTCTGCCTGCAGAGGTCGATGTCGCCTCCGAGTTCCGCTACCGCGAGCCGCCCTTGTCGGACAAGTCCTGGGCACTGTTCGTCAGCCAGTCGGGCGAGACGGCCGATACGCTGGCCGCCCTGCGCTATGCCAAGGAGAAGGTCGCGAAAGTCGTGTCGGTGGTGAATGTGACGACATCCTCCATCGCGCGGGAGAGCGATCTGAGCCTGCCGATCCTGGCGGGGGTAGAGATCGGCGTCGCCTCGACCAAGGCATTTACCTGCCAGCTGACGGTGCTGGCGCTGCTGGCGCTGAAGGCGGCGGTGGACCGCGGGCGGCTGGACGCGGCGGGCCTGTCGAACCACCTTGCGGCCCTGCGATCGGTGCCGGGGCTGATGAACCACGCGCTTGGCCTCTCGTCCACCATCGCACACATCGCCGAGGATCTGGCGCGCGCGCAGGACATTTTGTTCCTGGGGCGCGGGGCGATGTATCCGATGGCACTGGAAGGCGCGCTGAAGCTGAAGGAAATCAGCTATATCCACGCCGAGGGGTATGCGAGCGGCGAGTTGAAGCACGGCCCGATCGCGTTGATCGACGACAAGGTGCCGGTGATCGTGCTTGCCCCGCGCGACGGGCTGTTTGAAAAGACCGTGTCGAACATGCAGGAGGTGATGGCCCGCCACGGCAAGGTCCTGCTGGTGTCTGATGCCGCAGGGGTGGCCGAGGCCGGGCCGGGTGCCTGGGCCACGATCACCATGCCCGAGGTGGCCGCAGCTTTTGCGCCGATCCTTTATGCCGTCCCCGCGCAACTGCTGGCCTATCACACCGCCATTGCAAAGGGGACGGATGTGGACCAGCCGCGCAACCTCGCCAAATCCGTGACGGTGGAGTGATCCGCCTGCCCTGCCCCGGCGTAACAGGATAAAGGGGATTGGATGCAAAGACGGATGTTTCTGGCAGGGGGGGCCTCGCTTGCCCTGACGGGCTGCGCATCGGCCCCCAAGGGACCCGAAACCGTGGGCACGCCGATCACGCTCGAGTCGGCCTTTGTCGGCGATCAGACGGGGGTCGGGCATTTCCGGGTGTGGCTGACGGGGGATGAGCGGCGGTTTACCGCCCGCCTGCGCGGCAAGGCAACGGGCCCCAAGGGCGCACGCCTGCTGACGGTGGTGGAGGATTTCACCTATGACGATGGCCAGAAGGACCGGCTGACCTGGGTGTTCAGCCAGACCGGGTCGGATCGCTGGTCGGGCAGGCGCGAGGACACGGTCGGCGAGGCTGAGGTGATCGAGGCCGGCGGGATCATCCGACTGCGCTACATCGCCGACTTCCGCTCGCTCTCTGGTGTCACGCGGCTGGGGTTTCAGGATGTGCTGTCGCGCCAGCCCGATGGACGCATCCTAAACGATGCCATCGTCAGCCGGGGGGGCATTCCGGTCGCTGCCTTGCGCTTCGTCATCGGCTGAGGGCTTGCAGGGGCCGGTCGCTGCGGCCATTCTCTAGTCGGAGCGGAGGGAACGATGGGAAAGCAATTCGACAGCCTGCAGCCGGATCATCTGGCACTGATTGCATCTTCGCCGCTGTTCTTTGTGGCAACCGCAGCCCCTGAGGGCCGGGTAAACCTGTCGCCCAAAGGCATGGACAGTCTGCGCGTGATCAGCCCCACGCGCATCCTGTGGCTGAACCTGACCGGATCGGGCAACGAATCCGCCGCGCATCTGCAGCGGAACCCGCGCCTCACGCTGATGTGGTGCAGCTTTTCCACGCGGCCCATCATCCTGCGCGCCTATGGCACGGCGCGGGTGGTCCATCATGGCGATGGCGATTGGGCGGCGCTTGCCGCACGGCTGCCCATGCAGCCGGGGGCGCGTCAGATCCTCGATGTGGCGATCGAGCTTGTGCAATCGTCCTGCGGCTATGCCGTACCGTTCCTGGAACCGGCGGGAGAGCGGCCGGTGCTGCGGGACTGGGCGACGGAAAAAGGCCCGGAGGGCCTGCGCGCCTATTGGGACACGCGCAACCGCCACTCCATCGACGGCTTGCCGACGGGGATCGAGGCGAACCTGTGATCGAAGCGGCCCTTGCACAACTGGAAGCCCTTGCCGACCCGGCCCGAGCGGCCGACGCCGCGACCTACCACAAGGTCGCTCGGCGCTATCTGGGGGTGCCTGTGCCCCAGGTGCAGGCTCTGGTGGCCGAGTGGCGGGAGGGTGCCACGGTCGAGACGCGCGTGGACCTGGCCGCGGGTCTTTGGGACAGCAACATCCATGAGGCGCGGGTCGCGGCCGCAAAGCTGCTGACACAGGCGCGCATCGGGCCTGATACGGCGGTTTGGGCGCTGATCTCGACCTGGGTCCCGCAGTTTGATGCCTGGGCAATTGCCGACCATGCCTGCGAGCCGGGCAACCGCCGCCTGCAGGCGGACCCCGCGCGGCTGGATGAGGTCGAGGGCTGGACCACGCACCCGAACAAGTGGACCCGCCGCGCGGCGCTGGTGATGACGCTGCCCTGGGCGCGGATGCCGAACCCCAAACCCGCCGAGATCGCGGCGCGGGAGCGGATCCTCGGCTGGGCCGCGGGCTATGTGGCGGACCGGGACTGGTTCTTGCAAAAGGCGGTCGCCTGGTGGGTGTGCGATCTGTCAAAGCACGATGCCGACCGGGCAAGGGTATTTCTTGCGGATCATGGGGCGGCGATGACGGCTTTTGCCCGCAAGGAGGCGGGGCGACATCTGGCGGGGGCGTGAGGGGCGCGGCCCCCTCGGGCCGGGCCGGCCCTCACCCCCGGGATATTTTGGCAAAAGTGAAGGGTATAGGGCGGGGCCGTGCCTCGGCTCTTGTCGAAGGGGTGCTGTGGGCATAGGTTGAGGGGATGCAAGCGCCCCTGATCGACCCCTTCGCCCGAGCCATCAGCTATCTGCGCGTGTCTGTGACAGACCGCTGCGATTTTCGCTGTGTCTACTGCATGTCGGAGAACATGACCTTCCTGCCCAAGGCGGAGCTGCTGACGCTGGAAGAGCTGGACCGGCTTTGTTCGACCTTTGTCGGCATGGGGGTGAAGAAGCTGCGCATTACCGGGGGCGAGCCTTTGGTGCGCAAGGGGATAATGTCATTTTTCCGGGGCATGGCGCGGCATCTGGCCAGCGGCGCACTTGAGGAGCTGACCCTGACGACCAACGGATCGCAGCTCGCGAAATTCGCGCCGGAGCTCGCGGCCTGCGGGATCAGGCGGATCAACGTGAGCCTTGATACGCTAAACGAGGCAAAGTTCGCACGGATCACCCGCTGGGGTCGGCTGGCCCAGGTGCTGGAAGGGATTTCCGCCGCACGGGCAGCAGGGATTCGCATCAAGATAAACGTGGTTGCGCTGAAAGGTGAGAATGAGGATGAACTTTTCACCCTCACGGACTGGTGCGCCCGCGAGGGGCATGATCTTACCTTCATCGAGGTCATGCCGATGGGCGATCTGGGCCGCGAGAACCGGCTGGACCAGTACTGGCCCCTGCGCGATCTGCGCGCGCGGCTGGCAGAGCGGTTCACGTTGACCGATCTGGCCGAGCGGACCGGCGGCCCCGCGCGCTATCTGCGGATCGTGGAGACCGGGCAGAAGATCGGTCTGATCACGCCGCTCACCCATAACTTCTGCGAAAGCTGCAACCGGGTGCGGCTGACCTGTACGGGCGAGCTTTACATGTGTCTGGGCCAGGAGGACATGGCCGACCTGCGGTTCCCCCTCCGGGCGAATGCAGACGACGTGCCGCTGAGGGAAGCGATCCGTGCGGCGATTGCCCGCAAACCCAAGGGCCATGACTTCGACTATTCGCGCCAGAAGGTCGCGGGTCAGATGACACGCCACATGAGCCACACGGGCGGCTGACCTACCCCGCGGACAAAAGCGGAAAAGTCACCCCGAGCGCCCAAGCGAAGGCCGCCGCGCACATCACGGCGCCAACGAAGGGGTGCCCGGTACGTCGCCAGGCAAAGCCGGACAAGAGCCCGAAAACCAGAAGGAACAGCACGACCACCGGCAGGATGATCAGCAGGAAGAACAGCCGCTCGAAATCCAGCGTGACAGCGAGGCCGAGCGACAGCAGGAACGCGAGCTTCAGAAGCAATGAGCCGCCGCGGGGCCCGGCCTTCCCTGCCCATTCCAGCGCAAGAAAGAAGGGCAGCGTGCCAAGCGCCATCGCGGCGATGATCACCGCCCGTGCCCCCGTGGGCCAGAAGTTGGTGAGGTACCTGTCCACCGGCAAGAAGAGGGCGAGGGCGACATAGACCACCGCGAGCGCCCCGGCGGCCGGCAGACCGCGCGGCAGGGTCGGGCGCCTTGCCCCCACAGCCCGCAGGCAGAGCGCGGTCATCACCCCATAGACCAGGAAATGCAAGGCGAGGTAGTCGGCCACCAGCACTGGCAGGAATTTGGTCGGCACCACCCGCAGCAACAGCGGCACCGCGATCATCGGCAAAAGCGCCACGATCCAGACCTGCGTGCCGTTGAGCCCCGCGCCCTGCGGGGGGCATAGGCGCGGCAAAAGGCGGAAAGCTGGTGCTGCAAGAGCCACCATCGCCATGATCAACAGCACGATCCATCCACCACGGTCCGCCAGCTGTGGCGGATGCCCTGCGGGGGACAGCGCATCGACCCAGGCCACCGTTTCGGCCATGGCTGCGCTGCTGAAAAGAACGCTCGCGTGTTCCACGTGCGGGGCCACGACGGCCCGGCGCCGGTTCTCTGGCGGGCCATACGTCTGCCCTGCAACAGCGTCGGGCTGCAGCAGCTGCACCACGCGCAAGGCTTCAGCCGAAAGCACGCCTTCCCATTCGCCGGTAATGACGAGCAGGTTGCGCGGTCCCGTCGCCGTGACGGCGGGTGAGAACATAGATACCGCGATGGTTGCCGCAACCGATGGATCGGCAAGGCCCGCCCGCACCACGATGTCGGAGGCCATGGAATGACCGAGGAGGACGATCCGCCCATCGCCAAGCGGCTTTGCCGCGGCCATTACCCCTTGCAGTTCGGCCAGAAGGCGGGCGGTCGCACCCTCCACCTCCACCACGCTGCCGGACAGGGCTGTCGGGTTCCGCCCGTGGCCCGCAAGGTCATAGGTCACCGCGACATGGCCGCTGCGCGCAAGCGAGAAAGCAAAGCTCTGCATCAGTTGCTGGCTGCCTGCAAAGCCGTGGGCGATGACCACAACCGGGCCTGCCGCAGCCTGCGCCGGGTGATAGATGCGTGCAGGCACGGTGCCGAAGTTCGCAACGTCCACCGTCACGTCGCCGCGTGCACGCTCGAGCGCAATCACCGCCAGCAGCGCCGCCAGAACGGCAACCAGTGCCAGACCCCATCGCCACATGCCTTGCCGCATCCTGCCCTCTTGCTTCTTGCCTAAAATGGCACGGAACGGAGGAAAGTCACGTCTGCACAAGGCTCTTTCGTCACGATCAGCGTGGCAGCCCGGGGCGAGGCGCAGGGGTTGGGCCGGTCCGTCCGGAAAAATGGCGCAAAGCACCGGGCGGGCGGTCCGGGTAGCCATTGCCAGCGGTACAAATCCGGGAGGACGCGCGCCCGGGTCAAAAATGGAAAGCTTCGGTGAAGTCCCGGCGGCCGAGGGTCAGGGCATCGGCGACATGGACCATCGGGGCGAGGTCGGCCTCGCTTTGGCCGGACGCGACCAGATCGGCCATCCGGGCGTAAAGGTTGGGATATTCGTGGTCCGGCCCCTCGGAATAGACGCCATCGCTGGTTTCGAGCACCGCCCCGCCCCGGCGCAGGGTGAGAGTGTCGCCATCGGTCTCCACCTCGATATCCCAGGTCTGCGGGCCCTCCTGCCGCCAGTCGAAATCGGCCGAGACACCACCGGTGAAGACGAGGCGCGCGGCGATCGGCGTTTGGCGGTTTTCGGGAAAGGTCAGGGTGGCGCCGGTCAGATGCACTGGTTTCGGCAGGATCGCAGTGAGGATCGAAAGCGCGTTGATGCCCGGGTCGAACACGCCCATTCCGCCCGGTTCGAACACCCAGTCCTGGCCCGGGTGCCATTTGCGCACATCCTCGCGCCAGGTGATATGGGCGCGGCGGACGATGCGGTCGGCGAGCCAGCTTCGCGCCTCGGCCACGCCATGGGCCATGCGACTATGCCAGGTCGCAAATAGCGTGAGACCCGCCTCTGCCGCCATCGCGGTCAGGGCGTGCACCTCGGCCAGCGTGGCGCCGGGCGGCTTTTCCAGCATGACATGGCGACCGGCCAGCAAGGCTGCCTCGGCATAAGCAAAGCGCGGCACAGGCGGCAGGCAGAGCGAGACGACCCCGATTTCCGGCCTGTCGGCCAGCATCGTGGTTAAGTCGGTATAGGCGGGCACGCCGTCAACCGACCCTGCCCTGCTGACCGTGGCCGCCAGTTCCCACTCCGGGCTGGCCGCGATTGCGGGCACGTGCTGATCCCGGGCGATCTTGCCGATGCCGACCAGCGCAACCTTGCGTTCCATCAATGCGAATCCCTTCCCACTGCCGCGCCCCTGCAGCCCTTCAGAAAATCGAGGTCTGCGCCGGTATCCGCGCCCATCACGTGGCGATGATGCAGCATCGCGTAACCAGAGTCAGGCGGAACCACCTGCGGCGTCCATGCAGCGAGGCGGCGCTGCATCTCGGCCTCGGAGATGTCGAGATGCAGGCGTCGGTTCGGCACATCGAGTTCGATGAAATCGCCCGATTGCACCACGGCAAGGGGGCCGCCGACCGCCGCCTCGGGCGATGTGTGCAGGCAGACGGTGCCGAAAGCGGTGCCCGACATGCGCGCATCCGATATGCGCACCATGTCGGTGATCCCGCGCCGCAGCACCTTGGGCGGCAGCCCCATGTTTCCCACTTCGGCCATGCCGGGGTATCCCTTGGGGCCGCAGTTCTTCAGCACCATCACGCAGGTCTCGTCGATGTCCAGCGCCTCGTCGCTGATCTTGGATTTGTAGTCGTCGATATCCTCGAACACCACCGCACGGCCCCGGTGCACCATGAGCGACGGGGTTGCGGCAGAGGGTTTTAGCACAGCGCCCTGCGGCGCGAGGTTGCCCTTCAGCACCACGATGCCGCCAGACGCGGCCAGTGCCTTGTCCGCAGGCAAAATGACATCGGGGTTGTGGTTCACGACATCCCGCACCTGTTCCCACGCGGTTTGCCCCGATACCGTCAGCGCATCGCGGTTCAAAAGCCCCGCTTCACCCAGACGCTTCAGCACAACCGGCAGCCCACCCGCATAAAAGAACTCTTCCATCAGGTACTTGCCCGAGGGCATGAGGTTCACGATCGTGGGCACATCGCGCCCCAGCCTGTCCCAGTCATCAAGGGTGAGGTCCACCCCGACCCGGCCCGCAATTGCCAGAAGGTGGATGACGGCATTGGTCGACCCGCCAATCGCCGCATTGGTGCGGATCGCATTTTCAAAGGCCGCACGGGTCATCACGTCCGACGGCTTCAGGTCATCCTTCACCATCTGCACGATCCGCCGCCCGGTCAGATGCGCCATCACCCGCCTGCGCGAATCCACCGCCGGGATCGCCGCATTGCCCGAAAGTGCCATGCCCAGAGCCTCGGCCATGCTTGCCATCGTGCTGGCGGTGCCCATCGTGTTGCACGACCCGGGGCTGCGGCTCATCGAGGCTTCGGCCTCGGCGAACTCCTCGGCGGTCATTTCGCCCGCCTTCACGGCCTCCGAGAACTTCCACAGATGCGTGCCGGACCCGACCCGCTCGCCCCGGAAATTGCCGTTCAGCATCGGCCCGCCGGTCACAACGATGGAGGGAAGGTCCGTGGACCCCGCCGCCATCAGAAGGCTGGGTGTGGTCTTGTCGCATCCCACCATCAGCACGCAACCATCCATCGGCTGGCCGCGCATCGCCTCCTCCACCGCCATCGCGGCAAGGTTGCGGAACATCATCGCCGTGGGCCGGAACGCCGATTCCGAGACGCTGAACACCGGCACTTCGACCGGAAAGCCGCCCGCCTCGAAAATCCCGTGCTTCACCCGCTGCGCAAGATCGTTCAGATGGGCGTTGCAGGGCGTCAGCTCCGACCACGTGTTCAGGATGCCGATCACCGGGCGGCCATCGAACAAATCATGCGGCAGGCCCTGATTCTTCATCCAGCCGCGATGATAGATCGCATCGCGCCCCGTCCCTCCGAACCATTCCTGAGAGCGAAGCTTGCGGGGCCATGCGGCGGGTTTGAAGCTCATTAAGTCCTCACAGGGCCTGAACGAGGACGGGCGCCTCGCTTGCAGGAATTAGGTGCAGGGGGTTGCGCAGGGGCAGACCGAAGGCTGCGGCCTCGATCTCGAACACGTCCCCCGATTGCGTGCGCACACCATCGGCAAAGGACAGTGTCGCCGTGCCGAACATGTGCACATGCAGATCGCCGGGCTGACGGAAGAGATCATACTTGAAGTGGTGGTGTTCGAGGTTGGCATAGGTGTGGGACATGTTCGTCTCACCCGACAGGAACGGCTTTTCCCAGACGATCTGTCCGTTCCGCCGGATACGGCTGGTGCCGCGGATATCGGCGGGGGGCGGCCCAAGCAGGATTTCCGGGCCGAAGGACGCCGCCCGCAGTTTGGAATGCGCAAGGAACAGGTAGTTCACCCGTTCCGTCACATGGTCGGAAAACTCGTTCGCCAGGGTCCAGCCGATCCGGTGGGGCGTGCCGTCCGGGCCGATGAGGTAGATGCCCGCAACCTCCGGCTCCTCCCCGCCGTCCTCGGCGAAGGAGGGCGATGTCAGGGCCGCCTCGGGCGCCACGGCAGTGGTGCCGTTGCCTTTGTAAAACCACTCGGGCTGCACGCCGATCCGCCCCTCTGGCGGGCGCCCGCCCTCCAGCCCCATGCGGAACATCTTCATGCTGTCGGTGAGCGTTTCGGCCTGGAGCGTCGTGTGCATTGCATCCCGCGCAGCCGCAGAGCCGAGGTGGGTGAGGCCGGTTCCGGTGAGATGCAGGTGTGCGGGGTCAGGGTGTGTCACGGGTAAAAGAACCCGCCCTTCGGCCAGAAGGCGCGACAGATCCACAGCCTCCCCCAGGCCCCTGGCGGCAATTGCGGCGGCGAGGGTCCGGCCTGTCACAATCGCCTCGGACGCCAGCGCATAGACACTGGCCGCCCCCTTGACGATGGCCGCCTCTGACCCTTCGCGCGCCACGACCGCAACAGTGCCATCTACGCGTTTTATCTGCGAAATCAGCATCATGCCCTCATTTGTTCTTGTTGTAGACGTCGAAGATCACGGCGGCGAGCAAGACCAGCCCCTTGATCACCTGCTGATAGTCGATACCGATGCCCATGATCGACATGCCGTTGTTCATCACCCCCATGATCAGCGCGCCGATCACCACACCGACGATCTTGCCCACGCCGCCCGACATCGAGGCCCCGCCGATGAAAACGGCAGCAATCACGTCCAGCTCGAACCCGCCCCCGGCCTTGGGGGTGGAGGAGTTCAGTCGCGCAGCAACAATCATGCCCGCCAGTGCAGCCAGCACCCCCATGTTGCAAAACGTCAAAAACACCAGCCGGTCGGTGCTGATGCCCGAAAGCCGTGCCGCCTTCTCGTTGCCGCCAAGCGCATAGATGCGCCGCCCGGTGACGGTGTTTTCAGTGAAGAACGCGTAAAGGACGGTCAGCACGGTCAATACGACGACCACATTCGGCAGGCCACGAAACGACGCGAGCTTCCAGCCGACGAAGATCAGTGCTGCGGCCATGATCAGGTTTCGCAGCGCGAAAACCGCCATCGGTTCCTGTTCCATCCCGAATTCAGCATCCCTCACACGTGCCCGCCAACCCAAGGTGACCACCACCAGCGCGCCGATGGACACCAACACCACGGCGGTGACATTGGGCTTGCCAACCCCAAAGACGTCCGGAATGAATCCAGTGGAAAGGGACTGGAACGACTTCGGGAAAGGCCCGATGTTCTGCCCATCCAGAAGCCACAGCGTGAGCCCCCGGAACACCAGCATCCCCGCGAGGGTCACGATGAAGGACGGGATGCGCCAGTAGGCGATCCAATAGCCTTGCGCTGCGCCGATGAGGAAGCCCACGCAGAGGCAGGCCGGAATGACGGCTGCAACCGGCCAGTCAAGGTTGACCGTCAGGACCGCCGCCACCGCGCCGGTAAATCCCACGACCGACCCCACCGACAGGTCGATATGCCCCGCCACGATCACCAAGAGCATGCCAAGCGCCATGATGATGACGTAGGAGTTCTGCAGAAAGAGGTTGGTGATGTTCTGTGCCGACAGGAAATCGACGCCCTCGAACACCCGCACCACGACAAGGAAAAACGTCACGATGGCCACCAGCGCCACCAGCATCCCGTTTTCGCGCAAGTGCCCGCCCAGGTGATTGCCGAGAGTTTTCTGCGCCGCGATCTCTGCCATCACGCTGCCTTTCCGTTGGAGGTGGCCTTGCCGCCGGCCTTCAGAATCAGGGCCATGATCCGCTCCTGGCTCGCCTCGGCACGGGAGAGTTCGCCAACGATGCGGCCCTCGTTCATGACGTAGATGCGGTCGCACATGCCCAGAAGTTCGGGCATTTCAGAACTGATCATCACGACCCCCCGCCCTTGGGCTGCAAGCTCGTTCATGATGCCATAAATCTCGAATTTTGCGCCTACGTCGATACCGCGCGTCGGCTCGTCCAGCAGCAGGACCTGCGGGTCGGTGAATAGCCATTTCGACAGCACCACCTTTTGCTGGTTGCCGCCCGACAGGTTGACCACCTTCTGGAACACCCCCGGTGTGCGGATGGCAAGGCTGCGGCGATACTCCTCAGCGACCTTGCTTTCGCGCCGCTTGTCCAGCACGCCCCGGCGCGAGACGCCAAAGAGGTTGGCGAGTGTAATGTTGCGTACGATGGGCTCTTCGAGCACCAGGCCCAAGGCCTTACGATCCTCGGTCACATAGGACAGTCCTGCGGCAATCGCTTTGGAAACCGTAGATGTATCAACGACTTTGCCGCCGATCTTCACCTGACCCGTGATGGCGCGCCCGTAGGAGCGGCCAAAGAGGCTCATCGCGAGTTCCGTCCGCCCCGTGCCCATCAGGCCCGCAATTCCCACCACCTCACCCCTGCGCACGGTCAGGGATACATCGCGGATCATCTGACGTTCGGTCTGTTCTGGGTGCCAGACGGACCACCCCGTCACCTCCATCAGCACCTCGCCCACATTCGGGACGCGTTCGGGGTAGCGGTGCGCCATGTCGCGGCCCACCATGTCGCGAATGATGCGATCCTCGGAAATCTCCGCCGCCGTCAGCGTGGAAACCGAAGCGCCGTCGCGGATGATGGTGATGCGGTCGGCCACCCGGGAAATCTCGTTAAGCTTGTGGGAAATCAAGATCGAGGTAATCCCCTGCGCCTTCAGCTCCAACAAGAGGTCCAGAAGCTTCTGGCTGTCATTCTCCTGCAAGGCCGCGGTCGGCTCGTCTAGGATCAGGAGCCGGACGTCCTTGGCCAGTGCCTTCGCAATCTCGATCAGCTGCTGCTTGCCCACGCCGAGCTTCTCCACCGGTGTCCCCGGCGCTTCGTCAAGCCCCACCTTGCGCAGCAGGACGCCGGTCTTCTGGAAGGTTTCAGGCCAGTTGATCACCCCGCGCGACGCGACCTCATTGCCAAGGAACAGGTTCTCGGCGATCGACAACAGCGGCACCAGGGCAAGTTCCTGATGGATGATGATGATCCCCTTGCGCTCGGAATCGCTGATCGAGCGGTTTTGCAGCAAGGCGCCGTCGAAAAAGATCTCGCCCTCATAGCTTCCGTGCGGATAGACGCCCGAAAGCACCTTCATCAGCGTGGATTTCCCGGCGCCGTTCTCGCCGCAGATCGCGTGAATCTCGCCGGCTTCGACGGTCAGGTTCACATGGTCCAGCGCACGAACGCCAGGGAAGACCTTGCTGATCCCCCGCATCTCCAGAATTGCCATAGGTTGCCCTTCCCGCAATGGGCCGGGCGCGCGCGGGAGAAAGGCCCCCGCGCGCGCCCGGCATCGGCAATGACGCTTACTTCAGCTGATCGGCGGTGTAATAGCCGGATCCGACGAGCAGCTCTTCGTAATTGCCGAGGTTTACCGAAAGCGGTTCCAGCAGGTAGGATGGCACGACCTTGACGCCGTTGTCATAGGTCGAGGTGTCGTTGATCTCTGGCTCGCCGCCCGACAGGAGTGCATCGACCATCTTGACGGTCACGCCCGCAAGTGTGCGAGTATCCTTGAACACAGTCGAGTATTGCTCGCCCGCGATCATCGACTTCACCGAGGGGACTTCGGCATCCTGACCGGTCACGATCGGCATTTTCAGGTCGCCCGAGCCGTAGCCCACGCCTTTGACCGAGGACAGAATCCCGATCGACAGCCCGTCATAGGGGCTGAGCACGCCGTGCAGGGCCTTGTCGCTGTAATTGGCGGACAACAGGTTGTCCATCCGGGACTGTGCCACGGCACCGTCCCAACGCAGGGTCCCGACCACGTCCATCCCCATCTGGCCCGAGCCTACGACAATGTCGCCCGAATCGATCAGCGGCTGCAAAACCGACATCCCACCGTTGTAGAAGAAGAAGGCGTTGTTGTCGTCCGGGCTGCCACCGAACAGCTCGACGTTCCACGGTTTGGTGTCGGGGAAGCGCTCTTTCAGGCCTTCGACCAGGCTGTTGGCTTGCAGGACGCCGACCTTGAAGTTGTCGAAGGTTGCGTAGTAGTCGACGCTGCCACTGTCGCGGATCAGGCGGTCGTAGGCGATGACCTTGATGCCCGAGGCCGCCGCGTTGTCCAGCGCGTTCGACAGGGTGGTGCCGTCGATGGCCGCGATGACCAGAACCTTCACGCCCTTGGTGATCATGTTCTCGATCTGGGCCAGCTGGTTCGGGATATCGTCCTCGGCATATTGCAGGTCGGTGCCATAGCCCGCCGCCGTAAACTGCTCGACCATGGAATTACCATCGGAAATCCAGCGCGCCGAGGATTTCGTCGGCATGGCGATGCCGATCGTGCCCTTGTCTTGCGCGAAGGTGAATGTCGGAATGGCTGCGACCGAAGCGGCCGTAGCCAGCGCCAGAAGTGCGCGTCTTGAAAGCATGTGCTGGTCCTCCCAAACCCGCCCTTTCATTGGGCGGTTCTATCCGGACAGATCGCGCGCCCCTCCTCAGGCGCTGCGCGAAGCCGTGGCGAAGACTTGCCTCGTTCCGGCATATCCGTCAAATCATGTTTTGACTGATTCACATGGCCGTTCGGATATGAATTCTTTCTTTCAGCCGGATCTCTTGCAAAACCGGGGGCTGAAGCTCAGTCACCTGCGGCTGTTGTGCCTGCTGGTGGAAACGGGTCAGATCGGCGCTGCGGCGGATCGGTTGGGGATCGCCCAGTCCGCTGCCTCGCGCCTTCTGGCCGAGGTGGAGGCGATCGTTGGTCATCCGGTGCATGAAAGGGTGGGACGGGGGATCAGGCTGACCGAGGTCGGCACCGCCATCGCCCGGCGCGCCCAACGCATCCGGATGGAGCTGAGCGACGCTGCGCGCGAGCTGGCCGAGATCAGCGGCGGCACCACCGGGCACGTCAGGATCGGATCGGTCACCGGGCCTGCGCTGGACCGCGTGCTGCCTGCGCTGCGTGCGGCGCGGCTGGCCTTTCCGCAGGTGACTGCCGAGGTGGTGGTGGCCACGTCAGACGTGCTGGCAGGGCAGCTGGTGAGCGGGGGCCTCGACTTTGCCATTTCGCGCCTGCCGGACGGATCGGAGCGGAGGCTGCTGCAAGAGCGTACCCTCGGCGCAGAGCCCTTGTCGCTGGTCGCGCGGCGAGATCATCCGTTGATGGCACGGCCAGGATTTGGGGCAAAGGACCTCATGGCCTTTGACTGGGTCATGCCGGGGCGCGAGACCTTGCTGACCCGCACCGTGCTGGCGCAACTGGCGCAGTTGACCCTGCCAGAGCCGCCGCAACGCCTGTCTACGGCGTCTTTCCTGCTGACGCTTGCGCTGCTTCAGCAATCGAATGCGATTGCGCCTTTGGCCGCAGCCGTCGCCGAAGCCTTCACCCGCGCGCCCGATGCGCCTTATGTGACGCTGCCCATTGACCTTGGGCTGGTGGTGGCGCCCTACGGCCTGATCACCCGCGTAGGACTGCGCCTGCCACCGGTCGCACAGCGGCTGGCCGACATGATCGTGCGACAAGGCCCGCTCGGCGAGGGCGAGACTCTGGCCCAAGCCTCTGGTCCCGGCGCCAAAGTCGTGATGTAGCTTGGTCCCATGAACATGGATGCCGACAGCCAGCTTACGTCCGCCCCTCCCACCCTGCCGGTAGAGGAGATTGCGGCGTTGGCGCGCGAACATTTCGGTCTGGAGGGCACGCTGGGACCCCTGACATCCGAAAGGGACCAGAACCACCTTCTGCGTCTTGCCGACGGGCGCGGCGTGGTGCTGAAGATCGCGAACCCCGCCGAGCCGGTGGCCCAGACCGCCAACCAATGCGCAGCGTTGCGGCATGTGGCGCTGGCGGATGCCGGTCTGCCGGTGCCGCGGATGATGCCGTCGCGCAGGGGCGCAGACCTCGTGCCGCTGGCGCAGGGGGGCACCCTGCGCGCAGTGACTTGGCTGGAAGGAATGCCGCTGGCCTTCGCCCCGCGCTCGTCCGCGCAGCGTAACGCCATTGGTCGGCTGCAGGCACGCCTTGCGCGCGCGATGGCCGACCTGCCGCCGCCGCCGGCGGATGGTGCCCTGCTTTGGGACCTGCAACAGGCGCCCCGCCTGCGCCCCCTGCTGCCTGCGATCGCCGACAGCGCGTTGCGCGATGCCTGTGCGCGGGTGCTCGACCGGGTTGAAGGGACAACCCTCCCCGCCTTGACCGCCCTGCTCCGCCAGCCGATCCACGGCGACCTGAACCCTCACAACATTCTGGTGGACCCGAACGCGCCTGACCACATTTGCGGGATCATCGACTTTGGCGACATGGGGTTTGCGCCGCGCGTGTGCGATGTGGCGGTGGCTTCGGCCTATCAGGTTGACCCGTCCGCGCCGCTGGCCAGCCTGCAGGCCTTCCTCGGCGGGATTGAGGCCGAGGCGCCGCTGACGGACGCCGAGCTTGCGCTGCTGCCTGCGCTGATTGCCGGGCGGATGGTGGCCACCCTCGCCATCGCCAGCTGGCGCGCGGCGATCTATCCTGACAATGCGCCCTATATCCTGCGCAATCTGCCTGCCGCCCGGGCGGGGCTCGGCGCCGTGCTGGCCCTGCCCGAAGGCGCGCTTGTTCCCGATGCCGAAGGATCCCGCCGATGACCCGATCCGAGACGATGATCAACGCCTTCGTTCCCGGCGAAACGGACCTGCCGCCTGAAACCGCGGCGCTGGTGGCGCGCAGGCAGGCGGTGCTGGGGCCGGCCTATCGGCTGTTCTATCACGAACCCCTGCATCTGGTGCGCGGAGAGGACGTCTGGCTCTATGATGCCGCCGGAAACGCCTACCTCGATGCCTACAACAACGTGGCGAGCGTGGGGCACTGTCACCCCCGCGTGGTGGCCGCGATGGCGGCTCAGGCGGGGGTGCTCGCAACCCACACGCGCTATTTGCATGACGGCGTGTTGGGGTATGCCGAGCGGCTCTTGGCGCATTTCCCGCCCGAGCTTTCGCAGGTGATGTTCACCTGCACGGGGTCAGAGGCGAATGATCTGGCCCTGCGCCTTGCTCGTGCGCGCACCGGCGGCACCGGGGTGATCGTGACCGAGACAGCCTATCACGGGGTCACGTTGTCGGTCGCCGAATTCTCGCCCTCTCTGGGGCGTGGGGTCGCGCTCGGGGCACATGTACGCACGGTGCCTGCTCCACTCGGGGCGGATGCGGAGGCGTTTGGCGCAAATGTACAGGCAGCAATCGACGACCTTTTGCGCCACGGGATCAAGCCTGCCGTGTTGATCGTGGATACGATCTTTTCCTCCGACGGGGTCTGCGCCGGGCCTGAGGGATTCCTTGCCCCGGCAGTGGCCGCGATCCGCGCGGCGGGCGGGCTGTTCATTGCCGATGAGGTGCAGCCCGGGTTTGGCCGAACGGGCGATGCGATGTGGGGGTTCATGCGCCACGGCGCGCTGCCTGACATGGTGTCCCTGGGCAAGCCGATGGGCAACGGTTATCCGGTTGCCGGACTGGTGATGAGGCCTGATGTCGTGGCGGAGTTTGGCGCAAAGGGGCGGTATTTCAACACCTTCGGCGGCAATGCTGTGGCGATGGCCACGGCGATGGCCGTGCTGGAGGTGATCGAGGATCAGGGGCTGATGGCCAATTCGGCCCGCACCGGCGCGCTCTTTGCCGATGGCTTGCGCAGCCTTGCGCGCGACCATGCGGCCTTGGGTGAGGTGCGTGCGGCGGGGCTGTTTCTGGCGGTCGATGTACTGGACAATAACGGCCACCCCGACCGTGCCCGCACGGCAAAGATCGTCAACAATCTTGCGCAAAAACGGGTCCTGATCTCAGCCACTGGCAAGCATGGCCACAGCCTAAAGATCCGCCCGCCGATGACCTTCACCCCTGCACATGTGGAGATGTTCCTTGCGCGGCTGAAAGAAGTGCTTCAGCCGAGCGCGTAGCCCGCCCCGCGCACGGTGCGGATCGGATCCTCGCCGCCGTGCTGGCACAGAGCCTTGCGCAAACGGCCGACATGCACGTCAACCGTGCGGGTATCGACATAAATATCGCGGCCCCAGACCCGATCGAGGAGCTGGTCGCGCGCCCAGACCCGGCCGGGTTTCTCCAAAAGCGTGGTAAGCAGACGAAATTCGGTCGGCCCCAGCTTCAGCGGTTTGCCGCCGCGGTCCACGCGGTGCGTCTCACCGTCAAGGCGGATGTCGCCCCATTCCAGCACCTCACCCAGAGATGAGGGCCGTACGCGGCGCAGCATCACCCGCGCCCGCGCCATCAGTTCGAGCACCGAATAGGGCTTGATCACATAGTCATCGGCGCCTGTCTCAAGCCCGCGGATCCGATCCACCTCTTCGGCACGGGCCGATAGCATGATGATCGGGATCCCCCGGGTGTTCGCGCGCATCTTCAGCTGACGGCACACCTCGATGCCCGACAGGCGCGGCAGCATCCAATCGAGGATGATGATGTCGGGCCGGTCTTCGGCGATCAGCAGCAGCGCCTCCTCGCCGTCGGCGGCTTGCACGACGCGGAACCCTTCCGCCTCGAGGTTGTAGGACAACACCTCGCGTTGCGCGGGTTCATCCTCGACGACCAGGACCACAGGTTGCGGCGCTGCCATGGCGTTACTCCGCAATCATGGTGACGTCGGATTTCGGGCGCTCGTCGCCCGGCATCTCACCCGTCACGAGGTAGATCACCTGTTCGGCCACCGAGGTCGCATGATCCCCAACGCGCTCGATGTTCTTGGCGATGAAATGCAGATGCATGCAGGCGCTGATGTTGCGCGGGTCTTCCAGCATGTGGGTCAGAAACTCGCGGAAGATCGAATTGTACATCTGATCCACTTCATGGTCGCGCGCGCGCACGTCGCGGGCCAGGGCGAGGTCGCGGTGAACGTAGCTGTCCAGCGCATCCTTCAGCATCACCACCACCGCCTTTGCCAGCCGCCGGATCGAGGCCGATGAGGAGCCCACAGGCGAAAGCCGGGTGAGAACCACGGTCCGTTTGGCAAGGTTCTTGGCATAATCGCCAGCCCGCTCAAGCGAAGATGCAATCTTGATCACCGTCAATACCGTGCGAAGATCGGACGCCGCCGGGGCGCGCAGCGCGATTAGCCGGGCGCATTCCGAATTGATCTGCTCCTCCAGCGCGTCAATGCCCTTGTCGCCAAGGCGCACGCGGTTCGCCAGTTCCTCGTCACGGTCCTCCAGCGCCTGGGCTGCATCCAAGAGGGCCGTTTCCACCAGCCCCCCCATCCGCATCAGAAGGGCGAGGATGCTTTCCAGATCCCGGTCAAAGACCGAGGCGATATGGCCTGTCGATGTCATGTCTCTCTCCTCAACCGATGCGGCCGCTGATGTAGGATTCGGTGCGAGGGTCCTTGGGGTTCGTAAATATTTGCCCTGTTTCGCCATATTCAACCAGATTGCCGAGGTGGAAAAACGCCGTGCGCTGGCTGACACGCGCAGCCTGCTGCATCGAGTGTGTCACGATCACCACCGCGAACTGGCTGCGCAGATCGTCGATCAGCTCCTCAACCTGGGCCGTCGCGATCGGGTCGAGCGCGGAACACGGCTCGTCCATCAGCAACACCTCAGGCGCCGTCGCAATCGCGCGGGCGATGCACAGGCGCTGCTGCTGGCCCCCTGAAAGGCCGGTGCCGGGCGCTGCAAGGCGGTCCTTCACCTCCTTCCACAAGGCGGCTTTCTTCAGCGAGCTCTCGACCACGGCGTCAAGCTCGGCCTTGTTGCGGGTCAGGCCGTGAATGCGGGGGCCATAAGCCACGTTCTCGTAAATCGACTTCGGGAAAGGGTTCGGTTTTTGAAACACCATCCCGACCTTCGCGCGCAGCTGCACCGGGTCCACGCGGGAGTCGTAGATGTTTTCGCCCTCAAGCAGGATGTTGCCCGTGACCTTGCACACCGAAATGGTGTCGTTCATCCGGTTCAGGCAGCGCAGGAAGGTGGATTTGCCGCAACCCGACGGCCCGATGAAAGCGGTAACTGTCTTGTCGAGAATATCGACATCCACATCCTTGATCGCATGAGAGGTGCCATAATACACCTGCACGTTGCGCGCTGTGATCTTGTTGCCTTCAGTAGACACGATACGCTCCATTGTCCGCATGTCGTTCATGGTCTTTTCCTTTCGACGCCCGTTTGAGCGGGCCTACCAGCGACGTTCAAACCGACGGCGCAGAAGAATGGCCGCGACGTTCATGATCACGAGGAAGATGAGCAGGATAATGATCGCCCCGTTGGAGCGTTCGATGAAGGCAGGGTCCGCCCGCTGTGCCCAGCCGTAGACCTGGACCGGCAGCGCTGTCGCAGGGTCGAGGATGCCGCCGAGGCTGGCAGAGGGGTATTCGTCCACGAACGCCACCATGCCGATCAGCAAGAGCGGCGCTGTCTCGCCCAAGGCCGTGGCAAGACCCAGAATGGTGCCCGTAAGGATACCGGGCATCGCGAGCGGCAGGACATGGTGGAACACCATCTGCATCTTGGACGCGCCCACCCCCAGTGCCGCATCGCGGATCGAAGGTGGAACCGCCCGGATGGCCGAACGTGTGGCGATGATGATCGTGGGCAGCGTCATCAGCGAGATCACCAGCGCGCCCACCAGCGACGAAGACTGCGGCAGCCCCATGAAGTTGATGAAAACCGCAAGGCCGAGGATCCCGAAGACGATGGACGGAACCGCTGCGAGGTTCGATATGTTCACCTCGATAAGGTCCGTCCAGCGGTTTTTCGGAGCGAACTCCTCAAGGTAGATCGAGGCCGCAACCCCCACCGGCACGCACGTGATCAACACTATCAGCATCATGTAGGCCGACCCGATCAGAGCAACGCCAAGCCCCGCTGCCTCCGGCCGCTGATCGGAGGCATCAGAGTTGGTGATGAAATCCCAGTTGAAGGGCGACGTAAGGATACCCGCTTCAATCAACCGCTCGGCCAGCTGCAGCTGCTCGGGCGAGACGTTACCGTCGCGCACCGCGGTTTCCATCGTGACGCGCCCCTTGATGAACCCGTCTACCCGGCCGATTGCGAGGATGGACCCGTCGATACTGGTGCCCACCAGGGCCGGGTTGGCCAGCACGGTCGCGCGCAGCTCGCCGGGGGCGTCTTTCGAGACCATGTCAGAGACATCCTTGTCGGACAAACCCTCGGTCGAAATGCCGCGGGCCTCGATCTCTGCCTTGAAGGCTGCGATCAGCACCTTGGCGTAACCGACTGTGGTAACCTTGGCCATCTCGTCTCGGTTCCGGTCGCCCGAGGGATCGAGCACCGCGGCCGTCAGGCTGACGGGAAAGCTGTAGCGCGCTTGCTTGAACGACGACAGCCCGTCGTTCAGGATGGTGACCAGCATGAAGGCAAGCGTCACCATGCTGACGGCAATCGCCGCCAGACCGTAAATCTTGAAACGCGCCTCGGCGGCGTTGCGGCGGCGCATGTTGTCGCTGGCAACCAGGATCGAATTCTTCTTGGCGCGGGGGATGGCTGCACTTCCGGCGGACATGTCGGTCATTCGTACTGCTCCTTGTAGCGCCGCACCACCACGAGGGCGATGACGTTCAGTCCCAGTGTGATGACGAAGAGCGTCATGCCGAGCGCGAAGGCAACCAGCGTCTCGGGTGCGGCGAAATCGGTGTCGCCGGTCAGCTGACCCACGATCTTGACCGTCATCGTCGTCATCGCCTCAAAGGGATTGAGCGACAGTTTGGCCGCAGCACCTGCGCCCATCACCACGATCATCGTCTCGCCGATGGCGCGGCTGACACCGATCAGGATGGCACCCACGATGCCCGGAAGAGCAGCAGGCAGTACCACGCGGCGGACGGTTTCAGACTTCGTCGCCCCAAGGCCGAGCGAGCCGTCACGCATGGACTGCGGCACCGCGTTGATGATGTCGTCGGACAGTGACGAGATGAAGGGGATGTTGAGGATGCCGATCACGATCCCGGCGGTCATCACGGACGACCCCGAGTCTCCGAGCCCGAGGGGCTGGGCAAAATAATCCCGCAGGAACGGCCCCACCGTCACCAGCGCAAAGATGCCGAAGACCACCGTGGGAATGCCCGCAATCACCTCGATCAGCGGCTTCAGCCAGTTCCGGGTGGATTTGGACGCGTATTCCGCAAGGTAGATCGCCGAGAAAAGCCCGATCGGCACCGCCACTACCATGGACACGAACGTGATGTAGAGCGTGCCCCACAAGAGCGGCAACAACCCGAAGTCCGAGTCACCGCGGAAGTTGGGCGACCATGTGAGGCCAAAGAAGAATGCGCCGATCGGATACTGTCCAAAGAATTTGATCGTCTCGTTGAGCATCGAGAAGACAATCCCCACTGTAGTCAGGATCGCGATGGAGGACGCCACGATCAGCAGCCCCAGCACCACAAACTCCACCCGGTTGCGGGCACGGAAGTCCGGGTTGGTCACCTTGATCGCATAGGCCAGACCTGCCAGGGCCACCACGAGCGCAAGGAATGACCTGCCCACCGCTCCCCAGCCAGCCATGCCGCGATAGGCCTGCGCGGCTTTCAGAACCTCGGGCGTCACATCGGCGCCAAGCGCCACGCCTGCGTTCTTCAACAAGTCGCGCACATTGGTGCTGGTTGTGTCGATCTTATTCGAGTCGGTCGTGCTGAGCGCACCTGAGGCTACGACGGCATCCAGCCCGCCTGCCACCCGCCGCACTTCCCCCATCGTAAGTTCCCGGGCCGCAGCGTCGATGACAAGAGCTTCGGGCAGGGTCGCGGAAATCCGGGCCTCGATCACCATCGGCTGAATGATCAGCCAAAGCACAAGTGCCGTAAGACCCGGCAGTGCGACCATCAAGAACCCATGCCAACCGTAATACCCGGGCAGGGAATGAAGCTTGCGCACACTTCCCCCGGCAGAAGACAGCGCCCGCATCCGGGCGAGGAAGAAGGCCGCAACGCCAAGAACGATCAGAAGGCCAAGCAGGAAGGTCACAGACATGAAAGGTCTCGTCTTTCCAATTGGGAAGGGGCAGGCCGCGCGGCCTGCCCCGAAAGGTCGCTTATTCCAGCGGGCCCATCGGCGTTTCGGCCGCAACCGCAGCCTGGGTCGCTGCAAGCTCGGGGTCGGACACGAGGCCGTAAGTTGCCAGCGGGCCATCCGGACCAGCCATGTCGTTCGAGACGAAGAACTCGACATACTCTTTCAGGCCGGGGATCACGCCGATATGGGCTTTCTTGACGTAGAAGTAGAGCGGACGCGACACCGGATAGTCACCGGCGGCGATCGACTCGGTCGTGGGAACGACGCCACTCATCGTGGCGACGCGCAGTTTGCCGGTGTTGTTCTGATAGAAGGACAGACCGAACACGCCCACGCCGTTCTTGTCGGCATCCAGACGCGCCAGCGTCTCGGTGTAGTCGCCGTCGATGTCGATCGATTTGCCATCGGTACGCAGCTCGTTGCAAGCCTTCGCTGCGTTCGAGCCCTTTTCCTTGTCGTCAGCGCCTTCGGCGGTGGCCAGGAACAGGTCGTACGCGCCGGTGGCCTTGCAGCCTTCGACGATCACTTTGGTGTCGAACACTTCACGGGTGCCGTGCTTGGTGCCCGGAACCAGAACCAGGATGTCCTGCGCGGGCAGGCTTGCGTCCACGTCCGCCCACGAAGCGGCGGCGTTGTCGACGATCGCGCCGTCTTTGGCAACCTTGGCGGCCACTGCGCCATAGACCATCGCGGGGGTCAGCGCGAACTCGGGGCCGTCTACGGCAGAGGCAAAGACGATGCCGTCATAACCAAAGCGGACTTCCATGATCTCGGTCACGCCATTCGTCGTGCAAAGGTCGATGTCGGACTTCGAGATGCGGCTGGAAGAGTTGGCGATGTCGACAGTGTTTTCGCCCACGCCTTCGCACAGCTTCTTGCGCCCGGCACCCGAACCGCCGCCTTCAACGACGGGCGAGGGGAAGTCGAAGTTTTCGCCAAAGGCTTCGGCGACGATGGTGGCGTAGGGCAGAACGGTGGACGAGCCGGTCACCTGGACCTGGTCACGCGCCTGCACGGCAGTCGCCGCGGCGATGATCGCCAAGGCGGAGACGGTGATGTTGATGGATTTCATGGGTCACTCCTGACTTTCGGGCGGCCGAGACGAGTCGGCCCGAGCGCCGGTCTATTTGCCTTGGGTGACGGATATGCGACGATTATGTAACAGTGAGATGACGGTCCGTTAACCAGCTGCCAATAGTCCCCGAACAGCAAGATTTCGCATCAGCGCGCCACTGCCAAAGGTCCATTCCGGCGCCTCTGTGGCCAGACGCACCGTGTTGGTCAGGCGGCCAAGCGCAGGGGCGGAGACGGTGACCACGTCGCCCAGATGATGCGTGAACCCCTGCCCGGGCCCGTCCCGGTCCTGCACGGGGGCAAACATGGTGCCGCAGTAAAGCATGAAGCCATCGGGATATTGGTGGTGGCGCCCGCGGGTCTGGTCTACCAGATCTTGCGGATCACGGCTGATCTCGGTCATCGAAGAGCGTCCCTGCATCACGAAGCCGTCGGTTCCGCGCACCTCAAGCGAAAGCTCAAGCCGGCGCACGTCGTCCAGCGCGAAGCCCGCGTCAAGGAGCCGGATGAAGGGTCCTATTGCTGCGGCTGCATTGTTGTCCTTGGCCTTGCCCAGAAGCAGGGCAGACCGCCCTTCGACATCGCGCAGGTTGACGTCATTGCCAAGCGTAGCCCCCTTGATGCGGCCCCCGCTATCCACGGCGAGCACGACTTCCGGTTCGGGATTGTTCCAGCGGCTGATCGGGTGCAGGCCCACGCTTGCCCCGAACCCCACCGCAGCCATCGGTTGCGCCTTGGTGAACACTTCGGCATCCGGGCCGATGCCCACTTCCAGATACTGGCTCCACAGACCTTCGGCGATCAGGAGGCGCTTGACCTCTGCTGCTTTCTCCGACCCGGGCACCAGGCCGCGCAGGCTGGGCCCGATGACACCGGCAATGCGCTCACGGATGCCTGCAGCCCGTGCAGGGTCGCCCGCCGCGCGTTCCTCGATCACCCGCTCCAGCATGGACCCGGCAAAGGTCACGCCGCAGGCCTTGATTGCCTGCAGATCACAGGGGGCCAGAAGGCGCGTGGCCCCGGGATGCGCCTCGACAGACGCTGCGGCCAGCGCCTCGGCCTCTCCCAGATACTGCCCTTCCGCGTTGGCCACAAAGTCGGCGGGGTCGGGCATTTCCAGCGTATCCCGCACTGTGGGGGCGGCGCGCGACGTGATGTCGATGACCTTGCCCGCCCGCAGGGTCACGACTGCGGGCCCGACATCCGCCCGCCAGACCCGACCGAGCAGCACAGCCCCGGGCGGCAACGCCAGCAACCCGGTCATGCCGCGCCCAGCCTTGTCAGCAGGGCCTCCGTCTCGGCCCGCGAGGGCATGGCCGGGGCAGTCCCGGGCCGCGTCACCGAAATGCCAGCGGTAGCTACGCCAAAGCGCACGGCCTCAACCACGTCCCTGCCTTCCGACAGCGCAACGGCGAAGCCACCGTTGAAGGCATCGCCCGCGCCGGTGGTATCAACCACCGCCCCGGCCGAGATCACCGGCACATGCACAGACCGGCTGCGGTCGCGGTAAAGAGCACCTTGCGCGCCAAGCGTGATCACAACCGCGCCCACGCCCCGCGCCATCAACGCATCCGCCGCAGCCTCTGCCTCGGCCACGCTGGTGACCGGCAGGCCTGTCAGCCCCTCGGCCTCGGATTCGTTCGGGGTAATGTAGTCGCACAGCGCCAGCATCTCATCCGACAGCGGGGCTGCGGGCGCGGGGTTGAGGATGGTCGCCACACCTGCCTCCCGGGCAATCTGCAATCCGCGCAGGGCTGCCGGGATGGGCTGCTCCAATTGCGTGACGAACACCGCCGCCCCTTCGATCAGGCCGCGCCGCGACTCGACATCCGCGACCGAAACCCGCCCCGCCGCTCCGGGCGCCACGATGATGGCGTTGTTGCCCGTACCCTCCTCAAGAAAGATATAGGCGGCACCGGTATAGCTCTCGCGGTCAACGGTGATCTCGGGCACCACACCTGCCTTGGCCCAGGTCGCCTGTGCAATCTGGGCAAAGGCATCATCGCCGAGCCTGGTGATGAAATGCGTCCGCCCGCCCGCCATCGCCGCTGCGACAGACTGATTGGACCCCTTTCCCCCCGGACCGAGCACAAACGAAGTGCCAAGGATCGTCTCGCCCATGCGGGGCTGGCGGGCGGCACGATAGGCGGTATCCGCCACGAAAATTCCCAGGATCACGATCGGTTTCGTCATTTCAGGCCTCCGGCGCAATCACGCCCTTGCGCAGCATGAAACAGCCGTAGAAGCGCCGCTCTCCGGTCTGGATCACCGCGTAGGAGGCGCGGGCAAGATCGTAAAAGGCAAAGCGTGCAACCGAGATCATCGGGCGCGGGTGGCCCTCGGCGGCGTCGATCTCGACCTGAACCTCGGCCTGGACGGGCGGCACGTCATAAGGGGCGCCCACCACCTCCATTCGACCCGCGAAATCCGGAACGAACGTGTCCAGCGGCAACACCGACAGAACAGCCTGCACCGCTTCAGCCGCCGTCAGGTTCTCCATCCGCAAAAGCTTGCCGGTCACTGTCGCCTTCGCCACGGAGTCTGCTGGAAAATTGGTATCACAGACGATCACCACATCCCCGTGCCCCATCGCGCGCAGACAGCCCAAAACCTCGGCATTCAGCCGATTGTCGATACCCTTCAGCATTCCGTCCTCCCTCGCCGCAGATAAGCGGCCTTGTGCGGCAGACTGACCAGCCGAACGCAACGCGGTCAAGGGTGCAGATGCCTGCCCGCCGATCCACATGGAAAATTGGCCATCAAAGCGGGGAAGACCGGCACAAAAAGCCCCGGCCCGACCCTGTTTTTCGCCAAGTCCCGCGCAGACAGTCCGTTGATTCCGCCCGAGGTTCGACAAACCTTCGGATCGGCAGAAGGCTGCGGGGGCGATGCCCTTTCTCTTCCCTTAACGCTGCAAGATGAGCGGGACGCCGAACAAACCCGAAATCGTCCAGCCGTTCGGCATCAGGTTGCGACCAAACATCAGCCGCCCGCCTGAGATCGCGGACCGCCGTTCCTTGTGTGTCGAGATAAGCTTCATCGGCCAGAACTTGGTCGAGATGTAGGCCCCGCCCTTTATCGCCGATCTGCGTGTGCGCGGAGACGACACCGAGCCGCCCGCCACATGCCCGCCCGCGCGGATGGAGCCTGGGCGGGTCATCCAAAGCGTGTGATTGCGATCAACACTGCCCGTAAGGTCGGTCCTTGGCTGTTCGCGCCAATACCTGTCCTCGTCCTCGACGCCCACTTTGAGCGAGGGCTGGCGGTTCATGACCTCAATCGCATCGCGCGCGGTTCCGATCGGGTTGAAGGGCGCGGCCACGACCACAAGCACGTTTCCCGCCTCGACAAGTCTTGCGTAGATCGCTGCAGCCTCGGGGGCGACGCGTGTCGCGCGCAGGCGCTCGGCCACCGACCCTGCGCCGCTTGCTGTGATCACATTGATGGTGCTTGGATCGTGGTCGCGGCCAAGGAGGGCATCTACTGCCATCTTCGCAGCCGCGGCATCCGCAAAAAGCCTCGTGATGATTGTGGTCATGTGTCACCTTCGTGTTTCGGGAAGCTTTGTCGTCTGGGTTCAGTCAACCTGCGGCGAATGCAGTCATGGACCCGCCGAGGCTATTCTTTTAGATGCGGCTTGCGCGGCGTCCGTGTCAAATGCGCCGGATCGATCAACGCGCCGGCGCAGCGGCAGCGCAACCATCAGCGCTGTTAACAGGAGGGCCGCCTCAAGCGCAAAAACGGGAATGTAAGGTGCCGAGGGCTGTCCCGCAGGATCCAGCCCTGCGAACACGTCGCGGATCACACCGCCAGCCGCAATCGCAAGCCCCGCCGCGGTAGCCTGAACGGCGCCCCATGCGCCCATGGCCAGGCCGATCTGGGCCCGTGGTGCCGCGCGCATCGTCGCGGTCAACGTGCCATGGCCAAAGAGCCCGGCGCCAAATCCTGCAAGCGCCACCGCGGCCACGAACAATGGAACCGCCCCCACCTGCGCCGCGAGCATGATCACAAGAAAGGCCGGAACACCAATGCCCGCGCCAAGCGCTGCGACCGTGATCGGCTGCCGACCCCGTCCCAGCCAGCGCGAGGCCAGCGCAAACCCGACAAGGCTGCCAGCGGCCAGAACCACAGTCAGACGCGTCGTCTCGGCCACCGTCATTCCGAGGGCGATTCCTCCGAACGGCTCCAGCAGGACATCGGCCATGCCGAACCCGGCTGTACCAAGGCCGATCACCGCCAGCAAACGGATCATTCCGCGCCCCTCGGTCAGTCGCCCCCAGGCAGTGCGGAACGATTGTACCCGCACCGGAGCCGCACCGCGAACTCGGTCGCGTGCCTCTTGCTTCCACAAGGCCGCAAGGTTCAGCGCAATAGTCACTACCGCAGCCCCTTGAATGACCTGGATCAGCCGACCGGGGGTGTAGTCGCGCAACAGAAAGCTGAAGATAAGGGCGCTGACGATCATCCCCAACAGCAGCATGACATACATCAGGCCGACAACCGCGGGCTGGTCCTCTTCGGGCACAAGATCGGTTGCAAGTGCAAGGCCCACTGTCTGAACCGTGTGCACACCCGCCCCCACCAAAAGGAACGCCAGCGCCGCCGAGGAAAGGCCGATCCAACGCGGGGCGTCCACTGCCTCGCCATAACCCGACAGCACAAGAAGCGCGAAGGGCATGATGGCAAAGCCGCCGAACTGCAACATCGTGCCCTTCCAGATATAGGGCACGCGCCGCCAGCCGAGTGCGGAGACATGGTTATCGGATCTGTGGCCGATGAGGGCGCGAAAGGGCGCAAAGAGCAGGGGCAGCGCGAGCATGCCGCCCACCAGAGCCGCCGGCACGTCCAGCTCCACGATCATCACCCGGTTGAGGGTGCCGACCAGCAGCACCAGCGCCATCCCCACGGTCACCTGAAACAGTGACAGCCGCAGCAAGCGAGAGAGGGGAACCGTTGCGCTTGCCGCCTCGGCAAACGGCAGATAGCGCGTCCCCAGACCCGATATCTTGCCAAGCGCGAATTTCCTGTAGTCGAACATGGGCTTTCGACCATCTGCAGAAGGGACCACCGACTCTCCGGGTCAGACCCGTCGCGCCGGAAAATATAGGGAGGAGGCCTGCGATGCGCCGCATGGCAGGCCTCCGCCGGGAAACCCGGACCCCCGCAAAGGGGCCGTCAGGTCAGTTGAGCGAGGCCGTCTCTTCGGTCAGCACCGCATGGGCAAGTGTGCCGTCGGGCATGGTCACGATGATGCTCTTCGAGCCTTCGCTCGTATAAGACACCTTGGCCACGGCGCCGTCAGCAACCGGCAGCGAAGCGACGCCGCTTCCGATGGGTTTGCCAGACAGGAAGTCTGCCACCCAGGTGGTGTTGCTCAGCACGGCGACATGGACCGCGAAGGACCCGATCGCAACAGCAGACAGGAACAGCGGGATTCCAACGGTCGGTTTGACCACGAGCCACATTTTTGCGTTGTTCATGATGGATCCCCTCAGCCGAGCCAGGGCGTGGAAACGGCAACGAGCAGGTGAGCGATCAGGGCGATAACCCCGAACACGCGCGTGCCGTCAATGAGATAGCTGTGAACTTCTTCAGCTTCCTTGAGAGTCAGGCCAGTCGGCCATACCCGATCAGGGTCGTTGGACATGATGTTTGCCTCCGTACCTTCGTCGTCCAGATCGTGCCGCGGGCGAACGGACGACATTTGTTTCGCCCCCGGGACAGGGCAGCTTCTCGGTGTGAACCTGCCTGCCCATCTGCGACAATGTGTCACGAGGCGAGCGCATTTTCAAGTGTAAGTTTTAATTTACACACACTTTTTTCGCCAGAGCCAAATTAATATATAGTGTTATTATTCAGTAACTTAGGTTTCTCGCACGCTCTTTGCACGCCGATGCAAATCCGCCCGAAACCAATCGTGGCCGTCCCTGCGACACTCCAGAATCCGCCCTGTCGCACCCTGCGACGCTGAGTCGCGGCTCTCGCTGAGTCTATCCTTGGCTCGGGCTTGGCAGGGGCTTGGCGGCTGGCCGCAATGTCACTAGGCTGATTGCAACGCACAAGTGGGAGAAAACGAGACAATGGCACGTGCAAGACACTGGGACCGGATCGGAAATGGCGGCGTGACGGTGACCGAGCTTGGCTTCGGATCAGGGCCACTTGGCAACCTGTTCCGCGCCATTCCCGAGGCGGAGTCGCAAGCCCTGCTTGCCCGGTCTTGGGAGGCCGGTGTGCGATACTACGATACGGCCCCGCTTTATGGCCTCGGCCTGGCCGAGACGCGGCTCAATCCGTTCCTGCGTGGCAAGCCGCGCGACAGCTATGTGCTCTCGTCCAAGATCGGGCGGACCTTTCGTGCAACGACCGCCGACAAGCGCGACGGCATCGGCAAGTGGTTCGATGTGCCGTCGCGCAACGAAGTGCTCGACTACAGCTATGACGCGGTCTTTCGCAGCGTCGAGTTTTCGCTGGAACGGCTGGGTGTGGACCGGATCGACATCCTTTATGCCCATGACCTCGACGTCTTCAGCCTCGGCACGGCTGCAGCACGGGACATGCGGCTGGAGGAGTTCATCGCGGGGGGTTACCGCGCCTTGCTGCGCCTGCGCGACGAAGGCGTGATCAAGGCCTTTGGTGCGGGCGTGAACGAGTGGGAGGCCTGCCAGTGGATGATGGACCGCGGTGATTTCGACATCTTCCTGCTGGCCGGCCGTTACACATTGCTGGAGCAAGGAGCGCTCGGGTTTTTGAACCGCGCCAAGGCCAAGGGCCTCGGCGTCGTGATCGGCGGCCCGTACAACTCTGGTGTGCTGGCCACCGGGCCAAAGGCGGGGGCAACCTTCAACTATGATGTGGCGCCGCAATCCGTGCTGGACCGGGTGGCGCGGCTGCAGGCCGTGTGCGACCGCCACGGGGTGCGGATGATCGACGCGGCCTTCCAGTTCCCCCTGCGCCATCCGGCGGTGATTTCGGTGATCCCGGGCTCCGCAAGCGTGGCAGAGATCGACGGCAACGTCGCCGCGGCATCGGCAGAGATCCCGGCGGCGCTCTGGGCCGATCTGCAGACCGAAGGGCTTCTGGCCGAGGGCGTGCCGCTTTGATCCGCGCCTGATCCGGCAGTGCGACGTACCGGTGCATGCCCCCGCCGCCTTGTGCCCGGGCGTCGCCTGCGCGGGCATGCCCGCTGGCTCAGGCGGCGCCCTGCCCGGCGACGGCGCTGTCGCTTGGGCCTTGCCTCGCCGCCCCGGCTTGCCTAGCGTCCCCACCGAGGGGCCGGCAAAGGGCCGGGAGGAAAGGGATACACTATGTCGGAAGAAGTGATCCGCCTGCACGCGGCGGACAGCGTGGCGATCGCCCTGGCGGACCTGCCTGCAGGACGCGCTCCTGCAGGGCTGAACCTTGTGCTGCCAAAGCCGGTGCCGCGTGGCCACAAGATTGCTTTGCGCAACATTGCCCGGGGCGAGAAGGTCATCCGCTATGGACAGATCATCGGTCAGGCCACCGACGACATCCCGGTGGGCGGCCATGTACATACCCACAACCTCGGAATGGGCCCGCACAGCGCCGACTACGCCATAGGCTCTGAATGCCACGCCCTGCCCCCGCTGGAACCCCTGACCTTCCAGGGCTACCACCGCCCTGACGGCACCGTCGGCACGCGCAACTATCTGGGCATCCTCACCTCGGTCAACTGCTCGGGGTCTGTCGCCCGCTTCATCGCCGAAGCGGCCGAGAAGGACCCCGCAATCATGGGAATGCCCGGCATCGACGGGGTGGTGCCCATCGTGCATGCCACGGGCTGCGGCATGTCGGGAACGAACGAGGGCTATGACACGCTGATGCGCACGCTGAAGGGCTATGCGCGCAACGCGAACTTCGGCGGCATCCTGCTGGTGGGCCTTGGCTGCGAGGTGATGCAGGTGCCCGACCTTGTCGGCCAGGGCCGCCTTCGCCCGGATGGCAACTTCCGCTACATGACGATCCAGCAGACCGGCGGCACCCGGGCCACCATCGAGGCTGGCCTGCGCGTGCTGCGCGAGATGGCCGAGGTGGCAAGCCGCACGGTGCGCACGCCTGCCCCGGTTTCAAAGCTGATCATCGGGATGCAATGCGGCGGCTCGGACGGCTATTCCGGCATCACCGCGAACCCGGCCCTCGGCCATATGAGCGACCTTCTGGTGCGGATGGGCGGCACCACGATTCTGTCCGAAACCCCCGAGATCTACGGGGCCGAACACTTGCTGACCCGCCGCGCCGTTTCTGCCGCGGTCGGCGAGAAACTGATCGAGCGTGTCCGCTGGTGGGAGGGTTATACCGCCCAGAACGGTGGCGAGATGGACAACAACCCCTCGCCCGGGAACAAGAAGGGCGGGCTGACGACCATCCTGGAAAAATCCCTCGGCGCCGTGGCCAAGGGCGGCACAGCCCCCCTGTCCGCCGTTTACAAGTTCGCAGAGCCCATCACCCAAGGCGGCTTTGTCTACATGGACAGCCCCGGCTACGACCCCTGCTCGGTCACCGGCCAGATCGCCAGCGGCGCCACCATGATCATCTTCACCACCGGGCGCGGTTCGGTGTCGGGATACAAGCCCAGCCCCTGCATCAAGCTTGCCACCAACAACGAGATGTATCGGCGCATGGCCGAAGACATGGACATCAACTGCGGCGACATCATCGACGGGGTGAGCATCGAGGCCAAGGGGGAGGAGATCCTCGCCAAAACCGTGGCTGTCGCGTCGGGAGAGAAGACGTTCTCGGAAGAGCTGGGCTTTGGCGGGGCGGAGTTCGTGCCGTGGCAGATCGGGGCGGTGATGTGAGGGCTGCAACATTTGCTTTCGCGGACGTACTGGCGCCATCGGCTCTTGGCGGACAGCCGTCCCCTCTTGCGGCAGTAGACAGTTGATTGTCGCACCAAACTGCCGGTCGTGTGTCTAGGAAACGGGCTGGTTCAGATCAGCGTCGTGCCAGCTTGTGCCGATCGCGAGATTTATGCAAAGTTTCTTCGAGGTGCGGTAGGTCGCACCCAGCCAATGGGCCAATAAGGGTTAGGTCATGGCGCTGAAAGTAGTGGGAGCCGGTATCGGACGTACAGGAACATTTTCTCTCAAACACGCCTTGGAGCGGCTTGGATTCGGGCCTTGCCACCACATGGTCGAAGTTTTGGAGAATATGCCTGCGCAACTGCCGCTCTGGCAGGCTGCCGTGGCGGGGCAGCCTGACTGGGAAGCTGTCTACCAAGGCTATCACAGCGCCGTCGACTGGCCTACCGCCCGGTTCCATGCCGAGTTGCATAAAGCCTACCCCGATGCAAAGTTCATCCTCGGGTATCGCAGCCCGAAAAGCTGGGCCGAGAGTTTTTCGCAGACCATCTACATGGCGCTTTCAGACATCAGCAAGGCTCCCGAACAGCAGCAGGCCTGGCTTCGTATGGTCACTGAGTTGATCACCCAGAATGGCATACCGCCGGGCCTGGATGTTGCAGGATTGGAGCGGGCATTTATCGCACATGTCGAGGCGGTCAAGGCGGCGGTCCCGGCGGAAAAACTACTGGTTTTTCAGGCAACTGACGGCTGGGAGCCATTGTGCGCGTTTCTGGATGCGGCCGTCCCAGACGAGCCCTACCCGCGCACAAATGATCGGACTGAATTCTGGAAGCGCATGAAGGACTAGTGCAGGGGTTTCTGTTTTTGAATTAGACAAGAGACCCGTCCTTCACTAAACAACGAGCCTATGCCAGAGAACCGCAAACTTGCAGCCATTCTGGTTGCCGACATTGTGGGCTTCAGCCGCCTCACGGGCGTTGATGAAGACAGTATGCTTGCCCGTTTGCGCAGCCTTCGCAGCGATGTCATCGACCCGACGATTGCCGTACATAGCGGGCGCGTTGTGAAGCGGACGGGCGACGGCGCATTGGTCGAGTTTCGCAGCGTCGTTCAGGCGGTCCGCTGTGCCATCGAAATTCAAGATATCATGTCCGAGCGGAACGCAGGCGTCCCCGTAGAGCGCCGCATCGAGTTTCGTATCGGCATTCATCTTGGCGATGTTGTCGAAGAAGTCGATGGCGACCTGATGGGCGATGGCGTGAACATCGCGGCGCGACTCGAAGGTATCGCAGAGGCGGGCGCGATCTGTATTTCTGAGGATGCTTACCGGCAGGTTCGCTCGCGGCTTGATCTTTCAGTGGTTGATCTGGGCGAGCGGGCGCTCAAAAACATTGCCGAGCCCTTGAAAGTGTATGCATTGCAGGTCGGCGGAAAGGGCAGACCGCTCGGCCGGCAACCGGAAAAAGCGATCAATCCGGTCGTTCCGGACAAGCCGTCCATAGCAGTTTTACCCTTCACCAACATGTCAGGCGACGCCGATCAGGAGTACTTTGTCGACGGCATGGCGGAAGACATCATCACCGCGCTGTCGAAGTTTGAACAACTATTCGTCATCGCCCGCAACTCAAGCTTCGTCTACAAAGGCCGCGCCGTCGACATCAAGCAGGTGGGTCGCGAGCTTGGGGTGAGATATGTGCTGGAAGGCAGTGTGCGCAGGTCAGGCAACCGTGTCCGCATCACCGGTCAGCTTATCAGCTCCGAGACCGGGAGCCATCTTTGGGCAGACAGGTTCGATGGGCTTCTCGAGGATGTCTTCGACCTTCAGGATCAGATAACAGCCAGCGTGGTTAGAGCGATCGAACCCACTCTGCGCAAGGCCGAGATCGAGCGGGCAAAGAGCAAGCATCCCGAAAACATGGGGGCCTATGACCTCGTTCTTCAGGCGCTCCCCCATATCTATGCCATCCGTCCGGACAGCAACCTTCTGGCGCTGGGGTTCCTAATGCGGGCGATCGACCTTGATCAGCACTATGCGCCCGCCCTCGCGCATGCCAGCTGGGCTCTGGTTCAGCGGATAACCCGCCCTTGGGATGTCTACAGCGCCGATGATCCGGGCCTTGCCATTTCCCTTGCCCGCCGCGCACTTGCAGCGGGAAGCGATGACGCGCAGGCCGTCGTGCTGGGCGGCTTCACGCTTGTCACGCTCCGTGCGGACTATCTGGCCGGGTTGGACGCGGCGAGACGTGCCGTCGACCTGAATCCGGGGTCAGGCTTCGTCAATGGAATGGCAGGCTGCGCTCTGATCTTCGGCGATGACGCCGCGGCAGGGCTGAAACTGCTGGAACAAGCCATGATCCTTGGTCCGAAAGACCCCAGTTTTTTCAGCCACCTGACGGTTGCTTCCTATGGTCACCTGTGTTGCGGGCGACCGGAACAAAGCCTCGAACTGGCGTTGCGTTCCCTTGCCCTGAACTCAAGCTGGGACTCGACCTACTGGGTCCTGATCACAGCCTACATGTCGCTCAACCGACAAGAAGATGCAAAAGCTGCCGCCAGAAAACTTCTGGACATCTATCCAGACGCGACCACGTCCCACTATGAGCTTGTCCTGCCAATCCGCAACAGCATGCTGCGCGACAGGGTAATCGAAAGTTTGAAAGAGGCGGGTATACCTGATTGATCGAAACGATCCGGAGGTCTGCCCGAAGTTCATTTGGTGCCGACGGGTAGCAGTCATCATAGACCTTCAACGATTGTCGCCCCATATAAAATCGCCTTCCTATCCGCCTCGTCCCGATCGAGACATTGGTGCCAGGCGCCGCCAATGCCTCATCCTGGGGACATTGCAAGGGCTCAAGAGATCCCTCCGGGTTAAAATACATCCGGACAAGGACTTTTCCCTTACCGCCTCCCCTCCGCCAGCCTGAATCTCTGTATCTTCCCCGTCTGCGTCTTCGGCAGTCCCTCCACAAACACCACCCGGCGGGGATACTTGTAGGGGGCGATCACCGCCTTCACATGGTCCTGCAGGGCGCGGACCACCTCCTGCGTCCCGTCAACCCCCGGGGCCAGCACCACATGCGCCTCCACGATCTGGCCACGCTCTTCGTCCTTCACCCCCACCACGGCGCATTCGGCAACGGCGGGGTGCGACAGCAGCGCCGCCTCCACCTCCGGCCCCGCGATGTTGTAGCCCGAGGAGACGATCATGTCGTCGCTGCGCGCGGCAAAGTGGAAGCGGCCCTCGGTGTCTTGCCAAAAGCTGTCGCCCGTAAGGTTCCAACCCTCCCTGACATAGGCTTTCTGCCGCGGATCGGCCATGTAACGGCAGCCGGTGGGGCCCCGCACGGCGAGGCGCCCGACCTCGCCGCGCGGCAGATCCCGCATGGCCTCGTCCACGATGCGTGCCTCATACCCCGCGACGGGGCGTCCGGTAGAGGCAGGGCGGTGGTCGTCGAAGCGGTTGGTGAGAAAGATGTGCAGCATCTCGGTCGCGCCGATCCCGTCGAGCATGGGTTTGCCGGTGCGGCTGATCCACTCCTCATAAATCGGCGCAGGCAGGGTCTCGCCCGCGCTGACGGCAGCGCGGAGGGACGAGAGGTCCGCCCCCTCTGCCATCGCCTTCAGCATCACGCGGTAGGCAGTGGGGGCGGTGAAGCAGACAGTGGCGCGGTGCTCCTCGATCAACCCGATGAGGTTCGGCGGGCTCGCCTGTTCCAAAAGCGCCGCCGCCGCACCAAAACGAAGCGGAAAAATAGCAAGGCCACCGAGCCCGAAAGTGAAGGCGAGAGGCGGGGAACCGACAAAGACATCCTCTGGCGTGACCTGCAGCACCTCCGCCGCATAGCCATCGGCGATGATCAGAAGGTCGCGGTGGAAATGCATCGTGGCCTTCGGCTCCCCCGTGGTGCCGGAGGTAAAGCCCAAGAGCGCCACATCGTCGCGCCCCACCGGCGGCGGCGTGAAGCGCACCGATTTGCGCAAGGCGGCACGGTCAAGCTCCGCGTCATGGTTTGCAGTGCCGTCAAACCCCACGACCGTGCGCAGATAGCCCGAGGTCTTGGCAGCGATGACCAGATCTTCCATCAGCCGGGTGTCGCACAGCGCATGGGTGATGCAGGCCTTGTCGATGATCGCCGTCAGCTCCCCCGCCCGCAGCATCGGCATGGTGTTGACCACAACCGCCCCCGCCTTGGTGGCGCCGAGCCAGGCCGCCACCAAGGCGGGGTTGTTGGCGGACCGGATCAGCACCCGGTTTCCGGGCACGACCCCGTAATCCTCAACCAGCGCATGGGCGATGCGGCTGGTCCAGTCCGCCAGTTCCTTGTAGGTGCGCTGCCTGCCGTTGCCGATCAGCGCGGTATGGTCGCCAAAGCCGCGCTCGACCATCCGGTCGGTCAGCTCGACCGCCGCATTCATCCAGTCCGGATAGTCGAAACCGGCAAGGTTAAGATCCGGCAGGTCACCGGCATCCGGCAGACGGTCCCTGGTGAAGGTGTCCTTGTGGCCTGTGGGTCCAAGTGCATCCTGCATCAGACGTCCTCCTCGGGAATGACGGCGGTGGCTTCGATCTCGACAAGGGCGCGGTCCTCGACCAGGGCCACCACCTGCACCAGCGCCATCGCGGGGTAATGCCGGCCGATGATCGCCTTGTATGCGGCCCCCAGCTCTGCGAGGCTGGCAAGATAGGCGCCCTTGTCGGTGACATACCACGTCAGCCGCACGATGTGCTCGGGCCGCGCGCCCCCTTCGGCCAGGACCGCCACGATGTTGCGCAGGGCCTGCGCGCATTGGCCCGCGAATTCGTCGGTCTCGAACACGCAATCGCCGGTCCAGCCGATCATGCCACCGGTATAGATCGCACGCCCCCGGGCCAGGACGCCGTTGGAATAGCCGATCGCAGGCTTCCACCCCTTGGGATGCAGAAATTCATGCGGGCTCATGCGGCCTCCTTGAACTGGTTCAGCCGGGCGCGAACATCCTCGGGCCATGGCGCGGGGCGCCCGTTCACCATAAAGACCACCGTCAGGGTGCAGGCAACACGCAGCTCTGCCTGACCGCGCGCCTCCAGCGCCAGACCAAGCGACGCGCCCCCCACCCGCACGATCAAGAGCTGCCAGTCCAGCCGGTCTCCCAGCCGCGAGGGCGCCTGAAAGCGCGTGTCGATCTGTGCTGCGGGCACGCCCTCTCCTGCCGAAATCAGTGCGGCAAACGACCGCCCCGCCACATCGGCAAAGAAGTTTTCGACGACCGAGTTGATCATCTCGAAATAACGCGGATAGAACACGATCCCCGCTGGGTCGCAGTGATTGAACTCGACCGCAATCTGACGGGAATAGTTCACGACAGCACCGCCCGCGCGATGATCAGACGCTGCACATCCGACGCCCCCTCATAGATCCGCAGCGCCCTGATCTCGCGGTAAAGCCGCTCCACCACTGCGCCCGTCCGCACGCCCTCACCACCATGCAGCTGCACCGCCATGTCGATCACCTCCTGCGCGGCTTCGGTCGCATAAAGCTTGGCCATCGCGGCCTCCCGGCTGATGCGCGCAGCACCCTGATCCTTGGCCCATGCTGCACGGTAGATGAGCAGCGCGCCTGCGTCGATCTTCACCGCCATGTCGGCCAGATGCCCCTGAACCATCTGCAACTCGGCCAGAGCCACGCCCTGAATCCGTCGCTCCCGCACCCGCGCCAGCGCCTCATCCAACGCCCGGCGCGCGAACCCCAGGGCCGCCGCCCCCACCGTAGCGCGGAACACATCCAGCACCGACATCGCGATCTTGAACCCCTCGCCCGGCGCCCCGATCAACGCGCCCTCGGGCAGCACCACATCCGCAAGCCGCAACCGCGCCAGCGGATGCGGCGCAATCACCTCCAGCCGCTCCGCCACCGTCAGTCCGGGGCTGTCTGCAGGCATGAGAAAGGCCGACAGCCCCTTCGCCCCCGGCGCCTCGCCCGTGCGGGCGAAGGTCACATAGACATCGGCAATACCGCCATTGGAGATCCAGGTCTTCTCCCCATTCAGCACCCAACCGCCCTGCACGCGAATGGCCGTGGTGGTTGTGGCCGCAACATCCGACCCCGAGCCAGGCTCGGTCAGCGCAAAGCCGGCAATCGCCGCACCCGTCCTTGTCCGCTCCAGCCACTCCCGCTGCTCGCCCGAGCCGAAGAGCGACACCGCCCCCATCCCCAACCCCTGCATCGCAAAAGCGAAATCCGCCAAACCGTCCCCCCGCGCCAACGTCTCGCGGATCAGGCAGAGCGTGCGTACATCCAGCCGCTCCCCCGCTGCGGCACCGGAATGACGCAACCAGCCGCCCTCCCCAAGGGCGGCCACCAGCGCCCGGCAGGCCGCGTCGACGTCCTTGTGATCGACCGGCAGATGCACCCGGCACCAGTCGTCCAATCCCTCGGCCAGCGCCCGGTGGCGATCTTCGAAAAACGGCCAATCCAGAAAACTGCGATCCATATCTTCATCTATTCATAAATATCCCGCGGGGGTCCGGGGGCGCGAAGCCCCCGGGGCTCAGTCCTGCACGCTGTCAGTTCCCTTCGAACACCGGCGTCTTCTTTGCCACAAAGGCCAGGAACGCCCGTTCGAAATCCTTTGTCTGCATGCAGATGGCCTGCGCCTGCGCCTCGGCCTCGATCGCCTGTGACAGGCCCATCTCCCACTCCTGCATCAGTTGCGTCTTGGTCATCGAATGGGCAAAGGCTGGCCCCTCGGCCAGCTCCTCGGCCAGCGTCACCGCCGCCGCCTCCAGCGCCTCGGGCGGATGAAGCGCGTTCCAGAACCCCCACCGCTCGCCCTCGTCGGCCCGCATCACCCTGCCGGTGTACAGCAGTTCCGCCGCCCTGCCCTGCCCAACGATGCGGGGCAGCATCGCACAGGCGCCCATGTCGCAGCCCGCAAGCCCCACTCGGGTGAACAGAAAGGCACATTTCGCCCCCGGCGTCGCGAGCCTCAGATCGCTGGCCATCGCAAGGATTGCGCCTGCGCCCACCGCGATCCCGTCCACCGCCGCGATGATCGGCTTGCCGCAGGTGATCATCGCACGCACCAGATCCCCCGTCAGCCGCGTGAATGCCAACAGCTCCGCCATCGGCCGCCCGATCAGGGGCCCGATGATGTCGTGCACATCCCCGCCCGAGCAGAAATTTCCGCCGTTCGACGCGAACACCACCGCCCGCACGTCGTTCGCCCCGGCCAATGCACGGAAATGGGCGCCAAGCTCGGCATAACTCTGGAACGTCAGAGGGTTTTTCCGCTCCGGTCGGTTCAACCGGATGATGCCCACCTGCCCCCGCACCTCCCACAAAAAATGCTGTGGCACAGCTCCTGCCATCACGGTCATTTCGCGCCCCCCATCCGCTTCAATATTTCCGTGACCTGATCCAGCTCTGCCTCCGAAACCCCGGCAAAGATCTTGTCTACCTCCGCCTCATGGCCTGCGGCCAGCCCCTCGAACTCGGCCAGGCCCTCGGGCGTCAGCGAAACGAACACGGTCCGGCGGTCCACCACTGAGGGTTGACGTCGCACAAAGCCATCCTTCTCCAGCCGGTCCACCACTGTGGTCGCATTGCCGTTCGACACCAGCAGCATCCGGCTCAGCTCGCTCATCGTGACACCCTCCCGCCTGCGCCACAGAGCGGCCATAACGTCAAAGCGCGGCAGGGTTGTCGCATGGCCCAGACGCAGATGCTCACGCAGATGGCTCTCGGCCATCCGGGTCACGCCCAGAAGGCGGATCCACATCTTGAGCCGGCGTTTGGACAGATCGCTCATCCCTCACCCCCGGAGATTGCGATGGCCTGGCCATTCACCCCCTCGGCGCCGGGCGCACAAAGCCACAGCGCCGTCGCGGTCACCTCCATAGGCTGGATCAGGCGGCGTTGCGGGCTCGTCGCCTCAAGCGCCGCGCGGGCCTCGACCAGACTGCGGCCGGTCTTTTCGGCAATCACCGCGACAGACCGGTCGGTCATCGGCGTGTCGAGATACCCCGGGCAGATCGCATTCACGGTGATGGGCTTGCGCGCCACTTCCAGCGCCAACGCGCGTGTCAGCCCGACGACCCCATGCTTTGCCGCCGTATAGGGCGCGACGCGCGCATAGCCCTTCAGGCCTGCGGTCGAGGCGACGGCAATCAGCCGCCCCCAGCCTTGCATCTGATTCAGCCCGTCGCGGAAGGTCAGGAACACCCCCGTCAGGTTCACGGCGATCATCGCCTGCCAGTCGGCAAGGCTGGTGCGGCCAAAGGGGCCGGACTCGGCCGCACCGGCATTCGCAATGACAATGTCACAAGGCCCTGACTCACGGAAAATCCGCGCGACATCCGCCTCATCGGTCACATCGCCCATCACCGCGCGGGTGCGCGGCAGGCCTGCAGCCACCGCCGCCAGCGGCTCCATCCGGCGGCCCACAATCACCACCTCGGCCCCAGCCCCTGCGAAACCGCGCGCGAGATCGGACCCGGCGCCTGAACCGCCGCCGGTGATCAGCACGCGGTTTCCCGAAAGGTCGGTCATGCCCGCAGCACCTCGACCGTCTTCTCGGCCAGCCTGCGCGCCTGATCGCGGCCGGCGGCGTAGGGGGCGGGCCAGACAGCGGCCTTGTCTCCCAACCGGATCGCCTGATGCAACGTCCAATAGGGGTCCGCCAGATGGGTCCGCGCCAGCGCCACCAGATCAGCGCGCCCCGCGAGCAGGATCTGGTTCACCTGGTCCGCCTCGGTGATGTTGCCCACGGCCATCGTCGCCAACCCCGCCTCGTTGCGGATGCGGTCGCTGAACGGCGTCTGGAACATCCGGCCGTAGACCGGTTTTGCCTCGGTCGAGGTCTGCCCTGCCGACACGTCGATCAAATCTGCACCTGCAGCAGCAAAAGCCCGCGCAATCTCTACCGCCTCGGATGGGGTCACGCCAGCATCGCCCACCCAGTCCGTCGCCGAAATCCTGACTGACATCGGCTTTTCTGCGGGCCAGGCCGCCCGCATTGCCGCAAACACCTCCAGCGGCCAGCGCAGACGGTTTTCCAGAGTGTCGCCATAGTCATCCGTTCGCCGATTCGACAAAGGACTGATGAATCCCGAGATAAGGTAGCCATGCGCCGCATGCATCTCGACCATGTCGAACCCCGCCCGCGCGGCCATCGCCGTCGCCGCCACGAACTGGTCGCGCACGGCGTCCATATCCGCTCGGCTCATCTCTCGGGGTGCTGCGTGGCGGTTTGACCATGCGATGGCTGAGGGCGCCAGCGTCTCCCACCCACCCGCGCGAAGAGGCAACTCATCCTCCTCCCACGGCACCTGGACCGAGGCCTTGCGCCCGGCATGCCCGATCTGGCAGCAGATCCGGGCTTTTGTCTCGGCGTGGACAAAACGAACCAGCCGCCCCCATTCAGCCTCATGCTCGGGCGCATAGAGACCCGGGCAGCCAAGGGTGATGCGCCCCTCGGGCGACACACAGGTCATCTCGGTGTAAACCAGCCCCGCGCCGCCTTTCGCCCTTTCGGCGTAATGGATGAAGTGCCAGTCTGTCGGGGAACCGTCCACCGCCTTGTACTGTGCCATGGGGGAGACGACGATCCGGTTCTGCAACGTCATGTCTCGCAGGTGATAGGGCGCGAACATCGGCATCCGGCCCGGCTCACCCCCCGCCTGCGCCTGAAACCAATCCTCGGCCTCGCGCAACCAATCAGGGTCGCGCAGACGCAGATTCTCATGGCTGATCCGCTGGCTGCGGGTCAAGAGCGAATAAGCAAACTGCAGGGGTGGCATCTCCAGATAGCGCTCCACCTCCTCAAACCACTCCAGCGAGTTGCGCGCCGCCGATTGCAGGCGCAGCACCTCGACGCGCCGCTCCTCCTGATACCGCTCGAACGCCGCGGCCATCGTCGGTTCGGAATGCAGATACTCCGCAAGGGCAATCGCGGAATCGAAAGCCAGCCGCGAGCCTGAGCCGATCGAGAAATGCCCCGTCGCCGCCGCATCCCCCATCAGCACCACATTTTCATGGTGCCAGCGCGCGCAGATCACCCGTGGAAACTGCATCCACACCGCCGAGCCGCGCAGGTGGGTCGCGTTCGACATCAGATCATGCCCGCCAAGGTGGGCTGCAAAGAGCCTGCGGCAGGTCTCGACCGTCTCCTCCTTGGTCATGTCGGCAAAGCCGAGCGCCTCCCATGTCGCGGGCAGGCATTCGACGATGAAAGTCGCGGTATCAGAATCAAACTGGTAGACATGCGCCCAGATCCAGCCCGCTTCGGTCTTCTCGAAGATGAAGGTGAAGGCGTCGTCGAACTTGGCATGCGTACCCAGCCAGACGAACTTGCACAGCCGCGTGTCGATATCAGGCTGAAAGACCTCGGCGTATTCCGCGCGGGCGACGGAGTTGATGCCATCCGTTGCAACCACGAGATCGTAATCGGCCCGATACTCCTCGACGCTGCGGAACTCGGTTTCAAACCGCATCTCGACGCCCAGCTCCGCCGCGCGGGCCTGCAAAAGGACCAGCATCTTCTTGCGCCCGATCCCGGCAAAGCCATGCCCGCCCGACACAGTGCGCACGCCGTCGTGCACCACGGCAATGTCATCCCAATAGGCAAAATTCGCGCGGATCGCCTCGGCGCTGATGGGGTCGTTCTTCTGCATCCGCGACAGCGCATCATCCGACAGCACCACCCCCCAGCCGAAGGTGTCGTTGGCGCGGTTGCGCTCCAGCACCGTCACGCGGTGCGCAGGGTCGCGCAGTTTCATCGAAATTGCAAAGTACAGGCCCGCAGGCCCGCCGCCGAGGCAGAGGATGTTCATAAGTTTGCTCCTGTCTTGCAACAAAGTTTACATTGCATACAAACAATTTCAAGCTTGAAATTTCTGGCTTGCAGTTTCGCAGCCGATCATTAGGCTTGCGGCATGAGGGACGTGATCGAAACGAAGCTGGAAGGCTGGAGCGGGCTGGTGCTGAACCGACCGGCTGCGATGAATGCGCTGACAACGCCGCTGCTGACTGCAGTAGCCGAAGCGCTGTCGCGTCTGGCCGATGACCGGGACTGCCGCGCCGTGGTGATATCGGGCGCGGGGGGCAACTTTGCGGCCGGGGCCGATATCGCCGAGATCGCGGCGAAGACCGCCGCCGACGCCGCCACCGATCCGCGCAAGGACCTTTGGGCGCAGATCCGTTCATTTCCGAAACCGCTGATCGCGGCGGTGGACGGTTTTGCGCTTGGCGGCGGGTTCGAACTGGCACTGATGGCGGATATGATGGTGCTGGGGGAGACCGCGCGGGTCGGCCTGCCGGAGACAAATCTGGGCCTTATACCCGGGGCGGGCGGTGGCCAGCGGCTGCTCGCTCTGGCGGGGCGCGCGCGGGCCACGCGCATGATCCTGACCGGTGAGATCATCGACGCAGCCACCGCCGAGGCCTGGGGAATTGCGGCCTGGCGGGTCCGAGGCAGCGCCTTGCTCGAAGCGGAAAGGATTGCCGCACGCATTGCCCGGCGGGCGCCTCTGGCGCTTGCGGCTGCCAAGCGCGCGTTGATATCGGGGGGCGAAGGCGCGCTTGCCTTTGCGGAAGAGCGCGCGGGGTTCGAGGCGCTGCAGGACAGTGCCGATAAGGCCGAGGGCATCCGCGCCTTTCATGAAAAGCGCAAGCCGGGGTTTCAGGGGCGATGAGCGTGGTCGGCATCGTGGGCCTTGGCACCATGGGGCTTGGCCTTGTGCAGGTCTATGCGCTGGCAAGCTTTGCGGTGGTCTGCACGGACCGCGACCCGGCCGCACGAGCGGCGGCGCTTGGCCGTCTCACCGACACCTGGGCGCGCCGGGTGGCGCAAGGCAGAATGTCCGAGGCGGAGCGGCAGGCGGCGCTGGCGCAGGTGACAGTTGCGGCAAGCCTCGCCGCCTTTGCCCCCGCAGCACTGGTGATCGAGGCGATTGTCGAGCGGCTGGAGCCAAAGCGCGCGCTCTTTGCCGAACTGGAAGCCGTGGTCGGGCCGGAGGCGGTACTGGCAACCAACACATCGTCGCTTTCGGTCGCGGCACTGGCAGAATTCGCGCGCAGCCCGGGGCGGATTCTTGGCCTGCACTTCTTCAACCCCGCCCCGGTGATGGCGCTGGTGGAACTGGTGCCGCATGCCGGAACCTTCACCCGGAGTCTGAAAATAGCGCGCGAACTCACGGAAAACGCAGGCAAGATCGTGATAGACGCTCCGGACCGCCCGGGCTTCATCGTCAACCGGTCGGCGCGCCCGTTCTATGGCGAGGCGCTGGCGATGCTGGAAGAAGGCCGTGGTGCTACAGAGGTGGACGCAGCGATGGTCGCGGCCGGCTACCGGCTTGGTCCCTTTGCACTGATCGACCTGATCGGCGCTGACATCAACCTTGCGGCAACCGAAGGGCTGCAAGCGGCCATGAATGGCCATCCGCGCTATCACGTCTTTGCCGCTTTGCAGACACAGGTGACGCGGGGTCATCTGGGACGCAAGTCCGGACGCGGCTTTGTGACCCCCCCGGTTGAGACCCCTGCCCCCGCCGATGCCGAAGCCGTTGCCCTCCGGATCGAGGCGGCGATAGTCAATGAGGCCGCCTGGCTTTTGGCCGAGGGCGGCGTGACCGAGGCGGGGATCGACACCGCCCTGCGCCTTGGCCTCAACTTTCCGCGCGGGCCGTTCGGCATGCTCGCGCGGCACGGCAAGGCGACCATCCGCGAGACGCTGGCCACTCTTGCCGCGCTCGCGCCTGTGCATCTGCAGGGACGCTACACCCCCGCGCCCTTGCTGGAGGCGACATGACCGCGCGCACAGCCCTTGTCACCGGGGCAGCCCAGGGCCTTGGCCTCGCCATCTCCCGCGCCTTGCTCGCCGAGGGGCACCGCGTGGTACTGGCGGACCGAGCGTTTGATACGGTCGCGGCACGCGCAGGCGAACTCGGCGAACGGGCCTTGGCTGTCGCGCTGGACGTGCGGGACAAGACCAGCTTTGCCCAGGCCATTGCTTTGGCAGAACGGGAGGTCGGCCCCGTTGACATCCTCGTGAACAACGCCGCCCGCACCCAGGCCCGCGGCTTCTTTGCGATGGAGGCAGAGGAGTGGGACGACGTGCTGGCCACCAACCTGCGGTCCGTCGTCTTTGGCTGCCAATTGCTGGGACAGGGGATGATGGGGCGGGGCTGGGGGCGGATCATCAACCTCGCCTCGATTGCCGGGCAGCGGGGCGGCCCGCAGGTGCAGGGCGCGCATTATGCCGCATCCAAGGCCGGGATCATCGGCCTGACCCGCTACCTCGCCCACCAGTTCGCGCCCCATGGTGTGACCGTCAACGCCATCGCACCCGGCACGATCCTGACCGAGCAGACAGCCCTTGCGCCGCCCGAAAAGGTGGCGTTGGTGGTGGGGCAGATCCCACTCGGGCGGATCGGGCAGGCAGCGGAAGTGGGGGCGCTGGCGGCCTTCCTCACCTCTGACCGCGCCGCTTTCATCACCGGCACCACGCAGGATATCAATGGCGGCGTCCTGATGCGCTGAACCCGAGGACCACAAGAATGTCTGACGCCTATTTCCTTTATCATTCCATCGGGATGTATCCCGGCAAGGCCCGCGACATCGCAGCAGCCATGGCCGATTTCGCGGTGGTCTGGGGCACGGCGGATGACAGCCAATGGGCTGACGTGCTGACCAAACGCGCGCGTTTCATCGACCGTTGGCGCGCCATCCTGAAGGCGGCGCCCGATACGGTGACGACGTTCGGTTCGGTTACCCAAGCCTTTCATTCGCTGCTGCAGTCGCTGCCTGCGGGACACTTGCGCGGGCGCACGGTGCTGGTCGGGGCAGATTGCTTTCCCTCCAATCATTTCCTCTTGCATGGAATGGCCGAGGCGCATGGCTTCACGATCCGGACCGTCGCGTTGCGGCAAGGGGCGGGCCATGTAGAGGACGAGGATTTTCTGGATGCCTGGACCCCGGATGTGGGGGTGGCGCTGATCACCTGGGTCTCTTCCACCTCCTCGCACCGGGTGGATCTGGGGGCGATGGTCGCGCGCGGTCGGCAGATGGGCAGTCTGGTGGGCGTGGACATCACGCAAGCAGCGGGCCTCTTGCCGTTTGATGTGGGCGCGCCAGAGGTGGATTTCGCGATCTCTACCTCGCTCAAATGGATGTGCGGAACACCGGGGGCGGGGATACTCTATCTGTCCCCACGGCTGATCCCGCATTGCGCGCCGGAACTGCGCGGCTGGTTTTCGCAAGCCAACCCCTTCAACTGGGACATCACCCGCTTTGACTTTGCCCCCGGGATCGGGCGGTTCGACTCCGGCACGCCGGAGTGCATGGCGGCGCTGGCCTCGCTGCCGGCGCTCGACTGGCATGCCGGGCAGGATCAGGCGGCGATCCTTGCGCACAACCGGGATCTGACGGCGCTGTTGATCCAGGGGGCGGATACTTTAGGGCTGCGTCTCCTCACGCCGCGGCCTGCCGCGAAGCGGGGCGGGTCGGTCATGCTGCGGATGCCGGACCGGGTGGCGGCGGCAGATGTGGTGGGGCGGCTGCGGGTGCAGGGCATCACTGCAGACGCGCGGGGCGAGACTTTGCGTCTGTCGCCCGGGATCATGACCTCTGCGGCGGGGTGCACCCGGCTGATGGAGGCGCTGGCACAGGTCCTGCGCTAGGCGGCCTGTGCTTCGGGCGCGACAGACGCCCGCTATTCCGCACCCGCCCGGCTGCAGCCATGGAAGCGGACCGCAGCGGCCCTATCTTTGCCGCGATGCGGTGAGGTGATCGCCGAAGTGACAAAGGACGGCGCCGATGACCACCCCGCTCACCTCTGATTTCCGTCTGGCGATGCGTGCCTTTGTCGGCAACTGTTCCGTGCTGACGGTGGGTATCGGGGCGGAGCGGACAGGACTTGTTGTGACCTCGGCCACCTCGCTTGCAGCCGATCCGCCGATGGTGCTGGCTTGCGTGAACCGGTCAAGCTCTGCCCATGCGCTCTTTGCGCGCTTCGGTGCCTTCGGGCTGAATTCGCTCGGCGCCCGGCATCTGGCGGTGGCCGAGCGGTTTTCCGGGGTGACGGGGGTCACGGGTCTCGGGCGCTATGACGGCGCGGACTGGGTGACGGCAGAGAGCGGCGCGATGCTGCTGGCGGACGCGCCCGCAGCCTTCGATTGCGAGATGGAGGAGATGATCGACCGCGCTACCCATTCCATCGTGATCGGCCGGGTGCGCGGCATCCGCATGACCCCGGGGGCCGGGGCGCTGGCGTATTGGAACGGGGCTTATGTGCCGATGGCGGGCTGATCTTGCGGCGCTGCGTGCGGGAAGCGCGTTGCGCATGGATATTTGTGCAAAGATGAAGCTGCGGGGTCAGGTAAAGCTTGCAACGGTTTGCAAAGCGCCATCAAGCGCGCGGCCGTCTTCGTCCATCAGCGCCGCCTCGCGCAGGCGGCGAGCCCAGTCAGCGGCGTCGTCACGGTGGGCCACGAGGGCGATGCCCGCAAGGACCCGGTCATATTTTGACAGGCCGCGGGCATGGGTGTCGGAATAGCCCTTGATCAGGCGGCGGCAGCGGAGAACCTCGACGCCGAGGGCCGGGTTGCGGCTGTGGTGGGTGAGGGCGGTCGCAAGCCAGGCGTCGAGATGCGCCATTTCTTCGGCGTGGCGCAGGGTGCGCAGACGGTAGCGGCGCAGGCCTCCCAAGGCAAAGAGCGCGAGGAAGGCGGGCAGGCTGTCGGTGCGCAGGCGGCGACCCCGGTTGAACCAGCGGTCGAGGCGGGCCATCCAGACCGGGCTGGCGGCGATGCGGGCACCAAGGCGGGCGGGCAGGAGGCCTGCGATTTCTTCGGCCCGCGGGTGCATGAATTCGGTGAGGTGCAGCAGGTTGGCCTCCTTCACCCCCATCTCGCTGCGGATGCGGGAAAAGCGCCGACCCCGGGTCTTCAGGTCAGCCACGCGGATCACGTCATCATAAGCCATGGCGTTGGCGAGGTATTTTGCGGCCTCGGTGGTCAGCTCATGCGGGGCGGTATCGCGGGCGGCGATGGTTTCCAGGCGGGCGAGGTAGGAAGACCCATAGGCAAGGTCCTGAAAATCCACCACTTTGGCAAGACCTGCCTCTGCCATGGGACCGGCGGGCGCGGGCAGACGACGGGCGCGGGCGATCAGCGCCTGCCAGTCGGACAGAAGCCTTGCAGGACCAATGATGGCCGGTGGGGCGGCCTTATCGGGCGCTTTGGCCTGGGCTGGGGGGGTGTTTACGGCTGTGTATCCTGCGGCGAATGCCCGAAGCGAGCCGTCGATGCCCTTGCCTCCCCCCCTGATCGCCGCCTCGAACGCCTCACGTGGGAAGGGAAGCGCGCCGGAACCTGAGAGTGCGCCGAAAAGGCTGGCCGAGATCACCGAGCCCTGCGTCACGGCAAGCTGATCGAAATCGGCCAGAAGGAACCGGCGCGAAGCGATTTCGGCGGCGGCGATCACTTCTTCGGACGCGGCGATGCCGTCGCCGGGGACCATCTTTTCGCTGACGGCCAGTGCGCGGTGGGACGAGGCGATCAGCACCGTGCGGTCGGGGGTCACGAAGCCGCGGATGATTGCGCGCCCGGCCTCCATCATCTCGGCCGCGATCATGATATCGACGTCGCCTGCGGCGGGCATAAGACTGAAGACCGGGGTGCTGCCTGCGATGGGGCACATCTCGATGTAATAGACCGTGGCACCGGTGCGTTGGGCGACGCCTGCAACGGACGTGGCCTGTGCGGCATAGCCGTTGGCGCGGGCCAGATCCTCGATCCAGGCCGTCAGCACCCCGCCGCCCTGCCCGCCAACGGCGAGGACGGCAAGCTTGATGAGACCGCCTTGCGCAGGATCGCCGGAACCGGGACCGATGGGCGTCTGCAGCGTCATGCCGGAAAGTCCAGCCGGCGGTCGCTGCGGTGGCGTTGCAAGGCGCCGATGATGCGCGTGCGAAAGACCGAGAGGCGCCGCTCCCACCGACCCGGATTATGGACGACATCGGCGCGGTAGAAGCTGGGGCAGAGGACGGCCGCATCCGCGACCTCACCGCAATTGCCGCAACCGACGCAGGATTGGTCGATGCTGGCCACCGGATCGTCCCGCAGCGGATCATCCAGCCTTTTCAGGGACAAGGACGGACAGCCCGAAAGGCGGATGCAGGCGTGGTCGCCGGTGCAGATCGCCTCGTCCACACCGAACCGCGGCGCCTCGATCCGGCGGCCATCCTTGATCGCCTGCGCCTTCAGCGGCTTTTCGCGGCGCTGCTTGTTCAGCATGCATTCGCTGGAGGCGACGATGACCTTCGGGCCTGGGGCATCGGTCGTCAGCGCCTCGCGGATCGTGTCGCGCAGGCGCCCTACGTCATAGGTGTTGTCGATCTGGCGGACCCAAGTGATGCCGATGCCGCGCAGGGCCTTCGAAATCGGGTTCTTGGTGGCTTTGGAGACGTTGCTGGCCCGGCTCGACATCACGTCCTGCCCGCCGGTCGCTGCGGAATAGTAGTTGTCCACCACCAGCGCCACGCCGTCGGATTTGTTGAACACCATGTTGGTGAACGACGAGGACAGGCCGTTATGCCAAAACCCGCCGTCGCCGATGATGGCTATCGGCCGTTTCTCACCCCCGCCGTCAAAGGCGCCGTTGGCAGCGGGGCCGAGGCCATAGCCCATCGTGGCGCCGCCGATTTCGAAAGGCGGCAGCGAGCCGAAGAGGTGGCAGCCGATGTCGGCGGCGATCTGATGCTTGCCGAGTTCCTTTTCCACCAGTTTCATCGCAGCAAAGATCGGGCGTTCGGGGCAGCCGATGCAAAAGCCGGGCGGGCGGATCGGGACGGTTTTCGTCAGATCCGGTATCGCCGGGCGGTAGGCGTTCGGCGCGCGCACGCGGGCGGCGAGCAGGTCAGGGGCTGCAGCTTTCAAAAAGGCAGTCACGCCTTCCAGCATCACCGCGCCGGTATATTCGCCGGCCATCGGCAGCACGCCTTTGCCATAAAGCCGGACAGTCGACCCCGCGCGGTAAAGCGCGGAACCGAGCGCCTGTTCGATGAACTCGGGCTGGCCCTCCTCTACGATCAGGACTGATTCCTTGCCTGAACAAAACTCCAGAAATTCATCTGCGACAATGGGATAAGTGACGTTCATCACGTAGATCGGCACGCGGGTGTAGCCCCAGATATCCGCGAGCCCAAGCCGTTGCAGCGCACGGATGATGCCGTTGTACATGCCCCCCTGCACCACGATGCCCACGGGGGATTCGGCCGGTCCGAAGACCTCGTTCAACCGATGCTCGCGGATGTAACGGATGGCCGCGGGCCAACGGTTCTTTACCTTGTCCTGCTCGTGAACATAGGACATCGGCGGCAAGACCACGCGGTTGAAATCGCTGCGCGGGTTTGACAGTGCCTCGCGCACCGTGAGGTTCGGGCGCTGGTTGTCGCGCGTGGCAAAGCTGCCGGTCACATGGCAGGACCGGATGCGCATCATCAGCATGACGGGCGTATTCGACGCCTCGGAGAGCAGAAAGCCGTCGCCCACCGCCTTGACGATGGAGGGCAGGTTCGGCCGCGGGTCCAGCATCCAGAACTGCGATTTCATCGCGAAGGCGTGGCTGCGTTCCTGCATGATCGACGAGCCCTCGCCGTAATCCTCGCCGAGAATGACCAGTGCCCCCCCTGTCACGCCGGAAGAGGCGAGGTTTGCAAGCGCATCGGAGGCGACGTTCACACCGACCGGGCCCTTGAAGGTCACCGCCCCGCGGATGGGGTAATGCACCGATGCCGCCAGCATCGCCGCCGCCGCGGCCTCGTTCGCGTTCGCCTCGAACCGCACGCCAAGTTCGCCCAAGAGATCTTGGGCGTCGGCCAGCACATCCATCAGATGGCTGATCGGCGCACCCTGATAGCCGCCGACATAGCCCACGCCGTTTTCCAAAAGCGCCTTGGTAATCGCAAGGATCCCTTCACCCGTAAAGGTGGCGCCTTCGCCCAGCCGAAGATGCTCCACCTCTGCCTTGAAACTGCGTTCGGCCATGGTTCCTCCTCAGATCTCGTGTTTTCGGATGTTGGTCAGCATCTTTTGCAAGGTGGCCACGAAGGCCAGACGCTCGACTTCCGGGATGCCACGGAACATGCGGGCCTGCGCCGCTGCCATCTGCGGCCAAAGCCGTGCAAACGCCGCCCGGCCTGCATCCGCGATCTCGACCCGCGTGGCGCGGCTGTCCTCGGGGTCGCTGCGGCGGCGGATCAGACCTTCGCTGTCCAACTGGTCCAGCGCACGGGACAAGGTCGAAAGGTCGGTGACGGTAAACACGGCAAGCTCGCCGATCAGTGGCGCGTCAAGGGTGGTCAGCACGGCCAGCGCGCGCATTTTCGCCGTGGTAAGGCCGAGGTCCGACAATTCCTCGCGCAGGCTCGCGTTGTAGCGGCCCATGATACGGTTCAACAGGTAGGGCGCGAAATTTGCGAGGCCGATGTCGGCCAGTGTCGGCTCTGCCAGCGCAGCGTTTGGTGGCGGGGAGGTGTTCATGCCCCAAGCCTTTTGGCTGCGTTGAAGCCAGACCCGCCGCCAAGCCCCGGTCCGGGATGGGTGGAGGCGCCGATGTGGATCAGCCCGCGCACAAGGCCGGTGCCGTTGGTGGAATGCGCAAATGGCCGCCAGATGAAGAACTGGTCGATGGAGCAGGCCCCGCCATACGGGTCGCCGCCGACGAGGTTTATGTTCATCCGCTCCAGGTCTTTGGGCGAATAGGCGCGCCGCGCAAGGACGAGCTTGTCGAAGCCCTTGATGTGGCGCGAAAGAATGCGCTCGATCCGGTCGGCAAAAACGTCGCGCACCGCATCCCAGTCCTGCCCTTCGATCTCGCCTGCCGCATCGCCCTTGATAGTGCGCGGCGCATCGGGGATCTGCAGCCAGAGCACGGCCTTGCCGGGCGGGCAGCGGGTCGGGTCAATCCGGCTCGGCTGGCCTACGCAGATCGTGGGCGTCGCGGGCAGCATGCCCCGCTCTGCCTCGTTCGCGGATTTCGACACCGAGTCGATGCCGTCGGCCAGGTGGATCAGGGCCACCTGTTCCAGCCCCGGGGTCAGCCACTCTGGCACGCCGTCCAGCGCGTAATGCAGCTGGAAATTACCGCGCCCATGGCGATAGGCTGCGCTCGCCGCCTGATCCTCTGGCAAGTTCGCGCCGCGCAGCAGACGCCCGTAAAGCTGCCCCGGCGCTACCGAGGCGAGGATGGACCGGCAGGCGATCTCTTCCCCCCCCGCCAGCCGAACACCCCGCACCCGGCCGGCTTCGAGCATGATCTCCTCGACATCGGCGCCGGTGCGGCAAATCCCGCCCTTCTCTTCGATCAGCGCGCGAAAGGCGCGGACCGCGGCCCCTGCCCCGCCTTTGGCCACCGGCGCGCCCGCAGCCTCCAGCGCAAAGGCGATGACGCGGCCCATCTGCCCGGAATAGGCGCTTTCCGGGGTCAACCCGGCATGCAGTACCCAAGGCGCCCAAAGCGCCTGAAGCGTCGGGTTCCGATACCCCTCGAGCCAGCCCCGCGCGGGGGCAAGTGCACGGCCCATCCACGCGGCAAGCCCGCGCAAGCCGCGCTTTCTCACCTGTCCGAACATCAGCTTTGCCATGGCCCAGGACCACAGCGACCCGCCAAGCAGCGCAAAGAGGAACGGCGCGTCCGCCTCGATCGCGCCCACGTCACGGGCGTGGCGGTCCCCGTCGCCGGGGCACGCCGCATTCATCGCCGCCACATTGGCCGCGCGGTCGGTGGTCAGGACCAGCGCCTGCCCGTCCGGGCGCAGCACCGCCGTCGGGTGCGGCGTGTGGCAACAGTCGAACCCGTGCCGCGCAAGGTGCGGCCCGAGAGCCGCCCCTGCGGGCGACGTCATGAACAGAACGAAGGTTGCCGCCATCGCGTCATGAGCAAATCCGGGAAGCAGATCTTCGGTCACAAGGCAGCCGCCAAGACGTGCCTCGCGTTCCAGCAGCAGCACCTCGTCGCCCTTCAGCGCCAACAGGCCGGCCGCGACCAGACCGTTGATGCCGGACCCTATGATGACGCGATCGACCACCCCACCCCGCCCCGGTCAGCCGCGCGCCACCAGTGCCAGCGCCCGGATGGGCGAGCCGGTGCCATTCTTGATCTTCAGCGGTGCTGCAATCAGGATCGCGCCCTTGGCGGGCAGCCTGTCGAGGTTGGCAAGCGACGCCAAACCGTAGCAGTTGTTCTTGTGCAAGAGGTTATGGGCGGGAAAGGGCGGCGTCATCCCGCCCGCCTGCCCCGCATCTGTGCCGATACACTGGCTGCCCCAGCCGACGATGCCCTTCGACAAGAGGTAGTCGATCACTTCGGGCGTCGGCCCCGGGGTGTGCGGCCCGGTCTCGTTCGCGTTCAGAAACATCGCTTCGTCATGTGCGCGCTTGTCCCAGTCAGAGCGAAAGACCACCCACTCCCCGGCACCAATCGCGCCATGTTCCGCCTCCCATGCCGTCACATGGTCGACGGTCAGCAGGAAATCCGGGTCCGCGCCGCACTCCGCGCTGAAATCCAGCACATTGACCGGCGCCACCAGCCGCTGCACCGGAAGGCTGTCGGTGTAGCCGTCGGCATAATCCTTGCCGGTGATCCAGTGGTGCGGCGCATCGAAATGGGTGCCCGAATGCTCGCCGAGTTCCAGCCAGTTCCACGCCCAGAACGGGCCGTCCTTGTCATACTCGCTGATCTTGTGGATCTTGATCGGCGGCGTGTCCTTGGCAAAATCGGGGGGAAGTTTCAGCAGCGGCGTCTCCGGCCCGAGCACGCCCGAGCAATCCACCACCTCGATCCCGCCCGAAGCAAGCATCCCTGCAAGGTTCGTCAACACATGTGCCGAAGTCATCCGTCTCTCCCTGTTGCGGGCCAATCCTGGCCGGCCTTTATTTGGTCCAGCGCGCGCAGCCTTGGCCGCCGTCCCCACCGCACTCAGAATCACGCTAGACAGCTTTATTTGCATTTGCAAATATCCATCCGTCAACGGGGTTCATGATGGCCGATGCTTTCGACGCGGTATTGATCGGGGCGGGGCACAACACGCTGGCCTGCGCGCTGCATCTTGCGTCGCGGGGCTGGCGGGTCGGCGTGTTTGAACAGGCGTCGATCCCGGGTGGCGCGGTCAAGACGGGGGAGTACACTCTGCCCGATTACCGCCATGACTGGGCGGCGATGAACCTGTCGCTCTTTGCAGCCTCGGCCTTCGTCAAGACCCATGGGGCGGAGCTTGCGCGCCACGGGATGAGCTTTGTTCCGGTCACGCGGCCTTTCGCGACTGCCTTTCCCGACGGGAGCTGGTGCGGGGTCTCGACCGACATTGCCGAAACGGCCGCCGGAATCGCCGCTTTCTCCACGAAGGACGCCGCGGTCTGGGGCAGCCTGACGGCTGATTTTCCGCGCCGGGCCGAGACGATCTTCGGCCTTCTGGGCAGTCCGATGGCGGGCCGGTCGCTCGCATATTTCATATTCAAAACACTTCGACGCCACGGGGTTGCGGGCACGCTCGACCTCGCGCGGTTTTTGACGCTGAGCCCGCGGGCCTGGCTTGGCGAGACGTTTGAAAGCCCGCATGTGCAGACGATGCTGGGCGCCTGGGGGATGCATCTCGACTTTGCGCCCGATGTGGCGGGGGGCGGGTTGTTTCCCTATCTGGAGGGGATGGCGGGGCAGGCCTTCGGCATGGCCTTGGGGGCGGGCGGGGCAGATACGATCATCACGGCGCTGGTCTCTGCGATCCGGGCGCGCGGCGGGGTGGTTGAATGCGGCGTGCCGGTGGCACGCGTGCTGCACGCGAACGGGCGCGCAACAGGGGTGGAGCTTGCGGGCGGCCGACGGATCACCGCGTCCCGGGCGGTGATCGCAGGCGTGGCGCCAGGCGCCCTGCCCCGGCTGACAGGTGGTACCACGCCACAGTTCGACAGCGCGATGGCCCGGTTTTCTCATGCGCCCGGGACGATGATGATTCACCTTGCGCTGTCTGCCCTGCCCGACTGGGCCGCAGGGCCGGCGTTGCAGCGGTTTGCCTACGTCCATCTGGCACCGAGCCTTGATCAGATGGCGCAAACCTATCAGCAGGCAAAGGCGGGGCTTTTGCCGGATGAACCGATCCTCGTCGTAGGCCAGCCGACCGGCCAGGACCCCACCCGCGCACCTGAGGGCAAGCATGTCCTGTGGGTGCAGGTGCGCATGGTTCCCGCGACGATCCGGGGCGA
>Ga0105046_10000342_pt1 | contig 63140 bp, 57 predicted proteins | sample MAT03_FD_78385 | JGI IMG/M metagenome (GOLD analysis project Ga0105046, IMG submission 78385) | Freshwater microbial communities from Lake Fryxell liftoff mats and glacier meltwater in Antarctica - MAT-03 (megahit assembly) | ecosystem: Environmental > Aquatic > Freshwater > Ice > Liftoff...
CCGCCTTTGGTCCCAACGTCCGCCAAGACGCTCCGTTCGTTAGTCCGCTCGCCGAAACCGAAACGATCGACGGCCCCACGAGCGTGCAGGAAGCATTGCTGCTTGGCCTCCGCTTGGCCGACGGCATCGATTTGGGCGCCGTCGGACGGCGTCACGGCGTCGACCCGTGGACCCGCGAGCGGTCACGCGTCATCGAGAAGTTCGAAGCTCAGGGTCGACTGGTGCGGGACGGTGAACGTCTCCGCATTCCGAAGAAGCACTGGCTGTTCTGCGACGGCATCATTCGCGATTTGCTGTGAGCGAGGGGCGGACGGGCCCCCCTGCGAGCGCCGAACTTCAGCCTTCGCGTCGAATTTCGTCGTCCTCGTCGCGGGCACGCGATAGAGCGCTCGCCACCAGACCCGTGGGCACGGCGACGACGCCGAGTCCGACCATCAAGACGACTATGGTGAAGAACTTGCCGCCCGGCGTGATCGGATAGATGTCGCCGTAACCGACGGTGGTCAGCGTGCAGAGGGCCCACCAGAGACCATCGAAGACCGACGCGAATTTGTTGGGCTGCGCCGCATGCTCGCAATAGTAAATACCGACACCCGCGAAATAGAACACGAGCGCCGCGCTACAGAGAAACAGCACGAGCTCTTCGCGAGCCAGTGCGAATGCGCGCCTAAAGCGGTGCAAAGCGGCCGTGTAGCGGACTAGCTTGAAAGCTCGAAACAACAGCAAGAAGCGCACGGCGCGCAGCGAGCGCAGGTCGAAGCCGGCCGTCAGCAAGAACGGCAGAATGGCGACGAGGTCGACGATGCCGAAGAAACTGAGCGCGAATCTGATCGGTCGCTCGGCCACCCAGAGGCGCAGCAGGTACTCGATCGTAAACAACAGCGCGGAGACCGTTTCGATGTGCTCGAGCGTTTGGCGCTGCTGCGAAGTCAGCCGAGGCAGCGTGTCGAGCGAGAACGTCGCCAGGCAGAGCAGGATGAGGAGGAGCAAGAAGGTGTCGAAAATCCGGCCCGCCGGGGTCCCGGCGTCATCGACGACTCGACGGAGGCGCAGGCGAATGCTCGCTGGCAAAGGAGTCACCGGTGGCGTCGAATCTGCTGGCATCTCAGTCGACCGAGCCCCCAAAGCCACCCTGGCCGGCCCCGCAAGGCTCGGGTGGGTGGGTCGCGAAATCGCCTGACGAGATGCGCTCACAGCCACGAAAGCACGCTTGGATGCCCGTCTCTGCGTGACCCGGCTCGACGCAGGCCAGAGCGGCGATCGCTTTGCACGATGCGTCGATCTGGCAACGATACAGACAAACTAGTTCAGCCTGTTCGATTAACGATGGCTCGACCGAGCCGAGGGCACTGCACTCGTCGGTCGAGTCGTCGAAGCCGCACTCGCCCCATTTCTCGTTCTGCAGCTCGCAGAGCTGCACCAGCTCGCCGTTGGTGATGCAGGCGGTCGTTCCCCAACCGCACAGCACAGCCAACCCGATGCGCCAGTTCATGGGGCTAGCCTAAGCCCGCTACCGGTTTTGCGCGACCATGTAGAGCGCGAGTGCGAGAGCGACGAGCCCCAGGAGCACGGCGCAGGTGATCTTGGCTGCGCTGAGTGGGTACTTGCCGGCAATCCTTCCGCTGTGCCCGTTCATGACGACCTGAAACTTTCGCGCGCCGTACTGGTAATTGAGCAGCCAGAGGGGCACGAGCACGTGCTTGAAGGTCTGCTCGGTGTACTGCGAGTGAACTTGCAGATTGCGGTGCGTATCGCCCGGGACTCGGGCCGCACACAGCGCTTGCAGCTTGCTCTGCATTTGTTCGCGAGAGGCACTGGCAGCCGCCCCGAGATCGATTTGGTAGCGCTCGACCACCCAACCCGACAAGAAGCCGGGGTCGTACGGGACCAGATCATTCGTCTCGAAGGGTTCGACCTCGCGCAAGAGGTCGGCGTGCACACCCTTGGAGGCTGCAACCAATTCGTCGTCGAAGAAGTGGTTGAGGGAGCCGTGGCTCGGGTACCAACGGACCTTTTGGACTTGGCGCGTGCGCGAGCGCCCTTGCGAGTCCGTGTACTGCTCGGTCACGTAGTAGTAATCGCCACTCTCTGCGGTCCATTGGGCCGCGGCCTGGGCGTCGAACGTCCAGTAGGGGATGTACATGCCGTGCACCTGATCGGTGACGGCCCGACTTTTCAGCTTGTTCGGGGCCCAAAAATGCGAGCCGTACCACTTGCGGACGTCGTCGCGCACACGCGACTCGTTGAGCTTCATCGGCAGGAGACTCTCGGGACGAAACGCTTCCTTGATTTGCTCGTACGGAACGAGCGCGCTCGAGCCACAGAAGTCGCAGCGTTGGCTGACGCGCTCGGGATCGAACACCGAGATGGCCTGGCAGCTCTGGCACTTCACGGAAGTTTTCTGCGCGTTCCAGCCACGCGCCGAGTCGGGAATGCTGCGCAAAGCGGCAGCGAGATCGAGTTCCTGGATGCTGGTCTCGCCGCTCGAACTGGTCTGCAGCACAGCCGGAGAGGTGTTGCCGCAGTAGGGGCAGACCAACGCCTGTTTGGCTGGGTCCCAGCGCGCCTCACCGCCGCACGCTGGACAAGAGAACTTGTTGCGAGCGACAGCGCCAGCGGAGCCGTCGTCGCTGGGCGAGGCGGTAGGAGGTAAAACGGTCTCGACTGGCGCAGAGCCCATTAGCTCGCCAGAAACTCATCCAAAGCGGCACGCGTGACGCGCCAAGTCGAGCCGATTTTCTTGCCCTTGAGCGAGCCGTCTTCGAGCGTCGCCAAGACGTCCGCATCAGTGACGCCCAACGCCGTCGCGACCTCGGCGACACTCAAGAGTTGTGGCAACCCCGCGGCGGTTGCGCCAGCCACGGCCGTGGGAGCACCTACTGCTGCGGCCGGCGTCGCTTGCGGCTGCATCATGGCGGCCATCATCTGCTGGCCCATCGTCAGGCCGACCCCGAGCTGCGCCGCTGTGTTTGCCATGCCACCGCCTTCGCCGCGCCCCATGCTCTCGGCCATCTGAAATTTCACATAGTCGTTCAGGTTGCCGATGGCGCCCATGCTGGCGCGCTTGTCGATGGCTTGTTCGACCTCGGGCGGCACCGACACGTTCTCGACGATGAACGTCTCGAGGCTGATGCCGTACTTGGCGATCAGCGCCGGGTTGATGAGCGGCAAGAGCGCATCTCCCAGCTCGGTGTAGCGCGCCGCCAGATCGAGTGCCGGGACCTTGGAGGAGGCCAGAGCGTCGGTGAAGACGCTGACCAGGCGAGAGCGCATGGCGTCTGCGAACTCGTCCAGTCGAAACTGATGGTCGGTGCCAGCGACTTCCTTGAGGAACGTCTTCACGTCGACGACCTTGAAATCGAAGGTCCCAAAGGCGCGCACGCGCACGACACCGAAATCGGCGTCGCGCAGCATGATCGGATTGCTCGTGCCCCACTTGTTGCCAGTGAACAAGCGGGTGTTGACGAAGTAGACGTCGGCTTTGAACGGCGACTCGAACCCGTACTTCCAGCCCTTCAGGGTAGAGAGGATCGGGGTGTTGTCGGTCGTGAGCGTGTGCTTGCCGGGCGCGTAGGTGTCGCCGAACTGTCCCAGGTAGAGGAACTGGACTGTCTGCGACTCGCGCACGATCAGCTGCGCGCCTCGTTTGATCTCCTTGTCTTCGTCGGGGAAGCGCCACGAGATCGTGTCCCGCGAATCGTCCTCCCACTGAATGATCTCGAGAAACTGCGTCTTCAGATAGTCGATGATGCCCATGGCGTGCCCTCCCTGAGGCTCGAATGAAAAGCAAAAGTCCGCAAGCTCACGCGCCGACAACGACGGGGCGCGCCGGATCCGTGATCCATTCGCTGAACGAGCCGGGGTACAGGCGCATGCTGCCGAGCCCCGCATGCTCGGCCGCCAAGATGGCGTGGCAAGCAGTTACGCCCGAGCCGCAGTAGACGATGGCCTGCTCGGTCGCTGTTGCGCCGAGCGCTTCGGCGTAGCGTGCGCGCAGCTGTTCACGGCTCTTGAAGCGTCCATTTTCGAGGTTATCGAGAAACGGCAAGGAGCGCGCGCCTGGGATGTGCCCTGCCACCGGATCGATCGTCTCGTTTTCGCCGCGAAAGCGATCCGCCGCGCGCGCATCGAACAGCCGAGCCCCCTCGCGCTCGGCCAGTGCTTCGATCTCGTCGGCCGCAACGATTGAGTCGGCACGGAGGAACATGGTCGAAAAATCCTTCGGGCGCGCCGAGGGCAACTCTCGAGCGAGCGGGTTGCCCTCGGCAACCCAGCGCGCGAGCCCGCCGTCCAGCACTTGGACGTCGTCGTGCCCCAGGAAGCGACACAACCACCAAAGTCGCGCCGCGAACGCGCCCGTCGCTTCGTCGTAGGCGACGACGTGCGTGCCGGCGCCGACGCCCATCTGCCCGAGCCTGGTGGCGAGTGCGTCCAAGCTCGGCAGCGGATGGCGACCGGTCAGCCCGGCCGTCACCGGACCCGAAAGATCCAGCTCGAGGTCGAGGAAGAATGCGCCAGGCAAGTGCCCTTGGTCGTAGCTCCTTCGTCCCTGCTCTGGCTGTCCAAGCGTGAACCGACAATCGACCACCACCACGTCATCATGCGTCGAAACGGAATCGAGCAGCACCGACAACTCGACCGGCGCGATCAAGGTCCCCATACCGACACAGGTAGCAAATTTCTGCGGTCAATGCACCGCTGGCTGGGGAAACGCGGTGGGCTACGCGATCGAAGAGCGACCGTGCCCAGCGACCGTGCCCAGCGACCGTGCCCAGCGACTGTGCCCAGCGACTGTGCCCAGCGACTGTGCCCAGCGACCGTGCTCAGCGACCGTGCTCGCGCAGCTGCAAGAAGGGGCGCTCGACGAACACGTGCGCGACGAAGGCCAGGGCGAGCGCGAGCGGCAGTCCGAGTCCGAACACGAACGCGAAGCTGTCAGCGTGCGAGGGAAAGCTGCGTCTCACCAGAGCGAGAGCCGTGATGTGTGTCAGGTACGCCGCGTAGCTGAGTCGACCGCCCCAGACGGCCAGGGGGTGATCGAGCAGAGCACCGAAGACGCCTCCACCCAAGACGACGGCGCCGACGAGAGCGGCCAACGCCGCGCACAGCGCGAGGTAGGGCGTGAACGGAAGTGCCAAAAGTCCGAGGACGCCGCACAGGGCAAGCGGAGCGACCCAGCGCCCCTCGAGCAGCCGAGACAAAACGGCAAAGCCCCGCGGACCGTCGAAAACGAGCGAGAGCAGCACGCCCGCGCCGATGGCCGTGGAAAAACTCGTCGAAACCCGCATCGCGGTGCCGCCCGCTGGGAGAGCCATCCCGCCGTGGGTCAGCCACACGTCGAGCGCCATCCAGGTGCTCATCGTCCACAACAGAGCCGTGCGCGATCCGAGGGCGAACACGAGCCAAGGCCAGAGCAGATAGAATTGCTCTTCGACGCACAGCGACCAGGAGAAGGAGAATGGAACGGCATGCGGCACGTCGTAGTTCACGAACCAGTTGGCCGTGTAGGAGGCGTGGTAGACGAGGTTCCCCAAGAGGTGCGCTCGCTCGGGACTGTCTGCCGGCTGCCGAAGTGCGGCGCCGACATAGAGAGCGAGCACCGCGTAGTAGAGCGGGAAGATGCGTAGCGCACGACGAACGAAAAACCGACCGAGTCGCACGCGACCGCGCACCCGGTGCTCGCGCAAGAGCAGCGTCGTGATCAAAAAGCCGCTGAGGACGAAGAACAGATCGACGCCGACCGCCCCTTTGCCCGCGATTCCGCTCAGCGGGCGCGGCGTCGCGTGGTGGGCGATCACCGGCAGAATGGCGAGCAGCCGCAGCCCATCGAGGCCTGCGAAATGACCTGTCTTCAGGTACTCGGCGTGCGTCCCGCTCACTCAGTCTCCGACGGCGAGCGTGCCGACCTTCCAGCTCTCGAGCAACCCGAGAGCGCGCTCCGACATGGCTTCGTACTTGGCGCGCTTCTCGAGTCGCCTGCCCTCCCAGGGCGGCAAGTGAGCGAACGTGATGTTGGAAGGTTGGTAGTCTTCCTCGTGACGGCGCGTTTGGGTGATGAGCCCAAAGTGGGCAGTCCCTACCGGTGGCAGCGAGACGGCCCGCCCACGCAAGCGCTCGGAAATGTGATGCGCGACTAGCCAGCCACCGGCGGCAGCTTCGACGTAGCCCTCGGTGCCGATGATTTGTCCGGCGAAATAGACTCCCGGGTCGCTCTTGAGCTGCCAGGTTTCGTCGAGCACGCGCGGCGCATTGACGAACGTGTTGCGATGCACCGCGCCGAAACGGAAGAACTCCGCCTGCTCGAGGCCGGGAATCATGCGCAGCACCCGCTGCTGCGCCGTCCAAGTCATGCGCGACTGAAAACCCACCAGGTTGTAGGCGGTGCCAGCCTCGTCTTCGCGTCGCAATTGTACGACCGCGGCCGGCCAGCGCCCCGTTTTCGGATCGGTAAGGCCTGCGGGCTTCATCGGCCCGAACGAGAGCGTTTTGATACCACGCTGGGCCATCACTTCGATGGGCAAGCAGCCCTCGAAATAGCGAACTTCTTCGAATTCGGAAGGTTCGACTTTTTCGGCATCGAGCAACGCCTGCACGAAGGCCGCGTACTCGCTCTTGGTGAAAGGGCAATTCACGTAGGCCGCCTTCTCTGCCTCGTTCTCGCCTTTGTCCCAACGCGAAGCGATGAAGACCTTGTCCCAGTCGATGCTGTCCGCAGTGACGATGGGCGCAATGGCATCGTAGTAGGCGAGCCCTCCGCCGACACGTTGCTCGATGTCTCGAGCCAGTGCTTCGCCAGTGAGCGGCCCGGTCGCGATCAGCAACGGGCGCGCGTCCGGCAACTTCTCGACCTCCATCGCCACGATTTCGATGAGTCCTTCGGCTTGGAGCCGGCGGGTCATTTCGACCGAGAACAAATCGCGATCGACGGCGAGTGCGCCGCCGGCTGGCACCTTGCACGTCTCGGCGGCGGCCATGACCTGGCTCCCCAAGCGACGCATCTCCTCTTTGAGCAGGCCGACGGCGTTGGACAGTGCAGCGCCACGAAAAGAGTTGGAGCAAACCAGTTCGCAGAACGTGTCGGTGTTCTGCGCAGGAGTTCGCTTGCTCGGCTTCTGCTCCAAGATGCGCACGCGATGACCACGCGCAGCCAACTGCAGCGCCGCCTCGCTTCCAGCGAGCCCAGCGCCAATGATGAGAACGTCCGGATCGGCCATCGGCGCCCGGTTGCTAGCGCAAAGCGCCGCGGGGCTCCAGATTTCGCGCCTCCGGAGTGTTTTCCGCGCAACGCTGACTTCGTTGCGGCCGAATCCAGGAGATGGAGCGCCCACACCGCATCGTCGCACGCAGGCACTGGCCCTTTTCTCTGCAGGAAATGCAGAGCCCCTGCGAGCAAGGTCAGCTCTGGGGGGTCTTTCCACCAGGACCTTACGTCAGCATCGTTGGGCGCAGAAAGGCCAGCTCCGTCGGCCTTCGATGCGCCGAGCGCATCGCTTGCGAGCTCGCCGAGCAAGGCGTGACGATCGTTTCGGGCGGGGCAATCGGCATAGACGCCGCGGCGCACCGCGGAGCTCTCCGCGCCAGAGGCAAGACGTTGGTCATGGCACCCGTTTGGCTCGAGCACGCGACGCCGGGCGAAAATCGACCGCTCTTCGACGAGATCTTGAATCGAGACGGGGGCTACTTTTCTTTGGCTGATGAGCTCGCCAAACCCTTCGACACGAACCTTTACTTCTTGCGAAACGAGGCGATGGCGGCGCTCTGCCAAGTCTTGATCGTGGGCGAGCACGGCTATCGCAGCGGAGCACGAAATACCGTCAAACATGCCGAGGAGCTGCGTCGCTCCACCTTCGTCCTGCCTTCCCTCTATGGCAACAGCGGTGGCCTGGGGAGCAACAGTCTGCTCGATCGCGGGGCGCGCGTGCTGCTCAACGTAAAGGACGTGCTCAAGATCTTGGCGCTAGGCGCCACTTACGACAATCCCTCCTGGTGGCGTCGCACGGAGCCCGTCGATTACCCCGACGACGTGCCGCGCGCACCGACGAAGAGCAAGCGGGCTCGCTCCGGGGAAAGCGCCGAGACCGCTGAACCAAGCGCACGCGAGCCGAGCCAAAATCTGGATACGGGCAGGGGTCGTGCGGCGCTGCGCGCTGGCTCCGCTGCCGGAGCGCGCGACCCCGTTCAGTTTCAGGTGCTCGAGGCCATCCTCGAGGGCAAGACGAACGTCGACGTCATCTGCGAACGCACGCAACTGTCTGCCTCGGTCGTGCAGTACCAGTTGCTCCTGTTGACGTTGGCCGGAGAGGTGCGCGAAGACGAACGCGGTTTGCTGCGCGTGGTGAGCGCCGCGCGCCGTTCGGCAACCTGACGATGAATGCGCGGGGGACACGGGCACTCACCGTCGAGGCGCAGACGAGGCAGCGCGAGGCGCCGACGAGGCAGCGCGAGCCGCAGACGCGGCGCCGCCCGATTCAGGAGAGTCGATTTTTGTAGTCTTCGTAGCCAAAACGACGGACTTCGCGCACGACGCCCGTCTCCGGCTCGAAGGTGGCGATGCTTGGGTGGCGCACGCCGTTGAAGGTCGTCGTCTTGACCATCGTGTAGTGGGCCATGTCGGTGAACACGAGTCGGTCACCGATCTCGAGCGGCTCGTCGAACGAATAGTCGCCAATCACGTCGCCAGCCAAGCAGGTGAGCCCGCCGAGGCGGTAGGTGTGCGCCTTCTTGCCAGGCTCGTCGCCGCCGAGAATTTCTGGACGGTAAGGCATCTCCAGTACGTCGGGCATGTGGGCCGTCGCCGACGTATCCAAAATCGCGGTGGTGAGCGGACCGTCTACGAAATCGAGGATCTCGGCGACCAAAAAGCCGGTATCGAGCGCGCTGGCTTCACCGGGTTCCAGATAAACCTGCTTGCCCCATTTGTCGCTGAAGGTCTGCACGACCCGAATCAGCCGCTCGACGTCGTAGTCGGCGCGCGAAATGTGGTGACCGCCACCGAAGTTCACCCACTGCACGGCTGGAATGAACTCGCCAAACTTGGCTTCGAACGCAGCGACCGTGCGCTCGAGGGCGTCGGAATTCTTCTGGCAGAGATTGTGAAAGTGCAGGCCGGCGAGGCCGGCGAGCGAAACACCGTCGAGGCTCTTCCGCTTGACGCCCAGACGCGAACCGGGAGCGCAGGGGTCGTAGAGTTCGACTTCGACCTCGCGGTGCTCGGGATTGACGCGCAAACCGCAGTCGATCTTGCGGCCGCCCGCCTGCAACAACTCCGCGTACTTGTGCCATTGCGCGACGGAGTTGAACACGACGTGATCAGCCAGGTCACGCAGCTCGAGGATGTCACGCTCGGTGTAGGCGGGTGCGTAGGCGTGCACTTCGCCGCCCATCTCTTCGCGACCAAGTCGGGCTTCGTGGACGGAGCTAGAAGTCACGCCGACCAAGTACTCGCGGATGACCGGAAACACGCTCCACATGGCGAAGCCCTTGAGCGCCAGCAGGATCTTGGCGCCGGTTTGCTCCTGAACACGTCGCATGACGCTCAAGTTGCGGCGCAAAAGGCCAAGATCGATGACGTAGTAGGGCGTTTCGATCGCGTAGGGATCGAATGACACGCCGCGGCTCAGTGCCGGCTTCTTGCGTGATTCGGTCATGGCTCGAGCTCTTGGACGTGCCAGGGCAGACCGTGGGCGGCGAGCAACTCGAGGAAGGGCTCGGGATCCATCTCTTCGATGTTGAACACGCCAGCACCCTGCCACTTGCCGGTCGCAATCAAGGCTGCGCCGACTGCAGCCGGGACGCCCGTCGTGTAGCTAATCGCTTGCGACCGCACCTCTTTGTAAGTGAGTTCGTGATCACACACGTTGTAAATGAAGACCTTGCGCGGCTTGCCGTCTTTGATGCCAGTGATCAGATTACCGATACTCGTCTTGCCCGTGTAGTTCTTGGCCAAGCTGGCGGGATCGGGCAGCAGCGCCTTGAGAAACTGGATGGGCACGATCTGTTGCCCTTGGAACTCGATCGGATCGATGCGCGTCATGCCTACGTTCTGCAGCACTTCGAGGTGTTTCAGATAGGATTCGCCGAACGTCATCCAGAAGCGGATACGCTGCAGACCCTTGATATTCTTGGCGAGCGACTCGAGTTCCTCGTGATAGAGCAGGTAGGCAGCCTTCACGCCGACCTCGGGAAAGTCGTAGTCCCAGCGCACGCTCATCGGTTCGATGCTCTTCCAACGACCGCCGGCCCATTCTTCTTCGCTCGTTCCCTCACCGTTCTGATCGGCACGCTCCCAGTACCGACCGCGCTGCGTGATCTCGCGGATGTTGATCTCGGGATTGAAGTTCGTGGCGAACTTATGGCCGTGGTTGCCGGCGTTGCAGTCCAGGATGTCGATGGTGTGAATCTCGTCGAACAACTTCTTTTGCGCGTAGGCAGCCCAGACGTTGGTGACGCCGGGATCGAAACCCGAGCCAAGGAGCGCCATCAAGCCCGCTTTTTGAAAGCGCTCTTGGTAGGCCCACTGCCACTTGTATTCGAACTTGGCCAGATCCGGCGGCTCGTAGTTGGCGGTGTCCATGTAGGGCACGCCTGTCTCGAGACAGGCGTCCATGATGACCAGATCTTGAAAGGGCAAGGCCACGTTGATGACGACGTCTGGCCCGAACTCGCGGATCAGGGCTACGGTGTTCTTGGGGTCGTCGGCGTCGAGCGAAGCAGTGCGAATCGTGCGACCCTGCATCTCTTGGATCTCGGCTGCGATAGCGTCGCAACGCGCTTGGGTGCGACTCGCCAACAGGATGTCGTCGAATACGTCCTTCATCTGCGCCACTTTGTGCGCGACGACTCGACCCACGCCTCCAGCCCCAATGATCAATGCCTTGCTCACGATTTTTCTCCTTGCCGGGCTCGCCGCAGTGACGGCCGCTCACTTTGCTGCCTTTGCGGCTTGGCTGTACCAGCCTCGCGCAGGCTGTAAAGTGGGAGCCTGATGCTGTCCCGCCCCCGCCGAAACCGTCGCACGCCAGCCATCCGCGGCCTGGTGCGCGAAACCACGCTGCGTGCCCAGCACCTGATTCTGCCGCTCTTCGTCCACGAAAAGGCCGAGCCACACCCGATCCCCTCGATGCCCGGACAATCCCGACTTGGCATCCCGGCAATCGTGGCACTTGGACGAGAGGCTGCTGCTCTGGGCGTCGCCGGCGTGGCCCTCTTTCCCGCCATCGATGACGATTTGAAGAACAGTCACGGCAGCGAAAGTCACAATCCCAACGGACTGATGCAACGCACCATCGCCGCTCTCAAGGCTGCGGTGCCGGAACTCTTGGTCATCCCCGACGTCGCGCTCGACCCGTATTCGTCAGACGGCCACGACGGTGTCGTCGTCGACGGGCGCATCGACAACGAACTGACGCTGCCGATCTTGGCGCAAATGGCGGTGGCCCAGGCCCGAGCCGGCGCGGACATCGTGGCGCCGTCGGACATGATGGATGGGCGCATCGCAGCCATCCGCCGTGCCCTGGACGAGGCCGGCTTTTACGAGGTGGGCATACTCAGCTACGCGGTCAAATATGCGTCGGGCTTCTACGGGCCCTTTCGCGATGCGCTCGATTCCGCCCCGCGCAGTGGCGACAAGAAGACGTACCAGATGGACCCCGCGAACGTGCGCGAGGCTCTGCGCGAAATTCGTCTCGATGAAGCCGAGGGCGCGGACTTCTTGATGGTGAAGCCAGGGCTGCCCTACGCCGACGTCATTCGCTTCGTGAAAGAGAACTCGGCGCTACCGGTGGCCGCCTACCACGTGTCCGGTGAATACGCGATGTTGAAAGCGGCAAGTGAGCGCGGCTGGATCGACTTCGACGCCTGTCTACTCGAGAGCTTGCTGTGTTTGCGTCGTGCCGGTGCCGACCTGATCTTCAGCTACGGCGCGCTCGAAGCAGCGCGCCTGCTCGTTCGCTGAGCCATGGGTCCTGCGCGCAGCTCTGGGGGACCGCTCCTGGACTGCGCGGCGCTGCTGTTGCTCGAACTTTAGAGTTGCCTGAAGTCAGCCCTTTTGCCCGCGAGGCGAAAGTGACTACCCTTCGAGGTAGCTCATGCGTTTTCTCTGCATCTCGGACATTCAGGGCCATGGCGACGCACTCGACTGCATCTTGGAAGAGGGCAAGAGCCGGGGTTACGATCAGCTGATCGTCTGTGGAGACTTGGTTTTTCCGGGACCCGATCCGCTCCGCGTCTGGAAGACGTTGATCGAGCACAACGCCCTGTGCATCCAGGGCATCGGTGATCGCGCCTTGGCCCAAGTAGACCCCAAGAAGCTTTCGGCCACCACGGACGCGGAGCGGGCGCGCATCGAGCGACTCAGGCAGACGCACGCAGAGCTGGGTGAACTGATCATCGCGCGACTCGGCAAGCTCCCCTTATTTGCGCATCTGCCGCTCGAATCGGGCCATACGATGCTGGTCGTCCACGGCTCGCCACGCGATCCGATGGAAGCCATCACGCGAGACATGAGCGAAGACGAAATCGTCGCTCGCTTGGGCGATGAGCCTGGCGATTTGGTCATTTGCGGAGCCAGCCACGAGCAGTTCGAAGGCACCGTGGCCGACGTTCACATCGTCAGCGTCGGCTCCGTCGGTGAAGCGCCCGGCGGCACCCATGCCTTCGGCGCGCTCGTCCACTCGGCGCAGACCGGTTATCAGGTGACCCTGCTTTCGGTGCCGCTCGGCGACGGCTGAGACCGTTCGCGCGGTCCAGATCCGAGATGTCCGGCCTGCTTCGAGGCCTTGCGGTTCAGCCCGCGTCGAGCCCGCGCCGAATTTCGCCAACCAACTCACGGACCCGGCTTGCGCCCTGGCCTTGCTCGGCTCCGCCAATGGCGCGAATGAGCGCCGTACCGACGACGACCCCGTCCGCACCAGCAGACGCCGCCAACCGCGCCTTTTCAGCCGAATCGATACCGAAGCCGACGGCGACCGGCAGACCGAAACGGCGGCTGAGCTCGGCCGCGTGACGACCCGCCGTTTCGAGCGGAGCGACCCCGCTACCAGTCACGCCGGCCACGGACACGTAGTAGACGAACCCCGAAGCGCGCTCGAGGATCGCCTGCTCCCGGTCGGCGCCACTGGTAGGCGCGATCAGCGGTACGATCGACAGCTTGCGTTCGGCAGCCACGCGGCGCAGTTCTGCTCCTTCGTCGGGGGGCAAGTCGACGACTAGGATCCCATCGGCGCCGGCTTCGAGCGCAGCATCGACCAGCTCGACGTCGCCGAAGGATACGATCGGATTGTAGTAGCTGAACAAGATCAGCGGCGCGTCGCTCGTGGCTCGCAGCCGTTTGGCAAGCTCGAGCGCGGAGCGCAACGAGCCACCTTGACCGATGGCTTCGTAGCTGGCCTTGGCTATCACGGGACCGTCCGCCGACGGATCGCTGAACGGCACACCAAGCTCGAGCAAATCCGCCCCGGCTTCGAGCGCCGCTCGGGCCGCGTCGTAGCTTTCTTCGAGGTTGCGAAAGCCCACTGTGAGGTAGGCAATCAGGCTCGTTCTGCCTCGCTCGCGATTAGCGGCGAACGTGCGCTCGATCCGTTCGAGCGTCACGAGACGGCCTGCTTGTCGAGGTAGGAAATGAGCGTCGCCAGGTCCTTGTCGCCGCGACCGGAGAGGCAGACGACCAAGCGGGCTGGGCGGCCCAAGCGCTCGTTCTCGAGGCGAGCCACTTCCGCGACAGCGGCGAAGGCATGCGCCGACTCGAGCGCGATGATGATGCCCTCGTTGCGCGTCACGGCAAAAGCGGCATCGAGTGCGGCATCGTCGGTGGCTGCCAGATAGCGCGCGCGCCCCGTTTCTCGCAAAAACGCGTGCTCGGGACCGACGCCGGGGTAGTCGAGACCCGCACTTACCGAGTGTGTCTCGAGGATTTGGCCGTTTTCGTCGGCCATGATCATCGTGCGAGCACCGTGGAGCACGCCGAGCGCGCCTGCGCTGAGTGGCGCTGCATGCCGGCCGGTGGCGACACCGTCGCCGCCAGCCTCGACACCGTAGAGCGCCACGCTCTCGTCGGCCAGAAAGGCGGCGAACATGCCGATGGCATTCGAACCACCGCCCACGCAGGCCACGACGGCGTCGGGCAGCTGACCCGATTGCTCCAGCAACTGCGCGCGAGCTTCGTCGCTGATGACACGCTGAAAATCGCGCACCATGTCGGGGTACGGGTGGGGTCCGGCCGCCGAACCGACGCAGTAATGCGTGGTAGCGACGTTGGTGACCCAATCGCGAAGGGCCTCATTCATCGCGTCCTTGAGTGTCCGTGAACCGGATTCGACCGGTACCACCCGCGCGCCCAGCATGCGCATGCGCGCTACGTTGGGGGACTGACGATCGATGTCGATCGCCCCCATGTAGACTTCACACGGCAAGTCGAGCACGGCTGCGGCCGTCGCAGTCGCGACGCCGTGCTGACCTGCGCCCGTCTCGGCGATGATGCGTGTCTTACCGAGCTTCTTCGCCAGGAGCACCTGGCCGAGCGCGTTGTTGATCTTGTGCGCACCCGTATGACACAGGTCCTCTCTCTTCATCCACAGCTCGGCGATTGAGTTGCCCGTCGGATCGATCGAGTGAGCGAGGCGCTGAGCGCGGGTCAACGGCGTCGGTCGACCCACGTAGTCGCGCAAAAGCCCCCGCCACTCGGCCTGGAACTCCGCTGAAGAAGCGATCTGCAGATAAGCTCGTTCGAGCTCGTTCAGAGCAGGGATCAGGGTTTCGGCGACGAACCGCCCCCCGTACCTTCCAAAGTAGCCGGATGAGGACATGGCGTGTGCCTCACCTAGCTCAGCCACCCCGCACTGTCGACAACGCGAGTTCGCAGCTCAATTGAGCCCCTTCGAAATGGGCCCGGACGCGACCGTCCTTGCGCTGCTCCTTCCAGCGGCGTGTCAGCGCCATGCGCCCCGCGCCTCGCGTGAGGCGAACGTCGCGAAGCAGCGAACCGTGCTCCCCGCCTTCGAGCGACAGCTGAAACACGCGCTCGCCTTTCTGTTCGAAAGCCTGCTCGATGAGCCACGCCTCCTCTCCCGGGCGCGTGATCAGGAGCGCTTCGCCCCGGACGCCGCGTGGAGTGAGCGAGAGCACCTCTTGCTCGAGATCGCGTACGACGCGACCGCGCTCATCGACGCAGCGCCGCGGAACGAAGCGCTCGGTCACGAGCAAGAGCTGCGCTTCTTGCGCCGACAGCGAACTTCCACCGCGCACGACCAAACGTTGGCAGCCCACGACGCCGAGTAGGACCAGACAAATGGCTCGGGCCCAGCATCTCAAGGCGCGGGCTCTCGCTCTGCAGCACGTACCTGCCGCACGAACTCGCGGACGCGCTCATGGTCCTTCTTGCCCGGCACGCTCTCGACCCCGCTGGCCGTGTCGATGCCGAATGGGTTCACCATTCGGACCGCCTCGGCGACGTTCTCGGGTTTGAGTCCACCTGCCAACACCACGCGTCGCTGAGACAACGGTCCGAGCAAGGACCAATCGAAGGTCGCGCCGGTTCCGCCCTGTGCACCGCTTACCTTGGCGTCGACCAGCAATCGATCGCCCGGAAAGCCCAGGGCGAGGTCGACGTCGTGCGCGTCACCGATGCGCAAAGCCTTGAACGCACGGCCGCCCCAGCCTTCGACGTCGGCTCGGGACTCGGAGCCGTGGAGCTGCAGCCAATCGAGGCCGACGATATCCTGCACGTGACGTATGAAATCGGGCTGAGCATCGACGAACACCCCTACCCATTCGACACGCGACCCCACTGCACGAACTATCTCGCGGGCAAGCTCGAGACCCAGCAAACGCGGCGATTGCGGCGCGAAGTTCAGACCGATGGCATCGGCCCCAGCCTCGGCTACATCGCAAGCGTCCTCGACAGAAGTGACGCCGCAAATCTTGATCCAGAGCGAGGGTGTCATGACTCGCCCTGTTCCTGCCTCCAAAAACGCCCCAGCGCAAATAGTGGCGATCAGTCGATCTTCAGCAATTCTTTGACCGTGGCGATCACCTGGGGCGCCTGAATCGGCTTGGTGATGTAAGCGTTGGCACCAAGCTGCAATGCACGCTGCCGATCCTCGCTCGCGCCTTCAGTGGTGATGATGACGATGGGCGTATCCTTGTGATTTGGATCACTGCGCACGCGCTTGACCAATTTCAGGCCGTCCATGATCGGCATGTTGATGTCGGTCAGGATGATGTCGTAGCGAGCCGACGCCAACTTGCGGAGCCCATCGACGCCGTCGTCGGCCTCGGTCACGCGCAGGTTCTTCACGCGCGCCAACGCGAACACCAAAAGTTGGCGCATCATCGGGGAGTCTTCGACGACCAGGCAGGAGTACTCGGACATGTTCGGTTTCAGGGGCTCTCGGTTTTCGAAGTTCTGGCCATGGATCAAACGCTCAAGTCGCGGAAGGCTTCGGCGCTAGGTAGGCGGCGGCCGGCCTGCTCGAAAAGCGACGCACCGACCAGTGCGGCCGCCGCGTGCTGACCCAGGAGCCTGAAGAGTTCGAAGTCGGTGTGGGTGAACCGGGGTTTCTGCTCCAACGTGGCAAAGATCACAACAGCGCCGACCGCCGTGTCGTCCACAACCAGCGGAATGATGACGACGGGGTCTTCGAAGTTCGCACGGTTGGCCTCGCGCTCCTCGTCGATCCGCGACACGCGGGCGAGCACCGCCTTGCCGATCACCGAGGTGGAGACGCCGATTGGCAGCAGCCGTTCGCCGGGCACACCTTCGGAAGCAATCGGCGCCAGTTCGGTGCCGTCGCTCGACAGAAAATACATGGCGTAGGACTCGGCTCCGACGAGTTGAGCCAAAATCTCCTTGATACGCCGCACGACGCCACGAGGCGACATGCTTGCATGGAGTTGGTTGGAGGCGACGAACAGGTTCGCAAGCTGCGCGAACTCGCCTTCCACCTCGTTGAACTTCTCGTCGAAGCGGTCCTGAGCCTTCTCGGCGCGTTCGGTGCGCTTGAGCAGATCTTTACGCTCCATCTCCAGAGCTTCGACCTGCTCCAGCAAGCGCGCGACCTTGTCGTCGGCTTCGAGCTGAGCGCGCAACCTGTCGTTGGTCGTCTCGAGTTCGATCAGCCGATTACGCATGCGCGTGTACTCGGACATGAACTGCTCGGTGAGTCGCGCTCCGCGCGAAAAGCTCTGCAGAACTTCGTCACGCTCCCGGAGCAGATCAGGGGGTGGGGTACTTTGGCTCGCCTTCGTGCTCTCGCCCATGGGGTTTCTCGTTCTCAACTGACTCATGGTTCGACGGCTCGCCGCGACGGCTTCGAGCGGAACCTCCGGCAGGATACCAATTGTGTGGGGTTCGGAAAGGCCAGCCCAGCTGGAGCCCCTGGGGCCTTGCATTTTCCGGCTTTCTCGGGCCCGCTCGGGCGATGAGCGACCTTTCCCAACGAAAGACCGACCACATCGAGCTGGCTTTGAGCGGCGATGTAGGTTTTAGGCGGACTACCCTGCTCGAGCAGGTCGAGCTGGTCCACGCCGCGTTGCCCGAGCTCTCGTGGGACGGGATCGACACGTCGTTGGTGCTGTTCGGCAAGCGGGTCGAAACGCCGTTGATCATCGCCTCGATGACGGGCGGAAATGAACGCGCTCGAGCCATCAATCTCGAACTCGCGGAGGTCGCGGAGCGTGGCGGCTATGCGATCGGCCTCGGCTCGCAGCGTGCTTTGGTGAAAGGAGGCGGCATCGATCACGCCGTGCTGCCGAGCTACCAGTTGCGTGGCGTCGCGCCGAGCGTGCCGCTGTTCGGCAACATCGGCGTCGTCCAAGCGGGCGAGATGTCCGACGATTTCTTGGAGGAAATGGTGGGTGCCGTCGGCGCCGACGCCTTGTGTGTGCACCTGAACCCAGCGCAAGAAATCATTCAAGCCGGAGGCGATCGCGATTTTCGGGGTGGTCTGGACACCATCGCCCGTCTGGCGACGTCGCTCAGCGTGCCGGTGATCGTGAAAGAAACAGGCGCTGGCATCTCGCGGGCAACCGCGCTCGCTTTGCGACGCGTGGGTGTGCTCCACGTCGACGTCTCGGGAGCCGGGGGCACATCTTGGGTTGCTGTCGAAACCCAGCGCGCCGAGGGCGACGCCGAAACGCGCGGTCGCCTGTTCTGGGATTGGGGCATTCCGACGGCAGCGAGTTTGCTCGAGGTGGGACCAGCCTCGTTCTCGACGGTGATCGCGACTGGCGGGATCCGCAACGGCTTGGACGTGGCGCGCGCGGTCGCGCTTGGCGCACACGCGGCCGGGATCGCGCGGCTGGTCTTGCAAGCACTCGACAAGGGTGGCGTGGACGGCGCGCTCGCATTTCTCGCGCGCGTCACCTCCGAGCTTCGCACCGCCATGTTGCTCACCGGAAGTGGCGACCTGCGCGAGTTGCGCCGCGCCCGCCATGTGCTGGGACCGGAGTTGCGTGGTTGGCAGGGCCAGCCGTGACGCGCCGCTCGGTTTGACAGGCAAATAGCCGCTTCCTACGGTCACGGCGCATGCAGCCCGCCCTCCCTTCTCCGAAAAAGAGCAGCGCGGCCTTCGCCGCTCTGCTCGGCCAGGTGCAACGCGCGACCGAACCTCGCCTTCTGCGCGCCCTCGGCCAAAGCCAACGAGATGCGGCGCGCTACGGATCCGAAGTGTCGGCGATAGTGAACGCAGTTCAATCTTTGTCGACTCGCGGCGGCAAGCGCTTGCGCCCAGCCTTGGCGCTGGTGGGGGCTTTGGCCGCGGTCGACGTCGTCGACCCAGCCGACCGCAACCTGCTCGCCGAGGTCGGCGTCGCCCTCGAACTGCTCCAAACGTACTTTCTCATCCACGACGATTGGATGGACGAGGACGACGAACGCCGCGGCGGTCCGACTGCGCACGTCGAACTCGCGCGCACGCTGGGCGGCACGCACCTGGGAGCCTGTTCGGCCATCCTGGCTGGCGACCTGGCGCAGTCGCTGGCCCTCGGACATTTCGCGAGCTTGCCCATCAAGAAGAGCCGTCTGCGCGCGAGCTTGGGTTGCTTCGCCGAAATGCAAACGGCCGCCATTTACGGTCAACAGCTCGACGTAGTTGGCCGGGCACCCCAGCCGGAACTCACCTACGAACTGAAGACAGCCAGTTACACGGTGCGTGGCCCGCTGCGCTTGGGCGCGCTCCTGGTCGGTGGTCGCGCCCGTACATTGCAGGCGCTCGATCAATTCTCGCTTCCGGCCGGTGTGGCCTTCCAGTTGCGCGACGATCTCATCGGCGTGTTCGGTGATCCGGCGCGCACCGGCAAACCCCAAGGCGGAGACCTGACGTCTGGAAAGAACACCTATCTGCTGCGTCGCGCCCTCCAGAGCGTCTCGAAGAAAGACGAGAGCGCCCTCCGTCGCGTGCTTGGCAAGAAAAACGCCAGTCGAGCCCAGATGGAGCGCGCACTCTCGATCTTGGTCGAGAATGGAGCTCGCGATGCCACGGAACATCGGATTGCCGAGTTGTGCGAAGACGCGCGCAGCGCCATCGCCTCGCCCGCGCTCACGGCTCGAGGCCGCACGCTGCTCGCGGGCGCACTGAGTGCGCTTTCGGAGCGCAGCGCATGAGCGCCGTGGGATGCGGCACGGCGAGCGGAAAAGTCATCTTGCTCGGCGAACACGCAGTTGTATACGGCGTCGCTGCGCTCGTGGCTGGACTGGATCGCGGCGTTCGCGCGCGAGCCGAGCTCGCCGCGAGCGACTCCATATCGATTGCCGGCCAAAACATCCCAGCCCCACACGAATTGCACGCAGCGCTGCTCGCGCTGCGCTCGTCGTTGGGTGTGTCACCCGTTGCGCTCGAACTCGACCTGGACATTCCGGCTGGCTCGGGCCTCGGAGCATCGGCGGCGCTGGGTGTCGCCAGCGCTCGGGCGCTCGCAGCGCTGCCCGAGCAAGACGTGTCCGACGCTCGGCTGATGCGCGCCGTCGACCAGTGGGAACGTGTCTTTCACGGCAATCCGTCAGGCGTCGACGCCGCAGCCGCGCGCGGTCGGGACGTGCTCCGCTACGTGCGCGGCCAAGAGCCCGAGATCGTGCCCGTCCGAGCTCCGTTGACCCTGTGCGTCGTGGTGGCGCAGGAGCCGGCCAGTACGAAGGAAATGGTCGAGTCCGTGGCGCGCCGGCGCGCCGAGCGGCCCGAAGCGTTCGACAAGACTCTGGGTGCAATCGCCGCGCTGGTCGACAACGCTGCCCTTTGTCTGAAGGCGGGGGACCTCACCGGCCTCGGTCGGCTCATGGACTTGAATCAGATGCTGCTTTCAAGCTGGATGGTCTCGACCTCGCCCATCGAGAGCGCCTGTCGGAGCGCACGCAAAGCCGGCGCTCTGGGAGCCAAGCTCACGGGCTCAGGCGGTGGAGGTTGCGTGATTGCCCTTTCGAGCGGCGACCCAGAGCCCATTCTCGCGGCCTGGCGCGCGGACGGCTTGAACTGTTTCGCCTGCGAAGTAGGCAAGAGGAGAGAGTCATGAGCGAGGAACGAACGTCGGTCGGCCGCGCCGAAGCCTGCGCCAACATCGCGCTGGCGAAGTACTGGGGCAAATCGGCGCGCGGCAACAACCTGACGGCTGTGCCGAGTCTGTCGCTCACGTTGGATGCTCTGCGCACACGCACCGAGGTTGCGTTCGACACGGCCTGGACCGCAGATCGCGTCGAGCTGAACGGCGAAGACATATATGGACCCGGCCTCGACCGCGTGACGGCGATGCTGGAGCGCTTTCGGGCGCTGCGCGGTGAAGCGCGTCACGCTCGAGTCGTCAGCGTGAACAACTTTCCGACGGCGGCGGGGCTGGCATCGAGCGCTTCGGGGTTTGCTGCGCTGGCCGTCGCCATCCAGAGCGCGCTTGGGCTGTCCTTCACGCGCGGTGCTCTCTCCTCGCAGGCGCGCCAGGGCTCGGCATCGGCCGGGCGTTCTTTGTTCGGTGGCTTCGCCGAATTGCTTGCGCACACCGACGAAGCGTCCCCCGTGGCGCCCGTCCATCACTGGGACGTGGCCATGGTCGTGGCCGTGATCGAAGCCGGGAAGAAGGCTGTCGCTTCGACAGGCGGCATGATCCACACAGCTGCCACGAGTTCTTATTATCCAGCCTGGCTCGAAACTGCGCCGCCGCTGTTCGAGGACGTGAAGCAGGGGGTGTTGAACCGCGACTTCGAGCGCGTCGCGCGGGGCATGGAGCATTCGACGCGCCTGATGCACGCGACCATGCTGACGTCGGTCCCGCCCGTGCTCTATCTCAGGGGACCCACGGTCGAGCTGATGCACGCCATCGCCGCTCGCCGCGCAGCGGGCCATGCCGAGGCCTACACGATGGACGCAGGCCCGAACGTGAAGGTGCTCACTTTGACCGAGCACCTCGAACAGACCGTCGAATTTCTCGGACGCTTTGGAGGCGTCACGCGCTTGGTCATCTGCCGCCCTGGCCCCGGCGCGCGGCGCCTGGGGATTGAAGGTTCGCTCGCCGACGCGCGACCACTCGGAGAAGAAGCGTGAGGGCGCGCGCGCCCGGCAAGCTCGTGCTCTCGGGCGCCTACGTCGTGCTACGCGGCGCACCCGCACTGGTTTCGGCCGTCGATCGCTACGTGATCGCGGACGGGTCTGCAGTCTCAGAGTTCAAAACACCCGAGGTGCAGGCAGCTCTCGACCTCCTCGGCCGGCCGTCGGCTCCTCATCCCGCTTTCGACGCGAGCGAGCTACGCACGGACGGTCGCAAGCTCGGCTTGGGGTCGAGCGCCGCCATCGTCGTGGCCTCGGTCTTGTCGCTGCTCGAACCGGACGACGCGGAGTTCGAGGCGCGCGAACACGCGTACGAGCTATGCCGCCGAGCCCACCGCAGTGCGCAGGGCGGGGGCAGTGGCATCGACGTGGCCGCCTCGTTTTTCGGCGGCACCTTGCGCGCCGAGTTACGCGACGGAGAGCTGATGGTCGCACCGGTCGAGTTGCCGCTCGGCCTACTGTTCGAAATTTGGGCGCTTCCGGACTCGGCGACCACGGCAGATTTCGTGGAGCGCGTTTTCGAGGCCGAAAGGCGGGAGGCTCCTGGCTTTCGGGAGGCGTTCGATGCTCAGACGGCTGCCGCGTATGACGCGGCGCTCTCGATTCTGGCCGGTGACGGTCCCGGCTGGATTGCCGCGCTGCGCCGCCAGCTCGATGCGCTCGACGCGCTCGGACGAGCCGCGGGTGTCCCGATCGTGCTGCCCGACGCCCGAAAGCTCCACGATTCGCTACCCGACGATGCCTGTTTCTTGCCGGCAGGCGCTGGTGGCGGCGACATCAGCATTTACGTCGGCACCGCCCCGTCGTCGCCGCAGTTTCGCAGCGCAGCCGAAGCGCTTCGGCTCGAGCGCCTTCCCCTCTCGCTCGGCGCGCCCGGCGCGAGCTTGATCCTCTGAGGCCCATCCCATGTCGAATTCGCGCTTTCCCGGTTTCAACAAGCTGTCCTTGGCCGAGCGTCGGGCCACGCTCGGGGCCGAACGGCATCTCGACGCCAGCATGCTGGCGGACCTCGAAGACGGCGGCCTCGAACAGGCGACAGCGGACGCCATGGTCGAGAACTGTCTCGGTCTGTACGCGCTGCCGTTTGGCGTCGCCTTGAACCTCACCATCAACGGACGAGACCGACTCGCGCCGATGGTCGTCGAAGAACCGAGTGTGATCGCCGCTGCTTCGAACGCCGCCAAGATGATCCGCGCGGGCGGAGGATTCAGCGCGAGCCTCGACGAGCCGCTGATGACGACTCAGATCGAGCTGCGCGAAGTTCGCGACGAAGCAAGCGCGCGGGCGGCCATTTCGAGCCATAAATCTGCTCTACTCGAACTCGCCAATCGGGCGTTGCCGGGGCTCGTGGGACGCGGTGGCGGCGCGCGCGAACTCGAGATCCGGTCCATCGGCCCCTCTCACCTGGTCGTGCATTTGCTCGTCGATTGCCTCGATGCCATGGGGGCCAACTTGGTGAACACCGCTGCAGAAGCAGTCGGCCCTGAGCTCGCCCGCTTGGCCCAAGCTGACTTGGGCCTCTGCATCCTGAGCAATCTCTGTGACCGCCGCGTCGTCCGCGTGAGCGCGAGTGTCCCGGTCGACGAACTGGTGGGAGCTTTGCCGGACACCACTGGACCGCGAGTCGCGGCCGCAATCGCGGCTGCTTCACTGTTTGCCGAGCGTGACCCCTACCGCGCCGTGACGCACAACAAGGGCATCATGAACGGAGTCGATGCCGTGGTCCTGGCAACAGGGAACGATTTTCGCGCCGTCGAGGCCGGCGCCCACGCCTACGCGGCCCGCGCGGGGACGTACGCTCCGCTCGCGACATGGCGGCTCGACGGCCAGCGCCTCTCGGGCAGCCTCGAGATGCCGCTGGGGCTGGGCACCGTCGGCGGCACTTTGCGAGTGCATCGTGGCGCACGCCTCGCGCTCGCCTTGGCCGACATCCAAAGCGCGACCGACCTAGCCCAGTTGGCGGCCGCCGTGGGCCTCGCCTCGAACCTGGCAGCTCTCCGCGCGCTGTCGACCGAAGGCATCTCACGCGGACACATGGGCTTGCATGCGCGCTCGGTGGCTCGCGCCGCCGGAGCGAGCGCCGCCGAGCTCGAACTGGTCGCTGGTCGTTTGCGTCAAACCGGGACGGTCACGCTGGCCGCGGCCGAAGCAGCACTGGCCGAGCTGCGGCAAAGCGAGCCGACGCCCAAGACCCCTTGAATCGAAGCCGCCGAGCTGGTTGGGTTCACTCTCCTCATGCGAAGCTTCGATCCTCAAGTCATCCTGCGACCCGAACTCGGGGAATTGAAGGCCTACGCGCCCTCGACGGGAAGTTACGAGCTCAGGCTCGACGCCAACGAAGCGCCTGCGGTCCTCAGCCCTGCCGCGAAGAAGAGATTGGGCGAGGTCGCTGCCAAGACCGCTTGGCACCAGTATCCCGACGCGGGTCAGAAGGATCTGCGCAAGGCCATCGCCAAGCACTTGGGCGTCAAGAGCGCGCAGATCCTCGCTGGCGTGGGCAGCGACGAATTGATCACTTTGCTGCTGACCGTAGCGACGCGGCTCAAGGCCAAGGCACCCGCACCCACGCTGCTCACGACCACGCCCACTTTCGTCATGTACCGGCTGAGTGCGCGCATCCGCGGCCAACGGGTGATGGAGGTGCCGCTGGACGCGGATTGGGATCTGGACGAAGAGGGCATGCTGCGCGCCATCGAAATGGCTGCACCCAACGTCATCTTCATCGCTTCGCCCAACAATCCAACCGGCACGATGGTCACCCGCTCGCGCCTCGAACGCGTGATCGAGGCTGCAAGCGGCTCGCTCGTCGTCGTCGACGAAGCCTACATCGACTACGCCGACGGGAATCACCTGGACTTGCTCGATCGCTACGAGAACGTCGCCATCCTGCGCACCCTGTCCAAGGTCGGTTTCGCTGCCTTGCGCGTCGGCTGGATTGTCGCCAGCCCCAACCTCATCGTCGAGCTCGACAAGGCTCGCCTGCCCTACAATTTGCCGACGGTTTCGCAAACGCTGGCAACTCTCGTGCTCACCGAACTGACCGACGAGATGAAGTCCACCTGCGTGCTGGTGCGGCAAGAGCGCGCTCGCTTGACGACGGCGCTGGGCAACTTACGCGGGGTTGCGGTCGTGCCGAGCCAAGCCAACTTCTTGTGGCTGAAGCTCGAAGGCTCGGCGGGTGACGTGTTTGGACGTCTCGGCAAATTGGGCGTGCTGGTGCGCAGCTTTCACGGTCGCGGCGGTCGGCTCGAGCAGTACCTGCGCGTCACCATCGGCACACGCGAGCAGAACGATCGTTTCCTCGAGGCGCTCCGCGAATCGCTGTGATGCGGCACGCGGCACGCGGCTGGGGTTTCGTGCTGCTTCTTGTCTGCTCCGCATGTTCGGCACCCGCCATCATCGATCGCGTGGATCACGGTCGAATTTGGGCGGGCCGCTCGGTCCCACCCGAAGCCTACGCCTGGTACGCACGAGGCCTGCGTCTCGAACACGAGGGCAAGCTCGGGGAAGCTGCGTCCGCTTTCGACGAGGCAGTGCACGCCGATCCGAGGAGCGGCTCCGCTTGGGGGGCGCTCGGCCGGATCCACTGCAAGGCGGCCCCCGAACGCGCCTTCGAGATTTGGGCACGCGGCCTCGAAGCTGCCGATGAACGATTGCCCATCTTGCTAGCGCGAGGCCGCTGTTACTTGGTACGCCACGAGCCCGCGCAGACTCAGAGGGACGCAGTTGCCGCCGTAGCGCTGGTGCCTGAATCCGTGGAAGCCTCGCGGCTGCTCGAAGCCAGTTTCCGCGAACTCGGACAGAGCGAACGCGCCCAAGCCGTGGGCCTCGCGCTGAAGCAATTTCAAAGCGCCCGCAGATGTGGCTTCAACGCATGGAGCGAGCTTGCGGCGAGCGAGCCGACCGTTGCAGAGGTCGACGCCGCCATCGACACGGGTGACCTCGAGCAGGCTCGTCGTCGAGCGGCCGGTCTGGTGACGCCGGGGGCGCTCGCGCTGCGCGCACTCGCCCGTGGCTGGCCCGAACTGGCCAGGACCCAAGCCGAACTGGTGCTGACCGTCGACCCGGACGAGGTCGACGCGGGCCTCGCTCTTTGGCTGGGTCGTCGCATCCCTGCTGTCGCGATGGGCGAGCTGCCCAAACGACCGGCGGATGCTCCCGAAGAGCCAACCGACCCCCCCGCGGGTCGTCCGAGTACACTCGGCGTTCTGCTGTTTGCCGAATACCTCGGGCGCGCCGTCGGTCACGACGCGGCGAGACTGTTCTTGACGCGCGCAGGCGAGCTGGGACCGCTCGACGATCTGGAGGCCACGCTTGCCGGGCGCCTCGCCATTCACGACGAAGCGACTCGTCTCGAGTTCTAGGGCTGGTTCGCCGGGATGAGCTGCTTGGACGCGTCGAATGGCAACTCGAAAGACAGCTCGACGGGCTGACCTGCAACCACCTCGACCTCGGCTTCGACGACGGCGTTCGTCGCTGGCAAGAATGCGCTGACCTTGACCTTGCCGACTGGGATCCCTTGGATCTCGAACTTGCCGTCGAGCTCGGTCACGACAGCGGTCGAATAGGTGAGAGTGAAGACGTCAGCGCGATTGTAGAGGCGCATGCTGTCGATGAGCAGGAAACGGCCGGGCTTGCGTGGCACCATTGCAACCGGATCCGCACCAGGCATGGCGAACAACTGAGCAACGGACGGCTGACCCACGAACTCGGGTACGTACGGCCGACGGTCCATGGCGACGATGTTCAGCTTCTGTCCGAACATCAGTGCGACCGTGCGTCGCTCCCATGCGCAGCCCTCACCGCCGAGCGTCACGGTGTCCCGCTTGGCGGGCAAGAAAGCCTTGTAACCGGTCGCCGCAACCAGCACGTCGGCCAGTCTTCGCTCCTCGCCTTCCCTGAACAACTTACCGAACATGGGATGCGCCATGCGACAGTCCGCCTTGGCCTTGGAGACAGCATCGCTCGTGCTGGTCGCTGGATCGCCGACGGCACGCACGACGCCGCGCACCGTACCGGTCGGTCCATCGTAGACCGGGAGCCCTTCGGGGTTGTTCGCGGCTTGCTGCACGTCCGCCGGCGGCAAGAGTTCCGTCTTCTTGCGCATGGCCTCTGCGCTCTGCGCGTCCGGCGCGGCACTCGGTGCAGCCGAGGGAGCGGCCCCAGGAACCTGCTCGTCACTCGGCTTTGGCTTGCAACCGAGCGGCCCTACGCCGAGAAGCAGCAGGGAGGCGGCCAGGAACAGCGGGGCTTGGGAAGCGGGAGCACGCATGGGGTCTCTTCTAGCAAAACCAGAGAGCCCGGGGCCACGGCGACTGCGAAATGGTAGTAAGCCGGCGTGAGTAGACTCGCGGTCCTCTTGGCCCTGCTGGGCGCGTGTGGGTGTCGAACGACGGCCAGCGTCGCCGATGACCCAGCGGAGGTACCCGTGCGCGTAACCGTGCTCGATGTGACAGCCTGCCCGCCGCCCGTAGGCTTCGACACTGCTCGCATGCAACTCATCGGCGTACGGGTCGAGGTTCAAGGTGGCCACCCTCGCGGCGTGCCTGCCAATTTCTTTTACGGCTCGCTGCTGACCACCGACCACAGCCGCTACCTGGCTGAACTTCCGGGCTGCAGCCCCGCGCTCTCGCATCCCCCGCTCCGACCGGGTGAGAGCGCGCAGGGTTACTTGAATTTTCCGGTGCCGCTCGGCAAGAGCGTCGAGACGCTCGTCTATGCGCCGCCGCTTCCGGGTCGAGCCTATGGCGAAGGCGCAGTCGAGCTGGCCCTCCGGGCCGAGCATGCGCCAACGGCAGCCGAGGAAGAACCGTGAAACCTGGTGTCGCATGGGCGTTGCTTGCCCTGGTTGCCGGGGGGCTCTGCCACTGCCGGACCGACGAGGAAGCGGACCGCACTCTCGAGTCCGCGCCGAGCACGCGGCTCACTCTCGAGCCGCCGACGATTCAAGCCTCGCCGCCACCCCCGCCCACTAGCGCGCTCGCGGAGGATTTCGAAGACGAAGATTTCCTGGTTCAGGTCCGCACCGCGCGACTCTGCACCCCTGTCGCTCCTTTTCTACCACCTGCCGAGCACCGACGCCTGGCCGTCGACGTCGAGGTGACGGCCAAGACGGAGCGCTTGGTGCCGGTGAGCCCGCTCACCTTCTGGCTCGAAGACGAAGGTGGCCAGCGCTTCGGCGCGACTCTCGCGGGCTGCGGCCCTGCATTTTCGAACCGCAATCTGCAGCGTGCACAGAGCATCCGAGGCGAAGTCGCCTTCGACGTGCCCCAAAGCGCTCGAGATTTACGCTTGATCTACCAGCCGTTTCTGGTGGGACGCGCGCAGGTGACGGCCCACCTGGCTCTGCCGAGCTCGACGCACTGAGGCAATCGCACCGAAAGAGGCCGCTGCTTTCGCAGGACCTCGTTCTCTTTCGTGTCTTCGCGGCCCAGCGGCTCAGCGGCTCAGCGGCTCAGCGGCTCAGCGGCTCAGCGGCTCAGCGGCTCAGCGGCTCAGCGGCTCAGCGGCTCAGCGGAGCACTGCAGCGTTGGCCATGCCAATCACCGTGTCAGGCAGAAGACCCAGACCCAAGACGAAGGCGGCTGCGATGACCAGCGCCGCAGCGATGTAGCCCGAGCGCATGGGGGTGGCGAACTCGGCACCCGTTTTTGGTTCGCGCATGTACATGTACACGAGCACCTTCAGGTAATAATAGGCGCCGATCACGCTGTTGAGCAGACCGAGCAGTGCCAGCCAATAGAGCTCGGTGTCGATGGCTGCCTTGAAGACGTAGAACTTGCCGAAAAAGCCAGCCGTCGGCGGGACACCTGCGAGCGAGACCAAGAAAAACGTGAGCGCGAGCGCCACGGCGGGATGTCGGCGACCAAGCCCAGCCAAGTCGTCGAAGCTGACGGCTTCTTTGCCGTAGCGACCGGTTAGGGCCAACGCACCGAGGGCACCGACGGTGGAGAGCGAATAGCCAGCCAGGTAGAAGAGCACGGCCGACTGCGCCTGCACACCGCGGCTGGCCGCAACCACGCCCACCAGAGCGTATCCGGCATGGGCGATCGACGAATAGGCCAGCATGCGCTTCACCGACTCCTGACGCCCCGCGATGAAGTTCGCGACGAACATGCTGGCAACGGCCATGGCGCCAAGAACCGGCGGCCACCCCGAACCCCAGCTCGCCAGGCGCGGATCACCGAACGCTCCAAGGAGCACGCGAAGGAGCACGGCGAAGGCAGCGCTCTTCACCAGGGCAGCCATGAAGCTGGTCGTGGGGGTTGGTGCACCCTCGTAGGCGTCAGGCGCCCACATATGGAAGGGGACGGCGCTGATCTTGAAGGTGAGGCCGACAAGCACCAGGACGAGAGCGATGAGTACGAGGCCCGCCTTGCCAGTTAGTTCGTCACCGGAGAGGCCACGGATGGCCTGGCCAATGCCCTCGAGATCGGTGTGCCCAGTCGCGCCGTAGAGCAGTGCGCCACCAAAGAGCAGAATGGCCGCGGCAAACGAACCCAGCAAGAAGTACTTGAGCGCAGCTTCGCTGGCGCGAGCACTGGTCCGACGAAGACCAATCATGGCGTAAGCGCCGAGCGACATCGTCTCGAGCGCGACGAACAGGCTCAGCAGATCGCCTGAAGCAACCAGCGCCTGAGCGCCGAGCGTCGAGAACACCAGCAATGGGAAGAACTCGCCCCGATCGATCTTGTGCTCGGGCAGGTAAGCCCCGCCCAAAAGCGCCACCAGTCCGCCGGAGAGGCAGAGGATGAAGCTGAAGAAAACGGTAAACCGGTCGAGGACGAGGTACGGGCGCACAGCGTCGAGGCCCGACAGGTTCTCCGGTCCAACCATCCACAAGGCGGAGCTGAAGATGGCGCCCGCGAACAGGACGACAGCCGCAATCAAGCCCAGCTCGGCGCCACGTCCGGCGCCTGCGTCAACCACTTCACCTCGAGCGTTCACACCGTCGCCAGGGGCGGGTTGCCCGAAGGCCTCGGCCAACATGAGCAAGAGGCCGCCAAGTGCGACCACCAGAAGCGGGGAGAGCCCAAAGAAGACGTTCATCACTCTGCGCCCTCCTTCTGGGCGGCTGAATCTTGCTGGACGGCGACGACAGGCGCGTCGACCGCGTCTTCGGGTTGTGGAGCCTCGGGGTAACCGACCTCCAGCGCGTCACCGCGCCGACCGAGCAGGCGAGCGGGCGCGTTTTCCACCTGCTGCGTGAATTCGCTGCGGTGCTCCGTGTACCTGTCGAGCGTCGCTTGAGCGGCCGGCGTCATGCGCGACAAGAAAATGTTCGGGAAGAAGCCGATGACGAAAATCATGGCCACCAGCGGCGCGATGGCGATCGACTCGCGCACGTTGATGTCGGCAAGGTGGAAGTTCTTCTCGTTCTTGAGAGGGCCGAAGAAGACCTTCTGCACCATGCCCAGCATGTAGACCGCGGCCAAGATGACGCCGGTCGAGGCGAGCACGCCCTGCAAGTGAGCGAAAGCTCCCAGATCGCCGGGGCCCGAAAGGAACGTGCCCATGATGACCATGAACTCCCCTACGAAGCCGTTGGTCCCAGGCACGCCGATACTCGACATCGTCACGATGATGAACAGCACCGTGTAAACCGGCATGACCTTGGCCAAGCCTCCGAATTCTTTGACGAGTCGTGTGTGGCGACGGTCGTAGATCACGCCCACCAGCAGGAAGAGCGCACCCGTCGAGATACCGTGGTTGATCATCTGCAGCAGCGCGCCCTCGAGTCCGGCACGGTTGGCCGCAAACAGACCGAGCATGACGAAGCCCATGTGAGCCACAGACGAGTACGCAACCAAGCGCTTTACGTCGTCTTGCTTCCACGCAATCAGCGCGCCGTAGACGATGCCCAGCAGGATGACAGCGCTGGCAAGAGGCGTGGCCGCGATGCCTGCCGGACCGCCGAAAATGCCCATGCAGAAGCGGATGTAGCCGTACGTGCCCAACTTCAGGAGAACCGCGGCCAGAATAATCGAACCACCTGTAGGGGCCTGCACGTGGGCATCGGGCAACCAGGTGTGGAACGGAAACATCGGCACCTTGATCAAGAAGGCCAGAGCAAAGCCCGCGAAGCACAACCAAGCGGCAGTCTTGGGGAGGACCAGCTTGGACAGCGCGAGGTAGTCGAAGGTCAAGTAGCCAGCCAGCTGGTTGTGGGTCCAAACCAGATACAAGATGGCTGCCAGCATCATCATCGAGCCGACCATCGTGTAGAGGAAGAACTTGTAGGCAGCCTTGATGCGCTCCACGCCGCCGAATACGCCGATCAAGATCAGCATCGGCAAGAGCATCAGCTCCCAGAAGATGAAGAACAGGAACAGGTCGAGCGAAACGAACGCGCCGATCATGGCGCCATGCAGCATCAACAGGGCGAAGCACAGGTCCTTGACCCGCTTCTTCACCGAGCCGAAGGACACAATGGCGGCGATGGGCGTGGTGAAGGTACTGAGCAGCACCATCCACAGGCTGAGGCCGTCGAGGGCCACATGGTAGCGAATGCCGAGCGACGGGATCCACTCGTGGATGTATTGGAGATGCCAGCCCTTCTCCATCGAGACGGAGAGCAGGAACAGCGAGGCCAGGAAGTCGACGCCGAGCACGAAAAGCGTGTACTTGCGCAACAATCCGGGAGCCTGGCGCGGCAAGAACAACAGCCCGATGCCGCCGAGCAACGGCAGGAAGATGATCAGATTGAGTAAGTGCGGCCACTCCACCTTGGCGACCTGCTCGGCGACCGGAGCTGCGGCCTGGGGCCACATGTCCGAGACGAACAGGAACATCAGACCGGCGACGGCGCCGATACACAGACGCTCTGCCCAACTCCTACCTTTAGGCAGTAGTGAGAACAACGCGAACGCCAGCAGGAACGGCGCGGCTTCGAAGAACGCTTTCGCCAGAGGATTCATGATTCAGTGAGCTCCCTTTTTCAGAGCTTCGCGGAGCTTGTCTGGGTCGTGACCGGGAACGCCACGCAACTTACCGTCGGCGCCACGGGTAACGGTCGCCTGCATGGGCGCGGCACCAGCCGGACCCGATGAAAGATCCGGTCGGGGCCGGACGAAGGTGATCTCTTCCGAGCTGCTTTGGCCGAGGGCGTTCTGCACTTCGACGCGCACCGTGCGGGCCTCGTCGGCCTTGAGGGCGAACTGGGCTTCGGCCGTGTCACCGAAATCCGCGTCCCAGCCCTCCGTGCCATCGACGTCCCAGCGGTAGCTGTACCCAAATCCCGGAGCTGCCCGCAGACCGTACTTACCCGTAGCGTGATTCTCATCGATGCGGAGCGAACTCTGCGGGCGAATGACGTAGCAACCGACAGCGCCCATGCCGAGTACGAGCACCGCCGCGTAGGCTTGCAGACGACCTGTCTGGAATTGCCGCAGCACCGTGCCGCTGACCGCGACCAAGAATGCCGAGAGTCGAGCCAAGATGCCGTCGACCAGATTCTTGTCGACCCACACGCACATCTGCGCGAGTGAATCGAGATTGCCGATGATGTACTCCTGGTAAAATTCGTCGACGCGCCACTTGTCGTAGACGAGCTGGTGTAGCTTGGGGAAAGACTCGGCCAGCTTGCGGGCTGGCGCGCCCTTTTGGACGACGTACATCCAGTAGGCTGCGCCTGCTCCGCCGCAGAATGCCAACACGGCAAGGCACAGGCCGATGACCTCGAAGCTCTCGCTGCCCGGGGCCGTCTTGACGACCTCGGTGGCCTCGACGAACAGCGGTTCGAGAAAGTTCTCGAGCGGCGTGATGTGCAAACCGATCAGGTGAAGCGGGTGCGCGTTCAGGAAGCCGCCGAAGGCCGCCAAAAATCCCAGAATCACCAGGGGCAGCGTCATCTGCCAGGGCGACTCGTGCGGGGTTGGGCCCTGCATGTCGGGACCGGGCTCTTCGTGGTGGTGGTGATCGTCGTGCGCGGCATGGCCGAGGGCGGCATGGCCGAGGGCAGCCTGGCCGTGATCGTCGTGGCCGAGGGCAGCCTGGCCGTGATCGTCGTGCCCGTGACCTGCGTGAGCGGCGTGAGGATCGACCCAACCTGGGACGATCGTCCAACCCTTGAACTCGCCAAAGAACGTGCCGATCACTAGGCGTGTCATATAAAACGCCGTCATGATTGCAGCGCAAAAGCCGATCGAATAGAGCAGCGTGCCCATCCAGGGTTCCCAGACGAAGTTGTCGAACGCAATACGGCCGTTGGGGCTGACGACTTCGGCAGGGCCCGTGACCAAGCTGGTCTTGGCCTTCAGTAAAATCTCGTCCTTGGAAAAGAAGCCGCTGGTGAGCGGGAAACCGACGATCGCGGCCCAAGCGACGCCGAAGGTCGCAAAGGTCACTGGCATGAACTTGCGCATGCCGCCCATGTTGCGCATGTCCTGGGACTGCTCCGTCCCGTGGATGCGTGCGTGCATGGCATGGATCACCGAGCCGGCACCGAGGAACATGCAGGCCTTGAAGAAGGCGTGCGTCATGACGTGGAAGAAGCCGGCAACGAACGCGCCGACTCCGACGCCAAGGAACATGAAGCCCAGCTGGCTGACGGTCGAGTAGGCCAGTACCTTCTTGATATCGTTCTGCACGAAGGCAATCGTGGCGGCGAACAGAGCCGTCAGTGCGCCAATCAACGCGACGATGAACATCGTCAGCGGGTCCAGCAGGAAGATGCCGTTCAGGCGACAGACGAGGTAAACGCCGGCCGTAACCATCGTGGCAGCGTGAATGAGCGCCGAGACCGGCGTGGGGCCCGCCATGGCATCGGGGAGCCACACGTACAGCGGTAGCTGCGCACTCTTGCCAGCGCAGCCAAGGAACAAGGACAGGCCGACCAATGTCGCCGCGTTGACGTAGCGCGGAGTGTTGATGGCCAGAGCCCAGCTGTCGGGGAGGGCCTGAGCGATGGGCACGTCGGTACCGACGGGCCATATCTTCACGGGCTGGAGCAGATTGTGGCTATTCGTGTTGATTCCAGCCCAGTCGAGAGCGCCACAGTAATAAGCCAGGAGGCCCATGGCGACCAGCAGACCGAAGTCACCGATGCGGTTGGTGATGAACGCCTTCTTGCCAGCGGCGGCGTTGGCGTCCTCCTGGAACCAGAAGCCGATCAGCAAGTAGCTGCAGAGGCCCACGCCTTCCCAACCGACGAACAGAATCGGCAGGCTGTCACCAAGGACCAGAACCAACATCGAGAAGATGAACAGGTTCAGGTACGCGAAGAAGCGGTAGTAGCTCGGATCGTCCTCCATGTACTTGGACGAGTAGAGGTGAATGAGGAACCCGATGCCCGTGATGATCAGGGACATCGTGGCGTTCAGGGCGTCGAGCGAAAACGCGACATCGAGCGACAAACTGCGGGGGGACATGCCGTGGCCCGAGCCCGCGAGTTCGAGCCAGTTGTACGCGGTCCATTTGAAGCGGGCGGCCTCAACCACGTGATGCACGGCCTCGTGGCCATGCTCGACTGCAGCCGAACCGGCCGACTGCGCTGTCGCCAACATCCAGAAGCCCGTCAAGCTTGCTACGAAGGCCAAGCCGAGCGCGGAAAGCGCGATCAACGTGACGGCTTGCTTGCCGAGACGCTTGCCGAACAGGCCGTTGGCGAAGGCACCGAGAAGCGGAAGGGCGAGGATCACCGCGAGAAGGGTGAAGTCGTTACTGGGAAAGAGAAGTGTGAGCTGTTCCATCTGGCTTTTGCGTCAGTGGCGAAGGCTCGCAGCTTCGTCGGAGTTGACGGTGCCGCGGAGACGATAGAACTGGAGGACGATGGCGAGGCCGACAGCGACTTCTGCAGCCGCCACCGCGATGATGAAGAAGGCGAAGGCCTGACCGTTCATATCGCCGGTGTGCTGGCGATTGAAGGCGACGAGCGCCAGGTTCACGCTGTTGAGCATCAACTCGATGCTCATCAGCTGAACGAGGATGTTGCGGCGAACCAAGAAACCGATGCAGCCGATGGTGAAGATCACCCCGGCCAAAAGCACGTAGTTCTCGATGACGAGGTCGAGCATCACACGCTCTCTTTCTGGACGCGCTCGGAGAGCGTGTCGCCGGACAAAGGCCGCTCGGCATCGCGCGGATGCAACGGGCCGTGGAACATGCGCAAAGTCGGGTTCTCGAGTTCGACTTTCTTCTTGGCGTTCGGCTTGGAGCGAGCCACTGCCAGCGCGCCAATCACGGCGACGATGAGCAGAGCGGTGGTCAATTCGAAGGGCACGAGGCCTTCGTTGAAGAGTCGTCCACCGACGGCTTCTACCGAGCCGTGCGCCGGCGTAATGACGGCGAACTCGTGCCGCGCGCCGCGGCCGATGAAGACGAGGGCGAACGCACCGAACACGGCCAGAGCCGCGCCCGAAAAAAGCCGCGAGAAACGCGAGCGCGCGCCCTGACTCTCGCTGATGCCCGCACTCGGTCCCAGCAGCATGATCACGAACACGAACAAGATGACGACGGCGCCCGCGTAGACGAGGATCTGCATGGCCGCGAGAAACTGCGCGTTGAGACGCAAGAACAGACCGGCGATGCCGATGATGGTGCCGAGCAGGCCCATGGCGCCACGAATGGGATTACGCGCCAGGATGGTGATGAGAGCACCACCCACGCACATCAGGCTGCAGACGACGAACAGAAGTATTCCAGCGCTCATGCTTCGAGACTCCTGGTCTGACCTTTGCCGCCGGAGCGGATGTAGTCTTCGAGCTGCGGACGGAACTTGCGCACGAACGACAACGCCGGCTGGGCCGCACCGTCGCCGAAGGCGCAAATGGTGTTGCCCGTGATGTTCGAAGCAATTTCGTGCAACTGGTCCAGCTCGCCGATCGAGCCTTGGCCGGCCACGATCTTGTCCAAAATGCGCTCCACCCAGCCACAACCTTCGCGGCAGGGCGTGCATTGGCCGCACGACTCGTGCTTGTAGAAACGCATCAAGTTGTGCAGGGCCAAGACAGGATCCGTCTGGTCGCTCATGACGATCGCGCCACAAGTGCCAAGCATGCTGCCAAAGCCGCGGAACGCGTCGACGCCAAGTGGCAAATCCAAGAAGCTCTTGCCGTTGTAGGGCGCGAATTTGTCGTTGCCCGGCACGTCGACGATTTCGTCGGCCAGGTGCACAGGACAAGACGAACCACCAGGAATGACGGCGAGCAGCTTGTTGTCGCCGAGGATGCCACCACCCAGATCGTAGATCAGTTCGCGCAGCGTCAGACCGACCGCGCATTCGTACACACCTGGCGTCTTCACGTGGCCGCTCACGCCAAACAGGCGAGTGCCACCGTCGTTCCAGTCGTGCAGAGCCGAGAGCTTGCTGAAAGCGTCGCCGCCCACTTGGAAGACCGTCGGCACGATGGCGATCGTCTCGACGTTGTTCACCGTGGTAGGGCAGCCGAATGCGCCGACTTGAGCGGGGAAAGGCGGCTTGAGGCGCGGTTCACCGCGTCGCCCTTCCAGCGAGTTCAACAAGGCCGTTTCTTCGCCGCAAATGTAAGCGCCCGCGCCCGTGTGGACGTAGACCTCCATGGGGTAGTTCTTGTCGAACGGGTTCTTGCCCAAGTAACCCTTCTGCTTGGCCTCGGCGATGGCGCCCCAGAGACGCTCTTTGGAGAGGTGCAGCTCGTCGCGCACGTAGATGTACGCGGCGTGGGCCCCGATGGCGTAGGCGCCGATGATGCAGCCCTCGACCAGCGAGTGCGGATTGCGCTCCATGATCGTGCGATCCTTGAACGTGCCCGGCTCGCCTTCGTCGGCATTCACCACGAGGTAGCAGGGCTTCTGGCTCTCTTTGGGCATGAAGGACCACTTCATGCCGCAATCGAAGCCGGCGCCGCCGCGACCGCGAATGTGCGCGGCCTTCATTTCCTCGATGACCTTCTCGCGCGTGAGCACGCCGAAGACGCGCTTGGCGCTCTTGTAGCCGCCGGCTGCCTCATAGGCGGCCAAGGTATGGCCGTCGGCCTTGTCGTAACTGTGGGTGAGGTAAGTGGTCTGCTTCAGCATGGGGTCAGGCCCTCTCAATCAGCCAAAAGACCGTCCAGGATACGGTCAACGTCCTGGGTCGTCAGATTCTCGTGGTAGGTCTTGTCGACCTGGATCATCGGTCCGGTGCCACACGAAGCCAGGCACTCTGCCGTGCGCAACGTGACCTTGCCGTCCTTGGTGGTTTGGCCCACCTGCACGCCGAGCTTTTTCTCGCAGTGCTTGACCAACGACTCGCCACCCCGTAGCGCGCAAGGCAGCGTGTGGCAGACCCACACCTGGTGCTTGCCCGGCTTCTCGCGGTTGAACAGGTGGTAGAACGTCGTCACGCCTTTGACGTGTGCCGTGCTGAGTTCCAGCCGGTCCGCAACGAAGTGAATGACCTCGTCATTCACCCAGTTTTCGTTGGCTTCCTGGCACAGGTGTAGGGCCGGGATGCAGGCGGCCATCTTGTTGGGATAGCGCGAGAGAATCTCGGCGAGCTTCTTCTCGTGCTCCACGCTCAGGGCGAATGCCATGCTAGTTCCAGATTGGATGGAGCCGCGCCCTCAAAGTGGCAAAAATTGCCGGCCCGGGCTGCGGGCGCTGGGACGGTAGTGATCCGGCCTTCGGGGTGTCAAGGGTTCAGGGGTCGACCTGCTCCGCGAAGTGCATTCGGGTCGATAGCCGAGTCATCCTCGCCATATTGGTTCCGAGACTCGGGCCCCAAACGAGCCCCCGGCGCCCGTCGGGTAGGTATGGCTTGTCTCCGCGTCGCTCGGGTGTGTACGCTAGTCTGCGCCCACGTCCGGGCATGGGAGGATCGTAACGAGTGTTTTGCCCGAACTGCGGGACGAAAAACGAAGAGGTCGCCGAGAAGTGCGCGCAATGCGGCTTCGATCTTCAGGTGAAGAAGGCGGCCCCCAAGTTCAAAGGGACCATGATGATGCAGGCCAGCCCTTTCGCTGGCGCAACGCCTGGTTCCACGACGTCCACCCCTGCTTCCCCTGCCGCTCCTGCTTCCCCAGCGACTCCTGCGCCCGCAGCACCGTCGGCGAGCGAGGTCTCGTCATCGAGTCCGCCGCCGACCGGAAGTGAGCGGCCCGTTGCTGCGCCGGCCGCCGCCAGACCTGCACTCTCGATGAAGGGTACGATGGTCGGCTTGGCTCCCCCCGGCATGGAAGAGTTGCGGCGCAAGCTAGCCGAAGCTTCCAAGCCGAGTCCGACGGCGACCACCGCGGCAGCCGAACCGACCGTCGCGTTTCCCAAGGTCGGCGCGTCTCCCACAGCTCAGCCTTCTGCTGGCCCGACGCCTTCTTCCAAGCTCAAGGGCACGATGATTGGGGTTGCTCCGCCGAGCGTCGCCGATCTCCGCAAAGCAGCTGGAGAAGGGGCGACTGGTGCGCCTTCGGCAGTTCCCGTCGCCGCTCCCGCAGCGGCAGCGGCAGCGGCACGTCCTGCTTCCTCGGCACAACTCAAAGGCACGATGATTGGGGTTGCTCCGCCCAGCGTCGCCGATCTCCGCAAGGCTGCCGACGACGCGGCCGGCCGTGCGCCTTCGGTCGCAGCAGTGGCCCCTGCCGCAGCGTCGGCCGCCGCTGCCTCCAGGGCCGCCTCGTCCAAGCTCAAGGGGACGATGATCGGCGTCGCGCCTCCGGACGCTGCGTCTCTTCGACCGCGCCAAGAGTCCAACTCGGGCGCTGCCGATCCGCTCGGCGGCACGATGGTGGGAACGAGTCCGTTCCATGGACTCGACAACGCCGAAGCCGAAGCCTCGGCCGCAAGTGCGCTCATGGCCCGCAGCGCGGTCGAGAGCGCGACCGAACCGGCTCCGCCTTTCGATGCGAGTGACGCGACGCCTGCCGAAGGCATGCGTTCAGCCTCAGACCGTCCGGCGGATCGCAGTTCCGACCGTGCCACCGAACGCGCGTCATCCGAACATCCCGCCGCCTACCGTCCAGTTCAGCCGGTTGCAGGAGTGCCAACCCGCAGCAATGCACCTGTCATTCTGTTGATCGGCGTCATCTTGGTGATCTGCCTGGTGCTCGCCGCTTTCGTCATTTGAAAATAACTCGACTTCGAGCGGTAAAAGCAGGTCGTTTTTTTTCGAGCGGCTCCGAGCCCGGATCTTCGATTCGCTCAGGGCCAGGCGTTGGGGCTGCGAAACTTGAGCAAGCCCTTCCATGGAGCCACGCGCTGTTCGACGAGGCTCAATGTCCAGACGGAACTCGTACGCGACAGATGAATGTTGTCTCGCGTGATCGGATCACCGTCCGCCCCCATGGTGTGCATACAACTCTCCGACGTGCCGCTGGGGCAGCGCAATTTCAAGAGCGACACGTACTTGATCTTGGCGGCGTCTGCAGCCTTCTGCATGTGCGGTTCTTGGGCGAAGTTTCGGAGCAAGATCAAAGCAGTCAGCTCGGCCGTCACTACGTCGTGACTTGCGCTCTCGTTCTTGCTGAGCACGTCGAGCACACTGCTTCTGTATTCGACGTTGGGACCCAGCAACACGATGTCCGCCGCGCCGCGCGCGCGCAGTTTGGCGATCGAGGGCACGATGGCCTCGACGTGGGCGGGCCTGGCGAAATTGCCATGCAGAATCACGAGTTCGTAGTGCGACAGATCCGCCTTTTCGAACACGACGTTCGTCACCGACCCACACGAAGGCCCTGTTTTCGTAGCAGCAAAGATCGGACGGCAGCCGGGCGACGCGGCTAGATCGACGTTCACAGCGTCGGCCCAGTACGCAGACATGCCGGTGGAGAGATTGGCGGCGAGTGAATCGCCGATCACCAAGACGTCCGGCTTGCCGCCGTCGGTTGCGGCCGAAGCGCGCATGCACTGCTTTTCGGGGTAGATGGCGCCCGAAGAGACGTAGCAGTTATCGCGCGAATTGAACTGCTTGGTCCACGCGTTCTGCGCATTCAAGAACTCCATCATTCGGGCGTTGCGTTCCGTGGCTTTGCGAGCCGGACTCCATGGATTCGACCACAAGGTGCCGCTGGCGGCCGTGCAACCAAGGGCCAACGCAGCGCAAGCGAGAGCGAAACCCGCGCGCGAAAGGCCGCGCCCATCCGCGCGTGGGCGGCGCAGCGTTTGCTCGACCCCGCGCCACATCAACGTTCCGATTGCAAGGCTCGCAGCTCCAAGCCCGAGCTTCCAACGCAGGTCCAGGCTCCCGCGCGAGGCCGCGGCGAAAACGATCAACGGCCAATGCACGAGATAGACCGAGTAGCTGATCTTGCCGATGCCGATCGCCACCGGATTGCCCAAGAGCCAGTCGGCGAGGCGCGGCCGATTCGCGAAGATGATGAGTGCCGTTCCTAGACAGGGTGGGATCGCCCAGAAACCTGGAAAAGGTGTCTCGGCCGAAAGCGCAATGGCTGAAGCGGCCAAGAGCGCAGCGCCTGCAACGAAGGCCAGGTGACCGACGACTACTCCTGGCTTTCGCCGCACGAGCACGAACGAGACGATTCCGCCCATCGCGAACTCCCAAGCCCGCAAGTGCGTGAAGTAGAAAGCAGATGACGCGTTGCCGCCGAGCGCCTCTTGGCAGCGCCACAAACTGACGCCGCCCAGCGCTGCTACGACGAGGAGCACGGCCGCGTGCAGGTTCTTCCTGGGGACGAAGCGCGCCACGATGACGAGCAGCGAAGGCCATACGAGGTAAAATTGTTCCTCTACGCCAAGCGACCACATGTGCAGGAGCGGCTTGGTGAGCGCGTCTCCATCGAAGTAGCTCGAGTGCTTCCAGAAAAAGACGTTGGCGAGCGAGATGCCGGAAAAAAGGGCCGAGCCCCAGAACTCCGGGAGGAGCGTGCGCGGAAGCACGAAGGGCGCCGCGATGGCCGTGAGCAGCGTCGTGACGAACGCAGCTGGAAAGAGCCGTCGCAGACGGCGCGAGTAGAACTCCGCCAAAGAGAAGCGAGAACTGGCGAGTGCTGACGACACTTGAGTCGTGATCAGGAAACCACTGATCACGAAGAAGGCATCGACTCCGACAAAGCCGCCAGGCAACCAACTCGGGTCGAGGTGGAAGGCGACCACCCCAATTACCGCGAAGGCTCGAAGGCCATCGATGTCGCGCCGGTAGTCCATGGTGCGGTATTGCGCGACCGAACTCACACGTTGAAGCGAAAATGAATCACGTCGCCGTCGCGGACGACGTATTCTTTGCCTTCGATCGCCATCTTGCCCGCTTCTTTGCACTTGGCTTCGCTACCGAGGGCCAAGAGATCTTCCCACCAGATCACTTCGGCCTTGATGAAGCCGCGCTCGAAGTCGGTGTGGATGGCGCCCGCCGCCTGCGGCGCAGTGGAGCCCTTCTTCACCGTCCAGGCGCGGCACTCTTTTTTGCCAGCCGTCAAAAAGGTGTAGAGACCGAGGAGTTCGTATCCGCTGCGGATCACCCGGTTCAATCCAGGCTCGGTCAAACCCGCGCTAGCCAAGAACTCGGGGCGATCGGCGGGGTCCAGCTCGGCAATCTGCTCTTCGAGCGCTGCGCAGATGGCCACGACCTCGGCGCCTTCGGCTTCGGCATAGGCCTTGAGCGAATTGTAATGGGGATTTTGCTCCACGTTGCCGACGGTCGCTTCGTCGACGTTCGCTACGTAGAACGTGGGCTTGGAGGTGAGCAGCTGGAGTTCGCGAACGATCTCCTCCTCCTTCTCCCCGTTCAACACGAACGTCCGCGCGGGCTTGCCGGCATCGAGATGCGCGACCAAACCTTCGCACACTGGAACGGCCAGTTTTTCTTTGGGGTCGCTGCCCTTGGATTGTTTGCGCGCGCGATCCAGACGTTTGGTGACCGTATCGAGATCCTTGAGGCCGAGTTCCGTGTGGATGGTCTCGATGTCGCCAACGGGATCGACACGGCCTTCGACGTGGACGATGTTCTCGTTTTCGAAACAACGCACGACGTGGGCGATGGCGTCCACCTCGCGAATGTGGCCCAGGAACTGATTGCCGAGTCCCTCACCTTTCGACGCGCCCCGCACCAGACCGGCGATGTCCACGAAACGAATGGTCGTGGGCACGATGTTGTCGGTGCTGTAGAGAGCGGACAGCTTCTCCAGCCGCGGGTCCGGCACGGGCACGATACCGACGTTCGGTTCGATGGTGCAGAATGGAAAATTCTGCGCCTCCGCCTTCGCCGACGACAGCGAATTGAAGAGAGTGCTCTTTCCCACGTTGGGGAGACCGACGACGCCGCACGCAAAACCCATGGCCGGGGCGCTGTAGCGCGGACGCCCTGAAAGTAAAACCGCAAGTCCGGAAGTTCGCGGCATGGTGCGCAAAGCTCCGCAAAACACCGCAGAACGCTCGCCGACCCAGCCACTCGTGCGCAACGCTGTGGCTCGGACAGACCCCGAAGCGCGTGGTAAGTTGGCTTCAGTGACGCACGAAAACGACGACGGACCCAGCCTCGTGGCTGCTTTCGAACGCCAGCTTACCCTTCCTCTTCCCGGTTTGATCGAACCTCCGCCGCCAGGCGGGATGGCCTTGCCTCGCTCGGAGCGCGTCTACGCCAATCGCAACCTGCGACTGGGCACCATCGACTGGATGGGGTTCGACATGGACTACACGCTGGCCATCTACCGCCAGGAGGCCATGGACGCACTGAGCGTTCAGCTCACCGTCGACAAGCTGATCGAACGCGGATACCCCGAGGACCTGCGCAGCCTGTCGTTCGACACGCGCTTCCCGATCCGCGGACTGCTGATCGACAAGCGGCAAGGCAACATCCTCAAGATGGACCGCCACAAGGAGGTCTACAAGGGCTACCACGGCACGCGCCTGCTCGAACGCGAAGAAATTCAGCAACTTTACCATCAGAAGAAGCTGCAACCGCACACGCCACGCTACCACTGGATCGACACCTTGTTCGCCCTCTGCGAGGTGACGAGCTACGCCGCTCTGGTCACCGCACTCGAGGCGCGCGAACAAGAGTTCGATCCCGAGCGATTGTTCGACGACGTGCGCTGCGCGATCGATGCCTCGCATGCCGATGGTTCGGTCTACAGGCACGTGACTGCCGACTTGCCGCGCTACCTCGACCGCGACGCGGAGTTGCCTCGCACGCTGCACAAGCTCAGGAGTTCCGGAAAGAAACTGTTCCTGCTCACCAACTCGCCGTGGTCCTACACCAGCACGGTGATGAGCTACCTACTCGGTGATCAGGGAGCCCAATACAACAATTGGCAGCACTACTTCGACGCGGTGATTTGTGCCGCCAAGAAGCCGGGCTGGTTCGCCGACGGTACGCCGCTCTTGGAACGCTTGGGCGACGAACTGGTGCCTGCTCCGGGCGCACTGGAGCGGGGGCACGTGTACGAGGGCGGCAGCTTGCGCGAGTTCGAGAAGCGCATGCAGATCGACGGACTGCGCGTGCTCTACGTGGGCGATCACATCTACGGCGACATCCTGCGCAGTCGCAAGGACAGCACCTGGCGCACCGCGTTGGTCATCCAGGAGCTCGATCAAGAGATCGGGGCACTCGAGACCTCGGCGCACGTACGTTTGCGCCGCCGGCAACTGGCCGAAGCCCGACCGTTGTTCGAGGACGAGCTGCGCTACTACGCGCAACGCTTCAAGCAGCTGTCACGCGGCGATCAGGCGCTCGGTCACGAGCACGATCTGCTGCGCGACCGTCTCAAGGACCAAATCGATCGTCTGCGAGGCCAGCTCGCGGAGCTCGAGGACGAGTACGAGCGCTTGAACGTCGTGCATGATCAGACTTTCCACCCCTATTGGGGGTCCCTGTTGAAAGAGATGAACGGCCTGTCGATCTTCGGCCAGCAGGTGGAACTCTATGCAGACGTCTACATGAGGCGGGTGTCTTCGCTGGGGGCTTACGCGCCGACGCAGTTCTTCCGCTCTCCTCATGACCTCATGCCTCACGAAATCTGAGCGCCAACGCGGGTTTTCGTAGATCCTGCCGCGTTCTGGGGCGTCATGAGTGACCAAGGGCGCCCTGATCGTCAGAAATGAATGAACCGCCCATCGATTCGAGCCAGTTCGAGCGTCCCGTAGGGGAGCAACATCCCGAAAATTGTGCTAGCCGTGGCGCGGCAGCGGTCGGCCCTTGGCCCCAAAAAGCGCTCCGCCCCAGCGTTTCCGTCCAGAAGAGGTAAATCAGAATGCATCTAGTCAACTGGCTCCAACGTCTCATGACCAACTTCGGAGCCGAGTGGGTGATGTGGCTCCTCATCGGCCTCAGCGTCGTCTCCGTGGCCATCATGCTGGAGCGGACCTGGTTCTATTTTTCTTTGCGCGACGATCTGGCTGCGCTGGCGCAGTCCTTCCGCGACACATTGCGCAAAGGTGACTACGAGCAAGCTCAGAAGCTGCTCGAGAAGTCGCCGAGTGCCGAGGCCGCAGTCGTCATGGCTGGACTGGCCGAGGCCGACCGCGGAAGCCAGCCCGCCGAAGAAGCGATGGAGGGCGCCAAGGCACTGCAGAAAATGCGACTCGAACGCCGCTTGGCGTTCTTGGGCACGCTGGGCAACAACGCCCCGTTCATCGGTCTATTCGGTACCGTCATCGGCGTCGTGAAGGCCTTCGAAGGCCTCGCGACCGAGTCGACGGAAGCCGCACAGGGCGCCACGGCCGCGCCGCAGGTCGTCATGGCCGCCATCGCGGAGGCGCTCGTGGCCACGGCAGTCGGCTTGGCGGTCGCAATTCCGGCGGTGGTTGCGTACAACGTCTTTCAGCGCCACTCGCGCGCCATCCTCGCCAACACCGAAGCTCTCAGCCACGTGCTCATGAGCTACTTGGTGGGCGACGACGCGGTGCTCCCCAAGGCCGCAAACAAGGCCAAGGAATAAGTCATGGCTGGCGCGTCGAACAACGACGACGACGGCCTGATCTCGGCCATCAACGTCACGCCGCTCGTCGACGTCGTGCTCGTGTTGCTCATCATCTTCATGGTGACGGCGCGGCTCATCCACTCGCAGGCCATGCCGATGGATCTGCCCAAGGCGGCCAGCGGAGAGAACATCCAGACGGTGTTTTCGGTGGAGCTCGGAGCCGACGGCAAGACGGTCGTCGATTCGACACTGGTGCCGACGGACGAAGCCGTTTCCGCTCTGGCCAAAGCGGCCAAGGCCAAGAACGCCGAGCTGCGAGCGGTCATCCGCGCCGACAAGAAGGTCGAGCACGGACGCGTGATTCACGTTCTGGACCTCTTGAAGAAGGCCGGAGTGAGCAAGATTGCGTTCGCAGTCACGCCCGGTGGCGGTCCCACCGAGACGGCAGTGGACACGGACAAAAAATAAGTCACACCCGGAGAGCGGCATGACCACGGCGCAAATTTCGAGCACCCCCGAAATCGGGAGTTCAGACGGTTCACCCGATCTGTTCGAGCGCGTCGTCGGTTTGGGCAGCAAGCACGAAAAGCCGATCCTCTCGGCCACCCTGGGGCTCGCGGTGCTGCTCCACGTGGCGTTCGGCGGCGCCGCAGCTCTGCGTTCGATCGAGGTTGGCGCCTTCGCCGCGCAAGTGCGCGCCGCGGCAGCTCTGCGTTTTCAGCAGCTGATCGAGATCGAAACGGTGGAACCTCCACCGGAGCCGCCCCCTGCACCGGAGCCGCCGCCGCCCGAGCCGGAGACACTTCCACCTGTGGAGGCTCCGCCAGAAGCGGTGACCGATGCTCCCGCTCCGGCACCCGCCGCCGCCGAGGCTGCCGCCGTGCTCACTGCGCCTGACGACGCTCCATTGAACCTCACGGACCAGGGTTTCATCTCGGGCTCGGGCACGCGCTTCGCGGGCGGCGTCACCGCCGCAAACGGCACTTCGTCGACGGCCGTGCGCACTCCAGGCGCCATCGCCAACGGCGTCCCGAACGCGGTCGGCACGACTCCGGGCACCGCCGCCGCCAGCCGGGCGCGCGGAGCAGGGCTCCTCAGGGGTTCGGGCGGATGGGACGCACCCTTTCCTCCCGAAGCCGACGCCGAGCAGATCAACCAGGCCACGGTTCGACTCGTGGTGGTCGTGGGCAGAGACGGTCGCCCCAAGAGCGCTACGGTCGTCGACGATCCGGGCTACGGCTTCGGGCGCCAGGCCAAGCGGCACGCCATGACGCAGATGTTCGAGCCCGCCCTCGACTCGAACGGGAACCCCATCGAAGCGGCTACGCCCCCCTTCAAGGTCCGCTTTCAGCGCTGACCCGCAACTTCCTTCATCTTTTCGAGCGAGTCGGGCTAAATTGCCATTTCGATGACCGACCGCCTTGCTCAGCTCCGTGGGATTCAGCTCTTCTCGGGCCTGAAAGACCCCGGCCTCGAGCTCGTGGCGCGCATCGCCATCGAGGAAACGCACGCCAAAAACACCAAGATCTTTCGTCACGGTGAGCCAGGCGACAAGCTCTACCTGATCCTGGATGGCAAGGTGCGCATCAGCCGTGAGGTGCCAGGCATGGGCGAGGAGGCGCTGGCCGTCCTTGGACCCGGACAAATGTTCGGTGAAATGGCCCTGCTCGACGAGTCACCTCGCTCGGCCGACGCCAACGTCCATGACCGCTGCACGCTCTTGGCGGTGCCCAAGGACGGATTCGACGACCTTTTGTTCCTTAACAAGGACCTCGCCTACGAGGTGCTCTGGAGCATCGTGCGTATGCTGCTCAAGCGTCTCCGCGAGACCAACGACAAGCTGACGTTCCTGTCCACGAGCAACAAGTTCGAGTGAGCTTGATTGGACGATAATCAAGGAATTTCAGTACGTTGACTTCGAGCCTGTGCGGATCTGTGCCCCATGGGGACACTCGGCGTTTGCAAGAAGTTTGACCGGCCTACACCTGTTCAGTAGGCTTGCCGGGTCATGGTAGGTCTCACAAAACGTCAAGAGCAGACTTTGGATTTCATCCGCAGCTCCATCAAGGACCGCGGCTATCCGCCCACTCTGCGTGAGATCGGCGAGCACATGGGGATTCGCTCGACGAATGGCGTCAACGATCACCTGCGCGCCCTGGAGCGCAAAGGCTACTTGCGTCGCGAGGACATGAAGAGCCGAGCGCTCCGCGTCGTCGGCGACGAGGTCGATGCGCAAGAGCAGGCCCGACCGGCTGCCGCCAACGACGACATGGTCGAGATCCAGGTGCTCGGGCGCGTGGCGGCCGGCCTGCCGTTGCTCGCTGAGGAGAACGTCATCGATACCGTGACCGTCGATCGCATGATGGTGCGCGGCGGACGCGACGTGTTCGGCCTACGAGTCCAGGGCGACTCGATGATCGAAGCTGGTATTCTGAGCGGAGACTACATCTTCGTTCGCCGACAAGGTGGCGCCGAGCGTGGTGAAATCGTGGTCGCCCTGATCGGCGACGAAGCGACCGTGAAGTACTACTATCCCGAGAAGGATTACATCCGCTTCCAGCCCGCCAACGCGGCGATGGCGCCGATCCTGGTTCGCGCATCGGACTTCAAAGCCACGATGCTGCTCGGCAAGGTCGTCGGCGTCTATCGTCGTCTCTGATCGGCCGGGCCTCGGCTCGTGTTCGTACGGCTTCGGCTCGGATCGGAAGGCCCACGCCGCCGCAGGGGCCGGGCGATTTCGCTCGCTGACAGCACGGATTTGGCAAACGAGCCCAGCCGCTTGACGCGCTTGTGGGCGAATTGGTAGTTTTCGCTGGGTTTTTGGCCAGGTTGGCCGCACGCGCCATCGTGGGCCGAGTGCGACGGCCAGGCGGAAGCCGAGCGAAGCGAACAAGGTACCCGATGCGTAGCCGTCTCCGAATCCGGTCCCTGGTGCCGAGCCTGACAATCCTGTCTCTGGCCTTCTTTTCGTCGGGCTGCGGCAACGCCATTTACGTCATGAGCGTTGACTCGGCCGAGGGACACCTCGAGCAGGCGCAGTCCATCGACGCCCAGCGCTACGCACCGTACGAGTACTACAGCGCCCAAGCGCGCGTCATCGAAGCCAAGCATCAGGCGGCCGAAGCCGAGTACGGCTACGCCATCTCACTCGCCGACGCGGCGACTCGATTTGCGCGTGAGGCTACTGCCAAGGCCAAGATCGAGCGCGCAAAGGCCGTGCAATGAGCCGTCTGCGCGGCGCTTGGATGCTGATCGGTCTCGGCCTGCTCACGACCAGCCTCGGCGGCTGTCAAAAGGCCAGCCAGCTGCGCGGACGCATCGCCGGACTCAAACAGCGCGCCGACGAAGCCGAGCAACACGGCGCTCGAAAGTGCGCCCCGCGGGAGCTCGCGCTCACGCGCGCGTACGCGGAATTCGCCGAGATGGAGCTCGACAAAGGCTCTCTCTCGCGCGCCGGGGAGCACGTGGCGCTAGCCGAGCTGAACGCCGACGCTGCGCTCTTGCAGTCCCCTTCGGCGTCGTGCACGGGCAAACGCGTCGACAAGCCGGCTCCGCTGCCGGGTGACGAAGACGGCGACGGCTTTCCCGACGGCGCGGACAAATGCGTCGAGCGGCCCGAGAATTTCAACGGCTTCCAGGACCTCGACGGCTGCCCGGACGATCCCGACACCGACGGGGACGGCATCGAGGATTCGCTGGATCCGTGCGTCGTCGAGCCCGAAGATTTCGATCGGTATTTGGACGAAGATGGGTGCCCCGAGCTCGACAACGACCTCGACGGGCTCGTCGACGGTCGCGATGCTTGCCCGCTCGCCGGAGAGGACCCCGACGGCTACGAAGACACCGACGGTTGCCCCGACTTGGACAACGACGGCGACGACGTCCCCGACCTGACCGACGAGTGCCCCAACACGCCCGGCCAAAAAGAGAAGGCCCCGCTTGGTTGCCCTACCAAGCCAGCGCTCGTGGTCGTCACGAATTGCGAAGTGAAGATCACGCAGCAGATCCACTTCGCCTACAACAAGGCCGTCATCCAGAAGGACAGCTACCCCGTGCTCGACGCGGTGGTGGAAGTGCTCGACAAGAACTCGTCAATCGAGATCGAGGTGGAGGGCCACACGGACGACAAGGGCTCGGACGCTTACAACAAGCAGCTCAGCGATCATCGAGCCCAGGCAGTACGGAAGTACCTCATCTCCCACGGCGTGACGGCGGAACGGCTCACGGCCCGTGGTTATGGCGAAGAGCGACCGCTGGTATCGAATAATTCCGACGCGGACCGATCCCTCAACCGTCGAGTTCAGTTCATCCGTACGGAAGGCTCGAAAGAAGACTGTTCTTCCAGTGGGCAAGCGACCCCGGATCCTGCTAATTCACCAAACTGAGTTTTACAGGCATACTGTCGAACTGACCCCGTTTAGGCGACCTTCCTTTCGTCCCGCTGCAGTGCTGCGGGATTTTCTTTCACCGCCCCCCCGCTCCGGAGACCAACAGTGCATAGCCGCGCTCTTCATCGATTGCTTGCGACGCTCGTCGTGGGACTTTTCTCCCTCCCAGCAGTCGCTCAGTTCACCCGCGATTCTTCGGCCAACCAGAAGATCGACGAGGCCATCAACAACCACTACCTGATGATGGAGTTCGACAAGTCGGAGGGCCTCCTCACCGGCGTAGTCCAGGCCTGTCAAGACAAGTGCAGTCCGCAAACGAAGGCACGCGCTTGGATGTACGTCGGTCTCGTGCGCGGCAGCGGCAAGAACGATCAGGGCTCAGCCAAGGAAGCGTTCGTCGCGGCCAAGGGACTCGATTCTGCAGTGAAACTCGATCGCGATCTCGCTTCACCGGAAACGCAGGCGACGTTCGATGCTGTCCCCGGCGGAACGGCCCCGCCCGCGACGCCCACCGCGACTCCCGCGCCCGCTGCGGCGGACGGCGAAGTCCCCGGCGACATGGTTTGCACCCCGGAATTGCGCGACATCCAAACGCGCATGCCCATCCCGGTGAGCTGCAGTTCTGCTGCTGCGGTCGTGTCGGTCGAGCTCAAGTTCAAGGAGTTCGGAGGCGACAAGTGGAAGAAGACGACCATGAGCAAGGTCGGGGATCAGTGGCAGGCGGAAATTCCCTGTGACGTGACCGGCACCGCCGGCCCGCTCACCTGGTACGTGGGTGCCAAAGACGCAGCCGGTGAGTACGTCGATCAGTACGGCAGCAAGAAGCAGCCGGCCACGTTCACGCTGTCGGACGCTCCGGGCGACGCTCCCTCGTTCCCCGGCAAGCCCGCGGTCGAGCGCTGCGCTGACAAGTCCGACTGCCCGCCCGACTTCCCCGGTTGCGCGAGCGCGAGCAAGACGTGCGGCGAACTCGATTGGGGCGCCGCTTGCGACAACTCCTCGCAGTGTCAGTGCGGTCTGCTCTGCACCAACGGCGCGTGTGAGAACGCTCCCAGCTGCACCAGCGACGCCGAGTGCGACACAGGTTCGTGCGTCGACGGCAAGTGCGCCGCTGGCGGCGGCGACGACGGCCCCTCGGGTCCTTACGCCACCCATTGGCTCGGGCTCGACGTCGGTTACGATCTGGTCACCATGGGCGGCCCCGACCTCTGCCAAGCAAGCCGCGACACGAATTACGGCTCGCAATGCTTTGATTCCGCCACCGGTTTGCCCTTCGAGACACCGGACGGCTTCGCGGATCCCACCCGGCCCGGCACTTCGGCCGCCGGTTTTGCCCCCGGCCAGTTGCGCATCAAGCTCGGCTACGATTTCGCCATCACCGAGAATCTCACAATCGGCGCCCGCGTCGGCTTGGGCCTCCTGAACACGCGACCGAGCTTCGTGCCCGTCAGCGCCGAAGCACGGGTTACCTACAACTTCACCTCGCTCGCCAGCGCGGGACTTCGACCGTTCGTCTACGTCGGCGGTGGTTTGTACGAGACCAACGGTTACCTCGGGTCGCTGGGTGTCGACGTCTACAAATTCAACTCGCCGCCGATCGCCATCACGCCTGGCCTGGGCTTGATGTACGCCATCAACCCCAACATGGGCGTGAAGCTCGACGTCTCGGCGCTGCTGACGCTCGCACCGTCCGTCGGATTCGGTCTGAGTCCGTCGCTCGGCTTCGTTTACGGGCTGTGAGCCCCGACGAGTGAGCAGACTGACGACGGCGTCACCCTCGGGTGGCGCCGTTTTTCTTTGCCAGTCCGGAAGAACTAGCTGCGCGCCGGTGGCGCGCGTCCGACGTGGCTCAGGACCTGCAAAAGGTCGCTCCACACCTCGCGCTTGGCAGCGGGCGTGCGGAGCAGATACGCCGGGTGAAAGGTGGGCATGACGGGGGTCGAGCCATTGTAGAGCCGGAACGTGCCGCGCAATCGGGTGATGCCTTCGGTCAGGCCCAACAGACCCGTGACCGCAGTTCCGCCGAGCGCCACGATCACTTCGGGCGAAATGATCTCGAGTTGGCGCCGCAGATAGCCGCTGCAGGCGGCCATCTCTTCGATCGCCGGCTTGCGATTTTCGGGCGGTCGGCATTTGACGACGTTGCACACGTAAACCTCGTCGCGACCGAGTCCCATGGCACCGATCATCTTGTCGAGCAGCTGCCCCGCTGCACCCACGAACGGCTCGCCTTGCGCGTCCTCGTCCGCGCCGGGACCTTCACCGATGAAGCAAATGCCGCTTGCACCGGTTCCACGCGAGAATACAGTTTGGCTCCGCGTCTCGCAGAGTGCGCAAGCGCGACAGTCAGCAACGTGTTTCTGCAACTGTTCGATCGACAGCTCGGCATACGGCCCGGTGGGACGCGCGCGCGCCTGCGGCAAGCTGCGTGCCGTCACGGCCGTCGGAGCGCGCGCAGCTGGAGCCTGCGCATCCTTGGACACTGCGCCCTGCGGGACGACCGCGGCTCGCGGCGGTGACGCCCCGCGTGCCTCGACACCACTACTGGGGGGCACCTGCGACGGATCGGGCGCCTGCGACGCGTCGGGCGCTGAGCGTCGCAACGGTGCGTTGGCTTGGGCGAGCCGGGCCGTGCCGAGCACGCGCTGCTTAGCCTCGGGATCCCTGGGCAAGCCCGTGGTCCCGCATTCAGACTGCCACTCGAGGTGAGCGCGCAGACTCTGGGTGATCGAGACCAGCTCCGAGGCGAGATCGAACTCTCCGCCTTCGGCTGCGCGGGAAGGAGGAGAGTTCGTGATGGCTCAGCCCTCGTGCTCGGACAGGTAACGCTCGGCGTCGAGCGCAGCCATGCAGCCAGTGCCTGCGGCTGTGACCGCTTGGCGGTAGACCCAATCGGCGACGTCACCCGAAGCGAACACGCCGGCCACGCTGGTCTTGGTCGTACCCGGCGAGACCTTGAGGTAGCCGTTGGGGTGCACCTCGAGTTGGCCCTTGAACAAGTCGGTCAGTGGGGTGTGACCGATGGCGACGAACAAAGCGGCGGCCGCGAGCTCACTCGTGCTGCCGCTCTTGAGATTTTTGATGCGTACACCAGTGACGCCGGTCTCGTCGTTACCCAAGACCTCCTCGATGGCGTGGCTCATCAAGATCTTGATCTTGCGGTTCTCTTTGACGCGCGTCTGCATGGCTTGACTGGCGCGGAACTCGTCGCGCCGGTGCAGCAACGTGACGCTGCTGCAGAGCCCCGCCAGATACATCGCCTCTTCCATCGCCGTATCACCGCCTCCGACTATCACGACGTCCTTGTTGCGGTAGAGCGCGCCGTCGCAGACGGCGCAGGCGCTCACACCCTTGTTCTTCAGCCTTTCTTCGCTGGGCAGGCCCAGGTAGTTCGCGCGCGCCCCTGTCGAAATGATGATGGTATCTGCCGTATGCAGGACGTTTTCGTCCTCGCCCACCCAGACTTGGAAGGGACGGACCGACAGATCGACCTTCTGCACGTCGGAGGTGATGAACTCCGTGCCCTGGTGCTCCGCCTGCTCGCGGAACTCGCCCATCATCTTGTGACCCGTCACGCCCTGCGGGTAACCGGGGAAGTTCTCGACCTCGGTCGTGAACATGAGCTGCCCACCGGGCACGAGACCACCCGCGCTGAAACCCTCGACGCAGAGCGGCTGCAGATTGGCGCGCGCGGCGTAGATGGCTGCGGTCAAACCGGCTGGGCCGGAACCGATGATGATGACCCGGTGGTGGGGAGTAGTCATGGCGTGAGGCATAGCAGGGCGAAGAGAAAGCGCACCCGGTGGCTCAACGCACCGGGCTGGCTTTGAGGGCGGCTTTGCCGTCCTTGACGTAGACGCTGAACTTCACCGCGGTTGCACCGTGACGAGAAACCAACGCTTCCTGATTTTTGGTCAGCGTCTGGCGAAATTTCTCATAGGTGAAGCCATCGGTCGGCTCGCCGCATTGCTGCTTGGTCAGTACGAACTGCTCGTAAACGGCACGCCACTCGGCCTCCGGATCTGCAGCTGCCGCCGGCGGTGCCGGCGAGGCCTGCGGCGCACCGGGTGGACTCGGTCGAGCGGGACCGCCACCTGGTGCCGTCGGAAACCTCTGAGCCGGCTGGGGCATCTGCGGCACCACAGCAGCTGCGGGCGCCGAGTCCAAACCGAAGTCGGGCACGGTGAAGGCGCTCATCTGCGGCTGCGCGGGCAACTCGCCGAGCACCGACTCGAGATCGGCCGCCTTGCGCGAGACGCCGCCATGCGTAGACGCCACCTTGTCGATGCCGTCGTTCAAGTCTGCGGCCAGTTTGCGGAACACGCCGTGAAAGCGACTCGGCTGCAGTTGATCGCTCTCGCCGCTTGCCAGCTTCAGCGCTTCGACGCGAAAGCGGTGCAGAGGCAACGTGTGCTCGAACACGCTGAGCACGATGCCGATCGCGAGAGCGCCAAACGCCAAGCCGCCGACCAAGAACCAATTCGCCGAGCCCTTGTCCTTGTCGTCGGCAGCGGCAAAAAAGCCGAACGGCGAGTCGACTCCGCTCGCCAAACGCGCGACTGCGTAGCCCGCGCCCAGCTCGTAGGCCTCACCCGGCAGACGCGAGTACTGCACGCCCAGCAAGCCACCTAGTTCGCGGATGCCGCTGCGGCCCTTGTCGTTGTAATCCGGGTCCTTCGTCAGCCCATCGAGATCCATGACGATTTGATCGAGGTTGGCTTTGGCGAAACCTTCGGGAGCGCCCGCGGCAGCGCGCTGCCCGCTAAAATAGAACGCGACGGCAGCGCCCGTGCGCTGGCTCAGTTCGCGAGCGAACTTGTCGTCCACGATGCGGGCTCCCACGATGGCGCCTGCCGGCATGCTGCCGACTTCGTATTCGACTGGACGCGCCACGACGCGGTAGATGCGACCCCAGAGGAGCGTGTCGTCGCGCACGTAACCATGCAGTGCGTCGGCAACGACCGGGTAGCCACCCAGCTCGAAGTCGTCCATGCCGGATGCCTGATCGTAGCCCAAGCGGCCGACGACGCGGCCGTTCTGATCGATGGCGAACACCGCATCGAATGCCTGATCGGCAGGAATTTCGGCGTTGACCTTCTTCAGAGCAGCCGTGATGTCGTCCTTGTAGTTGCTGGGCAACTTGGTCTCGGACTGACTCGCCTGATTGAGAGTCTTGGCGATCGTCGGATCGAGCGCGAACTTGACCAGATGAGCGGAGCGCATGCGCGCGTCGTCCTTCAGGTACCAAGAAACCACCTGACTGTCGGCCGACAGGCCTTCACCCAGCGCGAGCGCACCGGCGCGGTTGAACATGCTCTGCGCCATCGACAAAAGGAAAATCAATCCTCCGATGACAAGGCCCATCGCCACATACCAAAAGCGAGACAGCAGCATCAGTCGGCCTTTTCGTCGCTCTTCTTGGGGGACCCGACCGCGATCGGTGCGAGCTTGAGATCACGACCGTCCGCTTCGGCAGGCACGGGGGCCCCGACTTTCTGCCCCGAAAAGTAGGCTTGTACCGTGTAGGCACCGGCAACTGGGACCGTCAGCACGAAATCGCCCTTCTTGGACGGATACGAAATCGCGGCGACGTTCGGCTCGGCCACGACCCACATGCGCAGGCTGGGCGCGAGTTCGTCACGGATCTCGTAGGTTCCGGCAGAAGGAACAGTCCAATCGCGTGTCGAGCCCTTGACCGAATCGTTGGCCGCAAAGCTGGGCAGGCCGACCACGTAGAGACGATGGGTGAACGGATCGGTATTCTGAAAAGTCAGCTTCGTACCGGGTGTCACCGCAATGGTGACGGGCGTGGTGCGACCACCGCCGACACGAATGAGCACTGCAGGTGAGGCCTTCTGTGGCTCGGCAGCGAGCGCGACCAAGCACAGCTCCTTGGGGATGTGCGGAAAAAGCTTGCGATACTTCGCTGGCACCGTCGGAACGAGCTCACGGAACGAGTAGCCGCGTTTTGCTGGGTCCTTGGCTTCGGCCCAGACTGGATTCGTCAGGTTCTCGAACCCAGTCACCGAACCGACCAACTTCTCGGCCGCGGCGCTTGCGGGAATCAGGACGACCAGTCCCGCCAAAGCCCATGTCCACTGGGCTCGCTGCAAGAACCCCCTACTCGGTATGTTCGACATTGGCGCGAACCGTAACTCGATCCGGCTGGCCTCACAAAGGCCTGGCAACCAACTAAACGGCCGAATGACACCACACCCAGAAATTTGTAACCATCTCACCACGGCCGAAGCCGGAAAATTAGTTGGTTCCGTACCGCAAAGACCGCAGCGATTGAGACAGTGCCGAACCCCTTCAGTTAAAAGGTGGGCAGCTCGATGCGGCTTCTGGCTTCCGGACGAAATCGTGACCGGCGTAGCGCTCCACCGCGAAGTTCTCGCTTCCCTGGGATTCTGTTGGCGGGATTCGTTACTGAGGCTTGCATGTCCCCGCAGAGGGAACCTCCAGTAAGGTAAGCAGCTGCTCGTCGAGCGTCAACCGCGGATGAGCGTGGCCGCACACGAAAAGGCCGTCTGTCTTTTTCAGTGCACTGCTTTTCCAGTTCACTGCTGGTTCAGTGCACTGCTGGTTCAGTGCACTGCGCCAGTGAGCCAAGCGAATGCCGGCACCAAGACTTCTTCGGGCGACGATCCGCCTTGACGAACTTCTTCGGTCGTGCCGGCTGCTTTGGGGTCCAGCAAGAAACCATGGTCGCCGAACACCAGCACCAGTGTGCGCGGCGCTTGTTTGCCCAAGTGATCGGCCAACGCTTCTGCGGTGCGCTCGGCGATCTCGGGCAGACGCTGTACGACCGGTGCCCCGGCTTCGCGCAGCGCGTCTTCGATCACATCGATCTTGAACAGCTCGAGGCGACCGGTGCGGATGCGGCGCGGCGAACTAGCCGCGCGTCCACGTGCAACCAAAGCGGGAGATTCGTCGGTGCTGCAGTCTTCGCGGAGGCCGTCTGCACCCTTGCCCAAGAGCTCCAGCTGGTAGGTGGTGATGCTCGGCAGCGCCGACCAAAGCAACAAACGCTCGGTGAGAGCGGCGTCGATGCGTGTGCGCAGACGCTCTTGAACCATCAGACCCAGGTCGAAGCGCATTCCGTCGACCAAGAGCAGCTGGACGCGGCGCGCGCCCTGGAGACGACCGAGCCGCTGAGCGATCTCAGGCACATCGAGCACCATGGTGGGACGCTTACCGCGCACGCGCAGAGCGTCGAAGGCTTCCGAATAGCTGGTCGAAAACGATTCTTGCCAGGCGTCGAGCACGGCCGCAGCCGAAGCATCGGCCACACCGCGACGCACGGCTTCACGCAGGCGCGTGTAGTCGGTGACGAACTGACGCTCGACGACGGCCAACGGCTTGGGACCGCGGGCAGCTTCCAGATTCTTGGACCAGGTCTTCCATTCGCGGCGCGCGAGCTGCACAAAGGGGTCATTTTCGTCGAGCGGAGGCTGGATGATGGCGACGGGACGCTGAGCGTCGGCGGGCGCAGCGTCTGCAGCCAGAGCAGCGACGGCCGGTTCCGCAGCGTGGGGGGCGGCGGTCTGCTCGGGCTCGGCCTCGAGCTCTTCGGGCTCGGCCAGACGGATGAAGGGCGCGCGAATGACCTTGGTCGGCAGCGGGCTTTCGCCACTCGGCGCCGGACGCGTCGCAGCCGGTTGTGCGACGACGGGTCCGGGCTCGGCAAGGATGTCAGCAGCGGCGGCGGCCTCGGGCACGCGCGCTGAGTCTTCTTCGAGCACACGCAGGAACTCTTCGGCGTCCAGCTGGTCACCCGACGAACGCCAGGGCCTGTTTTGGGGCGCGGCTTCGAATGCGGCCAGAGGCTCGCTGGGGCTCGCTGCGTGCAGCGTGGCCGGGGCCTGGGTCGGCTCTTCAGCCGTGAGCCCGAGGGCGCGATCCAAGTCGGGCAACTCGACGCGCCTGCCATGGGCCCAGCTGCGTGGCTCGGCCCGACCGGGTGAATACTCGGGATTTTCCGCGAATTCCTCGGCCGGTGGCTCTTCGGCGAACGAGACGGCGTCGTCCTCGTCTTGTTCATGGGCGTCGAAGACGGGCGGCGGCAAATCGGATAGCGCCATGGTCTCGGCGCTCTCGGCCATCGACACCGAAGGGACGCGCGGCGACAGCGGCTGGGGCGCCACGTCGAACAGGCACTCGAAGAGCACGGGCGACGGGTAGACGCGCAAGCGCATGTTTTCCGCACTCAAGACGACGCGCACCGGACGCTCCGCCGTAGCAGCCATCCACCAACGCAGGACGCCGCTGTCCTCGGCATCGAGCGTGCGACCCAGGTTCGTGATGCCTTCGAGAGAAGGCACGCCGAGGGCGATCCCGCGCATCTCGACGAGGCGGGCGCGGTAGAGTTGGTCGCTGAGCGAGGCGTCGAGGCCTGTGCTGGCTTGGATGCCCGGCGGCAACGCGCCGCGCTCCTCGAGCCGGGTTTCGATGCACTCCTCGATGTAGAGACCAAGGCGGCCGCGGTGCTGAGGGCCAGGGGCGTCGAGCTGCACCCAGAGGTAACCCTGGGCCATGGCCTGGTTGCCGTGCGCCCCCAGATTGCCAGGATCGACGATGGAAACGGCGTTTTCCATCCAGCTGGGCTCGGAATTGAAGCCGGGCGAGTCCGTGGTCGCGGTCCAGGTCATGGTCACCCCATGGCTGGTTTCGGAGCGGTTGGCCCAATTTTCTGTAAGTGCTTACCCGCCGCTCGAGGGGGGCGGGTTTTGTTCGCGCTCGAGGTACCGAAAAATGGTGCGGGGATCGACGCCTAGATCGCGGGCGGTCTGGGTGCGGTTGCCGTTGTTCCGCTCCAACGCTTCGAGCACGTACTTCCTCTGAAATTCTTCCTTGGCGCGCTCGAGCGGCAGAATGGGCTCGGCCGAGCCTTCACCGAGATCGAGATCCTCGGCGCCCAAGAAGGTCTTTTCGCAAAGCACGAGCGCCTTCTTGATGCGGTTTTCGAGCTGCCGAATGTTGCCCGGCCATGGGTACTTCTTGATGGCTGTCAAAGCCGAAGGCGAATAGCCCTTGACCTCGCTCGACAGCTCGTCGGCATATTTGGACAGGAGCGCCTTGGCGATGATGAACACGTCGTCGCCACGATCCCGCAGCGGGGGCAGCCACAGATTGACGACGTTGAGGCGGTAGTAAAGATCCTCGCGGAAGGTACCGACGGCGATCATGTCTTCGAGATTGCGGTTGGTAGCGGCCACGACGCGGATGTCGAGCTTTTCGGGCCGGCTATCGCCGACCCGCGTCACCATGCGCTCTTGCAGCGCGCGAAGCAGCTTCACCTGCAGCTGGAGCGGCAACTCGCCGACCTCGTCGAGGAACAAGGTGCCGCCGTTGGCCTGCTGGAACCTGCCGCCCCGGCTGGCGACGGCGCCAGTGAACGCGCCCTTCACGTGGCCGAACATCTCACTCTCCATGAGATTTTCTGGGATGGCGCCGCAATTGACGGTCACGAACGGCCCGTCGATGCGCTCGCTACGTCGATGGATCTCGCGCGCGATCAGCTCTTTGCCCGTGCCGGTCTCGCCGGTGATGAGCACGCTGATGTCGGTGGCAGCCACCTTGGTCAGCTTGCGGTAAACTTCCATCATCGACGCGCAAGAACCGATGATTTCACCGAATCGCTTGTCGACCAGATCGGCCTCGAGCTTCTGCTTGTCGGCCCTCAGGGCCGTCACCAACATGGCGTTGGTGAGCAGCAGCGACGCTTGCCCCGCGAAGACGGTCAACAGATCGAGCTGGCGACGCTCGAACAAGCTCTTGATCTCGTCGTTGGCAACGTAGAGCGCCCCGATCACCTCACCGCGACTGAGCAAGGGGGCACACATGACACTGGACAGCTGCAGCGCGATCACGCTTTCGCTCGTGCCGAAGGTGGTGTCCGACAGAGCGTCACTGACGATCACCGGTCGCTTGGTTTCGACCACTTGGCGCACGATGCTGTCGCTGATGCCCTGCCCTCCAGGCGCAAGCAGCGCGCTATTCACGTTGCGGCTGGCCCGCACCTGGATTTCACCGGTGTCGACCAAGAGCACCATGCCGCGTGCGGCGCCCGTGAGCTCGAGCACCGCGACCAACAGCACCTCCAGCAGCTGATCGACGCTCTCGGACGACATCAATCGTTCGCTGAACTCGTGCAGGCGACGAAAGCCCACGATCTCGTTGCCCGACTGCGGCGCCTCCGACTCGGATCGAGCCAGCGGGACTTCGCTGAACATGCTGAACGACACCTGAGCGTCGCCCAGGCACAGCCGGTCGCCGTTGGCCAAGCGCGAGCGCCGCTTTTTCTTGCCGTTGATGGTGATTTGGGCCGAGCTGTCGACTTCTTCGAGCTGGAAATCGCGGCCGTTGAAGACGATCTGCGCGTGGTGCGCATGCACCGTGGCGTTGGGCAGATGGATGTCGTTGCCGAGCGCTCGTCCGATGGTCGTGACGGGCTTGTGCAACGTGAACAACTGGGGCGCGCTGCTCGGCGGGAAGTAACGGACGGTCGCCATAAGTCGAACTGAAAGCGTACGGAGGCGCTAGACCCCCGTCACTCGCTCACGCTACCAGACTCGCGCTGTCACTCCCACTCGCCGTGCAGGGGCCTCGAAAGGAGAGTGCGAAGGGCCTCCAGCGGGGAACGGCCCAGGTGCAGAACGGAGTGGACGGCGCCACAAATGGGAAGATCGAGGTCGAGGCTGTGCGCGAGCTCGTGAACACTCTTGGCGGTCCAGTAGCCTTCGGCCACGCCATCGCTCTTGCCTAGGGCTTCTTCGAGCGGCACGCCTTGGCCGAGGCGCTGGCCCAGTGTGCGGTTGCGGGACAATTCCCCAGTGCAAGTGAGCACCAGGTCGCCGATGCCTGACAGCCCAGCCAGCGTGCGCGGCTGTCCGCCCATGGCCGTGGCCAAGCGTGACATTTCGGCAATGCCGCGCGTGATGAGCGCCGCCCGCGTGTTTTGTCCGAGTCCCAATCCGTCAGAGGCTCCGGCCGCGATGGCCACGACGTTCTTGAGCGCGCCGCCGACCTCGACGCCGATCGGGTCCTGGCTCGTGTAAACGCGCAACCAGTCGCGCGAGAACAGCTCTTGAACCGAGCGCGCGAGCTGGAGCCCGGGCGCCGCGGCCACCAGGTTGGTCGGTACACGGAGCGCCACTTCGCGCGCGAAGCTCGGCCCCGAAAGTACGGCGGTGCGTTCACGCAACTCGGGTCCGAGGACGTCGACGATCACGTCGGTCATCAGCTTTTGGCTTTCGACTTCGATGCCTTTGGATGCCGAGATCACGAGCACGTTCGGGCTCAGGAAAGGCCGAAGCAGCTGCAACGTCCCGCGCAAGGCGTGGGAAGGTACGACCAGCACCAGCAGCTCGGCATGGCGCGCGGCTTGGGCGACGTCGGAGGTGACGGTCAGCTCGGGGCCCCATTCGAAACCCGGAAAGAACAGGTCGTTGGTGCGGGCTTCGCGTATCGCCTCGGCGTGCTCGGCCTGCCACGACCAGAGCAGCGTATCGGTTCCAGCTTCCGAAAGGACTCGAGCAAGAGCGGTGCCCCAGGCGCCCGCTCCAAGGACGGAGACTCGCATGACGTGTGCGAGACTACAGGCTGGGCTCCTCGGGACAATGGGCCGGCGCTCGGTGTATATCTCGCCTGCCGCCATGCATTTGCGCCTCCGTTACTTCGTCACGCAAACCTGTCTGCTCGCCGCGCTCGGTGGGTTTTCGACCAGCTGTCGCATCGACCCGGGCGCGGGCAAAGCAGCGGTCGCCGTCGTGGGCGCTGGCATCGTCAACGATCCGGGCAACAAGTCGCTGCGCTTCGACATCCTGCGCTTCGGCATGGCCGAGTTCTGTCGCGAGCTGTTGCAGAACGGAACGCCGCTACGGCTGGCCGACGACCAGCCGGTGATCGGTCGATTCTTCGCCGACAGCTGCCAGACCAAGACCATTGACGAGGTGGCGCGCAACAGCGTGCTCGTGCAGTTTGGTGGCAAGGGCTACGCTTGGACGGTCGGCACGGGCCGCATGGGGTTCCGCGCACAAGGTTTACTCGAACTGGCCCCGGATTTCCGCTTGGCAGACGACGCGCTGTACGTCTATTTCCGGCCGGTTCACGTCGACACCAGCGACTTCGGCCTGCTCATGACCGAAAGCTCGCTGACCGAGGCGGTCATGGATGTGGCCGGCGTGAGCGAGATCGAAGTCGGCAGGGCCATCATCGACGCGCAGCTCGGACGCGGCTTCACCGTCATTCGCTATGACGCAGACGGGCACACCGATTTTGGCCTTGGACTGATCGCGGCCGGCGAGCTGCCGTTTCGCCCGTTCACCGTCGTGTCCTCGCCCAGGCGCACGCTGGCCAACGGCCGCACCGAGATTTTTCGGGAGCAGCAAGACTACCTCGGACGCCTGCACGTCGAGGCGGGCGAGTCGTTGACGGTCACGCTCGCCATCGACGGCACGAAGGCCATCGATGTGGCTCTCGTGGAGGCAGGCCCCGATGCGGCTTTGGTTCAACGCTACGTTACCCAGCGCGGCGCGGCTGCGCTCGACCAAGACGTCGCGTTCTCGGCGCAGATCTCGGGCGCCGCTCCGTTCAAGAGCGAACTCAAGGTGGCGGCCGGGGACTATTTCTTGGTGTTCGACCACGCAGCCGCCTTCGGCGAGACCGCGCCAGGCAGCGACGGTCTTCCGGCCCGTGTGGACTACTTGGTGCAAGTGGGACGCGCCTCGCCCTGATTGGAGGCCCGGGCTTGGGCCGAGACCTCGGTCGGTGCTAGACGGGCGCTGCCCTCGAGGCACTCGGCGCCGCTGGGCTCCGTCCTCGCTAGCGCTCAAGGACGACTGTACGTGAAGAGCAAGATCTACCGCCTGGTGTTCTGGCCGCTTTGGTTCGTGGTGATCCCGCTCGCCCTCGCCACCCTGACCGTCTCGCTGCTGGCCGCCGGTGACAACTCGTTTCCCGAGGGCACCTGGGGACAGCTGCGCTACCTGGTCCAGGACCAGAAGGTGCCGGCCATCATCGTGTTCTTCACGTTCTACGAGATGCTGTTCTACCACTTCCGCTACTCGCTGCCGTGGGCCGAGCGACTCGGTATGGCGGGCAGAACCGGTCTGCCGCGCAATCGCCGGCGCGAATACGAGCATGCCGGCCAGCTGCTCGACGAGGTCGCTCACGTACTGCGCAAACACGACAAAGAAGTGCGCCAGAAACTCTCGCTCGAAGCGCGCGCCGAGCTCGACGGCGCCATGCAGCAGCTGGGGGCCGTCATGGCACTGCCGAGTTTCGAACTCGCAGCCTTCGACCATGCCTACGAGGCGGCGCTGACCCAGAGCGCCAACAGCCTGGCTCCGTGGCAGCGCGGCGAACTGCGCGAATACGGTGAGTCGATCGTGATTGCGGTCGGCGTGGCCCTGCTTTTGCGGGCCTTTTTGGTGGAGGCCTTCAAGATCCCGAGCGGCTCGATGCTGCCGACCTTGCAGATCCAGGACCACATCTTCGTCAACAAGTTCACCTACGGTCCGACCCTACCTTTCACCGAGCGGCGCATCTTCGAGGACCTGCCCCCCGAGCGCGGCGACATCGTCGTCTTCATGCCGCCCGCTTCGGAGAACCCCAAGGATGCGTTCATCAAGCGGGTCATCGCGCTGCCTGGCGACGTGCTCCAGGCAGAGAACGGCCACCCGATCATCAACGGCTGGCGCGTGCCCAGCTGTCGGGTGGGCATCTACGAGTTCGCCGACGAGTACGGAGCGAGCACCAAGAGCGGCGAGTTGTTCATCGAGTTCTTGGGCGACGAATCGTTTTTGACGCTTTACGAAGGTGAACCCAGCGAACATACCGTGCGCGAGCAGGGCCCGTTTCGCGTCGCCGCCGGCGAGTTCTGGGTGATGGGCGACAACCGCAACAGCTCGCACGACTCGCGCCTGTGGCGCCACGGCCTGGGGGCCGGCGTACCCTACGAAAACTTGAAGGGTCGGGCCATGTTCGTTTGGCTCAGCTTCAACGTGCTGGGCGCCGATCCGTTGGGCGTGACTTGGGATCGCCTGTTCACCAACGTCATGGGTCACCCCCGTTTGCCCAAAGAAGCAGATCCGGCGCTCAAGGCTGGAATCGAGCGTTGCCTCGTCCTGCGCCCGCTCCAAACCGAACCACCGAGCCCGGGTCCGGTCGAACTGCAAGTCGGCCGCTGAAGCGCGGGACCAAGTCGAGCCCAGGTTCGGCGGCCGGACGACCGGCGTAGCCGGCAAGCGTCGCCTCGAGCTCCAGCTGGGCGTTCGAGCGCGAAGCGCGCAGGCGAGGGCTGAGCAAGATCCAGAGCAATTCCGAGGGCGATGTCACGAAACACGGTACGGGCCTGCCCCGGCCTGACTTCCCCAACAAACGGCGTCCAAGCCTTCAACGGGCCAGCGGCTCGACTCCGTCGCCGAAAAGCGCAGTCGTCCCACAAAAGGCTCACTCGTCGTCGC
>Ga0105046_10000345_pt1 | contig 63017 bp, 57 predicted proteins | sample MAT03_FD_78385 | JGI IMG/M metagenome (GOLD analysis project Ga0105046, IMG submission 78385) | Freshwater microbial communities from Lake Fryxell liftoff mats and glacier meltwater in Antarctica - MAT-03 (megahit assembly) | ecosystem: Environmental > Aquatic > Freshwater > Ice > Liftoff...
GCGTCCGCAAAGTCCGGCATCGATTGCAAAACCCGGCGCAACTCGGCAGCGGCCACCTCGGTTTCGCCATCTTCAAACAGAATATTCGCGAGGTTAAAACGCGCCTCGGACTGTTCTGGATCAATCGACAGCGCTCGCTCAAACGCAACACGGGCACCCGGTCGATCGCCGCGACGGTAGGCGATCGAGCCGAGGTTGGTATGGGCGGCCGCAAGCCCCGGATCGGCCGTGAGCGCCTGTCGGTAACACGCCACGGCGTCGTCGTCTTTTCCTGGCAAGCCATCCACCGAAAGGCCTTCGACAAACCAGTCGTATGCCGAGGGACGCTTGCCCGTCGATCGCCGAGGTGATTCAGGCGAGCGCACCAAAGGCGCAACGACGCCTCCACCCCCGCTCAACCGTACGTGGGCCATTTCGGCGAGTTCGGCGACACCAAAATCAAATACGCGCTGTCCTGAAGCCTCGAAGGCCGCATCGCCGTCCTGCACAACAAGCGCAGTCCCGTCAAAAGCGATCCGGAGTTTTGCCATGACGGCGGTGTCCGATTCACACGCCTGGAGCGAACGACGTGCTGCCAACATCGTGTCGCGGATCTCCGCGGGCGCAAAACCGCGCCCAGTCAACTCTTTGGCGGCCTTGACCATCACGAGATCGCGGAAGGTATAAAGCTGTCGAGTGCCTTCCCTTTGCGACGGCCCGACAAACCCAATCTGCGCCCAATAGCGTAGCTTTGTGTCAGGAACATCCAAAATGGTGGACACCGCAGCGAAGCTATAGCCCGCTGCACGTGTCGACTCTGGCGTGACGCGAACGGCGGCCATCACAGCGTCGCCTCCACGTCGACGTCAACCAATACCCGGGTGTCTTTGGAACGCACGCCGATCTCGATCGAGATCTCGTGTAACTTTTGCTGGGTTCGGATCTCGGCTTCGCGGGTGGCGACGGCACGGATGCGATTTTTGGCGGTGGTATCTGTCGTGAGCAGTGCCGCAAGACGACGTGCAGTGCCGGCGTCGGAGGCCTCGCGGAAATCACCACTGACCCGAGACAGATCAAAGGTGATCATGGTTGAACCCAGGTAACTGCGCCGCTTTCCGTGCTCGGTGATCTGCCCTTCGGAGATCACCTCGGCGCGGCCGATGAGGGCATCCAGTGCTGCCCGGGAAAGGCGTTCGCGAACTTCGCGCTCGAAGATGGCGATTCTTTCGGCCCGGGCCATTGGCCTCAGGGTTAAAGGTGGAAGGAGCGGGTGGATGGATTTGCGAGCGGCCACGGCGTTCATGCGATGTATGTACATGTAGGATAATGTAAATAAATGTAGTTCGCAAATTTCTCGAAGAGTTTTCCCTTCGTGAATCTCAAGTGCCTGTAAATACTTGGTTTAGTTGGCGTCTAGTCGACGTGATCGTCGGGCAATTCACCCCTGTCGAGGCGCGCCAAATTCGCCAGCAAATGATCCACCAGGCGATCGTGCTCGTCACCGTGGCCACCTGCGCTGTGCGGCGTGATGACGCAGTTCGGCGTGGACCAGAGAGGGTGCTCGGGGGGCAAGGGCTCCGGATCGGTCACATCAAGCAGCGCCGCAGACAGGTGGCCCGACGTGAGCGCTTCGCAAAGCGCGTCCTGTGCAACCGTTACACCCCGTCCGCCGTTGTAGAACCGCGAACCACGCTTGCAGGCGGCCAAACGTACTGCATCAAAATAATGATGCGTGGTCTCGTGCGCTGGCAGAAGGTTCACCACGTGATCGGCCTGGCCCAGCATTGCGTTCACGCGTGGATCGGAGACCGTCAGCATCTCGATGCCCTCGTCGCCGCGAATGGACTGACGAATCCCAACGATGCGCATGTCAAACGGCTTACACATCGCCACGAGCCGTGCTCCGATCGAACCGTATCCCACGATGACCACGGTCTGTCGGTTGAGCAAGAACGAGCGCTGCCGAATCGCGGTGGTCGGCCAGGCGCGAGGTCCCCGCGCATTCGCCACCGTTTCGGGCAGACCGCGCGCCCAGGCCAACATGAACGCCAACATGTGCTGGGCCACGGGTTCTTCGTAGACCCGCGAGCTTTTACACAGAACCGCCCCTGATTTCACAAACGCCGCACGAAGTTCCGCTCCGGAATAGTTCGTATATCCGGCCGACGAAAGCTGCACCAATCGGGGCCCTCTGCCGGACCTGAGCGCCTCCAGCAGGGCGGCCACCGGAGGCTGTCCGTAAACGACGTCGGCCGCCGCAATCTGTGCTTCGCTTTGACCGCTGGTAGCCAGGATCACATCAAACAAAGCTGCACCGGCCCTCAAACGGGCCTCCGTGGCTTCCGGCATGGATTGATTGCTCCAGAGAATCGGTCGCGTCATCGCAGACGTCTAGCGCGAAAAGTTGTACCGAGGTACCCTGCGCATCGCATGAAAACCGGCTCTGTAATGGCATGGTCCCTGATAACGTTGGCGGGCTGTGCGACGGTCGATTCGTCGACCACCGTCGAGGTCGCCAAAACCGGAGCACCGGCTAGCAATGATTTGCCCGCGTCACCTGAATGGTCAGCGCCAACGGAACGGATTGCCATCGGAGGCGGCGCCCCGCTCGGTGGCCGCTTGAAGGTGGGCTTTATTGGGCTTGCCGATGCCGAACGGGCGCGCCTCGCCACGATTTCCGACCGACTCGATATCGTGAACTTCGCCGATGGCGCCGCGGCATTGGCCGCAATGTCCACCCTCGATGGGGTCGTCGGGGGTGCCTTTTGCAAACCAGAGTTCCTGCGTGCAGGCAGCCGCCTGCGCTGGTTGCAAGTCACAAGCGCCGGCGTCGACGACTGCGCATACCTGATTGAGATGAAGGCGGCGACGGGCCTTGTCCTGACCAACATGCGGACAACGCACGCCCCAAACATCGCCGACCACGCATTCGCATTGCTCTTGACGCTCACCCGAAACATGCATGCGTACCACAACCTGCAAAGAGACGCCCAGTGGAAGCGTGCCTCCAATACCGAGGCCCGAGAGTTACAAGGCGGAACCGCGGTGGTCGTTGGTCTTGGTGGGATTGGAACGCAGATTGCCCGCCGCGCCTTCGGATTCGGCATGACGGTACTCGCGGTCGATCCCAAGGATATCGAAAAGCCGTCGTACGTATCAGCACTGGTAAAACCACAGGGACTCGACGAGGTGTTGCGGCAAGCGGACGTGGTTTTCATCGCGGCACCCCTGACGCCCGAAACCCAAAACCTCTTCGACAGCCGGCGCTTCACGATTTTGAAACCGGGTGCACTGCTCATCAACGTGTCGCGCGGCAGGATCGTCAACACGACGGCGCTCATGGACGCGCTTGAATCGGGACAACTTTCGGGAGCGGGTCTCGACGTGGTGGATCCCGAGCCATTGCCCCCCGAGCATCCCTTGTGGGCAATGCCCAACGTGGTGCTGACGCCGCACATGGCGAATGAATCCCCCGGAAGGCGCCCACGACAAGACGTGATCCTGGAACAAAACCTCAGAGCCTTCGGCGCAGGCGAGCCTCTGCGCAACGTCGTCAACAAGATCGTCGGGTACTAGAGACGTCGAGGCGGGCGCTAGTTGTTCTGTGCCAGCCGGGCCTTGATTGTGCCGAGGGTGTAGTTCGGTCCTGAACCACCAGTGACCTCCAGGATCGCGCCCGCGCCCTGTGCTTGATACTTTCCGGATAGGTCCGCGCCCTGGGCGGAGGCCGTCCAGGTGTTGCCGATGGCGTCGATGACGGGCCCCACACCCAATGCGCGCAAATTCGCCGTCTTGGCCGCAAATGTGTTGGCGCCCGGGGAGCCGAGGGTTCCGAGGTCGATCGTCGACGTGGCATCGCAATTGACGGTCACGCCGTGGTTCGTGTCACTTATCGTGGTGTTGCGTACCGACAGGGCGCACTTGGATTGTGGTGTTACGTTTATCCCATTCTCCATGCCGGTGATCTCTGAATCCACGACACTCACCGTGCCCTGGGCGTTGATGAGGAGCGCGTCGGCATTTCGCAGCAGCTTGCAGTTCACAATATCAAGATCGATCTGGTAGCCGTAGCCGCTGGAAAATCCACGACTGTTGTCCGATAGGGTGCAATCGGTTGCCTTGATGCGCATGATTGTGCCCGGGCCGCCATAACCGAAGGGCTGCAAAACGGCGGTATTGTTGGCTGTAAATGTCGTTCCGGCAAGCGTGACGCGCGTCTGTCCACTGCGCGCGACGATGGCGCTCCCGAGGAAGCCGGACAGCGTGGTTCCCGCGGAGGTGGTGAGTTCCGCGGTACCCAAGATGTGGATGCCGTACAAATGTTTTTGCGTCGCAAGACGAGTTCCCACCAGATTCAACTTGCCCGCATCGCGAATGATGATGAACGCGTTGCCCGAGCTCGTACCTTCTTCGCCTCCATCAATGGCCCCACCCATCACGGTTACCGAACTCTGATCCCAAATCGTGAGAAAAGCACAGCCCTTGAGACCCACGTAGTTCTGAACCCGACCAGGATTGATCGTCAAACGCGAACTGCCCTTGGTCATGATCGCCGCTTCCCACCCACTGCCACCGCCGCAGTACAGATTGTCGAACGTGACGCCCTCGATGGTGCTGTCCCCCGATTGGGTTTGCAGCATCACGCCACCGTTCGGTGGTAAGTTGAAGTCAATATCCCGAACCGTTCCACCCTGAAGACAAAAGCCAATCCAGCCACCGACGGAAACGATAACGGCGCCGGGATTCACGGCTCGAACCGTAACACCAGATGGGACGACAACCCCGAATCCCTGACCGCAAGGCGCAGGCATTCCGGGCGCCGGAGTTTTGTCCGTCGTTTTGTCGTACGTTCCATCCAACAGCCAAACCGTATCCCCCGCCTCCGCAAGATCAACGGAGGTGATGATCGATCGCAACGGAGACTCTTTTGTCCCCTCGTTGCTATCCACGCCCGTTGGGCTCACATAGAGTGATCTGCCCACCACGACCGGCGTGGCGTCGACGGCATCGATGACAGCGCCATCCAGAACGACAACCGGAACCGCGGCATCCACAGACCCATCCCCGCTGCCTGTGGCGCCTGGATCCGCGTCAGCAACTCGATTTTCGACTTCAGGTTCTGACTCGCAGGCCAGAAAAAAGACAAGCAAGGCCGGCATCAGAAGACCCGGTTGAACGACTCGAAACCGATACGACATGGCGTCTATACTACCGCGTCATCGGCCGGGTATCGCAGCAAATTTTGGGGCCGCCCCCGCGCCTCGTGGGCATTGCGAGCGGGCGTGTCTCACGTCTCGTCTCGCGGCCACGCGCCCGCCCGTCACCAAACAGTGCCGCCCGGCCAGACGATGTCACCCGCGCGTAACAGCACTGGATTGGAGACTGGGCATCTCGGGCCCAACCGATCCGGCACGAAGCGTGCATGCCCGGCAACCATGGACTTCAAATCGAATCTGACCAGTATTGCGATCTTGCGGCAGCGCGCCAAAAACCACCTCGAGAAGGGTGCGGTCACCGAAAGTTACGGTGGCGACATCAAGGAAGCAATCGAGCTGCTCAACCAGGCACTCGCTACCGAAGTGGTGTGTGTGTTGCGATACCGTAACCATCATTTCATGGCCAACGGCATCGCATCCCGCAGCGTGGCGTCTGAGTTTCTTGTTCACTCCAATCAAGAGCAAGGACACGCTGATCAGCTTGCCGCGCGCATCGTACAACTTGGCGGTTCACCTGAACTAGATCCCAGCAAACTCGCGCAACGGAGTCACGCCGAATACATCGCAGGAACATCAATCGATGACATGATCAGACAGAACCTCATAGCCGAACGAATCGCCATCGACAGCTACCGCGAGATGATTGCGTACTTTTCACGATTTGACCCAACCACGCGATTGCTACTTGAAGGCATTCTGGCAGTCGAGGAAGAACACGCCGACGATCTTGCGTCGTTGCTCGATAAGCCATAATATCCACATCGTCACCTTCGATTGGCAGTGTGCGGCCGCCTTCGTTTTCCCAAACGTCGACGGCATCCGCCACGGTTTGTTTTTTGGCTTTGTGCAAAATAGTCCTCAAAACTCGGATCGGTTGACCAACTCCGCACCGTGGTAGCGTAACACCCTTGCCACTTCAACGTGGCACGCATTCCCTTTGGACCGAATGTCCAAAATCACGTTCCCCATTTTCAAACGGGCCGCCAGAACCTGCAGTCCACGATCTGGAAAATGATGTCCGATGATCGCGCCGAGTACGCCGATAAGGACCGTACCCACCGCGCCACCAACAAGAATGGCGAACGGGATCGGTGCATCGATCATTTGAAGCGGACCCGAAGCTAGGCCTGCCATGGTGGCGCCTTCAAAGGCGCCGAGAATCATCCCAGTTTTCGCAAGGGTTCTCGTCGTTCGTGTACCGCCGTGTTTGGTCAACTCCGTATGGTTTTCCACGCCATCTCGGTACGACATGACGGAATAGCAACGCGTTGTCCGGGTATTCTCAGCCAGATCCGTCAACGCACGGCCGGCCTGATTGCGGGTTTGAAACAATGCGAATACTTCATGTTCGGTTACCATGTTTTGTCCTCCCACCGATGAGCTACGCAATATCTGTGCCCACAATCCGCATCACGCCCTGAGCAAACCCGGGCACGATGTTTGCTTCGTTCGCGCCGCATGAACGCAATTGAGAAACAGACCAGAGTTACAACTTCCCGTGGGAATCAATTTTCCGAAGGCGACGCCATGATCGCCTCCCCCGGGCAACGATCACCACACGAAGGACTCCGACTCCTGAACGACGCATTCGGGACGGAGATCGTCTGCGCGCTAAGATATCGTCGTCACCACTTTATTCTGCAGGGCATCTCTGCCTGCGGCGTGGCCGGTATCTTCCTGCTTCATTCCAATGAAGAACAGTGGCATGCCGATCAAATCTCGGCACGCATCGTCCGGCTTGGTGGGATTCCGACCCTGTGTCCCGACAAGCTGAGAGCCTTTGCGCTCGCTGACATTGTTTCTGGGACGTCGGTCCAAGAGATGATCGTCCAGAATCTCATCGCCGAACGTTTCGCCGTCGAAACCTACCGGGAAATGATCGGGTATTTTTCATCCCTCGATTCGGCAACGCGAATTCTCCTCGAAGGAATCTTGATCGCAAAGCAAGAACACGCGGCAGACCTGTCGGTTCTGCTTGAAACAGAATAGCCACTCACGTCTCTGATGTGGGGCCCGTGTTCATTGCGCCAGCACGAGCCCCAGCCAACGTCCAATCCCGCAGGACGTCGTTTGGCATTCCCTCGACCAATACCAGTGAAAGCCCTGCATCTGCCGCTATCCGGGCGATCGCGCGCCGTGCAGATTCGGTGGCTTGGCGGCGCAATCCAATTGCCGGCGCATCGAATCCTTTGCGAGCGTGCGTTCCATCGCAAAACGGTTTGGTGGCGGAGTGGCCGCATCGACAAAGCGCAACGGTGTCGGACTTCGTTCCGACAAACTCATTGCCGCATTGATCAACGATCGTGCACATGCCCTTCACGATGAATGGACCGTTGGTCAAGGCAGTGATCATAATCTTCCAATCGGTTGTCATTGTTCACAGCACCAACTGCACCAATCGTGCCAGCAAAAAACAAGCATTCAAACAACATCGGTGGTCTCAAACGTTTGCTGATTCCATACTTTGTGAAGTGTTACGAATGCACTGACCGTCAGCGGTCCCGCAACGAGGCCAATCGGGCCGAGCAAAGAGAGGCTGCCAAGAATCGCGAAGAAGACCAGCCCGCTGTGTGCTTCATCGTTTCCTCTTGTCAGCATTGGGCGTAGCAAGTTGTCGACAAGCCCCACCACTAAGACCGCCCAAAGGGCAAGAAAGATTGCCGAAGCGGTATGACCGTCAAATGCCAACCAAGCTGCGAGCGGAAGCGCCACCATCGCCGAGCCGACCGCCGGAAAAAACGAAGTGAAGAAAGTGAGCAAGCCGAAGAAAACGGCCTGTGGCGCACCGGCGATCAAATAGCCGATGGTCGCGACGAGTGCTTGCGCGGCCGCGGTACCCAGATTGCCCCCGAGCGCGGCTCGTGCTGAACGGCGAAAATCTCCGAGCGCGGTGCGCGTCTGAACCTCGGGCAATGGAAACGCACGTACCAACCAAGATGCCAGGCGTCGGCTATCGAGCAACAGAAAATAGAGCGCGATGATCATGACTGCTGCCTGTGTGACAAGATTGGTAAGCAAGCCAAGACTGCCGCCCATCCATTTCATGATTTGGCTTGTGTTGGATTTGAGCACACCCTGACTGCCGCCCGTGGCCTCCTGTATCGCGGCAAACCCCTGCAATGCCAACGGTCGAATGAACGAGGGCAGCGACTCCAAAGTGTCCTTCATATGCTCGGGAGTCAGTCGCATACGCAATTCGGCCCATGCGTCGCCACCTTGATCGATCGCGATTGCGACCAGCGCGGCAATCGGCAGCAAGATCGCCATCGTCACGCCCAACGTTACCAGCAGCGATGATAGCCATCGCCAACGCACCACCAAGGCAATCTTGTTGTGCGTTTTGCCAACAAATGCAGCCAGTACGCTGGCAAGCAACAGCGGCCGCCACAACGGAAACAACATCAACACAAAAAGGGCGATGGCCAATATGAGCGCGAAAAATGCGAATCGATTGCTTTGTCGCTCCGCGGCGGCTGGAATGGGTGTGTGCGTCGTGGGCGGTGAAGACATGGGTGTGGTTGTGCTCGTGTGTATTCAAAAGCCGTGCCAAGAACGGTAAACGTTGCTAATTGTCGGGGGAAGGCCCATGGTTCGACCGATCATGTTTGTGGGTGAAACCGAGACCCCTTCCCCGCTTTGTCTGTTGGTGGTGGACGATGACATCGACGATCGGTTGTTGCTTCGACGGGTAGCCATCGAAAGCGGATGGAAGGTCGTCGAAGCCGCATCCATCGCCGAAGCCGAGGCGGTGCTGTCAGAGACGCCTCAAACCGGCATCGATTGCATCTTGCTCGACTTCGTTTTGCCAGACGGCGACGGCCATTTGGCGCTTGAGAAACTGACCGCACGCGCCTGGCAAGTACCGGTGATCATGTTGACCAGCATGGAGAACACCGAGGTTGCGGTACGTTTGCTCGAACAAGGCGCCGCCGATTTCGTTTCCAAGCGTGCGCTAACGGGCAACCGGTTGCGAGAGGTGGTCTTGCGCGCGACGCGCGCGTTGCGCGCGGAACGTCTAAAGAAGATCGCTGAGAATCGATTGGCCTCACATGAGGCGTTGCTTTTGACGGTTTTAGAACAAATGCCGGCGGGGGTGCTAATTACCGATGGGATCGGACGTGTCCTATTTCGCAACGCCCGTTTCCTGGCTTTGACTGGTCAGGATCTTTCGGGTGCCGGATCGATCGCAGAAATGACCGCCATTTGCGATGCGCCCGGACAGGTTGGGCCGAAGGGCCGGTCGCTGATGATGTCCGGGCTGGCACACCCGGATCCCCTGAACACCGAATTCAAGCTTCGCAGCCCACAGGGGGACTGCGTCGTTAGAATGCAACGGGCCGAGGTGCAACTTGGTATTGCCGACGACGATGCGTCCGTCGCGCGCGTGGACGTTTTGGGCGACGTCACGGATCTGGTTGCGGCCGAAAACTACCAACAACAGATCATGGCTATTGCAACGCACGACTTGCGCAACCCGTTGTCGGCTATTACGACAAACGCGGGCGTCTTGGCGCGTCCTGGCGAAATGCCAGAAGAGAAAAGACAAAAGCGTGCCGCGGGCATCCTCGCGAGCGCAAAACGGATGACCCGGATGATCGAAGATCTTTTCGACTACACCAATGCCACGTTGGGCAGGGGTATACCCGTCGTATTCCAGTCTGCAAATCTCGGAACCATATGCAACGAAGCCGCAGCAGAAACGCGTGCCGCATTTCCCGATCGCGAGATCAACCTCGAACGCACGGGCGATCTGACGGGAAACTGGGATGCGGATCGGCTGCACCAGGTTCTACAAAACCTGGTGGGCAACGCGTTCAAATACGGCGATCCGACCCGGCCCGTATTGTTGACGGTGACCGCGGATACCGTACCACAAATCGGCAACGAATTGGTCGAAGGCGTTACCCTGGAAGTATTCAATCATGGCACACCGATCGATGAGTCCCTGTTGCCACACATTTTCGATGCATACCGACGCGGCGCGGTTCATTCGCAGCGGAGTTTGGGCCTTGGTCTTTACATCGCCCGACGGATTCTCGACGCCCACCAGGGGACGATCACGGTCACCTCGTCCCTCACCGACGGCACGCGCTTTCGGGTACACCTACCCAAAAAGCCCGCGGTCCCATCCGAAACTCGGAATGGAACACGTTGGCACGATGTTTGAATGTATTCCCGGTATGCAAACAAATTGGCGCGCTCAGCATGGGCTCGCGGATCCAGGCGTAACCAAACTGGAACATAAACATCAGTGTGGTTACGGATCCGAAACGTGAGAAGCGCTGATGCTTGAAATTTTAGTTATTGAAGACGATCCGGAAATGCGGGAGGTCCTGGTTGACGATCTGCGCGACGCAGGGCATCAACTGGAATCAGCCGGCGACGGACAAACGGCGCTTGAACGAATCGCGCTCAAAACGTTCGACCTTGTTGTGTGTGACGTCCAGCTACCTCGCGTAGACGGATTGACCCTCATGCGGAAGTTACGGACGGAGTCTCCATCGACGGATGTAATCTTGATGACTGCGTTCGCTGAAGTTTCGCAGGCCGTATCTGCTTTAAAGGAAGGGGCAACCGACTATCTCATCAAGCCCTTTTCCCTCGATGAATTGCATTTGAGGGTGCAACGGATCGGAGAACGAAAGGACCTGCAACGAGAACTGGCGAAAGCGCGCGCGGACATCGACGATCGAGACACCACCCTTGTTGGGGATTCCCCCGCCATGCGACGCGCGATCGAGATGGTGAAGATGGTCGCGCTCAGTGATGTATCCGCCTTGATTACCGGCGAAAGTGGTACCGGAAAAGAGTTAATTGCGCGAATGCTTCACGAGCGCAGCAGCCGCAAAAGCAAGCCTTTCATCGTCGTGAATTGTGGGGCCCTGGCAGAGAATTTGATCGAGGCAGAACTTTTCGGGCACGAACGCGGGGCATTCACCGGTGCCGTTAAAAAGCGCGACGGCCGATTCAAAGCAGCGGATGGCGGTACGTTGTTCATGGACGAGATTGCTGAACTGCCGCTCGCCGCGCAAGCGTCGCTATTGCGCGTGTTGCAGGAAGGCACCTTCGAGCCCATCGGTACCAACCAGCAGGTGAAGGTCGACGTTCGCGTGGTGTCGGCAACCCACCGCAATCTGCGCGATCGCGTGAAATCAGGAGCGTTTCGTGAAGATCTGTTCTACCGGATCAACGTGATCGAGATCCCGTTGCCGCCACTGCGTGAGCGCCCGGGTGATCTTGTTTTGTTGCTTGGACACTGTTTGCGCAAATTGGTACCAAAGGGAACGCCGCTGCCTAGTCTAACGCCTGCAGCATGGGCCGCCTTGATGCAGTACCCCTTCCCCGGCAACGTCCGCGAGTTTTCCCACGCCATCGAACACGCACTGGTGTTGTCCGGCGCGAAGGAGATTGATGTTTTTCATCTGCCACCCGCGATCTCGTTTACCCAGGCTGGCGCACGTGAATCCGGTGCGGTCATTGCAATAGGAGAACCCGTGTTGCGTTCTCTGCAAGACGCCTTGCGCGACTTTGAACTGCACTACCTTCAACGCGCACTCAAGCTCACTGGCGGCAAACGCGTACTCGCGGCCCAGATGCTTGGAATTTCACGCAAGACATTGTGGGAAAAGTTACGCAATACCGAGTTAAGCAACGATGCCGACGATGCAATCGAGGTCGGCGTCTCACCTGGCGTCGCCTGATCCGCCCCGTAGATCGCGCTGACTGCGAATCCGTTGTTCGATTTCGCGCAACAGGTGGCTCAAATTGATCGGTTTTCGAATGGGAAACGCATCGATGGTGTGAACGCGGTCATCTACCGTCGCGCTTACCACAATGACGGGGATCCGGGCCAAAACGGGATCGGCGGCACGCTTTGCCAGAAAACCATAGCCGTCCATTACCGGCATCTTCCAGTCTAGAACGATGAGGTCGGGATCGAGTCCGCTTGCCAGTTGGGCCAAGGCGTCCGCGCCGTTGATTGCAGACGACACCTGGTATCCATCGTCATCCAATACCTCGCAAAGCGCTTCGCGCACGTCCAGATCATCGTCTACGACCAGGATGTGCGACGCCGAATGGGGCTGATCCGTCGAATCCGATTCAGACGGGAGCGAGTGGGGAGCACGTAAAACCGCAGCAGTCATCGTTCAACCACTTGAATTATACCTCCTAAAATGCGTTACAAGTCAAAAATCGTCACACAAAGGTTGTGATTCGTATTACAGAACGATATGCCTGTCTCGCCCGGCCTCGGAGTCGTCTGGCATTCGTAACGTTTCTTCTCCCAACGTTACGTCGGTGAAATGGGAACCTCCAGCGAGGTGATTCACCAGTGGCACAGCCAGTGGCACGAATACTGCTCTATATGACTGGCGAAAACGATTGTTCACAGCCTTGCCACCCTGGAGAGACCCATATGCAGCACCGATTCTTGATCCAATCCCTTCCGTACCTTGCGCTCGCGCTTGCCTCGGCATGCGCGAGCAACACTGCTCCAAACAAAAAAGCAGAGAGCTCCTCGGCGGCGATTCGTGCCGCAGAAGAGGTCGGCGCACAGCACACGCCAACCGCCGCCTTGCATCTCCAACTGGCCAAGGAGCAATTCGATCATGCGAGCACAATGACAAACGACGACGACCGGGCACGCGCCGATCGCCTGCGCATGCGAGCGCAAGCGGATGCAGAGCTCTCACTGGCGCTCGCCCGGAGCGAATCAGAGAAAGCAGAAGCGATTCAGGCCATCAACGAACTCAAAACGTTGAATCAAACCTCTTCGCAACAATAAGAACCGCCCCAATTTCACCCAAAACCCAACCGTTCCGAAAGAAGCCCCATGAAAAACGACCACCGATCACGATGGCTAACCGTACTTCCCTTCGCGACTCTATTTGGCGCGGCATGTGCCACAACGACGCCTGTTGAATTGCAGAATGCGCGGGCGGCCTATGAACGCGCGAGCAACGGCTCAGCTGCACGAGAAACGCCCGCCGACTTGCACAAGGCCATGCTGGCCCTTCAACTCGCCGAACGTACCTTTGCGGACGAAGAAGGCTCACAGAAGACGATTGATTATGCCTATATCGCCGAACGCAGCGCCCAAATCGCGGAGGCTCGCGCCGCATCCGCAATCGCCATGCGAAACACTGCGGCGGCCGAAAGCGCGCTTGCAACCAAGAAAGAGGCGATCGCTGCCGAAACGGTGGAGACCCTGGCGAAAACACAAGATCAGTTGGCTGCGTCTCAACAGGGCGAAGCACTCCAATCAGAAAAAACTGCGAGTGAACGCGCTGCTCGAGAGGAGGCCGATCGGAAAACTGCGACTGAACGCACTGCTCGAGAGGAGGCCGATCGGAAAACTGCCGTATCAGATCAGAAAGTGATTGCCGCAGAGCAAAAGCTCAAAGAATCGGATGAAGCGCTCGCCAAATTGGCGGCAAAACAAGAAGCACGCGGCATGGTCATCACGCTTTCCGGAAGCGTGATGTTCCGCTCCAGTGATTCTGCGTTGTTGCCCGGTGCACAGAAACGCCTTGATGACGTTGCCGATGCGCTCGTTACCAACGGACAAGAAGTTGTCATCGAAGGTCACACCGACTCACGCGGTTCGCCCTCGAAGAATCTACTGCTGTCGCAACGTCGCGCTGACGCCGTTCGGAGCTACCTGGTCTCGCGAGGTTTTCCAGCCGAAAAGATCACTGCGCGTGGCATCGGTTCGGATCGACCCATTGGCGAGAATACGAGTTCCGAGGGTCGCGCCAACAATCGCCGTGTCGAAATCGTCATCCCAAAACCCGCGAGCGCGGCGAACTAGAAAATTCAAACACGACTGCCGGACGCAGGTCCTCGAAGCACCGGATCGACGGGATCGACTGTTGCTTCGAGCGAGTCCGCAACAATCCATCAGAAGGCATCGTTCATGGACACACGCACCTCGCCCGAAAATTCAACGACCGTTTTGTTTGGCCACGGTGCCAAATCCAGACATGGCAATCCGTCGGATGAGGCGCTCGTCAAATGCGCGCAGCAGGGCGACGTCCATGCATTCGAGACGTTGGCACTACGGCATCAAGAACGGCTCTTCCGACTCGGCGTTCGGATTCTAAGACACGAACCCGATGCACAAGATGTGGTCCAGATATCACTTTTGTCTGCCTGGAAAAACCTTGGAAAGTTCGAGAGTAAATCTCAGTTCGGCAGCTGGATCTACCGGATCGCGGCCAACACTGCGTTGATGATGTTACGGACGCGTCGCCGACACCCGGAGACATCTCACGAGGAGATTCGATTCGAAGACTCCGACGATTTGCGGTCAGCCACGCTGCTGAGCGAAGCCGCACATCAGCCGGACGTCGCGTTTCAAGCCGCCGAGTTGCGCTCGCACATCCAGGCTGCAGTCGACATGCTATCGGAAGAGGCTCGGGTCGTATTCGTTTCGCGTGACATCGAAGATCGAACCACCGACGAAACGGCAGCCTTGCTTGAGCTTACCGTTTCGTCAGTCAAAACGCGCCTGCATCGCGCACGCCGTGTCTTGCGATCAACCATCAGCGCGCATTTGGATCCGAGTGACTAGGGGCGAGAATGGCCGTCGACCTCGACATTCAGTCTCCCTCCTTGCTTGCGCGAACCGACAAGCGCCTGACGATACACCAAAGGTCGATCGAAGGTGTATCTGCGGTGATTGGGCGTCCGTCTACCCTCTACGCGACCATCGCCGTCGTGGGGTGCTGGATCGGCGGCAACACGTTGCTATTTTTCGCCAACCCAACCTATGCCCTCGATGCACCACCCTTCTTTTGGCTTCAGGGTGTCGCCAGTCTGGGTGGCCTGTTGGTTACGACCATCGTCCTTATCACTCAGAGTAGACAAGCTCGCCACGCGGATGAACGGGTGGCGCTTGATCTAGAAGTAAACCTCTGCACCGAGCTCAAGATCTCAAAGCTGATCGCACTCGTGGAAGAACTGAGGCTCGACATGCCGAGCGTTCGCAACCGTGTCGATCTACAAGCCAACGCCATGCAAACTGCACTCGATCCCCATGCAATTTTGACGGCCCTCGAAATCAGCAAAGATGGACAAGACCGCTAGATTGATGATTCCAGCAGGCTCACCAGTATTGGAAACCCTGCCGGCCGCCAAATGGATTCGAGGGTTTGGTCATCGACCAAGGCATACCCCGGACGACTGGAGATCCCGGCGCCCGGATCCCAGATGAGCCAACGGTGGGGCACTGTGGAAATCGTTCCCAGGCAGTCTTCTTCACAACCAACAAGAACAACGAAGTGGCTCAAGACCCCTGCCGTACCACCACGGACCCGAACACCGAGAATCACGGGCCGCCCTTTTCGTAGCTCGTGAACCAACGTCGGTCGGTCGCCGCGAAGAACAAACGCCTTGCGGGTTGCGCTCACCGTCGCACTCTTGATGGCAGAAAGTGGAACACCCTGCGATCTGTTACTGGCAACGGGTTTGCCTATTCGCGTCTCGGCCTCTTCGTACGTTACGTCGCCATTGCGATGGGCACTCCAGAACGTGGCTGCCGCAGCCACTGCGCAATCATATTGCGAGCGCTGGAGTACCGGACGGACGCCAACGCGTGTCCAGGTATTCCCGTCCGACAGTGTCGAATCGGGTAACGAAGATACTGCCGTACAAGCGCCCGTCCCCAACAGAAGACCAAGCGAAACAAGTCCGTTTCGTCGCATGATCTAAAGAAGAATAATCAATACGATCAGCAGAACGACAATCCCAGTACCCGACAGGTACAGGCCGGCACCGCCACCTGTGAACTCTGCCTGTTGTTGGGACTGCTGTTCGCGCAAGGCGTAGGACGATTCCGGTTTCTCAGGAACAGCGGCTTCCCGTGAGGCGACGACCGCTTTCTCGCCTGGCAACTCGGCATTGGGTTTGGATTGGGGCGTGTCCGCCAAGGCGGTCCCGGTTGTCGTCGTTAGCAACAACGCCGCGAGAATGAAAAGATATTTTTGGAATGGAGCAGCAACGTTAATCATGACTGTTCTTTCTGCTCGAAGCCGAGCCTAACCAGTAGCCGAGGACGAGTGACACCAACATGGTGCGACCCAGGTTATTTTGGAGATGAGTTCGCCAGTCCGAAACTTCATCCACACGCTTTCGGAAGGTTGCAAGCGATTGGACCAGGTGTCCACGTTTGACGGCCAAATCGGTCTCGCATTGCTTCACCAATTCCTGTCGATGATCGACCACGATCGCCTTCTTCATGGGATCACCCTGTTCGTGGAACTTTCGGCTCCGGACATCCCGTCTTTGATTCCAACGAGTGTCCTCGAAATCTGAAAGTCAGTTCTGGGCAAGACCGTTACGCGTTTCAACCGTGACACAGAAACTATCGCGCCCACGCCTCCCACAGCGAGGTGTATCGCCCCCACCCCCGCGAATGCCATCGGCGCACCGGTCCAACGGCTTAACCAAAGAGCCAAACCTGTCACCGCAAAAATGTATCCAACAGCAATGATAGGTAGAAAAATGGCGATGCGGCCAATACCCTTGGCCGCATCGCTTACATCCGCTGCCATTTCGACCCGAAACAACCGAAACTGCGATGCCAGGACGTCAACAAAGTCGTCAAGCGCATCTTTTGCCAAATCTGAAAGGGGTTTTTTCAAGATCTCATTGAAAGCGGATTGGTTTTTCATTTGGCGCAGAGCCTTCTAGGTAAGATCGTCGTGATGAACACCAGGATCTGTTTTGGCGGTGCCATCAATCACCTGACGTGTCACACTTTTGCGTACCGATTGGAATTTATCGCGAAGATCTCCTCGTAGATCGCGACCGGATTTTGGTGCCAACACCAAGGTCACTGCCGCTCCCACAACGAGACCCGCGCCAAACCAAGGAAGGGCACTCATCCAACGATCACCGGTCGTTCTCTGCTTCGAAAGACCGAGCGCCCCGAGAATGTCATCTTTTGTCAAATCACCAAGTGCATCGAGTTTCATTTTTAACCTGCCTTCTGTTCATGTTCTTGTTTTTGGTCATTGCGATCTGAATCGAAAGATTGTCCCCGCGCCATTCCCCCGACCACCTGTGCCAGTAGCGGCACCGAGACAAACCTCAACCCAATTTTCAGGATCCGTCCCGTCAAGGGCGAAGTCAGTCCGCCTCCGACGATAAAGCCCGCGCCCAATGCCACAAGGATGGTTCGGATCGGATTTTCATTCGCTTGATCGACGAGGAATGAGCGAGCGTCGACGGCCCGTTGTACGACATTACGTTCGTTCACGATGCGCCACTTTCGCGATGAGGATGCCAATGGCGAATGCGCCCAAAACACTTGCGACTGGATGGTTGCGAACGACTTCCATCCCGCGACTACTCCATTTTTCGAGCATGCCGGAAGCGGATGGAAGACCACCCGTGAATGGGTTGGTCAGAACCGCTTCATCCTCGGGATAGCCAGCGTCTCCCGTATCGAAGACCTTCATGGGATGACCCGTCTTCCCTGAATCAATCGGATCGCCACCACCACGACAGCAAGCAACAACAATATGTGGATGTATCCACCGACCGTGTATGACGAAACGAATCCGAGCGCCCAAAGCACTGCCAAAACCACTGCAACTGTCCAAAGCATTTTTGTATCCTCCTGACCCGGTTGCACTTGCAAATGCCAGGCCAAACACGTGCGAGCCAATCATTTCTCCATTCTGCCGCCGTGATGCCATTTTCTCCCGTACCGCTGGGGGCCAAACCCCGAACGGTTGGTGTTCATGTCTGCTGGACGCAACACGTTTTTGTGAATGTCACCGAGTCGACACGCTTCATCGTGGTCAAGCCAGACGTATTCGCCGATCGGCCACCTTTCGGAGCTGAGGGCTGTTGGCACACGCCTTGCTGTGGGTGCAGCGGTGGTTGCGGCACGCGTTGTGTCGCAGCAAGCGTCACTTGACACCAGGAAATTTGACTCATGAAAACTGTGATCTTGACTCTAACTCTCAGTACCATCGCGTTCGTCGCGATACCCTCCAGCTCCGCCAGTGCTGAGGACATTGTGCGGGATCCAACTGCAGGGCCTACGACGGTCGGACCCGGCGCCAATCCCGGTGATTTGCCACCGCCGCGTTCGGACAACGACGCACAACCGATGGTTGCCGCACCGATGGCAGCAAACGGACCCGGGATTACGAGCCAGGCTGGCGTCGGCGGCACCCAGGCCTATGGACGTGTTGGCGTTCTGGAATTGGGCGGCTCAGCGGGCTTGACCATCGCGAATAGCTTCAATCGCGTCGAGTTGGCGCCATTCGTGGGGTTGTTCATCGCAGACAACCTTCAATTGTCAGTTATTGGTGTCTACAGTCGGTTTAACGTCGACGGAAAGAACGGCGTCGCTGGCAATACAGCGACGGAGTTCAAATTGCTTCTTGAACCAAGCTACCATTTGCCGTTGTCACAAACCCTCTTCGTTTTTGGCGGGGTGGGGGCAGGCGTAGCTTACCTATCGCAGCAGGAAACAGGATTCGCGTTGCAACCCCGTTTCGGGCTGAACGTGTTGGTTGGACGCTCCGGAATACTGACGCCTTCTTTCAATGTCGCGTATTCAACGGTAGACGCCGTCACCACACCAGGCGGCACCGTCCTCGGCGTGCAAACGTCGTACGGTATCAACATTGGTTACACCGTAATGTACTAAACAAGATTCCCACACCCTCACCAACGTCAGTTTGGTGGGGGTGGACGCTCCTTGCCTCTACGAACTGGATGGAGGTTCTTCGTCAAGGGACCAATTCGACCAGGGAAGCCGCACAAGACCGACGTCCCGGACCGAGAGCGATACACAAAACGATAGCTTGAATTCTGGGGCAACTCCGGGGCAAAACAGTCGACAAACTTCCGTGTCGACCGCCCCTGTCTCCCCAGCCCCTTTGCCGCCCGATTTCGAGCGCCTGCAACGCTCGTTCGCCGAGGATGATTCCGGGGATCCGCGTGTTCGCGCCAGCTGGCAAACACGTCTGCAGCACTTCCGAAATCTCTACCGCACCCGGCCAGAACTGTTTTCGGAAGTGGCCATCACGACGTTGCGCGCGATCGCACAGGCATTGCAAGCTGGGCCGGGTCGTGTCTTTTCGCCCGATGCGCCGGGAAGCGTGCTACGGGAGCTCTTCGGTTACAACCAGTTTCGCCCCGGTCAGGAGCAGATCATTCGCGCCGCCATCGGTGGCCGCGATTGCGTCGGGATCATGCCAACCGGCGCAGGTAAATCGCTCACCTATCAGATCCCCGCGCGGCTCCTCGGAGGCACCACGCTCGTCCTGTCTCCGCTCATTTCGTTGATGAGGGATCAGGTCGACAGCATGGATGACATTGGTTTGCGCGCGACATACTTGAACTCGACGCTGGAACCAGCGGAGCGACGCTCGCGCATCGAAGGATTGCGGGCCGGGCACTGGGAATTGGTTTACGCCGCACCCGAGGGCCTTGAGGCATCCGTCGGGTATGCACTCGAAGGGGTGGACATTCGCCTGATCGCCGTCGACGAGGCCCACTGCATCAGCCACTGGGGCCATGACTTTCGACCGTCTTACCGCAACTTGCAGGGTCTGAAGCGTCGTTTCAAGGTTCCCGTTCTGGCGCTGACCGCAACAGCGACAGAAACCGTAACACGCGATATCGTCACGCAGCTTGGCATGAATGCGCCCTTGTGTGTTCGCGGCAGTTTCTATCGCAAGAACCTGCATTTATCCGCCATCCGAAAGGGCGGTGAGTCGGCCAGCGTCCGGCAAAGCATATTGCAACTCGCGCTCGCACGAAAAGGTCAAAGCGGCATCATATACTGCCTCTCGCGCAAGGCCACCGAATCGACCGCAGAGTATCTGCGCGAGGAGGGGATCGCCGCGATGGCCTATCACGCAGGCATGGAACCCGAAGAACGCAACAAGGTGCAAGACCGCTTCCGCAACGACGATATCGACGTGGTCGTCGCAACGGTCGCCTTCGGGATGGGCATTGACAAGTCCAATGTTCGCTACGTCATCCACCGCGACATGCCGCGCTCGATCGAAGGGTACTACCAGGAAATCGGCCGCGCTGGCCGCGACGGAATGAACAGTGACTGCATTCTGTTCTATTCGTGGGCCGACGTGGCCTCGTACGATCGCATGGCCGAGGATGGCGACAAGGCAAACGTCGCACGGATGCGCGCTCAGGTGCGCGAGATGTTCGAGCTGGCTGAACACACCGGGTGCCGACAACAAGAGCTGGTGAGCCACTTCGGTGAAACGATTGCGGCCTGCGGCAGCGCCTGCGCCATCTGTTCAGGTCGCGACGTACTGGTGGAATCGCGCCACACGGCGTCCGTCGTACGCAAACGCAAAAAAGACGATCGGGTGCAGCAACGGCCAACCGATGGGGGCGATGGGGGCGCTCCGGCCTTGCCGTCCGACGGGATGCCGTCGACCCACGATGAAGAGGGCCTCTTCGAGGCCTTGAAGCAGTTGCGACGCCGGCTCGCGGCGCAGCGCAAGCTTCCGGCCTACGTCGTCTTCAACGATGCGACGCTCAATGAAATGGCCAGCCGTCGACCGATGACGGAAGATGCACTCATGGAGATAAGTGGCGTTGGCCCCAAGAAGCTTTCGCTTTACGGCGGCGCGTTCCTGGATCTGCTGCGGCGATAATCGACGCGCGGCGCCGAACGTTGCTCACATTGCTTGTGGTGACTTGGCGATGGCCAGTGCATCAATTTTGTCACCGCTGTAACGCTCCCGGTATGGAAAAGATCAAACGGTGGCAAAATGACGAATATGGCGACGCGTTATTCCTGGTTTGTTGTGGTTGGGCTGGCCCTTGCTGGCTGCGATTTCTCAAGTAGTAAGGGCGAAGACAATCTCGGCAGCGTTCCGTCCGGCGGGACCGAAGGAGAAGCCAACGAGGGCGGAACCGGTGGATCCGGCGACGCAACCGCCACGGGTGGGACACCCGTGATTGAGGGCGGACAGGGCGGCACAAAGCCTGTGACAGGCGGAGCCGGCGGTACGTCAACAGGCGGAGCAACAGGTACGGCAACAGGCGGAGCAGCAGGTACGGCAACGGGCGGCACTGCGGGCCAGGGCAACGTGGGATACCCAGCGGGCCCTTACGGATTCGCGATCGGCAACACCGTCGCCAATGCCGAGTTCAAGGATGGCAACGGCAAGGTCGTTAAACTGTCGGAGATGCGGATGAAGCCCGGCGCTAAGGTCACGTCGCACAAGGAGTATTCACCGAATGGACTGTTGGTGTTCGAGTCCTTGCACTAAAGCTCGAACCGCTCACCGGCCACGGCAGAAACTGTGTCGCGCTGGCTCGCGGATCTGAAGGTCACCTATCCCGTTTACGTCGAAAAAAGTCCGAACTACGCCGGGCATAATGACAATCCACTCGAGCTCATCATCGACGCCGCGACGATGAAAATTCGTTTCCGGCAACAGCACACTTCAAGCGATCTGGATGCCCAGATCGCATCGGCGCTTGCCCAGGCAGGAAAGTAGCGCGATGAACTCGCGGCGGCAGATCATATTGACCGGCGCCGGACTGGTCATTGGCAGTCGAGTCGCACGGGCAACGGTCGGCGCCCGGGCGACCGCTTTTTCCCTGCGCTCGGTCCCAGGGGCCAAGTGGAGTGGTACGTTTAATCTGGCAGACTTTCTAGGCAAGCGGCCCGTGGTCATCACGTTTTTTGCAACCTGGTGTCGACCCTGCGAGGTCGAGATCCCCCTATTGCAAAAGCTACAAAAAGAGCACGAAAAATTGGGACTTGTGACAGTGGGCATCGCGATCGATGGTCCCGAAACGACCTCTGGTATTGGTCCCATGTCCCGGCGACTTGGCGTTGAGTTTCCGATTGTGCACGACGCCGACTCGCGCGTGGGGGCCCGGTACAATCCGCGAAATTTCGCACCGTTTCTTGTGTTGGTCGATCGCTCCGGAAAGATCGTTCGCGAACGCGAGGGGTGGAATCCGTCACACGAATCCGAACTCCGCGCCTCGGTGACAAAACTGGTTCGATGAGGTCTTCCGCCCTCGCCGTATGGGCGTTCGCGCTTTCTGTCCAGTTTGTGGGGACGAATGCACAAGCCGACGACGCGCCTGCCACCGATCTTCCGGTGGTCGATGAACCCGCGGGCGCGACCTTCTCGGGTTCAACCGCCACCTTGCTTGAATGGCGCAACAACAACCGAAACGGCGATGCGACCGATGACAACTATGCCGACGCGCTTGTCCGTACGAACTTGCTGCTCGACGCCGTGGACAACCGCATCACCGTCCGCATCAATGGCGCCGGCTTCGCATCACGACCCACAGGAGTCGACCGTCAAAACTACCTGCGGCTGGAACGTGTTACGCTTGAGCTTTTTCGCAACCTTGGCAAGATCCGCACTCAGCTCACGGTGGGAGATTTCTACGCTCAGTTCGGAAGTGGACTGGCCCTTTCGCTTCGGCGCGTCGATGAACTGGGGCTCGACGTGGCAGCCCGGGGCGGTCGGCTGGATGCATTTTTGTGGGATGACCACCTGCAGGTGATCCTGCTCGGTGGTCTCACCAACTCTGCCAATATCGAGGCGACCCGACTGCGCTTCACCGAGGATCCAGACGACGCCCTCGGGGGCTGACTCTTAGTCTGATCTTTGCGGCACGATGGGTTTACACGGTGCCACGGTTCGTCAGGCAGAGGCCCTTCCGGGACTTTCCAATCCGGTCAATACGAACTTCGGAGCGGACACCAATCTAGCACTGGGGGAATTCACGCTTCAGCTTGAAATAGACGGGCAACGGCGCGACCTCGGCGCCGAGGTCGTAAAGGACGGCCATGCGGCCTACGCCAATGTGACCGGTCACCTCGGGCGAACGACGTTGATCGCCGAAGGAAAACATTACAAACGCTTCGAGCCTCTGTACGGCAGCTTGCCGACCTATCAGGAGAACCGCTTCTTTTACAGCTTCTCCCCAACGGCCGAGCGCATCGATCAGGAGGTCCTCGACAACACCGACACGACGGGTGGTCGGGTACGGGTGGACATCGTCACAAACGAAGGCACCTCGTCCAGCGTTCACGCCATCGCGGCGATTTTTTGCAACCGTTACACCGATCTTTGGTTTGCCCACGGATACGGCGGCGTGGATCGGCGATTCTCAAACGGGGGTGCCTTGCTCCTGTCGGGTGGGTACCGGCGCGAGTGGTACCCATCCGATGCCTCGACCAACCCCGGTCAACTCTTCCGAGCCATTGCGCATGGTGAGCTCGACTGGTTGACGCCGGTGGTTCCATTGCTTTCGATCCACCTGATTGCGATGCACCGCTCGCTCGTCGAACAGCTCGGCTCACGCAAGGATGTTTCCCACCGTGGCAACACTTCGCTTGAGTTCGACCTAGGCGACCGGTGGATCTTCCTCGGTGGGTTCGACTGGAACACACAGGATTCGCGTGACGGTATTCGCACGATTTTTGGTTTCTGCACGGCGCGATATCGGCCTTCGGACCGCCTGTTCGTGCAGGCACTCGTGGGCTCACAGCGAGGCGGGATCCGCTGCGTGGCCGGCGCCTGTCGGGACTTTCCGCCGTTTTCGGGGGTTCGTCTCGATACGACGGTTCGTTTTTAGCACTACGGTTGGCGCAGACAGCGCCGTGCCAGCTCAAGCGCGGTCGCGTCCTCGGGGACTATGGCAAGGAGCGCCATCACCAGGGTGCGTGCATCGGCCTCGCCATTGCGGCAGGCCAGTCGGGCGTTCAAATAGTTGTGATACGCTACAAAAGCACGTTCCTCGCGGGTACGCACTACCCAAGGCACGTCGAAGAACGGATCGGGTTTTCCACCACGGTTCAGCTGCCAGGTATTCCCAAACCGTACCAACTTGCGCCCAAACTCAGCCGTCATGTCAATTGCAGGATCGAGAAAAACAGGACGACGCATCGAAAGTTGTGAAACCGATTCCAACGACAACGGACCGTGGCGATGCGATTGCATGAGCGGCGCGAGTTCAGGCAGCGCCGCCTCGACCCGTTCGGCGTATCCGGGTCCACGGTTCCACCCCAGGTGAACCCAGGCCACATCCGGACGCTGACCCTCAACTCCCCGCAAATAGGACATCAAGAAGGCAGTTTCGTAGTGTGCCGTCAGGTAGACTGCCCGTGGCGGCAAACCGTGCAACAGTCCAAAGGCGAAACGATCGGCGACCTGGACGTTGTGTAGCGTTTTGCTCGCCCAGCCCCGACTCGCCAGCGCAAGGGAGAGCACGAGCGCGGACACTGCCCCGATGGTTTGCCATCGGGTCTGACGCAGAATCCACAGTGAGAACTGCACGCCAATCGCGACCATCGCGCATCCGATACCGATCACGACGCCCAGGTAACCACGAATATCAGGATTCGAGGGATCGATGCCACCCACCACCGCGGCGCCGAAAAGGACACAGCCCACCGCAAAAATCGGCCCCACCGCCGCCGTTCTAACCGTGCGCTTCCGCAAGAGCACGTAGAAACCGACCAGCGCCAGGAACAGGCCGATGCGACCCAGCTCCTCGACAAAAAGAAAAGGCAAACTGGCAGCATCGTCGCGTCCGTGCACGAAGGTTGCCTTGTCTGCAAACGTACGACCACTTAACACCCACCACAACCCAGATGCGGTTCGCGAATCGCCCCACACGATGGTGTTGAGCGAGCCGACATTCGCACCTGGCGAAAGTGCCATGGTTCGCAACGGCAAGTAGAGCAGCACGCCAAGGCCAAGCACGAGTGAGGCCACCGATCCCAGCACGACCTGTAGACGGGGCAACGTGCCACGCAGAAGCGGAATCGAAGCAACCGCCGCACCGACGCCGGCGGCAGCCGCAACGAGGGGATGGTTGCACAGGCCAAGTCCGATCAAAAAGGCGGCCGCCCACGCAAAACGCTGGTCGTTTCGTTCGGCCGCCGTCATGGCCAGGGCCAGCGCGCCCAAGCCAAGTGCCGTGGCGAGGGCATAAACCTCGGGACGAAACGCCGCATTGCAAATTCCGGGCGAGAAAACAAAAAAGCACGCGGCAACGGTACCGAGTAAACGTGACACAACGGGCTGCGCAGGCCGGTCGGATGCGACGGCAGTGCAAAGCATGTGCGCAAGCCGGTAGACCAGCGCCGTTGCGATCCCCGTGGCGGCCGATTGCGAAAGGCCAACCTTGAACGCGACCGAGCCGAGGGGAAGCAAGGTCCACAACTTGCCCCACAAGAGGGCAAGCGGCTCACCCGGTGGGTGGGCCACCCCGAGCCCGAATGAAGCGGCCGCAAGTTCGGCCGAATCGAGCAGGTAGGGCGTGCTCGCCACGCCAAAACAATGAACAGCGAACGCCATCGCTCCTAGTAAAAGGGCGTACCGACGTTCAGTCATCGCCCGCACCTTAACACCGCCCGCCCGCATGCGAATCCGGTTTCGTGCTAGTTTCGCGACATGGCGCCCGTAGGCCTCGACTATTCAAAATTCGGTGTGTTGGTCGTCGATGACGAACGTGACAACCTGGACGCATTTCGCTTCAATTTTCAAAAACAGTTCACTTTGCACCTGGCTCAAAGTGGCCCCGAGGCGCTGGCCATCTTGCAGCAGCAGGACATTGCGGTGATCGTGACCGATCAACGCATGCCGGGTATGACGGGACTCGAGTTGCTCCAAAAGGTTCGACCCGAACACCCTGACACGGTCGGGATCATCGTGACCGCGTTCACCGACACCAACGTGCTCATCGAGGCCATCAACCTTGGCCACATTTACCGATACGTCACCAAGCCCTGGGTCCGCGAAGAATTGCGCGGCATGTTGTGCCAGGCGATCGAGCGCTTTCACCTTCGCCGCGAAAACATACGGCTGCAAGCGCAGGTCGCCGAGTATGCAGGCATGCTTTCCCGCGAAGCACACGGAGATTTTAACTTCGGTGAAATCGTGGGCGCGTCGGGAGCACTTGACGATGTTCTCCGTCGGGTGGAACAAGTTGCACCGACAAGCTCCGCGGTCCTGGTCCAGGGCGAAACCGGCACTGGAAAGGAATTGGTCGCGCGCGCCATCCACATCAATAGCCCGCGAGAAGAACGTCCCTTCGTCAAGGTCAACTGTGCTGCGCTTGCACCAGGCGTTCTTGAATCCGAGCTTTTTGGCCACGAAAAAGGCGCATTTACCGGGGCCATCGCGCGCCGACCCGGCCGCTTTGAGCTCGCCAATGGTGGCACGCTTTTTCTCGACGAAGTCGGCGATCTGCCAGCGGAAGTGCAGGTCAAGCTATTGCGCGTCCTGCAAGAACGCGAATTCGAACGGGTTGGCGGCGTCGAGACGGTCTCGGTCGATGTCAGGGTCGTCTCGGCAACCCATCGCGATCTCGAAAAGGCCGTAACGGACGGCACGTTTCGTGAAGATCTGTATTACAGATTGAACGTTTTTTCGATCACGTTGCCGCCCTTGCGAGACCGGCTCGAAGATCTGCCAATGTTGTGTGAACATTTCATTCAGAAATGCTCGCGGACGACCGGGAAGCGCCTGTCGGGCATTCGCGGCGATGCGCTGGGATTGCTGGCGCAATACCCGTGGCCGGGCAACGTGCGCGAGCTGGAAAATGTGATCGAGCGCGCACTCATTCTCGCATCCGGACCCGAAATCACCGTCGGCGATCTCGACTTTGGGCGACGCATTGGCCACCCGGGCCTCGCCGCTGCCACTGCAAGCAACGCCCTATCCCCCAACATGCCAGCGCCCCGGACGGCCGAGGAAGATGCAACCCACCGTAGCCTCTACCGACGCCTTTCCGATCAGGAACGTGCGGAAATCATGAGCGCCGTCGAGGGAGCACAGGGCAACATCGCCCACGCTGCCCGAACCCTGGGCATCAACCGGTCGACCCTCTACTACCGCCTTCGCAAACACGGTCTCGAACATCTCCTGCCGACCCGATAAGTCACGGTCCGTCGCAAATCAGCCAATACCCCTGGCGCTTCGGGTGCGGTAGGCTCTGCGCCCCATGAAGATGCTTTTTGTCATGGATCCCCTCGCCCGGATCCACCTCGATGGCGACACCACTTTTGCCATCATGCTAGAGGCTCAGGCCCGGGGCCACGAGCTTTGGTTTTGCGAGCCACCCCACCTGGGCCTCGAGCACGACAAGACGACAGCCACCGCGTGGCCCGTCACTGTGCGACGAATCAAGGGTGACCACTATTTGTTGGGACCACAATCCCCGCGCCCGCTGTCCGATTTCGATTTGGTTTTCATGCGCAAGGATCCGCCCTTCGACATGGACTACTTCTACGCAACGTTATTGCTGGAGCGGGCTCGCCACCAAACCCTGGTCTTGAACGATCCGCGTGGCCTGCGCGAGTGGAACGAAAAGCTCGCCGTGCTTGAATTCCCGCAGCTCACGGCACCCATGATCGTCACGCGCGAGGCCACTCGCCTGCGCGGATTCCTGGAAGAGAACAACGGCGAGATGGTGATAAAGCCACTCGATGCTTCCGGTGGTTTCGGTGTATTTCACGTGCGCAAGGGCGATCCCAATACGGGCTCCATCTTGGAACAGGCCACGAACCTGGGCCGACGTTGGACGGTGGCTCAACGTTACTTGCCGGCCGTCCGGCAGGGCGACAAACGCATCGTGCTCGTCGACGGAGAACCCCTCTGTGCCGTGTTGCGAGTGCCGGCACCGGACGAGGCCCGCGGCAACTTGCACGTTGGTGCCAAACCGCACGCAACCGAGCTGGATGCACGGGATCGCTTGATCATCGACACCCTCGCGCCGACGCTGCGCGAGCGGGGCTTTTTCCTGGTCGGGCTCGATGTCATCGGCGGCTACCTGACCGAGATCAACGTCACAAGTCCAACCGGTATCCTCGAAGCAAACACGCTATATGGTGCGCACTACGAAACGCAGATCGTGGAACGCATGGAAGCGCGTGCCCTCGCCGCCAAACAAAACCGATCCCTCTAGTCCCAAGGAAATATCCATGAGCTATCAGCCCCTGTCTCTCGAAGGACGCATTGCCGTTGTAATTGGAGGCACGACCGGCATTGGTCGTGCGCTTGTCGACGGCCTTTGCGCTGCCGGTGCCAACGTGATTGCAACGTCGCGCCGCAAGGATGAGGTCGAGAAAACCGCCGCAGCGATCGAACAAGTTGGCAAACAAACCCTTCGGATGACGTCCGACGTGACCGATCGCGCTTCTCTCGAACGCGTGCGCGACGCCTCAATCTCGACCTTTGGCAAGATTGACATTCTTGTGAACTGCGCGGGGCGTACGAAACGCACCCCCACGATCGACGTATCCGACGAAGAGTGGAATACCATCATGGATTGCAACCTCACGGGCACCTTGCGCGCCTGCCAGGTGTTTGCGAAGCCCATGCTTGACAGGGGCTACGGTCGCATCATCAACATCGCCTCGTTGACCAGCTTCGTCGCGCTCTACGAGGTGGCGGCTTACGGCGCGAGCAAGGCAGCCGTGATGTCCTTGACGAAGTCGCTCGCCGTCGAGTGGGCAACCCGCGGTGTCTGCGTGAATGCGATTGCTCCGGGTGTATTTCGTACGGATCTAAACGCCGCACTTTTGGATGGAACGCCGCGTGGTCAAGAGCTGAAACTGCGAACGCCGATGAAGCGTTTCGGCAACGTCAGCGAACTGGCTGGCGCTGCGGTCTTTCTCGCATCCGAAGCCGCGGGCTTTGTGACCGGCCAAACCCTGGCTGTCGACGGTGGCTTCCTCGCGAGCGGCGTCAACCAGTAACCATGCGGATCGCTCGAAGCAACGCAACGTGGGCCACGGCTGTAGCTTGTGTTGCGATTGTGCTGCAGTCCTCCTCCGCACAAGCCGATGACCCGCGGGGGCCCACGGTTCGCAACCTCGGCTGCATTGCGCTTGATGCCGAGCGCATGGCGAATGTGTTGCGCGTCGACCTCGGCGCAAGCGGGCCACCTTGGGACGGCCTCGGCGTTGACGTTCGTTGTCGCGGACTCGATTTCACGTTGACAATCGAGCGCGGCAATCCCGAAGCACGCTTCGAGCAAGCGCTTTTCGCCGAAAGCGATCCCGATCTCGACACCGAACGCTGGCTGGCAACCGTCATCCTCGATCTCGCCGCATCCGAATTTGATATCGCCCGTCCGACAATGCCCACACGTGGCTTCCTGGCACCCGCGTGGTCCTTGAAAAAGGCCAGACCAGACAAACCGGCGCAAGTGCCCAAACCCGCTCCGACGCTGCAACAATCGATCGGGCCAGCCCATATCGGGTTGCGCATTGGCTGGCGGGCCCTGAATCTTGCCGAGTTTGTCCCGCTCGATGGCAACGACGGCGCGCTGGGCATTTCCGGCGTTGATCTGGTCGGCGCCAGTGTCGTGCGACCACGGCTCGGCATTTTTGCGAAAATCGGATTCTCGAAAGCCGACAACCGAACGGCGGGGACCGATCTCAACCTCACTTTGTTTCATCTCGGTGGCGGCGTCACGTGGCGCCTACCACTCGGTAAGCGATGGATGTTCGAGACGGATCTGGGCGCCGCCGTCTATTCAGCGAAACTCACCCGACGTGCAGCCGGCGTGGCCGACATAATCGACGACCACTCCGGCCTTGCGGTCGCAGCGTCGACCTCGTTTTTGATCATTTCGTACTACAACGGCAGCCGAATCGGCTTTGGACTCGACACCGGGTGGCTAGTCGGTGCGCCAACCAGTAAGGGTGGCCCCTACGAATCAAGAGGCGCAGATTATCTTGCGCGGCCTCTGTCCCTTGACGGCCCGTGGATGGGCCTCGTGTTCCACATTGGCTCGGCCGAAGAGCGACAGTAGGATTACGCGCCGAGGACTATGCGTCGGGCATCCAGCACACGCGCGGCCCACTCACCAACCGATGCATCGGCACACCAGACAAAGAGGATGACGCCCTCGCGCATCAACCGAAGCACAGATTGCAGCGCCGCCTCGGGATCGGTCCCCAGATCGAATGGGCTCCGCAAGGCGAGCGCCAGGGGCTTTTTTGCGATCTGGTGCAGGGAACGCACGTTTTGCTCCCACGTACCAAGCTCCGGAAACTCGGCGCCCGGCAAGAGCAACACGCAGGGGAAGAACCGTTGCGACAAAACCTGCGCTTGCTCGACTGCCAATCCCCAGTCGGGGCCAACACCCGGAATTGCCCACAGGTTCTTGGGAAATCCCTGCAACCAGGTGGTCAGTTTGCGAAACGGCTCTAGCGCCACGCCCGACAACGCGTCACCGCCATAGATGAACCGTGTTACACCCTGGCGCGCGAAGATCTCGATCTCTTTCTGGCTTTCGCCCCAGTCAATCTCACCCGCTTCGTGGCGCACAAGGCGGGGCTGTGCGAAGACGCCCTGCAGATCGTCGAGGCCAACGGGACTGGTTTTCACGGCCGCGCCCCCATCCTAGCCATCGGTGTGGTTGAGTACCTTCAACTTGCCACCGTCGTGTAACAACTCCGAGAAAAAGTCATTGCCCTTGTCGTCCACGACGATGAACGCCGGAAAATCGATCACTTCGATGCGCCAGACCGCCTCCATACCAAGTTCGGGATATTCAAGAACCTCGACCTTCTTGATGCAATCCTGCGCAAGCCGCGCGGCCGGACCGCCAATCGATCCCAGGTAAAACCCACCGTATTTGTGACACGCTTCGGTCACAACGTGAGAGCGGTTGCCCTTGGCCAGCATGATCTTGCTGGCACCGTGTTGCAAGAAGAGATCGACGTAGGAATCCATGCGACCCGCGGTCGTTGGGCCAAACGATCCCGAGGCGTAGCCCTCGGGGGTCTTGGCGGGACCCGCGTAGTAAACTGGGTGGTTGCGCAGGTAGTCGGGCAGTCCGCCGCCCGAATCGAGCCTTTCCTTGAGCTTTGCATGCGCGATGTCGCGGGCGACGATCATCGTTCCCGTCAGCGACAACCGTGTTTTGACCGGGTGCCGGGATAGCTCGGCCAAGATCTCGGCCATCGGCCGGTTGAGATCCACCTGAACCACGCTTCCACTCACCTCTTCGTGCGTGACCTCGGGCAAGTAGTGGGCCGGCTCGGCTTCGAGTTGCTCGATGAACACGCCGTCCTTCGTGATCTTGCCAAGCGCCTGTCTGTCGGCAGAACACGATACCCCAAGCCCCACCGGACACGAAGCGCCGTGGCGCGGCAAACGTATTACACGGACGTCATGGCAGAAGTACTTGCCGCCGAACTGCGCCCCGATGCCGGTTTCCTGCGCGATCTTGAGAATCTTTTCTTCGAGCGCCCGGTCGCGAAAGGCGCGCCCGTGCTCGTCGCCGCTATCGGGCAAGGTATCGAGGTAGCGCGTGCTCGCAAGCTTCACGGTTTTCAGGGTCTGCTCGGCCGACAAACCCCCGACGACAAGCGCCAGGTGATAGGGCGGACAGGCCGCAGTGCCAAGCGAGCGCAACTTGTCGCGCACGAACTTCAACATGCTGTCCGGATTGAGGAGCGCCTTGGTCTCCTGATACAGATAAGTTTTGTTGGCCGAACCGCCCCCCTTGGCAATGAACAGAAACTTGTATGCGTCGCCATCCACCGCAGAAATGTCGATCTGCGCAGGCAAGTTGGTCTTGGTGTTGACCTCGCGATACATATCGAGCGGCGCCATCTGCGAGTAGCGCAGACTGGTTTCGGTATAGGTCTTGTGGACGCCACGGGCGAGCGCGGCCTCGTCACCACCGCCCGTCCAAACCGATTGCCCCTTCTTGCCCATGATGATAGCGGTGCCCGTGTCCTGGCACATGGGCAACACGCCACCCGACGCGATGTTGGCGTTCTTCAGCAAATCGAGCGCTACAAAGCGATCGTTGTCCGACGCTTCGGGATCGTCCAGGATCTTGCGCAACTGTGCGAGGTGGCCCGGCCGCAGCAAGTGGGCGATGTCGTGCATCGCCGTCTTGGCCAAGAACGTGAGCGCTTCGGGCTCAACCTTCAGGAAGGTCTTTCCATCGGCGGTGAAGGTTGAAACGTGCTCTTTGCTCAGCAGACGATACGGCGTCGTGTCGGGGCCAAGCGCAAATAGATCCTCAAACTGAAAGGTGCTCATGTTTTGCAGTTCGCAAGCCTACCAGCGGACTCCGCGAACGCGAAAGGATCCGTTGGGCTTTGTGGGCGGAGGATTTTCGGTCCTCGCGGGCGGTAAATATTCGACCTCGACCGGGGTCGTGCGAACCCTGGGTGCCGTCCACTCCGGCGTTTGATCGGACCAGTTGGATCCAGAATAGCCGCCACCGAAGCGACGGGGATCGCCAAAGATCTGGCCGTAGGGTCCCGATTCTGCAAAGGCTCGAAAACGCGCCGCATTCAATTCGGCGAAGCTCATGAACACGATCATCACCGCAAGCACCACGAGTGTTGCGGGTCCGTAAACGATCCCGGTCAGGAACATGCCGAAAGCGAAGAAGCGCGCGACCTTGACCGAGACCTCGGTGGCTCGCAAAAAGCCCATGCGCCGCGAGAGCAACGCTCGCAGGATGCGCCCGCCATCCATCGGCAAGGCCGGCATCATGTTAAACGCGCCAACGAGCAGGTTGATCCACGCGAGATGCAGAAGCAGCGCCGAACCCGTCACATTCGACGTTAGCAAGGCTGCTCCGGAAAGTGCAAACGAAACCGCGGGCCCAGCGGCGGCAATCGCTATCTCATGGCCTGCCGTGCGCGGCATTCCCAGCATCTTCGCTGCACCACCAAAAAAGTTCAGTTCGATCTCGCGGATGCGCACGCCGAGATGGCGCGCCGTCACCGCATGCCCTAGCTCGTGCAGCAACACCGATCCGAAGGCCAACAACACGATGACGAGCGCTCCGGTTCCACCTCCCCCGACGCCGCCAAACACGACGAGCCCCAGCAAGAGGAGAAAGGAGTACGCGATCCGAATTTCAAAACCCAGGAGCGATCCCAGGCGAAAGTTGCCCATGATTATGTTCTGAATCACCCTCGACCCGGCGTCAAACGAAACGGCCATGCCGCGAGTATCCATGCGATTTGTCAACGCCCGCCGACGCCTGCGGCGCGCATTGGGCCTTTGACAACCCCGCGTTTGACGATCCCGTCCCTACTTACCGCGTCGAAACTGCGCATTTGACAGATTTCTTCGGTTATTTCGCAAACCCCCGTTGAACCTTCTCTTGCGGGGTGGCATCAAACGAATGATGGCAAACCTTTTTGACGGCATCCAGGTCTTCACGGCCACCACGGCGCAGCGAAGAACCGATCTCGGAGAGGCCGCTACCAATTGGCTTCGCGAGCATCCGGACCTCGTGCCGTTCAAGTTAACGGTGACCCAGTCGTCCGACAATTCGTATCACTGCATCTCGCTCGTACTGTATTACAAATTCGCAAGGTAGCGTCGGATCGCTTTGGCGGCAGAAACGCGTTAGAACCTCCCCCATGGTTCTCCCCCGTTTCAAAACGCTCCCTCTGCTGGCCATGCTTGCAACCTTGCTGCTGGCTGCCGAGGAACTTCAAGCACAAACCGTCTGCCGGATCGAAGTGCGCAATACAGCCGGAATTCAGGCTGCAATCGACGCCTGCGCCGCCCGAGGTGGAGGCGTCGTGAGATTGCCAACAGGTCTAACCGTGAGTGGTCCGCTCTGGATGAAAAGCAACGTCGAGTTTCATCTCGAAGCGGGAGCAACGTTGCGCATGAGTCGCAAGCCCGAGGACTGGCAGAAGGATGTCCGGGCCCTCATCAATGCCGACGGTGCCCATCATTTCGCCATCACCGGGACCGGCACCATCGATGGCGCCGCGACCTGGGCATACGAAAGAGTGAAACGCGTCGACATCGAAATCGCAGCCGAACAGGCCCTGGCCGAAAAGGCCGGCGTCGAAATGAAGCGCTTCTATCGTACGGGCGAGGTCCAGAAATATCTGCTGGTCCTGCAAAAGTCGAGCGATGTGAGAATAGAGGACGTGACGATCACCAATGCGCCGCTTTGGAACGTTCGCCTCCAGGATTGCGATCGCGTCTGGATGCGTGGTGTATCCGTACTCTCGGATCTCGAAAAAGGGGTCAACTCGGATGGCATCGACATCGTTTCGTCATCCAACATCACGATTTCGGATTCGACCATCATTACCGGTGACGACGCAATCTGTCTGAAGACAGACGGATTTGGACAGCGAGGCAAGGAGCCAATACGACCGACGGAGAATGTTCTTGTGACCAACTCGATCCTGGGTTCGTCGTCAACACCGTTGATGATCGGAACAGAAACCTACGCCGACATCCGACACGTCGTGTTCTCAAACATCGTGATTCGAGATTCCAACAAAGTATTCGGAATCAACGTACAAGATGGCGGCACGGTCAGTGACGTGCGTGTCAGCAACATCACCTTCGAGACGCAACGGCGACACTGGAACTGGTGGGGCGATGCCGAGTTCATCAAGATTGTGTTGAAGAAGCGAACGCCCGAATCTCCCCTCGGTCGCATCGAACAGATCACGGTGGATGGAGCGCAGGGGATCGCACGGGGCACCTCACTCGTCGCCGGTCACGCCGAGCGGAATCTGAAGAACATCCGCCTTTCGAATGTATCGCTTCGCCTCTTGCCCGAAGGAACGCCGGATCACCGCACGAGTCACGGTCTAGTATTCGAGCGGATCGACAGTCTCGTGTTGCGAAACGTCGATATCGAATGGGACACGACTGCGCCGCAATCTAGCTGGCAGAGCGCCCTTGTGTTGAGGGACATCAACGGACTACGCTTTACCGAGGTCGCGACCAGCGGAACGCGCAAGGGCATCCCCGCCGTGGTGAAACAGCGGGTACGCGACAAACACCCGTAGCCGTGACGTTCTACGGCTTTTTTGCCGGGCAACCGATAGGCTTGGTGTCGATGGCAACGTCGTCAATGTAGACCGTCACGGGTTCATTTTGTTCGTTCACGTGACGGTAACCGATCTTCGTGTACTGGATCTCGGGCAAGAACCAAACGCCGGCCGTCACGTCCCATTCCGGAACGCAAACAGCAGACGACGTGTCGAAGATAAAGCTCATCGCTTGCAGTTCTTTGCCGTTGATCTTGACGCCGTAGTTCAGAAGATCGTTCGCATCGGCCTTCATCTCGACACAGGTCCAAACTTTTTCGGGCAAGGGCATCGGCGTGCTCTTCGTACAGTCGGAACGGCCCTTGCCACCCGCGGTCACGTCTCCAAAGTACTGCATCTTCATGGACCTATCACCAAAACCGCCAAGCGAAAGAAAGCCCGAGATGGTCATCCCGTCGCCCTTCATGAGCCCGTGGTTCGCCATCACGTCCCAGTGACCGCCGGGTGATACGTTATCCATATAAACCATCATGCGCACGTAGGCCGTGGTTCGTGGCGGTGGCAGAAACTGACTGGAACGAATCGACACCATGCCGTCGCCACTCGACGACACAACCTTCAAGGCCTTGGTGCCGCTGTAAGCCTGGCCGGTTTCAACCTTGGCCCTGCCGCCCCCATCGCCACTCCACAGGGCGCCGACCGGAGCCTTGCCTGTCGCATCGGCCTCGAAGTCGTGACTGAACAGAGGCCCGGTGCCGACGGGCTGACCACCGGTTCCAGTTCCCGAAGTCCCCCCCGCGGTGCCAGCCGCTCCGCCAGCCTTGCTGCCACCCTGTCCGCCTGATGCGGTTGAACCGCCGCTTCCTCCTTTTGCGACACCGGGGCCACCCTCGTTGCTGCCCGCAGCACCGCCCGCACCGTTGTCGGTACCGCCACCCTGTCCGCCTCCGGCTTCACCGCCGGCACGGTCGCCGCCTTTTCCATCCGAACGGGTCGATTCCGAGCCGCCGGAGCACGCCACGATCGACGAACAAAGGCCCAGGGCCAGAACCGCATTTCTCGTTTTGATACGCAAAAACATGGTTTCAGCATGTGCCGGCTCGGCGAATTTGTATCGACCGAACGGTAATGGCCGCTCGCAACGGAGGCACCAACGATAACCTTCGTCAATCTGAAGAGGTGAGGTCGCACCTTCTTGCGCCCTTGCTCCGATAACGTCACGATGCCTCCCAACGACGTGTTGACCGAACCCAACCAGATCCTCCACGAACTCTTCGGATTCCGAGAATTCCGTTTCGGACAACAGGACGCGGTCGATGCCGTAATGCAGAACCGCGATGCGGTGGTGCTCCTACCCACGGGTGGAGGCAAGTCGCTCTGTTATCAGGTGCCAGCGGTGGCGTTTCGCCGCCAGGGCAAGGGCACAACGGTGGTCATCTCGCCACTCATCGCGTTGATGCAAGATCAAGTGGCAGCGCTTTCCGGGCGCGGCATCGCGGCCGCTGCCATGAACAGCCACCAAGACGATGAACAAAGACGGGACGTCTCCGCGCAATTTCTGAAGGGCGAACTGGATTTGCTTTATGTGTCGCCCGAACGGGCCGCGCTTGAAGGGTTTCGCCGCATGCTGCGCAAGGTCCCGGTGGCGCTCCTGGCGATCGACGAAGCCCATTGTGTCAGTCAATGGGGACACGATTTTCGCCCCGAATACATGCGCCTTGGCGAGCTGCGCGAACTCTTCAGCGGCCCGACGATCGCACTCACGGCAACCGCAACACCGAGGGTGATGACCGAGATCGTGGCGCAATTGCAAATGCGCAACCCCACCCTCGTCAAGGGCGACTTTACCCGCGCCAACCTCGCCTTTTCGGTACAACACCTGCGCGGCGACGAAGCGCGACTTGATGCGCTGATCGCGGCACTCGACGAGGCCGGGATGCGCAGCCGCAAGGGCGAACATGGCCGTGCGATCATCTACTGCGCGACCCGTAAAAAGGCCGAAGACGTCGCCAAGAAATTAAAAAGCGCGAACGTCCCGTGCAGCCACTACCACGCGGGGCGCACGCAGCTTGCCCGCAGCCGCGCGCAGAACGCATTCGAGGCGGGTCGAAGCAAGGTGCTGGTCGCAACCAACGCCTTCGGCATGGGCATCGACTATCCGGACGTGCGACTCATCGTGCATTTCCAGAGCCCGGCTTCCCTTGAAGCGTATTACCAGGAAGCAGGCCGTGCGGGCCGAGACGGCGAGCCGGGGAAGTGTCTGTTGTTCTTCGGTCCGGGCGATCTGATGACCCAGCGGCGCATCGCCGAAATGGGGCCGCGCAGCGAGGCCCAGCGGTTGCGTGGGGAAGCGGCGCTCGTCGACGTGCAACGCTATGTCGATTCCGAGATCTGTCGACAGGTTGTGCTTTGCAGCCATTTTACAGCTACGGATGACCACCCTCGCTGTGGGCGGTGCGACGTTTGCACGGGCGCCATCGTGGCGCAAGACGCACACCCCGCGCAAAAGCCCCTGGTCGCGGCCGTCGCGCTCAACGGCGACATACGCACGACGATCACCGCGGCGGTCAGCGGCTTGCGACGGCCGGTGGGAAAGACCAACCTCGTTCGCGCCTTGCGGGGAAGTCAGGCTCGACCCCTGCGTCGACTTGGACTACTCGACATGCGGGAACACGGCGCGCTGCATGCGCACAACGAAAGGGATCTGGTCGCCACCGTCGACGACATGCTGAAGGAGGGACAGTTGGCCCGCAAGGGGCGCAAGTACCCAACGGTGTGGCCTGCTGGAAAACCGGTGCGTGCGGTGCGTGCGCCCGGAGAGATCCCGGCGCCCCGCCGAACCAACACGATGCGCTTCGGAGGGCTACGCCATACCGATTGCTCGCGTGAGCTTGAAAACTACCGTCGCCGTACGGCGCGCGCCCTCAAGTGGAAAAGCTACATGGTTTTCCAGCAGCGGACGATCGCGGACATCGAGGAGAAGAAGCCAGTCACCCGGGACGATCTCATCCGCATTCGCGGCCTGGGCCCGGCCAAAATCGAGAAGTTCGGCGAGGACATTCTGGAAATCGTACGACGATACTACGGAGCCTGAGGCACCCGCACCACCGTCTTCATTGCCTTATTCGCCGCGGTAACGCAGCGGTGCACTCGGCAGACCATCGGCGGCCGCCTGCTCTTGCGAACGACGCCGAAGAAACGTGGGCTTGTCGAATTCGCTGTCTTCGATGCCCAGTTCTTCGCCACCGTGAACGTCCACGGCAACGGGATATTCGGGCTGGCTCCAACGAACCGCGTGCGAGCCGGTCTGCTGGGGTCGAATGAGCGGGCGCGAGGCCTCGGCCTGCCATTCGGTTGCAACCGGCATCGCCTTTGGCGGGGTTGGGATAGGCGGCAGCGAAACAATGGACAGATCGTCATACGGATCGGGTGCCGGGGCCGCGTGCATCGTTGCCGCGCGACGCGGTGGGTCCCCATAGGATCCATCGTGACCTGATGTATGCGGTGCCGACGAAACACCGAGACCATAGGGCGAGCGATCGGTGGACTCGGCGCTATTGAACTCGGCGGGGACGGCGCCCCCGGTCGACAACGGAGGCGTGGGATTTCGGCGCAGGGTGGATTCGGGCGTCGCCTCGGTTGAAGCCGAGATAGGCAAGGCCATCTGGCCCGGACGACCCGTCGTCTGTACCGCACGGGGATCCGTCATCGCGGCCTTGGTCTGGAAACCCGTGGCGATCACCGTGATGCGAACTTCGTCTCCAGCGTTGGAGTCAACGACCGAGCCGAAGATGATGTTGCAGTCGCGATCGACCGCTTCGTAGATGAGATTACAGGCCTCGCTGACCTCGTTCAGGGTCATGTCCGGGCCACCCGAAACGTTGACCAGAATGCCCGTTGCACCGTTGATCGAGACATCCTCAAGCAAGGGAGAATTGATCGCCATGCGGGCCGCTTCGATGCAACGGTTCTCGCCTGAAGCGCGACCGGTACCCATCAGGGCACGACCCGCACCCGACATGATCGTGCGCACGTCCGCGAAGTCCACGTTAATGAGACCGGGGACCATCACCAGATCGCTGATGCCGCGCGTGGCGTTCAGACAGACCGCGTCCACCAGGGTGAAGGCGTCCTTGAGGCTCGTCTTCTTGCCCGCAACCTGCAAGAGGCGATCATTCGGTATCACAATCAAGGCATCCACCGAGCGGGCGAACTTTTCGATCCCGGCCATCGAGCGCTTCTTGCGCTGAATGCCTTCGAACGCAAACGGTCGGGTCACGATGCCCACCGTGAGTGCGCCTGCTTCGCGTGCGATCTGTGCCACCACGGGAGCCGCGCCCGTTCCGGTGCCACCCCCCATGCCAGCCGTAACAAAAACCATGTCGGTTCCGGCAACGATCTCGGCGATCCGCTGCTGGTCCTCCAGAGCTGCTGCTTCACCGATGTCCGGATTGGCGCCTGCACCAAGGCCCTTGGTCAAATTTCGGCCAATGGGAACTTTCGTCCCCGCCAGGCTTGCATTCAACACCTGGCAGTCGGTGTTGACCGCGACGAACTCGACACCATGGATGCCGGCCTCGATCATGGTATTGACGGCGTTGCCGCCGCCGCCTCCAACGCCGATGACTTTGATCTTGGGTTGGCCGGTCTCGGGAAGTTCGTCGAATTCAAACATGGCGGTATTTCTCCCTGCGATTCATGGATCGCATGCGCACGCCGACGACGCGAATTTTCGACCACGATTTTTTTCATCGAAAGGTCGCGTTTTGCGGCCGCCTGAACACGCGTTTAGCTGCCGGCGCGTCGGGCCTGAAGCTCGCGCTGGATGGCGTCGGTCTTGTTGGCATCGAGCGGATAGAACTGAATCGCCAGGGCCGCAACCAACGCAAAACCACCCGGAATGAGGGTCGCCAGCCACAAGATCCCCTGCGCCGCGTGCGCACTTTGTTCTTGGTTCGGGACATAGCCAACCGATGACAGGAGGACACCCACGACCCATCCGGCCACGGCGCCTCCCATCTTGACGCCAAAGGTGGCGGCCGAAAAAATCAGAGCGGTCGCGCGTCGGCCCGTCTTCCATTCCGAAAAGTCGGCCGAGTCTGCAAACATCGACCAGCTAAGCGGCGACTTGGGACCTATCACGAGGGACGCCGCAACCGTGATGCCAATCATGAGCCCGACGTTGTCACGCGGAACGAAAAACTGGGCGAACGATAGCAACGCAACACCAACCATACAGATCGTCAGAAACACTTTTTTTTCCAGCCGCCGCGAAAACAGCGGGGTCAGAGCTGCCCCGGCAACGTAAGCGAGGCTGCTGAGCGTGAGATACGTATCGGTCAGATCATCGCGCCGCGCGTAATACTTGAGGTAAAAAACCCCGGTACCGTTTCGAATCGCAATGGTGAGCATGATGACAAAGCCCGCGCCCAAGATGGTAGCCCATGGCTTGTTTCGCAACAGATCCTGGAGATCCACCTTCATGGAAGTCTTTTGTGTCGGTGAAGGGCGAATCCGTTCACGGGTCGAGAAAAACGTGATCGCGAGACACGCCACGGCTATCACCCCGTAAAGGACCATCACCAACATCCAGCCCCGCGCATCGTCGCCACCTCCCATCCCCGCGACCAGATCCTTTGTCGCCTTCGTGACGACCAAACCGCCGGCACTGGCCCCGACCAGCTTGTAAGCAGAAAGCGTCGTACGTTTATTCACATCTGCCGTCAAAACACCCAGCATCGCGCCATAGGGAATGTTGCCGATGGTGTAGATCAACATCGTTATCCCGTAGGTAAGGTAGGCCCAGACGACCTTTCCCGTGGGACTCAGCTCTGGCGTTGTAAAGGTCAAGACCCCGAGCACCGCGAGCGGCAATGCGGACACCAGAACAAAAGGTCGAAAGCTGCCCCAGCGGGTTTGCGTTCGGTCCGCCCACATCCCCATCAAGGGATCGATGGCGGCATCGAGGACCCGTGTAGCCAGAAACATCGTTCCCGCGACGACCGGCGCGATGCCGAAGACATCGGCGTAGAAAAACAGCAGGTAGAACTCGAAAACCTTCCAGTAGAGGCAGTAACCGAAGTCGCCGATGGCATAACCCAGCATCTCGGGCCAACGCAAAGGGCGGCTGGCATCCGTCGCCGGAGGCTCTGGTTGGCCTGGATTTAACCACTTCGGCACGTTCCTTGATTACACCCGTCCGCCCGTAGACGCCACAGCGCGATCGTGGAACAATGTGTGTGTGATTCCACCAGCCGCGCGACCGGGGGCTCCTGCCAACGTAGAGGCCACTGCCCAGAACCTTGTGGGTCAGATGCTGGAAGCAGCGATCGGCCAGGGGGCAAGCGACATCCACGTCGAGCCCCAGATGAACAAGCTTGTGGTTCGGTTCCGGGTTGACGGGCAGCTTGTGCTCTGGAAAGAAATGCCCACCGATTTGCACCCGCAGATTCTTTCGCGGTTGAAGATCATGGCCAGCCTGGACATTTCGGAAAAGCGCCTGCCACAGGACGGGCGTTTTTCAATCGACACACGCCAGGGCACGCGCGATTTTCGTCTTGCGGTTGTGCCCATGTTGATAGGCGAAAAGGCCGTCATCCGCGTGTTGATGCAGGATCTCTCGCGCCTGGATTTCAACGCCGTGGGTTACACCGAGAACAGCGTTGGGCTTTACCGGGCGTTGCTGGGCCGAAAACACGGTCTGGTGTTGCACACGGGCACGACGGGCAGCGGCAAGACCACTGCACTTTATGCCGCCATCAATTTCCTTCGCCAATCTACCCGCAACATTCAAACCGTGGAGGATCCGGTTGAAGGCCGTTTGCCCGACGTGAATCAGGCACAGGTCAACAACGAGATCGGGTTGACGTTTGGGCGCGTCCTGCGCGGCTATCTACGCCAGGATTGCGACGTGATCTTGATCGGCGAAATCCGTGACACGGAAACCGCGCAGCTTGCCTTGCAGGCGTCCCTGACCGGCCACCTGGTATTGGGCACGCTGCACACCAACAGCGCCGTGGGCGCCGTGACACGTTTGGTCGACATGGGCATTCCTCATTTTCTGGTGGCGGCAGGCCTTGCAGGTGTCGTCGCTCACCGCCTGGTTCGCAAGCTATGCCCGATGTGCCGTCGACAAAACGTTTTGCCAACGGCGCTCACCACCCAGTACGGCTTGAAACCTGGGTTGCAGGTGTTTGAGGCAGGCAGTTGCCCCGACTGTGGCAAGTCCGGGTTCAAGGGCCGCACCGGCATCCAGGAGATCTTCACCCTGTCGGGGCCCATCCGCGAGGCCATCGTGTCGAACCAGCCGGAAAAGGTACTACAGCAGCTTGCGATACAGGGCGGCATGACGCCAATGTTCTACGATGGGGCGGAGAAAGCGGCGACGGGCGTCACCACCATGGAAGAGGTCTATCGCGCGGTCGTTTCAGACGCCTGATGCACCGTGATTTGCTTGGCGTGGACATGTCGACCGTCGCAGCGGGAGTTTTCAAAGCCAAATGTCTTGAATTGATGGATCGCGTTGATCGCACGCACGAGGAGATTATTGTTACCAAACACGGCCGCCCTGTCGCCAAATTGGTTCCGGTGAGCACTGCGAAACCAAAGCCACTGTTCGGACGCGCGAAGGGGACCGTGATCCGCACTGCCGAAGATGCGTTCCACCCGCAGCCCGAACTCTGGAGCACCCTTGAGGAGTAAGTACCTTCTGGATACCAATGCATGGTTCTGGATGGCCATCGGTGACCCCCACGTCCCAACGGAACTCGTTTCGCAACTCGAGTCCGCACACAGCGAAAAGGCGGTTTTTTTAAGTCAAATCTCGCCCTGGGAGATTGCGCTCAAAACATCGCTCGGAAAAATCGAACTCAATCGACCCCTCGACATTTGGCTGCGCGAAAACACAGATGGCCTTTCGATGCTGGACCTCCCGATCGATGTGGTGCTGGAATCGACAAGGTTGCCAGGATCCTTTCACAAGGATCCTGCCGATCGTTTCATCATCGCTACCGCGCGGGTCCGCAACCTCGTGTTGGTGACGGGCGACAAGGCCATCATCGACTACGCAACGTCGGGGTACGTCAAGGCAGTGGGCATTTAGAACAACGCTAAAACATACCCTTGATGCGCTCGTACCAGCTGCCCCGGCGCTGACGATCCGACGGGGCGATCGCGGCCTGTTGCGACAGCCCGTATTGCACGAGACCAACCGCCGTCGCATACGCCGGTGACTTGACCGCATCGGCCAATCCGCCAACCCCCTTCGGTACACCCACGCGAACCGGTAATCCCAAGATCTCTTCGCCCAGTTCGGCCATACCTGCGAGTTGCGTGGCACCCCCCGTGATGACCGCACCCGATGCCAGCATGTCTTCGCAACCGAGGCGCGCAATTTCGGCGCGCACGAACGAGAACATCTCTTCAACACGCGGTTGAATGATGTCGCGACACAACATCTGACGCGACAGGATGCGGGGTTCACGGCCCCCCACCGAAGGCACTTCGATGGTCTCGTCTTCACCCACCATCGCGGCCGTGGCACAGCCGAAATAGTGTTTGATCTTCTGCGCTTCGTGCGGCGGCGTCCGCAGACCGAAGGCGATGTCGCTCGTCAACTGGTGGCCACCAATCGGAATCACGCTCGTATGGGCGACTGCGCCGTCCGTGAAAATCGCAATGTCTGTCGTACCACCGCCAATGTCGATAAGCGCAACACCGAGGCCCTTTTCGTCCTCTTCAAGTACGGCCTCGCCCGAGGCAAGAGGCTCGAGCACGATGTCGAGGACTTCGAGCTCGGCCCGACTGCAACACTTGATGATGTTCTGAGCAGCGGCGGCAGCAGCCGTCACGATGTGCACGCGCGCTTCGAGGCGAACGCCACACATGCCGAGTGGCTCGCGCACGCCGTCCTGTCCGTCAATTTTGTATTCCTGCGGCAGCACGTGAACGATGTGCCGGTCGGCAGGCAACGCAATCGCGCGCGCCAGATCCAGAACCTTGGCCACATCGCCCGGACGCACTTCGCGATCCTTGACCGCCACCGTCCCGGTCGAGTTCACACCCTTGATGTGACCGCCCGCGATGCCCACGTAGACCTGAGAGATCATACAGCCCGACATGCCCTCGGCCTCGGCCACCGCCAATCGAATCGCCGCCACCGTCGAGTCGATGTTCACGATCACCCCTTTTTTCAGGCCCCGCGACAGCTGCGTCCCCACGCCGATCACGTCGATCCCATCGTCGGTGCGCTCTGCCACGACGCAGGCGATCTTGGTCGTCCCAATGTCGAGACCCACGATGATGTCGGAGCTTCTTTTGGCCATTTTCCGTGTTTTCTCCGCGGGCGTTATTGAGGGTTCTGCGATCGCAATCGCACCGAAACTCGGCCTGTCGTTGTTCCCTCGAGGTGAACAAGGGCGAGGGCAGAAAGTGCGGAGCGATTCATTTCGGTGAGGTTCTTTTGCAAAGCTTCGAGGATCTTGTCGAAGCGCGCCAATTTTTCACCATAATGTTCGCGGCCGAGGCGAATCTGACCGCCCCCATCCAGCAAAATGAGCGAGTAACCGCTGGCGGCGTCGATGACCACCTCGGACAATTCGGGACGTGAAGGAATCGCGTAATAGGTGCGCAATATCGAAAGCGCCTCGCGGTAGACCGCCTCGACGACCTGCGGAACCGAGGCGAAACGCTCACGCTCAAGGCCCGACAACACCACGAGCCCAATGGCCTCGGTGGTGGTGGCGCGCTTGAACGGGTGACCGCGTTCATCTACGAGGTAAAGGCCATCGAGATTCACGACGGCCGCAGCTTTTCGCTCGATGACCTGCACGTCGAGAATGGCGGGCAAGTGTCGGCGCACCTGAACCTCGGACACCCAGGGATGGGCCGCGATCCGGGCCGCAACGGCATCGGGATCGACGCTCAGTAGGCGATCGCCCACGGCAACCCCACCCATGGTTTCGATCTCCTGGCGGGTCACCTGCGCCGTCGCGTTGATGGAGATCGAGCGAACCGAAAAGTGTTCAGACGCAACGACGGTGCGCACGAGCGAGCGACCACCCACCACAACAGCGAACAGTGTCGCTCCAACGGCAACAATCAGCGAAAGCTTTCGTACCACGAGCGCCACCACGCGCGCGATTCCGGTAAAAAAATCTGCCAGAATCAGCACCAGCGAACGCCGCTGAATGGACACCTTGCGATTGCGGGCACGACCGCGCTTTTCACCACGCCATTCGGGACGAACGAGCGCGCGGGTGCTCATGGCGTGACCTCAGAAAGGCGCGCCAAGATCTCGGGTGCAAGGCGGGTGATATCGCCCGCACCGAGCGTGAGGAGCAAATCACCGTCTTTGAGCTCCGCCATCAGCGCCTCCTGCAATCGAGCCCGAGGCACGTAGGAAACAGGCCCTTTGAACGTCGCACACAACGCCTTCGAGTCGATCCCGGGGATCGGGGCCTCACCCGCCGCATAAACATCGGTGAGGAAAACACAGTCGGCGCCGGCCAGTGATGGCGCGAATTGCGCAAATTGATCCTGCGTCCGGCTGAATCGATGGGGTTGAAACGCAACCACGACACGGCGATTGAACAGGCGGGCGGCAGCAATCGTTGCTGCGATTTCGGTCGGGTGGTGGCCGTAGTCGTCGATGACGAGCACGCCGCGGGCTTCGCCGCGTACCGAAAAACGCCGATCCACGCCCTGAAAGTTTTCAAGCGCCTTCGAGCACACGGAAAGGGGCACGCCAAGGAACTCGGCCACCGCCACCGCCCCCACCGCGTTCTGGGCGTAGTGCGTACCGGGGATTCGAACGTGCAACTGACCGGCAATGGTATTGCGAATGCGCAATTCAAGCTGCGTCCCCTGTGAATCGGCCCGGACGATGCGCCCCTGGTAGTCGCCGGCCGTCAACCCGTAGCTTGTGTGACGTTTCAATAACTCGGGCGCGAGGCTCATCGTATTGGCGTCGTCGGCGCAGAGCACCACCAGGCCATAAAAGGGCACCTTGTTGGCGAAATCCAGGAAGGCCGCTCGCAGCGCCGCCTCGGTGCCGTAGTGATCCATGTGCTCGCGATCCATGTTCGTGATGATCGCGACCATGGGGAACAGGTGGCGAAACGACCCATCGGATTCGTCGGCTTCGGCGACCAAGATTTCGCCGTGCCCAAGTCGTGCGTTCGAGCCAAGCGCGCGCGCCTTGCCGCCAATAATGACCGTCGGATCAAGACCTGCTTCCGCGAAAATAGCGGCGAGCATCGTCGTGGTCGAGGTCTTGCCATGGGATCCGGCAACCGCAACACCATCCTTGACCCGCATCAACTCGCCCAGCATTTCCGCGCGTGGAATGACCGGCACATCGCGCGCCCGCGCCGCCAGAACTTCGGGATTGTCCGCGCGGACGGCGCTTGAAACCACCACCACATCGGCTGCCGCCACGTGTTTCGCGTCGTGACCGATGCCGATGCGGCCACCGAGGGTGGTGAGCCTGTCGGTGACCTCTGAGCGGTGCAGATCAGTGCCGGAAACCGGATAGCCGAGGTTCAACAGCACCTCCGCGATGCCGGACATACCGATTCCGCCGATGCCAACGAAGTGAATCGTGACATCACGCTTGCGGAACATCGGAAAGAAAGACCATCCTCTGGCACTTTGCCTGCCATGGGCAACTCCATCCAGTTTTCGAACGCTGGAAACCCTTCGAGACTCGTATTTTAAGGGGTACAATTACCGACATGGCGCACTTCCGCCCACCGAAGGCACCGCTTAAGTATTCAAAACAACAGCGGAAAAGCTGTGGAAAACATCCATTGGCACAGCTCACCGTTATGTTAATGTCAATGCATCCGTAGTTTTTGGCCTCAGGCCAAAGGAGGTCCCAAATGTTCAAGACAAGTGTGCTCGCCGCCACAGGTGTGCTGATTTTTTCGTTAGGTTGTGGAGCTGACAAGGGAGGGACGGGTAGCGATGATCCTTTCGGTACGGGCGGCAAGGGCGGCAAGGGCGGCGCCTTTGGCTCGGGCAACACGGGTATTTTCGGCACGTCGCTCAAACCGGGCACAGGTGCCACTTCGGGCACCGATCCGGGCGACGAAGACAAGACCGCCTGCGGCCAAAAAAACTTCAATCTGGAACGTTTGCCGCCCGAGGTGCTGGTCGTTCAAGATCGCTCGGGCTCAATGATGCGCAATGCGATGGGCAACGAGGGCAATCCCACAAAGTGGAGTGAAACGACCACAGCACTCAATGGTGTGTTTTCTCAAACCGACCAGGGCGTCTTGTGGGGCATGCAGCTTTATCCAACCTGCAAAGCGGGGGGCAGTCTGACCTGCGCACCCACGCCCTGTACGGTGAGCGGCCTTTCTGTTGATCCGATGATTGGACAGGCCGCGCAGTTGACGGGCTTGCTCGGGCAAAATCCACCCACGCTCGACACGGGTGCGACACCGACCACGGCGGCCGTAAAGATGGCCACCGCGGCACTCATGGCACGCAATACCCCCAACCCCAAGTTCATCTTGCTGTCGACCGACGGTGAGCCGAATTGCTTGAACCACAACGGTTCGAATTCCGGCGGTGGCGAAGTCGATCCACAGGGGGCCATCGCAGCCGTGACGGCAGCCCGGGCCGCAGGCATCGATACCTTTGTCATCGGCCTTGCCACCCAGAGCGCCACTGCGACGCTCAATCAACTCGCCGAGGCCGGTGGTCGGCCGCAAATGGGCGCCGCCACCAAGTACTATTCTGTCACGAACGGCGCCGCGCTGACCACCGCGCTGTCGAGCATCGCCGGCCTGGTTCAAAACTGCACCTTCCCCCTCGGTACGGTGCCTCCGGCGGGCAGCACCGTTGTGGTACAGATCGACGGGACCACCCTTGGCATGACCGAATGGCAGTACGGCCCGGGCAGCACCTCGGTCGTCGTCAACGGCACCTGGTGTGACAAGTTGAAATCGGGCAAGGCCAAGGAGGCCGCCATCAAGTATCGCTGTGACGGTCTGCCGATCGAGTAGCGATTCAGGGCTTTGCCGCGGGTGCGGGCTTGATGCCAAGTTGCATCATCACGCCCGCATGGTCTGAAGCGGCGAGTCCCGAGGCGGTTCGCGTCGTGGCGTCGTTGCCGGTCACACGCCCGGCGAGCGCTGTCACCGGACCGCGGGTCAAAACAACGTCGATTCGCTGACCCTCCGGGCCGATGGGCGTCGCCGCAAGATCGCGACAGCAGGTCTTGGCCACACCCGGCATCGACAAGCGTGGCCAGGCATCGTTGAAGGATTTGTCGATATCCATGAACGACGCTCCGAATTCCGGATCTGCCGAACTGTTGATGTCGCCAACCAGCAGGATCTGTTCCTTGCGAGATTCAAGCAGCGTGATGAGCTCGCGCGCCTGATCGCGCTGGAATGATTCAAGCAGGCCCCCAACCTCCAGATGTACATTTGCAAAGACCACGGTTGCACCACCAATCGAAACATCAATTGTGGAAAGGCCGCGCTTGAGCTGCGCCGGAAAGCTAGCCAGTCCTGCAAGCTGAATCTCGACGTATTTGCTGAACACCCGGGAGACTGGATTGGAGAACACCACCCCTTGCTTGACCAGAATGACATCCCGGTCCGTCATACGAATGTCGTATAAAGAGCCATCCACAGCACGAGCCGGCGCCTCGACATCGCTCAGCGTGTTGATTGCTGCCACCACATAGGTCTGCCCCAAGGCAACCAGCTCAGCCTGTAGCAGCGGAAGGAAATCGTATACAACCACTTCCGCGTTGATGACCGGTGCCGCGGGATTTAAATCGCCTGGCGTTTGCAGCCGAAACATTTCGACCTCCTGTAGCCCCAGCAGATCCGGCGACGCCGAGGCAATTTCTGCCGCCAGCAACTTGGCGCGGCCCGGGATATCGCTTTTTTGCACCGTTTGCCAAAACACGTCGGAATTGCTCTGCAACGTTTCCAGTGAATTGGCCAATACGACGCTGCTCAAGTCTGAACCGAGATACAGGTTTCGCGTCATGACCGTCACGGGAACGCGAACGCCATCGTCTCCATCGCCGTCCTGCGAGCAGGCGGGCGACAGCAACGGAAACAGAAGCGTGAGACAGCGTAAACGACGACAGGCAGAAATCACGGAGACAGTCTACAACGCCATCAACAACTTCGACACGTCGTAAAGCACATCACCCCGATACGAAACGGGCAGGGGCTCGTCGTCAAACCCGTGCTCGGAAATCAGACGGTTCCATGCCAGCGACGCCAGGGTGCGCAGGTTGATCGTGTCGTACAAATTGTATTCACCAAGCAATCTGAGGGCATGCAGATCACCATGGCGCGCGTGCCGCCACATCGCTGCAGCAGCGGATCCGTCGAGTGCCCGAAGGTGCTCGGGTCGGCCAACCCCAACCTTGCGTTCGAGCGCCTTTAGACCGCCGTGATGGCCCAGCCGCGCCCAGATATGGCGCAGATCCACATGCGCCACTGGCGCCACCCAGTCGGGAAAGGCGCGCCGCAGGACCGGAACGTCGAACGAAAGACCGTTAAAGGTGATGAGCAAGGCGTCGGGCGGAACGAGCGACGGGAAATGGTGCAGGTTGCGCCCGGCGAACAAGAGATGCGGCCCATCGGCGCGCAGCAGACCCACCGTGGTGACGCCCTCTTCCTGATCGGTCTCAATGTCGAGACAGATGGCGTTGTCGGAAAAACAACGCAAAAGCCGCCACTTTTCGCAATTGGGAACGCGAGGGGCGAGCGCCACCAGATCACGACGCTGAAACTCGATGTCCGCATCGCGAGCGGCCGCCCTGAGATCGCCTGCAAGACGCTCTGGAACACCGGGCAGCGGATGCGTGTGCTTCAGATCGTTCCAGTCACGAAACCCCGCAGCCCACAGGTTGCGCTCACGGGTGGGACCAAGACCGGCCGCAAGCTGAAACGTCGCACGCAGCATCTATTTTCTCACCGAGCCCGCGCCGAAACGCGCGGTCAAAGCCAGGGCATGCATCATGGCCCGGTAGGTTCCCTCGGGGCCTTCTCGGCCCCCCGTCGCTTTTGCCGGAAGAAAGTAGAGAAAGAGATACCCGATATCGATGGTCGCGCGAGCAAGCGCAACACTGGCACCGATGGTGATGCCAAGGCGAGCCGAATCGGGAGCCGAGGGGGCGAGCGAATCGCTGTTGGCCGTCCCCTGGTCAATAACCAGACCGGTCCGCAGGGCAGAAACCGTTGCGGCCCGCTCCCATTGCAGACCCAGCCGTCCCGTCCACGCGTCGGTGCTGTTGCGCTCGATGCGTTGGGTGGGCGTGGTGGGTTGTGTGAACCGAATCTCGAGCTCCTCAAACGCACTCCACCCGGTGCGCTCGACTTGAAAACCCAGGCGAAGTGCCGGTTGCAATCGCCAGGACATTGCAAGCGTCAACAGGTCGGGCAGCGGCAACTTGGTACTGGCCCGCTGATCCACAAAGGTCGAGCCGAGGCGAGGATCGTTGCCGGAGAAATCCGCCTTTCCGTCAAAGCCAAGTTGCGCACCCGTCCGGTAAGTCAAGGCGAGCGAAAGAACGTCGGGCACCGGTCGCAACGAGAGCGCAACGTTGGCGTTCCAGCCGTAGGCGTTGCCGCTTAGCACCCCGCGCCCCATTGAGGGGGACATGGGCATCATCAAATCCGAAGGCAAACCCGCTGCAAATTCAACGGTTCCGTACAGGAGACTCGCCCCCGCTGCAATCGCAACACGATCACCCAGGGGCACCGAAACGGTTGGATTGAGCGCCACCACGGTGATGGCTATCGATTCCGCCTTCTCGGCACCTTGCCACCCACGCGGCCAGTTCAACTTCAAACCGAAGGGCGCATACAGCCCAAGTCCGAAAACCACGCGCTCTTGGCCTGGCGTCGATACGGGAACATGCAGAAACAGGTTGGGAACGGGCTGCAAAAGAAAATCCGCCTGCGTTGTGGGTCCACCGTCTTTCGGTGTGAACGAAACCCGCGGAAAACCAAGGGCCAGGGTGGCCGAGGCGCCCCAACCCTTTGCAAAGCCGAGCGCTGCGGGATTGAACCAGACGGCGGCCGGCTCGTCGGGATCGGCGGCCACTGCACCACCCTGGCCAAGGGCCGACGCCGACTGCTCCTGAATAAGAAAGCCCGAAGCGTTCGCGACGTCCGACCGTGCCACGAAAGCGGCAAGCAAAGCTGCGAGAATCCGAACAAGGCACTTCGACACCAACAAAGCTCAGCATAGCGCCGAGTTGCTCGACTTTTGAAAACGCATTCCTGGATGCGAACCCTATTGCCCACCCCGGACTTCGATTTGTTGATCTATGCTTGCGGACACCATGAAGTGCGTTGCGTTAAGGGTTTTGTTCGTGTTTTTTCTCACCGCAACCCTTGGTCCCGGAACAGGCTGTAAATCCGATGGCAACACCGAGGGGGTCGGGGGATCGTTGGCCGGTGAAAATGGCGCCGCGGGAAAGAATGTCGGCGGTGGTGCTGGCACCCATTCCGAGGGGGGCACGGCCGGTCAGTCGATTCACGGCGGCGACTCCGGCGGTACGGGAACATCCACGCAAACCGGCGGCGATCCGGGGACCGATCCCGGCGCGACGGTGCTCTCGCGGCCTGTCGACATGGCGAACTGGGGGACGCCCTATCGTATCACAGTCCCGTCCGGCGTCATGGTGAGACCGGGCGGCACCGCATTGTTGACGACGCCGAAATTACCGAAACCGCTGCCGGCGAACTCGGAACTCTCTCGAACGATGGAACGCTTGCGCGGAAGCACGGCCCAAAAACCCAGTCACCTGAAAGTCCTTTTCTACGGACAGTCGATCACCCGGCAGCCCTGGTGGAACGAAGTTATCAAGTGGTTCGAGACGACCTATCCAACTGTGAAATTCGAGTTCTTGATGCAGGCGTCGGGAGGCATGGCCGCCAACAAGATGCGACGCGCGTCGGAACAGGATGTGATCCCGTTGCAACCGGATCTCATCATCTACCAGAACTACGGCGACTATCTGGATATCGACGCCATCATCCGCGACTGGCGAACCCGCACGACGGCTGAAATCATGTTGCAAACGTGGCACCTTGGCACGGAGAATCCCGATGCATTCGCCTCGATTGAACGCATGAACTATCTGTACATGCCGAATGTCTGCGAGCGTTACGGATGTTATTTACTGGACGTTCGTACGGCGTGGAAAGACTACGTCAAGGCCAAGAATATCGCCAACGATGCCCTGACTCGCGACGGTATCCACCTCAACGCAGAAGGCATCACGTTGATGGCCAAGCTGGTCATCGACGCCTTTGGAAACTACCCGGCAAGCGGGATCCCTTCGGATCCGATGCATCTGGTCGAGACCTTCGAGATTGGCAAAGATCTTCCCTGGTATCAGGGACGGCTGCTGGCCGACTTTGACGGAACACGCATCGACATCGTGGCCCGGTCCGACGCCAAGCTGGCCGCTGATCTGGCAAGTGTGACGATTGACGGCAAGAAACCGTCAGAATTTCCAGAGGCCTACGCGTTTACCCGTCCCAATACGAACGGCAAGGCGATTGACCTGCCCGAACCTGGATGGCCATGGGTCATCGGCGCGCCGATGCGCATTGATCGCACGGCGAAGTTGTTGGTCGAGTACTGGACCCTGTCCATCACCCAACGAAACGGCAACGATTTTCAGTTCACGGTTGCTGGTTCCTTGACGGGCAACGATGGCTCGGGCTCGCGCAATGCGAAGTTCGTATCACCTTCGGGGCGCGTCGTGATTGCACCGGAAGACTGGCACACCGATGGCGCTGAAAACACCGGCTTCAATCTCACCGGGAACAAGGTGGTCTGGAAGGCGATTGCACTGCACACCGATCGCTATCCACCTTCAGCCTTGCCGGGCGACGCGACCTTGCCGGAACCTGCGACGATGATCATTGCGGGACTTTCCAACAAGCGCCATCGCATCGAGCTCAAAACCAAGGACGGCAAGGCACTGCCGTTGAGCGCGGTGCGGGTATATCGACCCGTGTTCGGCCGCTAAAAGGCTGCGAACGGCACTCGCTGGCGAGAAGGCAACCCGCTACACTCGGAACCCACCGAGGAGTTTCCGCATGCCCGTATCCGAGGCTGACATTTGGCACCATTGCAGTTCCTGTAAAAAGCCCCTGCTTTTTGCCACGCCCTACTGGGAATGCAGCGTGTCGACCTGTTCAAAGGCACGGATTGCCCTCTACTTTTGTTCGGTGAGTTGCTGGGACGCGCACCTGCCCGAAGCCCGCCATCGCGAAGCCTGGGCCGTCGAAAAACGCGTCCCGAGTCGCTCGGCACACGAGGCCCATGTGGCGGCCGAGAAAGTTGTCCGCGATGCGCCGATGCTGCGGCCTACAACGGGCAGCGTGGCCGCCCCCGCAGTGGTGATCCCGACCGGTCCGGCAACCCTGTCTGACAAGTTCGACAGGGACATTCTCATCGTCGTCTCGAAAATGAAAAAGTACATCAAAGATCGAGCGGACATGAATACCTCCGAAGGTGTCGTCGACGTGTTGAGCGAACACCTGCGACAGATCTGCGACGAGGCGGTCGGCAACGCGCATCGCGACGGCCGTCGCACCGTGATGGATCGCGACGTGCGCCCGGTTACCGGCCGCTGGCGCGTTGTCCGCTAGCGAGCGCGCCGAGTCGTACCACGATTTCCTGAACTGCCGACGGGCGTGCCATCGTCAACATCGCTTCGCCCATCTTGCGCAAGCCCACCGGGTCGGCAAGTAAGCGCGCGATGGCGTCGGCCAAACGTTCCGGCGTGGCGTCGTTCTGAGTCAGCAATTCGGCAGCGCCTGCCCGTGCAAAGGCCTCGGCGTTCTTCGTCTGGTGATCGTCTGCAGCGGTCGGCAACGGAATCAGTACCGCCGGTTTTTGCACCATTGCAAGCTCGGCCAAGGTCAACGCACCCGCGCGCGCGACCACCAGATCGGCCGTGCAATAGGTTGCCACCATGTCGTCGATGAAGGACCTGACCTCGACCCGATCCGCAAGACCGAGGGAAGCGTAACGCGATTGCAACGACTCGAGATCGGCGGCGCCGGATTGGTGAACGAGGCGCGGCGCCAGACCACGTTTGGACAGGATCTCCATTGCATCCACCATTCTGTCGTTGACCGCGCGAGCTCCCTGGCTGCCACCCACCACGAGCAAGGTCGGCGGATCGGAATTGCCGTGTGGCACATGGCTTGCCACTGCGGACACAAAGGCCGCACGGACAGGATTGCCGGTATGGACGACCTTGTGCGCGGCGAAGTGGCGACCCGCGTCGTCAAAGCCCACGAAGACAGTGTTCACCACGCGGCCAAGCACGCGGTTCGTAAAGCCGGGCACGCTGTTTTGTTCCTGAATCGCGGTCGGAACACCCGACAGGGCAGCCGTCATGACCATCGGACCCGAGGCGTAGCCTCCGACCCCCAACACGACATCGGGCGAAAATCGGCGCAGGATCGCGCGCGCACCCCAGAATGCTGCGGGCAAACGAATCACACCGAGCAGGGTTTTGCCAAAACCCATGCGCTTGAGGCCGCTGACCTTCAAGAGTTCAAGCGGAAAGCCCGCTGCGGGCACCACCCGTTTTTCAATGCCCCGTTCGGTACCGACGAACAACACCTCGCCGCCTGCCTCGACCACGGCCTGTGCGACGGCAATCCCAGGAAAAAGATGACCGCCCGTTCCACCGCCGGCCACGAGCAAACGCAAAGGCTTCATCCGACTGCCGGTGCCCTCGGCTTGCCCGTCTCGACCACAACGCGAACAGCCTGGCGATTGGATCTTCGATTGCCCTTGCCCCACCCGCGCCAGTCAAATCCCTCGAAGAGTGCAGCACCGCGACGCGGTTCGGGATGGCCGGCGGAGATGTTCACGAGGATGCCCGCCGCAAACAAACTGATGATGAGTGAACTGCCACCGTAGCTGATGAAGGGCAAGGTCAAACCCTTGGTTGGCACAATGCCGAGCACAACCGCCATGTTGGTCAGCGCCTGCAATCCGAACAGGGTTGTCAGACCAAAGGCGAGGTAACAGCCAAACGCATCACGGGCACGCGCCGAAGCCACAAGGCCGCGCCAGATCAAAAGTCCAAACATCACTAGCACCAAGAGCACACCGAATAAGCCCAGCTCCTCACCGACGACCGCCAGGACGAAGTCGGTATGGGCTTCTGGCAAAAAGAACAGTTTCTGACGGCCATTGCCGAGGCCTCGACCCATTATTTCACCCGAGCCAATGCTGATGAGCGACTCACACATTTGATAGCCCGCATCTTTTCGATGGCCGAAGGGATCGAGAAAGGCCATCACGCGACGCATGCGCCACGGGGTCGACGCGATGAAGCGCCAGCCGACGGGGGCGGCGACCAGACCCGCGATGAGGATGTAAGAAACCTTGGTGCCTGCAACGAAAAGCATGGCAATCGCCACCGCACCAAAAATTGCGGCCGTCCCGAGATCGGGTTGTTTGAGCAACAACGCCATCAGCATCCCGGTCACGACGAGCGGCGGCAGAAAACCTGCGGAGAATTGTCGAACCTTCTCCGCCTTGCGGGCAAGGAGCGCCGCGAGATAGACCAGCAGGGCGATCTTGGCGAGTTCCGAGGGTTGAAATGAGAAAGGTCCAATGCGAAACCAACGGACCGCACCACCCACGCGGGTTCCAATGACGAGCACGGCGACCAACATACCCATGCAGGCAAACAACATGGGATAGTTGATCCGTCGGTAAAACGAGTAGTCCGTCCGCACCGCAACGGCAAAGGCGGCAAGCCCCACGAGGGCGTAGAAGATCTCTCGCTTCAAGAAATACGTCCAATCGCCGTAGCGTTTCGCCGCGAACATCGCACCGGCCGAAAACACCATCACGATCCCGAACGCACACAAACAGAGCACAACCCCAACCAGGATCGGATCGGCGCCCCGGCTTGGTCCAGCACCCCGAAACCAGCCTTTGACCTCGGTGCGCAGACGGCGCTCGATAGAAAACGTATCACGCCATCCAAAGCGACGCCTGCGGGCCGGTGCCTGCGGAACGACCGGGACCGCTTCGTCGGGGTCCGTGCCGGAATCTTCAACGCTCACGATGTGCCTCCATTCGGAACCACCCTCGGTGTGGTCGGTTCGGAACCGGCTTCGGCGGATTCGGCCTCAAGTTGGGCGGCAGCGGCACGAAACGCCGCGCCTCGCTCGCCGTAGTTGCGAAACATGTCAAAGCTCGAACATGCCGGCGACAGGATGACGGCGTCTCCCTGTTGCGCCCGAGCCGCGGCCATGCGAACGGCTTCTTCCATGGACGAGGCCCGATCGACTGGAACGGTTGCCCCCATCGCGGCCTCGATGCGATCGGCAGCCTCGCCAATCAGCACGATCCCACGCCCGATCTGCGCCATTGCGCGCACGAGCAGATCGTAACTGCCGCCCTTGTCACGACCGCCTGCTATCAACACGACTGGCCTCGGGAATCCGGTCAGGGCCGCAACCGCCGCACCAACATTCGTCCCCTTGGAATCGTTGTAATATCGAACCCCGTCGACGTGCGCACACAGCTCCATGCGATGGGGCAACGGCTTGAAAGTCAACAACCCGCGATGCACTTCGGACGGCAGCGCACCGCCGAGACGGGAGGCAACGATTGCCGCCAGCGTGTTCTCCAGGTTGTGTCGGCCAACCAGCTTCGGATTGTCCGCCGTGTAGCGTTCGATTTCACACCCGGGAATTCGAATGTTGAGGGTATCCCCTTGCAGCCATCCACCTTCGGACAAGATCTGCGTGGTCGAAATCGGTAAAAAACGGCTGCGCACGTTGCGCGCAACCTCGAGAACCAAGGGGTCATCCAGGTTCATCACGGCAAAGTCGCTTTGTTTCTGCGCACTGAACATCTGGGCTTTTGCCGCGACATAGCCTTCGATGTCGGCATGGCGATCCAAATGATCGGGCGTGATGTTGAGCAACACGGCAACCTGCGGTCGAAAGCTCTCAATCGTCTCGGCCTGAAACGACGACACCTCGACCACGCACACGCCACCTTCTCTGCCGGCCGGCGTGTTCACAACTTCCGATAGCGGCAGGCCAAGGTTGCCGCCAACAAAGGTCGGTCGCCCGGTCGAGGCCATCATGCCGCCACACAAGGTCGTGGTCGTGGACTTGCCGTTGGTGCCGGTGATGGCTATCAGGGTTGCGCGAATAAACTGCGAGGCCAGTTCGAGCTCACCCGTAATCGCAACACCCGCTTCCCGGGCGGCACTCAGCTCCGGCCCTTCGGGTACCCCGGGCGATAGGACGATGAGATCCGAATTCATGAAATCTTCGATCCGGTGCCCACCCAGCCTTCGTTTCATCTCGGGCGCAAGGGCAGCCAGTGCATCGCCAAGCTGTGCTTCGCTTTTTTGATCGGTCAGCGTGACCGCAGCGCCATGGGTATGACAAAGCCGCGCTGCCGCTTGGCCAGAGACGCCAAGTCCCACGATGAGCACACGTTTCCCCGGCAATTCCACGGGTGGATGCACGACGGGAACGCCCGTTGGGGTCGGGGGAGATCGGCGATGCATGACGAAACCGATTCACCATCGCGCAGGCACGACCAACAATCCAGAAAGCCGATATTTCTGTCCGTCAACCCGCCTTGTCCCACCAACCCAACAGACCACACGGGCAAGGTGGTCGGAATTCAACAGATCCCGGGGAATCTTGGTCAGAAAAATGGGACCCGCACCCAACCGGGCGGTCAATGTCCGATAGGTCGTTGGCACTTTCCTTGCTGATGGCGTGGCGTATGAAGAATTCGGGTTGCCGAAACTTGTGGGTCGGGGTGGCATCATCGTGCATCGCAGTTGCGCTTGCGAAGCCGGGAAAAACCCAGGAAGTGCCGACACCCGAACCTGTGGTCGACTGTAGTGATACGGCAAAACTTCAGGCCATCACGCGGATGTTTCCGCCCGCCCCGGTGCAGATGCGGTTGGAAAACCTGGAGCATCTCGCGGCCTGCCACGCTTCCGAAACGGCCGGACCCGTCGCGGCCGTCATCCACCTTGATAGAGAGCCCAGCGTTCGCGCGTCGGCAGCCAAAACACTCGGGGCCATCGGCGGCCAGTCTGCCATCGATTCATTGCGCACAACCGCCGGCTACAGCCGGGAGTCGGGCGTCGTGCGACAGGCGGCTGTCACGGCGCTTGCGACGCTTGAGGCGTGGGGCGCGCTTCGAGCGCTGACCGAGGACGCCACTGCCCCTTCTGCCGAGCGCTGGTCCGCCATCCAGTTCCTCCAGAAACAGCCGGCATCCTTGGCCGCGGTGCCCCCGAAGCCGGTACCGGGCGCGGCACCGACCGGGGTCGTGACAGCGGCGCCTGTTCCGGAGGTGCCTGCCAACACAGTGGTTGCCACCCAACCGTCACACACACCGGCACGCGACACGATCACCCCCTCGTTGCAAGCGGCCGAATCGAAGGCGGCAACACCGCCCGACGGGACCGCCCTCGTGGTGGCAACGTCAACCCTTGCGGGAGGTTATTGGGGTGCGAATCTTGCGTTGCTTGCGGGACAGAACTCGGCTGGGGTTGTCACGCTCGTCGCCAGTGCGGGCGCGGTCATTGGCGGCGGCACGGCGCTCGGCCTGACCCGGTTCGGATTGCGCCCCTCCCCCGCGCAAGCGCTGTGGTACGCAAACGCCACGGCGTGGGGCACATTGGCTGGGGTGGCTGCTCGCTCGGCAGCGTCGTCAGCGGGATCAAAATTGCAATACGGTTTGCTCATCTCGGGTGAAACCATCGGTATTGCGGCGGGACTCTGGGGCGCGTCGCAGTTTGGCTTCACAAGTGGCGACGTGGTCCTCGCCAACGCCATGGTTGGTGCCGCGGGTTTGGCTGGCCTTGGCTCCCGGCTTGTTCTTGATCCGTCCGCCTATCCCACGCCCAACGTTTGGACTGCGGGCGCGGTCATCCCTGTCATGGTGGCATCAACCTACGCGGCGCAGAAACTGCGGCTCACCGAAAGCGACCGCCACTTGGCGCTTGCCGCCGCCATCGGAACCGGTGCCACCGCGAGCTGGCTGGCAACTGGCCTATCCGACACCAAAGATCCGAACGAACAAAAACGTGTTGCGGTTGGCGGAACCCTGATGGGCATCGGGGGCGGCTTCATCGGCGCCCTCGCCTTGTCCCCCTTCGTCGAGCCCTCGGACCGAAAGATTATGGCGCACATGGGAGGCCTTGCGGCAGGCAATCTTTTCGGTCTGGGCCTGCACATGGTGGCTTCGCCAAAGAATTCGCAACACTGGGGACTCGGCGCAGGCCTCGGTGGCGTCGGGTTCGCGGCGACGGGTCTCTTGCTGGCCCCGCACCTGAAGCTTGAGGCCAACCGCAATGCGTTTGCGATGGCGACCTTTGGCGGGGTGGCGGCAGCTTCCACGTGGAGCCTTGCGCTCTCGGCAGCTTCGACCGGACAACCTGTCGATGCGCGCCTGCCGGGGGGAATGCTGGCGGGTGCGATCGCCGGAGGCAGCGCGGGACTCCTTGCCTCGCCCCACTTTCATCCCGATATCGCGGACCATCTAACCGCGGGTGCCGGCATCGCGACCGGCATGGCGACAGGACTTGGCGTGGCCCGACTCGTCGATTCGAGTAAAGGCAGTGCCGACTTTTATGGCGTCATCGGCGGCGCAGGTGTGGGATTGGCGGGCGGAGCCCTGTTGGCCCACCACGACCGCATGGACGGTCGCGAAACAAGTTCAGCCGTCCTGGGTGGCAGCCTTGGCGCACTCGCGGGCAGCATCTTACCCACCTTACAGCTTTCCACCCGCGATCCGGACGGATCGCACGGTCGCGAGTTATCGGGTGGCACCCTCGTCGGACTTGGGATTGGCGCATCGAGCGGGGCAATGCTGTCAAACGCAACACATCCTTCGAGGGCAACGTTGAAGCTTTTGTGGATGGCCTCGCCCGTTGCCGTCGGCACGGGGATGGGCCTCGGGCAGATGTTGGACCGCGACGGCGAAACCCGGGCGACGCGAATCGGAACCCTCGCCGGCATCGGAGTCGGCACGGGTGGTGCGCTGCTCGCCAACAAACTCATCCCTCAGTTGCGTCTTGCCGATCCGTTGCACGCACAGGCGGTGACCATGGGTCTACATGGCGCCGCGATGGGCTGGTTCATCAGCCGCCTTGCCGTCGGCCTCACACCGTATGGCAACGATCAGTCCCACACCGACCAGCAATATAAAGGTGCGCAGCTCATGGGAATTTCGGCCGGACTCGGGACCGGTCTGATTTTGTCTCGATTTGCCGATCCCGATTCTGACGACCATCTGGTCGCAACTGCGGGCTCGCTCTATGGACTGTCGCTCGGCGCGGGCATTGCCAACCTGCGATGGGATCCTGACACGACCGACACACCCGATCGCCTTGGCGCAGCGGCTCGGGTATCGGGCGCTCTTTTGGGCCTTGGTGCGGGCGCGTGGGTTGGCCATGCCGTCGATCTGCGCGGCCCGGACAAGGCTGCAACGCTGCTCGGGACGGGTTATGGCGCCCTCATCGGTTCACTTGTCCCAGGTCTCGATGAGACCGATTTCGAGGAGACGAGAACCCGAACCGGCGCTGCCCAGATCGGTCTCACGCTGGGTGCAATCGGGGCGGGCACGTCGTCATACGTTACAGGCGCAAACGCAGGACAGGTTCGGGTCGCAACCGGCGGCGCGGTCCTTGGCATGGGATTCGGCGGGGGCGTTGGTCACTGGCTAACGGCGACCGGCTCGCGCGGCGCCCGCATCGGCGTCGTTGCAGGATCGGCCGGAGGCATCGGCGCGTCCCTCTTGCTCGATTCTCAGTTAAAACTGTCGAATGGATTGTCGGCATCGGCCACGGCACTTGCGCTCTTCGGCGGATTGATTGGTGCAACCGAAGGCTGGATGCTCGCGGGTGCAACCTCCGAAACGGGAGCGCTCGATGGTGGAACGGGTCGCGCGAATGGGGGCGCGCAACTTGCGGGCGTTTCACTTGGCATCGCGTCGGGGCTGGTACTTTCGCGGTTCATCGAACCCACTGGAGAGGACTACCTCGCCGGCGCAACCGGCTGGGGACTCGGCGCCATGCTGGGCGCAGGCACCGCAGGGCTTACCATCGAGGACGATCCCCGTGCCACCGCCGTGGGCACCATGGTGGGATCCGCCGTCGGCGTCACCGCCGCATTCGCGACACAGGCGGCATTCCCTATCGAATCGACCGACGTCGGCGCGGCCTTTGTTGGCGCAACGGCCGGTGGCATGGTCGGCTGGCTCGCACCAACGTTGCATGAAACCGACGCCGATCTCGGCTCGGCTCGCTCGGGCGCGGGATTTAAACTGGGCCTTCCGATTGGCGTGGCGGGTGCGATCGCGATGCGCAAGTGGCGTGATACGGATTCCACGGACACCTCGCTAGTGGCCATCGCGGGATTCGATGGTGCCATGATGGGTTATGGCGTCGGTCGACTGTACGACGGCGACGACGATCAGGGACGCCGGATTGGCGTCGTGGCGGGAACGGGCGCAGGTTTGGCGGTCGGCGGGTTGTTGTGGACACGCCTGACCCTGGATGACGGTGATCCGCTGCTCATCGCGGGAATGACGGGGATGGGGGCCTGGACCGGCTTGCTTGCACCTCGCCTTGGCAAGGCCGATGCGAACGATGTCGACGATCACGCCCCCGGTGCCATGTTGCTCGTGGGTGGTGGCGTTGGTTCATTCGGCGCGGTTGCGCTGGCGCACAAGCTGAACCTGTCGGCAGATCTGATGAAAAACGCTTTCGGGCTGTACGTCACGGCACAGGGAGCAGGCGCGGGTCTTGGCGCACTTTTCAGCGAGCGCGACGACGCACCGGTCTGGGGCTTGATGGGCGGCGGCGCCTTCGGTCTGCTTGCAGGCGGCGTCTTGCACGATCGCATTTCGTATGACGAAACCTCAAAACCTCTGCTGACTGCTGCCACAATCGAGGGACTGTGGATGGGTTTGTGGTTGCCGCATGCAATCGACGATGAACCGAGTGACGCCCAGCAGGTCGGAGGCATCGGACTCGGTGCGCTCGGAGCCTTCACGCTCGGCAGCATCGCCAGTTCCTCCTGGCATCCCGACGGCAAGCAAACCGGGACGGCGATGTTGGGAAGTACGCTTGGTGCTGCCGTTTCGGGCGGCGGCGCCTTGCTCGCCGGCGATCTCGAAGGGCGCGAGCGCGTACAGATCTTGCTTGGAGGCACAACGGCGGGTCTCGTGGGTGGCGCGTTCCTTGCCCCCCATCTCGAAATCGACAGCAGGGCCGCAAGCCACGCCAGCATCGGTGCCGCGCTCGGTGCCAGCGAAGGCATGCTCTTTGCCTGGTCGGGTCGAGCGGACGGCAACCGCAGTTACGCCGGTGCGGCGCTCGTTGGCGCGGGCCTTGGTGGTACGCTTGGCCTCGCGCATGCCACCTCGCCAAACTTCACCTCGAAGCGGGGCTTTGCGGCAGCCGGTTTTGCGGCCTGGGGCAGTTGGATGGGTGCCTTTTCGGGCGCCTACTTCAACCGCGACGCGCATGACGTGACCCTCGGCGCGATGCTGGGAACCAACGTCGGGTTGGCCGCAGGCTACGGCCTCATGCACACCGATCTGGTGCAACCGCGTGACTTCGGCTGGTTGTCCCTCGGTGCTGCCATTGGCACGGTGGTGGCAGGCGGTGGTGGCGCCTTCGCCTCGACGCGCGAGAATCCGCGACCGGTGCTAGGCGGACTGGCGGTCGGCCCCGTGCTCGGGATGGTGGGTGGCGCGCTGTTGTTGCCGAAGCTGAGGACGCTTGGAGGGGGCAACGCCAACACGAATGCCAGCCGAACCATCGCGGTGAATGCGTCAAGCAGCGATGATACCGCCCCTCTTGATGAAAACGGAGAGCCCGATCCCCGCCGACTGACCGATCGCACCCGCTCAAACGCAGCACGCAGTATGAACCGGGCGTTCGATCTGCAACACATGATGCCGATGGTCGGCAGCCTCCCGCCGTCCCCCGACACGCCCGGCCCGGCCCC
>Ga0105046_10000346_pt1 | contig 62998 bp, 47 predicted proteins | sample MAT03_FD_78385 | JGI IMG/M metagenome (GOLD analysis project Ga0105046, IMG submission 78385) | Freshwater microbial communities from Lake Fryxell liftoff mats and glacier meltwater in Antarctica - MAT-03 (megahit assembly) | ecosystem: Environmental > Aquatic > Freshwater > Ice > Liftoff...
ATACGCGCCTTCCGCATTCGGCGTTCCGCGGGCAAACGCCGGACGAGATGTACTTTGGTAAGGGCGAAGACGTTCCCAAGTCACTGGAGGCCGCACGACGGACTGCCCGCGAGGCGCGAGCAGAGGCCAATCGGAAGCGGACCTGCAGCGCCTGCGAGTTGGTGACCGTGAGCCTTAACTGAGGTCGATCCTCGTCAAGGAGCGGAGCTTCGGTGGCCGGCGTACGCGACGCAACGTGAAAACGAGGCGACGGAGCGCCGATGGCCGGAGAAATCACGACTCCGGCCTCCCAAGCCGGGTGCGGCCTGGCTAAAGTGGCGAGAACTCGCGCATAAAAGTGCCAAATGTCGTGACACACTGCTGGGCAGAGAGCAGCGCTGTCGCCCACGATGTCGCCAAAATTGTGCTCGGTGCGAAGCTCCTCCTCCAGGTAGGCGTTTTCCTTGGAAAGCTGATCTTTGAGCGTCTGAATCTCCTGGAAGGCCTGGGCATTCTCGAACGCCACGGCCACTTGGCTGGCGACGAGTTGCAGGAAGCTCAACTCTGAGTTCGCATACGTCGACGGCCGCTTGGACGAAAAAACCAGGGTGCCCAATCGTCGCCGGGCCGTGGTCAGCGGCAGCCAGCACAAGCTTTGCACGCCATACGGCTTTACTCGCTCCAGCAGACGCGGCCAGCGCTGCAAGTCGGCTTCGCACGAAACAACGAGAGGCTCCTGCGTTTGCCACACCAACCCTGCCGGGTCCTCTTCCACCGAAAGCACGATTGCCGCGCCGGGTTCGACGTGTTGCCGGGTCTCGAAAACATGCAGGCGCATGGTGTTGTCCGCTGGGTCGTGCAGCACCAGGGCGACAAAATTGAAGTGCACTACCTCCCGAAGCCGGCTGGCTAAGTCGTGGAACAACGCCGGTAGTTCGCGGTGCGAGACAATCGCTTCCGATACGGCCAGCAAGGCTCGGTATTGGTCGCCAAAGACAGTTGCCTGTCCGTCGGAGCGTGCGCTTTTCATGTCTCAATACCCCTGGCCGGCCCTCAGCCGCAACCATCGAGCCCGTTACAGCTGCCTGCGCAATCATGAATATCCCATTTTAACAGCGATTGAGCACTGTGTCAGGTTGCCCGACAACCCTCGTTCCGTTTGCTCTACGTGGCGTACGGCACAGGGAGGCCTGTGCGCGCATTCTGGGCTGCGTAGCCAGGCTCGATGCGCTACGTGATGCCGAAGGAGAAGAGATCTCGCACTTTGGCGGCCGAATGGGCATGGGACATGACGAACGGAAATCCGCACGTCATGTTGCGATCGACGAGTTCGATGGCGAACATCTGATTGCCGGCAGGCCAGTGAATGCTCGCCAGCACCTTGGCTTTCTTGACATCGATGGCGTGCAAGCCACAAACGCTCTTGTCGCAATCGACGCCCGGCGCATAGTGGCGATACTTGGGGATCACACGGCTGGATGCGACAAAGGCGACATCGCCGTGGAACGCCAAGCCTCGCGTCCAGCCTGGCAGCTTGACGACGGATTCAAACCGCCCGTCGACGACGCGGCCGACCTCGCCATAGCCGCTGTTGTCCACCCACAACGCGCCGTCATGCAATCGAGCCGAATGCGGCCTTGTCAGGCCATTGCAGACGGGCTCGCGCGTGCGTCCTGAAAAGATCACTCCGCACCCATCCACGGGAAAGTTCAGATGTCCGGGTCGTCGCACCGAGGGCATGGAAGTCGACGCGGAAAAGTAGCTGTCTTTGAGAGTCGGCCCCGGCGCAATGGAGTTGAGTTGCAGATAGTTCTTGTCAAAACGCGGGGCAGTCGGGTGATCGATGCATTGGGGCCACCAGACTGGCACGAAACGCCCGTCTCGCTGGACCTCGATCACGGAGTTGCTGCCCACCGAGTTGGCATAAAGCTTCCCTTTGATGATCGCAAGGTCGTGGACGTAAGTGCTGCCGGGCAGATAGCGGGCCTGCTTAGGGAGCAGAACTCCGCGAGATTCAGGGAGGGCGTGGGAACCCTCTTTGACCGATCCGGTACAGGGCGCGAAATCGAAAATCATGTTCGGGTTGCGCGTGCTGGCCACATGCACAATCTGACGTTGATGATCAACGGCCAATCCGTTCGGATGCGGCAGATGCAGATAGGACAGGCGTTTTCGCCCATTCTGAACGCAGAGCGCCATCACCAGATGTTCGTACTCGCGGGTCACGATCAGGGTGGATTGGGTGGATTCGAGAACGTCCCACCAGTTCCGCGTGGCGCGGTGCTCAAACAGCGAAGGATCGATATCCGATGCGGATTTCCACTGCACGACAACGTCCTGGGGCTGCCGGTGCATGGCATGATGATGTTCCCAGAGCGCTTTCATGTCAGCGCCGTGATTCGTGCGAGGAGGGTGTGTCATCAGCCGGCTCGGCTCGCGGGCATGCTGGTGTTCAAGGTCAGGGCACCGGCGTACATGCGCCAGGCACTCTTCAGGTTCGTCGACGACCGCCCGCCATGGCGGGAGAAACCGAATGTGGGTATTTCAATGACCCGTGTCCCCAGCCGCGCTGCCTTCGCCATGAGCTCGAGATCGAGCAGATCGCCGTCGGACGCCAGAGGGATAGCGATATAGAGATCCCGCGAAAAAACTTTGGGGGTCCCGTTCACGTCATGAACTTTGACACCGTGAATCAGCAAGGCCTCGAGGTTGTAGAGCATGGAGCCGAACTCGCGCAATGGCGCGGCTCGCTTCTTTCGACTGGCTTTGACCAGGCATGGACCCTGGTCGATGCACTGCTGCACGAACGCCGGCAGGCTTGCCGGGTCGGTGCGGGCGGTATTCGTGTAGCACAAGAGATCGCCGGCAGCGCTCTGCAAGCCGACGCGAACCGATAGCCCCCACCCGCCTTTGGGATTCTCGATGACGCGAATTCGCTTGTCGCGGGAAGCAAGGCTGCCGACCACTTCAACGGTCTTGTCCGTGCATGCGTTGGGAACAACGACGAGTTCAAACGGCAATGTGCCTGCGCTCAGCGAATCGAGATAGCCCTCGAGAACGCTGCCGATGTGGTCGGCCTGGTTCCGGCAGGGCAGAATGACGGACAGCAGTTGAGGAGGCTTCACGCTGCGATCCTTGCGCGACAAAGGGATTGGGCCTTGCGACAGAGGCTTTCAGCATCAAGTCCGCTTTGCTGTCGCATATAGTCCGTGCCACCGGTGACTCCGCTGTACAGCGACTTGACGCCGACAATCGAAAGCTCGCATCGCAAGTCGGCTTGGGCGATCGTTTCCGCAACCAATGAGCCAAGTCCCCCGGCGGCGAATCCTTCTTCGACGCTGATAACAGTGCGGTATTGTCGCAACAACTCTTCCAGCGCGGGTGGAGCCGAAAACGGCAGATGGGCCTGCACGGCCACGCCCGCCGAAATGCCGTGCTGCTGGAGCAGTTTTGCGGCCTTCATGGCTTCGGCGGCAATCGAGCCCGTTGCAAGAAACAGCAAATGCGAGCCATTCCGGATGACCTCGGGCCGGTCCAATTCGAACCTGCCATGAAGCGAGTCAAGCGGCGGCTGGTTGTTCTTGTCGAGTCGGAAGTAGACCGGACCCGGAATGTGCATTGACCGACCAATGGCGGTCCTCGCTTGCTCGCGATCGGCGGGCGCGATCACGGTGATGCCGGGCTGCGTGCGGGTTATGGTCAAGTCTTCCAGCGCATAGTGTGTCGGTCCGGCATGGCCATAGGCATATCCGCCGCCGATGCCGACGATGCGTACGGGCAACTGATGCAGTGCGGCGCCGTCGCGAATCTGCTCGTAGCACCGCATCGAGGAGAACGTCGCGATCGAGTAGATGAACGGAACGTATCCGACGCGCGCCAGCCCAGTCGCTACGCCGGCCATGTTCTGCTCGGCAACGCCGACGTTCAGAAAACGATCGGGATGCGCTTTCGCGAAACGCTCGAGCACGCTCCAGCCAAGATCCGCCGTCAAGAGAAAGATCCGATCGTCCTGTGCCGCTAGCTCCAACAATGATTCGATCAGGGCTGTTCGCATGCGTTCCCTCCCAGTTCAACCAATGCGGTGGCTGCCAACTCAGGATTCAGATTTCGATAGTGCCATTCCAGCTTGTCATGCATGAAGGAAACACCCTTCCCCAGCACTGTCTGAGCGAGCACGACCAGCGGCTTGCCTCGCTCGGGACGCGGACTCGTCAGCGCGGCCAAGAGGGCGGCCACGTCGTGGCCATCAACCGTCACGGCTTCCCAGCCGAAGGCCTGCCACTTATCGGCCATGGGTGAGGTGTCGAGTATCTCTTCGGTGCGCCCCAGGGCCTGCATTCCGTTGACGTCGACAATCGCAATGAGATTCGACAACTGCTGGTGGGCGGCAAACATAACCGCTTCCCAGACCTGTCCCTCGTTGCACTCGGCATCGCTCAGCAACGCGAAGACGCGGGCCGGATTCTCGTCGCGGCGCAGCCCCAAGGCCATTCCTGCTGCAACAGATAACCCTTGCCCCAGCGAACCCGTTGCGACTTCGACGCTCGGTATTCCCTGTTCGGGGTGGGCGGCGAAGATCGAGCCGTCCAGGCAGTAGGACGCAAAGTCGGCTTCGCTAATGAGCCCCTTCCACTTCAAAGCGCAATACAGCGCCAGTGCGGCATGTCCCTTGGCGAGGACAAAGCGGTCGCGGTCGGGAACGTCCGTTCCCGGGTTGCGCAAAACATGTCCCCAGAGCACGGCGATGATATCAGCGATGGAGAACGCGGAGCCGATATGCCCGACTTCCGACGCCAGAGATCTCGCGATGATCCACTGGCGAATGACATTGCTCATCCGCCGCAATTCCTCATGCACTCCGTTGTAGTTCCCCTGCATATCGGCCTCCATACTCCTGAATCCATTCGGCCGTCCTGGCCAGGCCGTCGCGCAAGGAGTGCCGCGCCGTCCATTTGAAGATGCTTTTCGCCCGCGATGGGTCGGAAACCCATTTGTCGGAATCCCAGTGCCGCGCCGACATCGCGCCCCATCGCACGTCAATCGCACGCGGACACACGCTGCGAAGTGTCTCGATCACTTCCCCCAGCGTCGTCTGAATACCTGTGCCCAGATTGACGACATCCCCTTGGAGCCCCGCGATGCGATGGAAGTCCAGCATCGGCTCGAGCAGGTCATCCACGTGTACGAAGTCCCGAGCCGTCGCCGGCGATACCATTTCCAGCGGCTGTCCTGCCCACGCTCGGCGGATGATCGTGGGAATCAAACGCTTTGGCTCTTCCCAAGGTCCGTAGATCGAGAAGAGCCGAAATGTACAGACTCCCATCTCCCCCCGCGCCGCGACGAGTGCGGCAAGGTGAGTCTGGGCGGCTTTGGAGACTGCGTAGAAGCTATTGGGCTCGACTCGATCCGTTTCACGCATCGGATCGGCGCGAAAACCATACTCGGACGAACTGCCAGTGTTCACGAATGCCCGGACACGCGCCGACTGTGCGGCTTCGAGCAGGTTGTAAGTGCCCACAAGATTCGTCTGAAAGATGCTGCGCGCGGCAGACTGATCCTCATAGGCGCCATGCGTGGCGAGATGCACGACAGCTTCCGGCGAAGCGTGCTTCACAATCGCAGCGACACGTTCGGCGTCGGTCAAGTCCCCCTGATGAACGTGAAGCCCGCCGCTGATCCCCTGCAGCCGCCAACTGAGAGCGGGCGAGCGAAGGATGACGTGAACCTGATGGCCTCGACGCAATAGCTCACGGGCGATGCAAGCGCCAACGAAACCCGAGGAACCGGTGACGAGAACACGTTCAAAAGCTAACTTCGTCATGCGGCTCGGCGAGCCTCCGTCAATAACGACTCGTAGCCCAGGATGCCCAGCAAAGGCCTGGTCCGTTTGAGGATTTCGTCCTTCTCCGCGGCGGTGAGTTCATTGGCGGTCGCCAGATTCGCGTCGGTCGTGGGAGTGCGGATCGTTCCCCACGGATACACCTGCTTCAAGACCTGGCCGTTCCAGGTTGGCGTCGACAGGGTGGGCGACGATCCAACGCCGACCTTGGCCAGCACGTTGCTCAAAGCCTGGACTGGATTGACGACGATGTCCTCAAATCGGACGACGTGGACGCGTTCCGGATGCTTCTCAGAGTAGGTCAGCGCCGCGTGTTGATTGATGCACCAGCCCGTGATGTAGTGGGCCAGCGATAGCGGAACGGCCCGCTTCTTCGTGTCGGCGTAGCACGACCAGGGATTTCGCACCACGTGCAAGACATGTCCGTTCGGCAAATCCGCCACGATTTTGTCGGCATCGACGCCAATGATGGGACTGTAGCCGACATGGACCCATTCCTTGCCCGAGCGGCGATAGTCTTTCCAGGCGTCTGCCGACGAGCGATAGAACGCCTCGACAAGGTTGGCACGGTTGCGAACTTTGCCTTGCATGAAGTCGACGAACCGAGCTTTGCGGTCCTGGTCGTTCATCTCCATCGGATAGTCGCGAAATTTGCTCGACGCGGGGGTCTTTAGCCGAACCTTGCACTCTTCATCGATGATCGTTTCGTAGTCTTCCTGTACCGACTGGTTGAGCGGAAACACCGGCCAACGGTATTTCACCGGAAACATGCTCGTCATGTAGTCGTTGACGTATTTCGTTCCGGGCTGCGACTCGAACGGATAGCTGAACAGCTCGGGATGGCCGTCCAACAACCGCTGAGTCGTGTTGCCTCCGTTCTCGTACATTGCTCCGATCATGATGAAATGAAAGTCATTACTCATTGCGAACCCTTTTGGTGAAGTCGTGGCCCAATCTTTCAACGGCTGTCGCGTGCAAGATCGGCGAGGCGATCGCATAGTCTCCCTACAACGCATGCCAAGCGGACGGTTTGACACAAATGATCAACCACGTCGAGATCAATTCTTTCAGCCGGGTCCTGCTAGCACGGAGCGCGCCAAAGTGAGCAGGCTGAATGCTCTGCCAGCCTTGCGGTATCGCCAGCACATCCCGGATTGTCATCGGCCTGAGACAGCGGAATGCGGCATTGCCCAAGGCATTACATCACATTGACCCACCAAAAGAGGATTGCTAGAACCCTGGCCCGATTGCTTTTGGATAGCGACGTGCAACACGCCGTCGCATGGCAGGAGACTCCATGGCTTCCATCAGTAGCAGCGTCTCAGAGCGAACTTTGCCGAAGCCGCGCAGTTCGCGCGCGATTCACGAGATTGTCGCCAGGCGCGCAGAGGTGTTTAACACTGCCTTTTTCTTTGCCATGGTGCTGGTTGCGGCGATCCCCTTGATTCTGTTTCGCGGCAATGACTGGCTGACCTTCGTCACCCCTGCAGCCATGATGGTCGAGATCGCGTTAGGTCTGGCCTGGTGGAGATATGGCCAAACGGGCGTCCCGCTGGTTGCCAACGTACCGAGAGATTGGCGCCTGGCAGCCCTCGTTGCCGCAGTGCTCCTGCTTGTAACCTGGCTGGGGTTCTACGTGCCGCAGCTCAAGCACTTCTGGGGCGGCTATGACGACTTTGTCGGCTATCAGCCGACGGTGCCCGTTTTATGGGGCGAGTCCTATGATCATTCCCAGAATCGGCCCGCGATGGGTTGGGCGTATCTGCTCGGGCACTTGCTGGCCGGCGGTCGGATTGAGGGATTCCTTTGGCTTAGCACGATCGAAGCGTTCGTCGGCGCTTGGTTGGTTTGGTTGATTCTGCAAACGGTCCTGCCGGGAGCACGCTCCCTCGCGCTGGGTGCAGCCGCGCTCTATGTCGTCAATCGAGCCGACCCCTTGAAGTTCTACCCAACGTGGGCCGCCAATCCCTACGGACTCGCCGTGGTGCTGCTGCTCCTGGCCGGTTGGTTGTTCGTTGTCTCCTGGCAGCGCCAGAACCGCGTGATGCTCGTTGCGTCCTGTCTGTCGTTGATGGCTTCGTTAGCAACCTACGAGACGGGTTATCTCTTGGCGGGACTCCCGATCCTCTACGTCTGGATGCGCCGGCGTCGCGACTCTCAGTGGCGTTTCTGGATCGCGGCGTGGATCTCAACGGTAGCGCTCATGGCGATGCGATTCGCCTTATTCTTGTTGATGTCAGAACGCGCCTATCAGAATAACATGGTGAAGTCGGCAAACCTCGGCATCGCCCCGCTGATCAAAAATCTTCGACGACATCTCGAGCCTTTTCAGACCTTTTTCGATTTCCAGCCAGATGCCTCGTCTCATTGGTTGCCAGCGTGCGTGGTTTTTGCCGCGACGGCTTCCGCGGTCTGGTGGTTGAGCCGTAGCGATCAAATAACGAAACCTGCGCAGTGGCTAGTGGTCATCGGCGTCGCGACATTGGGGGTGGTCCTCGCCGTTGCACCCTATGCACACGTGGCTGGCAACGAGCGCACTCAGTTCTTCGCGGCCCCGGCACTCGCGGTGTTGGCGGCAGCGCTGTTCGGCGCGGGGACAAGCGTGCTCCCCAAGCGCCTGGCACAGCTCGTGTTTTGTACCGCCATCGGCGTCTTGTGTGGAAATGCCACGGCGCAATCGCTGCGCAGCCAAAGTGCCGATAAAGGGGTCACCTATGAGAAGACAGTCCATGTCTTTGAGCAGATCCATGCCCTCTCTCCCACCCTTTCACCCGACACGCTGATTGTGCTTGCCCACCGCAACGATTCGCCCCTGGGCGTCGACTACTGCGCCGATTGCACAAGCGAGGTGTGCGGAATTGGCTGCCGTGTTCTGTCAATCGGCGGCGGGATGCATCGCTATCTGATGTCCGAATTTCGCGAAAAGGATATCAACATCACTGGCTTTGCGAATACGACGATTGGGTACGACCGCCTCGTCGTCTATCGCTTGGATAGCGATGGCACACTTCATTTCTGTTCCGAATGGCCGAGCGATGTATTCGGTCCGCAAGGTGCGTCCCATTACGCGCCATTGCAGAGAATGCAGCCTGGCACGATCACTCCGCTTCGCTACCTGAACTATCCGTCTTGGAAGCAGCGACCTCTCGACGTCGTAAGGCAGAACGCCGGCGTCGTACTGGGACGGGGCTGGTCGCCGCGGAGATTTGCCAACGGCTGGCTTTACCGCGAGGTAGAGCAAGACTGCGAGCTGGTCGTCAATGCGCAAGGCCAGTCACACTATGACCTCGACCTGGATATCGCGCCGGCGGCCCGAAATGGCATGAGAAAACTTGAAGTACTCAACTCCAAGAATGAGACCGTCGCAAATCTCGAATTGCCGCAGCGCAAACGCGTTCATCTGACTCTCCCCTGCGACGTGGGACAGATCGAAGTCTTTCGCTTGCGTTTAGGTGCCTCCACGACTCCAACGCCGGGAACACGCGCCGTCGCCCGCATCTATTGCAACGGGGAGCAGCTCGACGCGAACCCACTGCCACAACTCGCGGATGTCATCGTCGGCGATATCGAACTTGGAGCGGGTTGGTACCCGCGCGAGTCATTTCAAGGTCTCCAACTGCGCTGGCTCAATACGGACGGTATCATTATCACCGGACCTTGCGATGCCGGTCAGACGCCCGTATTGGTGATGGAAGTCACGCCAGGTCCCGGCTTAGGAGGCCGCCCATGCACGATTGAATTGATCGACGAGAACGGGGCGACTCTGGCGTCACACACCGTCACGGCGCGTGAACGCGTGACATTTAACCTACCCGTCGACCTTCCGGAGCGAACTCCACTTACCGTGAGAGTCTTGGGCGGAGGAAAACAGGTTCCCCCAGATCCTCGAGTCCTCAATCTGATGGTCACGCGCTGCGAATGGCAGTCGACGGCTGTTCTTTAGGGCTCACGGTCACCAACTCGCAGGCGCAGCAGGTCCGCTTCCGATTGGCTTCCGCTCGCGCCTCGCGGGCAGTCCGTCGTGCGGCCTCCGGTAGCTTGGGAACGTCTTCGCCCTTACCAAAGTACATCTCATCGATGCACCTGCACCAGTCGGTACCAAGTGCTGGCCGAAGCAAACATGTTGTGACACAAAGCTGGGCAAGACTTTCCGGAAGGGGCACAGGATAAGCGATACAGCCTTCATGGAACCCGCGTACACTTCAGTGTTCTGCGTCCCCCTGTGACAACCCAACGACCGTCAGGCCCGATCGCCAAGGCAGAGCACAATTGGGGCCCGTCCAAAGTGGTGCGACAGACGCCGCGCGAAGTGTCCCAAATTTTGATGGTCCCGGCATCACTCGCGGAAGCCAGTTCTTTCCCGTCTGCGCGGACTGCCAGCCGGGTCACGTCGTCCTTATGACCTATAAGGTGGAAGAGGCGTCGGCCGCCGTCGGCGTCCCAGATGGCAAGCGAGTCGTCCCAGCTACCCGTGACGACTCGCTTGCCGTCCGGCAGAAAGGCCACGCATGAGATCGCTTCGGCATGGCCCGCTACTGAACCGAGTGCCTCGCCGTTCTCGGCGTTCCAGAGCTTGATGCCATTGTCCCCGTCGCCGGCGATCAATTGTTTGCCATCGGGGCTGAAGGCGACGCAGGTAACGTCGTAGTCCTCGCCTTGTTCGACATAGACCAGCTCCTTTCCCGTGGTGATACTCCAGACCCTGAGCGTGTCGTCCGAGCTGCCTGAGGCGACCCGCTTGCCGTCTGCGGCTACCGAGAGCGAGGTAACCATCTCTTGATGTCCGCGCAGTGACCTGAGTCGCTCGCCCTCGACGGTCCACGCATGCAAGCAACCATTCCAATGGCCAGAGATCAAGCTTTTGCCGTCGGGCATGAACGCGACAGCCGTAACGGCGCTCTCGTCCGTCCGCCACGAGCGCAGTTCGAGCCCGGTGCGGGCGTCCCACAGTTTCAGCAGGCAATCATCGCCGCCTGAGAGAATGCGCATGCCATCGGGGCTCACGGCGAGGCAAGTCACCCATCCGGCGTGACCTTGCTGGGCCCACTTCAGTCTGGATGGATCGGCAAGTTCACCGCCCGCTGCGACGACGCCGATCGTCCCGGCCAGGCACAGTATGACAACCAGGCGCCCGCTCACGCGAGGATCTCCGTGATGGGGCCGGAGCTTTCCTTGAAGGACTTCACCGGGCAGCCCATCTGCTGCAGGATGGTCAGGTAGAGGTCCGAGGCCGGCTTCGTATCACCGCGCCACTTCAGGTGCTGACCGTGTTTGTAGCCCAGCTTCCGCCCGCCGGCCAACAGCATGGGGAAGCTCCCGCCCGAGTGGCTGCTGATTTGCGAACCGCCCAGGAGCAGGGCCGTGTGGTCAAGGAGCGTGCCGTCCGAGGCCTCGATCGCCTGCAGCTTGTCCATGAGTCGAGCAAGGCAGGCGCAGAACATGGCGTCTCGATGCCCCAGCACCTTGACGTCTGGGTTGTCTGCGCCGCGGGCGCCTGAGCCCTTATGGTGGAAGTCGTGGGCGCCGCGGACCTGGGCGTCCGCCGCTTTGGCCCAATCCTTATAGTCGTCGTAGTTCGGCCCCCCTTCCCCTCCCAGGCTGTGCGTGACCACGCGCGTCATGTCGGTTTGGAAGGCGAGGGCAATAAGGTCCATCATCAGCTCGATGTGCTCCTGCATCCGATTCTTGCCGGGCTCGAGTTGCACGTTTTTTTCGTCGAACTTGGGGCGACCTTGCTCGAGAATCCTCCCTCGGTCGACCAGCCGGCGTTCGACTTCGCGGACAGACTCCAGATACTGGTCGAGCCGCCGCTGGTCGGCCTGACCGAGCCTGCCCCGCAAGCTACTTACTTCCCCTAGGGCCGTATCGAGAATGCTGCGGTCAATCGCCAGGCGAGCCTGCGCTTCGGCAAGCTGCTGCCTGTCGGCCGGGGGAAACAGCCGCGAGAAAACGGTACGGTGCGTTCCGATGGCAGGAATATCGGCGCCCATCGCATTGCGCGAGAGAGTCCGCGTGCCTACTCCATCTTCGAACGAGAGAGCCAGAGACGGCACGTAGGTGTTGCCCACGTGCTGGACGGCCACCTGGTCGAACGAAATCGTGTTGGTGACCGTTCCCGGCGTGACCTTGATGTTCGTTCCGGTAAGCCAGTTGTAGGGGTGCTCGTGCCCGCTGATTCGCCCCTGGATGTGAAGCAAGTTCGTCAGGACCGAGAACCGCTCTCTGTGGCGGGCGAGGGGCTGATGGCTGGGGGCGATGGTATAGCTGGGGCCCTCATCAACCGGGAACCAATTGTATTGGTTGATAGCGCCGGGGATGTAGAAGCAGGCCAGCCGCGGCGGGTCCTTCTGTCCGGTGGCAGCGGCCAGCGAACGACCTGCCATGACTTCGAGCCAGGGAAGAGCGATAGCGCCGCCGAGTCCGCGGAGCAGAGTTCGCCGTGAGAGGCGAAAGGTTTTGGCGTTCATGAGCAGCTCGGGGCGATGGGATCAGCGTTGGATGAACGATCGTGAACGGACGAGAGCCTTCAGCAGATCGCGGAGCGGATAGCCCGCTGGCGCGTGCTCGGTCATGATCCGGCGGATCTCGACCATGTCTTCGACATCGGCTTTACGGCCGGTTCCATAGAGGATCAGTTTCTTGAGCCAGCCTCGGACGAGGTCCTCAGTGTAGTGCTTTACGAGCAATGTGCGGAATTCGCCGTGGGTGCGGAATGCTTCGCCCCGCGGCAACTTGCCCTCGCAATCGACTGGCCGGGTCTTGCCGGCGCCACGCCACTGGATCTTGCCGTCGAGATCGGCCTTCACGTAGTGGTCGTATTCGACGTCCCGCCAGCGTCCGCTCAGGTCGAAGTTCTGGAAGGCAAAGCCTAACGGGTCGATCGCTTTGTGGCAGACCGAGCATTTCGCGTCGGCTTGGTGCTGGCGGAGCAGTTCCCTGAATGGCTTGCCTCGGTTGGCTGCATCCGAGGGAACTAGCTCGGGAATCTCCAACGGCGGAGGAGGCGGCGGCAAATCGAGGAGGCAACGCAGCGCCCAGGCCCCACGGTAGATCACCCAATTCTCGCCCATCCAGCAGAGCATCGACTGGATGCCCGCATGGCCCGGGATGCCCCCGCCGCGCGGATCGTCGGGGCGAAGCTTGACTTCGCGCAGCGTGCCGCCGACGATCCCGTCGTATCCATAGTGCCTGGCCAAGATGTCGTTCATCATGGCCCAGTCGCTCGACAGCAACTCGTGCGCGGCCCGGTTCTTTTCGATTGCGCGAGCCACATAGCCGATGGTTTCCGCCTGCATGGAATCCTTGAGGTTGCGCCCGAAGCGGAAATCCTGCTTCTGCAGGTGGTCCATGGCCAGAGTGATGGGCTGTCCCATTTCCAACCATTGGGTCACGAAAGGGCGAACAAAGGCTTCGCTCCGAGGGTCCGCCAGCAACCGGTCGACCTGGCTGTCGAGAGCGGCTGGGTCGCGGAGCTTGCCGGCCGCAGCCAGCTTGCGCAGTTCTGCATCTGGCGGGGTCCCCCAAAGCATAAAGCTCAACCGCGCGGCCAAGGCGTGCTGCTGATCCGCCGCGTCGGCGTCGGCTGGTGACGCCAGATAGCGGAATGACCCGCTCAGCAGCACCGCCTGAATGGCGCCCTGCAACGCGGCGTCGAATGACTTTCCATCCGTCCGCAACTGCAGGTAGAGGGCCATGAACCGCTCCAACTCGATGTCGCCAAGCGGACGCCGCCATGCTCGTTCCGTCCACAGCCGCAGCAGTCGCCTGGCGCTCGCCACGTCATCTTCAATCTTGCCTACGTCCTTTTCCCAGCCGGCGGGGGGCCATGCAGCGAGGTAGTCGGGCTCGATCTTGATGTGGTGCAGCACGACGAACGGAATGGGCTGTTGGTCCAGAGGTAACGTCTTGGGGTCGAACTTCGGGCGAAACAGCCCTGTGCCGCCAGGAATTTGTTCTTCGGGCTTACTTCGGTCTTCGTTCTCGAAGCCTTCGATCGCGTAGGGGAGTTCGACGCGGTTTGTCAGGGTGATGGCGATTCCCTTGGCGTCGATGGTCACGTCACTGAGCGAGACCTCGTAGATCAGTTTACGCGGCTGTTCTGGCGGGTTGTCGATGAGCGGAAAACCCAGATCCCGTCCGCCGACTTCGACCCACAGGTGCGGGTGGGGCACGCCGCCGATTCGCCGCAACGCGGAGACTTCGATCTCGAGCCGCAACACGCCTCCTGGTCGATTGGCCGGCGGCGGCACGCGGAGGGTCAAGCCCCCGCGATCGCCTACCCATTTGGGTTTAATCAAGAGGCCCGTACCCGGGCTGCCTGTCGTATCGCCGCTGCTGACGGACAACCCAACTGCTTTGTGTCGGTCGAATGGCTGGCGCGCGTCCTTGGCCTGCCGCAGATCGGCGGCGAAGACGACATCCGATGCTGGATCGAGAAAGCGAAGGGCCTCGACCGCCCGGCGTGCCACCAGCATGGTCTGCGTGACGGAGTCCGCCGCGTCCTGAAGCGCATCGGCGCCCGTATCAAAGCCATCGACGCGACCGTCGTCGGGAAGAGAATAGCTAAAATCGACGGCCAACCCGGTTACGTCGCGCAGCGCAGCCGAGAATTCACGGCGATTGAGCCGTCGCGTGCCTCCGCCTGGCGACTGTCGCTGCGACAGCTCGATCCAGGCGAGGATCTTCCGGCGCTCGGCATCGGTAGGTTGCGGTCGGTCGTCGGGCGGCATTTCTCGGGCGGTCAGCTTCTCGTGAACCAGCGTCCAAAGGTGTCGATCGGCAGGGCGAAAACCGGCGAGTTGATCGTAGCGGATGCGAGCTTCCTGCTTCTCGGTTCCGTGGCACGTCACGCAGTGCTTGTTAAGAAACGGCCGGACGAGGATCTCGAAGTCGTCGGCGCCGGTCGCCGTGGTGGGCGCAAAGCATACGCTGACCAACCATGCGGCAAGACCACACGTCAGCTTGCGGTAAGCCCGTAGGTAGGTCGGCCGACTGCCGCTCATGAGAACAGCCCCCGGATCGGCCTGCCCATCTGCAGGCGGTCGACTACGGCGACCGGCAGCGTTGGATCAACCTTCAGTGACCCAACGTCGCACAGAAAGTGGAGGAGCGACGCGTGCAGATCGGCGATCGAAATTGCCTCGCCGGCCGGCTCCCCGCCCCGGCGATCCGACTGGCCAATGACCTTGCCGTGCGGCAGTCCCCCGCCAGCGAACACCAGCGGGCAGATTCGCGGCCAGTGGTGCCGCCCCAGGTTCTTGTCGATGCCAGGCGTGCGGCCAAACTCGCCCGTGATGACCAGCAGGATCTTGTCCTCCAGACCCCGCTGACGGATGTCTTCCAGGAATGCGCTCACCGCGTGGTCCAGCGGCGGCCCAAACACGCCCATCCCCTCGGGGATGTTCGGGATGCCCTTGCGGGCGTGGAAGTCCCAGTTGGCGTTCACGACCGTGACGAAGCCGCAGCCTGCCTCGCACAGTCTGCGGGCCAGGAGCAACTGCCGGCCAAGCGAGAAACCGACCGAAGGGCCGCTGCGGATGAACTTGGAGTTGTCGTCGCAGTTCCAGTTTAGGAAGTGCTCGGTATCGTAAGCCGCCAGGCAGGCAGGGCTCTCGCGCGTCAGGTCGAGCGCCTTACGCACGGAGTCAGCCCGCAGCAGTTCGGCGGCCTGCTGCGTGAACTGATCAAATCGTGCTACGCCGCCGGCCTTATCGAGCGACTGCTCCCAGCGATCAAGACTCCGCAGCAGGGCCAGTCGACGGTCGATCTCGCCGGAGTCCATCCGCGGCTCGAACAAGTCCAGGAATGGATTGGGCGGTTCCGCGCGCCCCTTCGTCTTTTTTTCTTGCGTCGCGCCATCAGCAAGCGGGGCCAGGATCTCGAACGGCGCGAACGGTTGACCCAGCGACGCCGGCTGGCAGCCCTCGACGACGGACTCAAACGAGCCGCTGAACCCGGCCCGGCCTTGCCGGTTGCGGGTGGTGGGGGGAATCAGGGCGTGTCGCGGCAAGCCGGTCTGCGGATGGATCGCGCCCGCGGTGCGAGCATACACGGCGCCAATGCCGGGCGTGGTGATCGGCTTGCCATCCCGGATGGTCAGGTCGGCAGTCAGCAGTTGTTTGTGGGCGCCGTCGTGCTCGGCGTAGTGGGTGTGGAATGACCGGACGATGCTCAGTCGGTCGGCCAGGTTCGCCAGCTTGGGCAGGTACGAGGCAAACCGCACCCCGGGGATGCGGGTGGCGATGTCGCCGACGATCGAACGCGAACCCTCAGGCCCATCGGGCTTGGGGTCAAAGGTCTCGTACTGACTAGGACCGCCGGCCAGGAACAGCAGCACGACCGACTTGTCGCGCACGACCGGCGCACCAGGGGCTGAGGCCTGCAAGCCTTTTGGCAGCCCCGCGCCCAACAATCCGGTGCCAACGCCCGCCATGCCTAAACGCAGAAAGTCCCTCCGGGCGAGTCCGTGGCGAAAGGCAGATGGGGGTGCACGAAACATGAATGAGTCCATGGTGGGCCAACGGAACCGATATGCCGCCAGACGATTGACTGACCGCTATTCGCTGCTGCTCTTTCGTGCCCTGGCTCCTTCGGGTTGACTGGCTTTGCCGAACTCGTTGTAAGAACGCAGCATCGGAACACTGCCCGTTCTGCCGGCTACTTCACCACGATGGCCGCCGGGCGGGAGATCTCAACGATCGCATCCCCCTTCTTGCCCGCGATCCACAACCCGTGAATGCCGGCCGACAGCTTGCCGATCGACAGGCTCCGCAGTTCCTTGGTCCAGGGCGCTGCCGCGATCTGACGGGCGCCGTCGAAAACGGCCACTTCGGTCAACCCCAAGTCGGACGCTTGTGTGCATTCGAACTCCACCTGCAGTTCCACCTCAGATGAATGGACTTTGAAGGGCTGCTTGTCTCCCTGGCTCTGGGGGCTAACGATTCGCAGTTGCGGCTGTGGGACGACAAACGCCCGCCACACGTTGGCCACGTCCGCGTGGGGAAACCAGCACTGCCGTGCCCGCTCGGGGGACGGCGGCTCCGCCGCACAGATCTGCGCGGGCTGGGCCTTCCAGGTGGCCGGGTCGCCCAGCCAGGCCTGCCGCGGATCGCAAGGCGTCAGCGTTCCCTCGGCCGAGAGCCGCTGCCGCAGTACCGTGTCGAAGAAGGGCATCGCCAGGTTGTTGGCAGCGCCCCACTCGTGCCGACGGCCCCACTGCACCGCGATGCCCCACGCGGCATCGAACTCTCCACGGCGGATGGGCAGCTTCTCGAGCAACAGCGGCATCTGTCGCCCGTCTTTCTCGCCAAAGATGGTCAGCATGGGGACGTGTCGCGTCCGATCGGTCTCTGGGCCGACCTCGAGACACACAGCCGCCACGGCCAGCGTCCGCTCGGGAAGCTGCTCGGCAAAACGGATGCACATGCCGGCCCCGGCAGACATGCCCACCAGCAGAAACGGCGCCTGCTTCAGCTCGTTGCGGCCCGACTTGGTCGCGAACTCTTCCAGGCCGGCGTTCAGCGTCCGGGCGAACTCCGTCTGGTGGACCCGCATGTAGTTGGCGCCTACGATGCCAAACTTCCAGTGGCGACACGCGGCCCGCCAGTGCTCCTGCTCGATGGCCTTGAGGTAGAAGGGGTTCACCAGTAGCCCGCGAAGCGGCCCCGTTTGATCGGGAACCCACAGGCCCAACATAACGTGGTTCGGCCCTCCTTCGACACGGTCCGCCGAACTCTTGGGGCGTTCGAGCTGGATGCTGGCTTCGTAGGTGGCCTCAGCCCCGCGGAGGACGGCCGGAGCCAAGGCGATCAAGGCAACGGAAAGAGCCAGTAGTGTGCGACGCATGGGGTAGCCTAGAGATTGGTAGAGCGTTGAAACTCGTGGCAATACCTCTTCAACAGAGACGCGATTTGCCGCGATCGCATGATCGGGCAGGATGCGCGGGTTCATGGTGTTGAGCTGCCGGCAGACTGCGAACCGCGGATATGAGAAACGCTACGGATAAAGAAATCCTGCCAGGCCGCGATATGGGCCACCATCCGCTCGCGGGCGAGCTTGGGGTCGCGCGCCTCCAGAGCCTCGAGAATCGCCAGATGCTCAGTCATGGCAGACGCCAGGCACACGGGCTCGGTGGCGATGTGGTTGAAACCCTTGTGCAATAGCCGATAGCGGCCAATGTCCTGAGCCAGTCTCCGGTTGCCGCTTGCCTCGGCGATCGTGCGGTGGAACACTTCGTCGAAATCCGCCCAACGGGCGGTCCAATCTGGCGCACCCTCGTCTTGCGCCAGCGCGTCGGCCATCGCCCGCAGGGGCGCCAGTTGCCGGCGATCCATCCGGCCGGCGGCCAGTTCGGCAGACGGGCCTTCAAGCAGCTTCCGCATCTCGAAGACTTCAAACACATCATCCGCGGTGATTCCAGCCACGCGCGCTCGGCAGTGCCGCTCGCGGACCACGAGACCGTCTTTAGCGAGCTGACGCAGCGCGTCGTGAACCGGCGTGCGGCTCACGCCCAGCTCTCGGGCGACGGCCAACTCGCTGAGGACCGCGCCCTGGGCATAGCGCCCCGTGAGAATACCTTCGAGCAACTGCTGGTAGATCTGCTCCGACAGAGCGCTGCTCGTCGTCGATTCGACGGTCCGACTAGGCTTTCGTTTTGCCGTTAAGGTTCTCTTCATTGCATTCTTATACCACGCAAGAAATGCAATTCAATATAATTGCATGCAATTAGAAATTTTCGCCATACCCCGCCGCGCGCTCGTCGGAGTAGCGTTGAACCAATTTTCCGTCGCCCAAACCAGTGAGCGCGGGGATGCTAGAAGAACCCCGTATGGTGCAATTTCTCCGCTGACCGCTTTGCTCTTTGACAATCCGGACTTCTGATCCATCAAGTGCTCCAGAATTACAGGACGGAACTGCTGCGTGTGCGCCGGATCGCGGATGGATTTATTCGGAAGGCTACTCGCTGAACTACCATAGGTGATCGAGCAAACACGCAGGCCGAAACGTGACTGAACGCTGAGCAGGCCTCGAAAAGGACTGTGGCGGAAGCCGACCCATCCGACATTTGGGGAAGGCCGTTGCACGGATCTAAGCCGGAGCCTGCACCACCGCGTCACCTCTCGACTCTACTGACACCTAGCAGGGCTGTGCTCTCTCGAGCGGCTTTGCTAAGCTCGCGGGCCCGCGGTCGCGATGTCCGGTCTTGCAAGTGATTCAACCCTGACAGAGGAACGACGTCGCATGGAGCCGATCGCTCGCGCGATTCAGCATCTGCAGAGCGGAGATCGGCTGGCCGCCGAACGGATCTGCCATGAAATGCTGCAGGCCGACCCAAAGGATGCTGCCGCATGCCACCTTCTGGGGGCGATGGCGCTGCAAGCGGGACAGGTGAAACCCAGCGTCGCTTGGGTGCAGAAGGCTGTTGAAGCGGACGGGAGAAACCCCGCCTTTCTGAACACGCTGGGGGTGGCCTACAGCCGTGATGGACGTCCTGAGGAGGCGCTGGGGGCATTTCACCAAGCGATCGAGCTCCGCCCCGATTTTCCCGAGGCGTTGAACAATCTGGGGAATGTCCTGAAAGGGGCCGGACAGTCGGCGGACGCCGTCGCTTGCTACCAACGCGCCCTGACCGCCAGACCTGACTATCCCGATGCGTTGAACAACCTGGGGGACGCGCTGACCATCGTGGGAAAGCTGCCGGAGGCCGTAGGCGCACTGGAGCGCGCGATTCAGCTTCGCCCTCATTTTCCCGAGGCGTTCCACAATCTGGGGCGAGCCTTGCAGCGATCTGGCCGAACGGCGGATGCGATCGTTCGGTTCCGCCGCGCGGTGGAACTGCGGTCCTCGTATGTCGAAGCTCTCAACAACCTGGGGAGCGCTCTTCAGGAGATCGGCGACTTGGGCCAGGCGACGGCGCGGTTCCGGGAAGCGGTCGCCCTCGCGCCGAATCACCCTGAAGCGCTCAACAACCTGGGCAATGCACTGCACCAAAGCGGCGAACTCGCCGAGGCGGCAGGCTATCTCGAACGGGCGTTGTTGGCGCGGCCAGGATTCGCCGAGGCGCATACCAACTTGGGAAACGTGCATCGCGACTGGGGCCGCTTCGAGCAGGCGCGCGAACGGTATCAAACCGCGCTAGCGCTCAAGCCGGAGTTGGCCGAAGCCCACAACAACCTGGGAAACGTCCTGCTTTACGAGAGAAAATCGAGCCAGGCGGAAAAGTTCTACGAAGCCGCAGTCGCCCTGAAGCCCGACTACGCCGATGCCCACCACAATCTCGGGAACGCGCGATACGAGCAAGGCCGCGTCGAGGACGCGCGGCAGGCATTCAGCCAGGCGATCGCCCTGAAGCCGGACAAAGTGCTCTGGAAATTGCGTCGCGACGCCATCTGCCCGTGGGTCTTTCAGGACTTCGAGGAAATCGATCGCTATCGCGGGCAGCTCGAGCGGACGCTCGACGACCTCCTGGAGCAGTCGCCGAAGCTAAGCGTCCGCGAGATCTTCACCTCAGCGTGCGAACCAGCCTTCGCACTCAATTACCACGGCCGCAGCAATCTCTCGACGAAACAAAAATATGCCAGGTTGCTGAGCCAGGCCGTCCCCGAGTTGCAGACTCGATTCGGCACGGGACGTCCTGCCGTGGGGTTTTTGGTCACGCGCGGACACGAAGGCATTTTCATGCGGTCAATGAAGGGTGTCATCAACCGGCTGACCCAAGGCAAATTCCGGCTGCTCATGATTGCATCGATCTCGGCCCTGCCGCGCATCGAACGCGAGATCGCTCACTCCGATGTGGAGTTTGTGGGAATCCCTGAGCAACCCGAGCCGGCCGTCGAAGTGGTTCGGAACCTGCGATGCGATCTCCTGTACCACTGGGAGATCAGCAGCGACGTCGTCAACTATCTGTTGGCGCTCTATCGACTGGCACCGATTCAGTGCACGTCCTGGGGTATTCAAGACACTTCAGGGGTGCCCGCTGTCGATCTTTATTTGTCCAGCTCTCTGTTGGAGACGGCCGGAGCTCAGCGCCTCTATAGCGAGCGTCTCTGCCTGATGGGGACCTTGCCGACGTATCAGTTTCGCAGCGCCCGCCCCGCGGAGCCGCCCGATCGATCGCGCTACCACCTTAGCGAGCAGGACCACGTCTACCTGTGCGCTCAGAATCTGTTGAAGTTCCATCCGGATTTCGACCATCTTTTGGCCGGCATCCTGCGGCAAGATCTCCAAGGAAAGCTCGTCATCACCCAGCCCAAGGATCAGGCTCGGGTGGCAGAGCACCTTAAAGCGCGGCTGGCGAAGTCCATGCCCGACGCGGCCGACCGAATCATCTTCCTGCCGCGACAACAGGGCGACGACTACCTGAATCTGGTGCGGACTGCGGACGTGATGCTCGATCCGCCGCACTTCTGCGGGGTCAACACCACCTACGACGGCTTTGCAATGGGAACGCCGGTGGTTGCTTTTCCGACGGAGTTTCAGCGCACGCGTTACACGGCTGCTTGTTATCAGAAGATGCAAATCGAAGGCTTGGTTGCGTCGACGCCGGAGGAGTACGTGCAGATCGCGTTGCGCCTGGGCATAGAACCGGACTATCGCCAAGCTATGAGAAGATCGATCGACGAACGATCGACGATCCTGTTCGAGGAACCGAGAGCAGTGCGGGAGTACGAAGAGTTCTTCGAGCAGACTATCGCACAAGGTCGCGTGAATTCTTAATTGCAATCGCTCTCGTGAGACGGCGAGAGCAAAGCCTGGCGTGCCAGCTCCTCGAGGCTTGATTCCAAGACTCCCGTCAGCAGCGTTTCGACCGTCGCTGCGTCCTCAACTCGCTTGCCGCGGTCTTGCACGACAAGGGTGCCTTCGCGGACCAGAGTCGTCATTTGGGCCAGCAGCAGCTTGCGATCGCAGTTCCCATCCAGGCACTGCAGCAGTCGCCGCTGCACATCGGTAAGTCGAACGGATTGATGACGCAGGTTCGTCACCAGGTTCGACCGCTGCGCCTGACGTCTTTGCAGCGTCGTGGCGGCAGGTCGCTCCGAGACCTGGGTGGTAAATCGAGGCCGATGAATGTTGATTTCGACGAGATCGGAGATAAAGCAGTTGATCAGGCGGCCGGCTAACTCGCGAGTCTCCGCCGTAATCGAGCTAGCGTCGCGAATCGACATCGACTCGAAGTTCGCCCACACCTTATCGTGCAACTCTGCCAGGCTGAGCGCTCGAGGCCAGACTTCTGAGAGGGCGAGGATGGCTGCTTTGGTGATGACGTCGCTGGAGGTGAACTTCAGGCCGTGCGGTCCGGTGAACTCGGCCGGCTCGGCGTTGCGAACGTCCAGATTCTTTGCGGAAGGTCGCAGAGGCGAGGACACATACATAGGCAGGAGATGGTTCGCCGTGATGTTCCGGCTCAGCGGCAGGTCGTCTCGGCAAAGCAATGTCTGGCGAAACGTGCGATTGCGGACGAAATCCATGTACTGCTCCATCTGAATCAAATCGGTCGCCAGATGGTGCAAGGTTTTTTCTGTCTCCGGAGAGAAACCCCAGGTTGTCATGACCCGAAAATCGGCTTCGCCGAGGTATTGAAGCCCGCATAGCTTAGCCCGATCCACAAATTGATAGAAGTAAATGGGGTCGTTCACATCCTCGAGCTGCTCGTGATACAGATAATTGTCTGATTGCTGCCCAAGGTTGTCGAGCTCTTTGCGTAATTGCAGGCCATAGGGATTGTTGTCGGCAGGCACAGCGCCAGCCAGAAAATCCACCAGGGCCCTCGCCTCTCTTAACCGCTGCCGTGGATCTGTATAGCGGCTGGCATGATAGTGCATCATGTCGCGGATCATGCCGCGCAGGTGCCAGCCTGGAAATGTATTGTAGCTGACATAGGCGATTCCTTGAGGCGCCAGATTCGAAGAGCACACCTCGAGAAGTTTCGCCTGGACTTCGTTAGGAACCCAGGAGTAGACCCCATGCGCGATGATGTAATCGAACTGTCCCCAACTGGGCGTGATTTCCAAGATGCTCGCATGTTTGAACTCGAGGTTGTGAAAGCCGAGTTCCTGCACGGCGTCCTGCGCCGCTGAGATCTGGCGTTGCGAGAAATCAACCCCAAGAAACTCACTGTCTGGAAGCGCGGCGGCCATAGGGATAAGATTTCCGCCCGATGCGCATCCTAATTCCAGTACCCGGCATTTCTCGACATTGGCGGGCCGCAAGCCAAACAGCGTGGCGATGGTGGCCAATCGATCAGGATGGGTTTGTTGAAACGGAAAGCTCTCGTAGGGTACCTCATCATAGCTGTTCTTCGGGTGGGCTTTCACGTTTGCTGATTCGGTCTTGGCCGGCGACATAGTTCCCCTGTCAATGATGTGGATGGCTGAAGGCTTTCTCGCTAAGTGGGGCTATCTTCGGATTTCAATTTCAATACGTCGTTAACGATGCGGATTCTATCAGAACCGTTGCAGTTCGCTGAAGCCTTGCGCCGCAGGACTTCATCTCTGGTTGGTCAATTTGGAGCGCTCTTTGTCGCCAGCACGGGCGCGAACGCACACTGCCGAGCTCGATGGTTGTCCAAAGGCCTCTCGTTCAGACCATTCATGCAGAGTTCCGTCGACTGTCAAATGACAAGGATAAGGCTATATCTGCCAGCACTTTTCGATGAATGGCTAAAGGGGGATGCCAGTTAGTGATTTGAAAATTCAGAAAGTTGCCATCTGTATCGTTGACGCCCGGTTGGGTGGTGCTACCTTACACATCCAAACCAGGGGCAGGGAATACCATGAAACAAGTGCTTGAGCAAGGAGTGCTGCATCGCCGTTTTGTGCGTCGGCCGCGATTGCGAACGCTCGCCTGCTGTTGCTTCCTCAGTCTCGGGAGCGTGCTTCTGGCTCAAGAGCCGATCGCTTCTACGGGAGCAAGCGACGCGTTGCAGGTGGTCGGGCGCATCGGCAGCGACGCATTCCGAGCTCCTGCGCTAGTTCGTTGCGTCTGCCACGATGGCCCACGCTCTCGGCTGATCGGAGCGACCGGGCCATTGCTGGTGATCTGGGACTCGACGAGCGGACGGCTCCTCAAGGAGATCGAAACTCCCCGCGCGAATTACATGCCACAGTGCCTCGCGATCTCCTCCCAGGGGGACTTGGCGGCGTATTGCTGCCGCGAGCGCGTCGTGGTGATGGACCTGGCGCAAGGAAAGGTGAAGCAGTCGTACGATGTGCCGAGAGTCGGCTTTCTGGGATTCACTCCGCAGGACGATCTCGTCTGCTCGGACCTGGCGAACACGTACATCTGCGATGTTCGACGGAATAAGCCACGGGTCGTGATTCCAGGCGTCTGCCGTGCGCCCCTTGCCAAGGATGGCCGGCTCTACCTATTCGGTCAGAAGGGCCTGGAGCGCTGGAACCTAAACGGAGATCGCCAGGCAATCCTGATGGACGATCTTCCAGCGCACGCCTATGCGGTCGCCTCACCGGACGGAGCTCTTGTCGCCGTTTTGACTTACTCCGAGTCAGTGACCAGGATTCAATTTTTTTCCCTCGACTCGAAAAAAGAGATTCTGACGACGACGATCCCCGAGGCGGCCTGTTTCGCTTTCTCTCCCGACTCGCAGCACTTTGCGATCGGCTCTTACGACGCAAAGATCCGGCTCTTTCATTTGGCTTCGCAACAACTGGTTGCCGAGTTGGAGTCGGACAACTCGCCCGGCACGGTCTGCTTCTCGGCGAACAGCGAGGTCCTGTACTGGTCAGACACGACAGTCGTCGCGTCTCGCGTGCGCGTGCGCGATGCGCGAAGCTGGTCATCCAGACAAGTCCCCCTTGCGTGCTGGGACCTGGCATTTTGCGAGAATCAACAACTCGCCGTGTTCTCGCACGGCAGCTCGTACGTGAGGCTCTGGGATTGGCAAACGGCTGAGCCGCCAAAGCTGCTCGAGGGTTTGGTCGCAACGCCTGGCAAAATCTGCATGACGCCGGCACCCACGCGGATTGCCCTCCTCGCGGGAGCGTCACAGCAGATTGCCATTTACGGGTCGGGGGGCGGAAAGCCTTTGGCTCTCTTCGATTCGCCGGACCAGATGACCCCCATGCGGTTGTCCGCCACAGGGACGACTTTGGCCGTTGGAGATGACAAATCCATTGCCTATATCTCGGCCGAATCGGGCAAAGAGTACCTTCGCGAGGCCCACCCGTTTCACGACCATTGGCGTCAATTGTCGCCGGACATGGGCGTGCTGATCGGCGTTTCCAACGCGGGCGACTCGGTCGAAACGTGGGATCTTGTAACCACCACGGTGCTGTGGCGCAAGGAACTGAAGGCCGTTCGGTTTGTCTGTTTTTCGGAGAGCGGCGACTATCTGGGAGTTGTCACCAAGGATTCGGCAAGGGTCGTCGAGATCTGCTCGGGAGCCGAGATCTGCAAGTTCGATGGAATCGCCGGGCATACGATGGCCATCTCGCCGTCGCTCCGCTGGATCGCGTTTAACGATGGAAACGTGCTGAACCTGAAGGACGTTTGCCTCGGCAAGATCTGGAAGGGGACTGAACATGGATCGCCGATTTACGCAACGGCGTTTGATGACCGGTCGCAGTTGATCGCCTCGGGATGCGCTGGCGCTCGCATTCGCGTTTGGCAAGTGCCCCAGGCGGACCGAAATCACATGACGCCGGGGGAACTCGAACTGGCCTGGGACTGTCTGACCAAGGAGCCTGACGCCGCCGCTTCAGCGGCCGCCCGACTTGTGGATGTTGGCGATCCCGCGGTGGAGCTCCTGAAAGAGCGGCTGGCGAAGAATGGCCAACGCTGGATCTCGAAATCCCCGGTTGAGCGCGATCTAGCCGCGCTGAATCGCCTGCGATTGATGAACGCCGCTAGCCCGAACGAACGGCAGCAGCGGCTCACCGAACACCAACAGAGCGAAATTCTGAAGACTGGCGCTCGCCATCACGAACTTGCCCCCTGCCGGATCATTCGGGTTCTGGGGTGCATCGATACTCCGGCCGCGCGCTCGCTGCTTAAAGAGCTGGCTCAAGGCTCGGCCACGGATCCGTTGACTTGCCAGGCGAAGATGGCTTGGCTGCGAACAAACACACCCAACACGACAATTCATCATCACCCAGGGAAACACGATGCGAAATGATTCAAGCCTTCGCAAGCTGCAGTTCGAGCAACTGGAGTCGCGGCAAGTCATGGCGGCGTTCTCGTGGGAGAACGCTGTTCCGGGCGACTGGAGCGATCCGACCAAATGGACAGCGGCCATCGCGGGAAAGGTGGGGGTTCCCAGCGCCGGGGACGACGCCAAGCTGACCGCAGCTGGAGCTTACTCGGTCACTTTCGACCTGGCGGGCAATAACGCTCGGACCAGCACTCTGAGCGTTAGCAATGGCCAGGCGAGTTTGTTCCTGTTGCATGACTACGAGCAAACGGACAAGAACGTCGGGTTACGGGTGGCCGCGGGCGCGGAACTGCACCTCAAGAGCGAAAACAAGGCACCTGGCGCCGTTCGCTCAACCATGACCACCGAGGGGACGGCGTCGATTCTGGGTGACGTCAGCCTGGAACAGAACACCTTCGGCACTCCGAATGGTCAATTGACGAGCCAATCGCCCGCCTGGCATATCCTGAAAAACCTGCATTTGGGAGTTCCCGGCGCCGGCGCGGGAGCGAGCGGCGGGATTCTAAGAGTGAAAGATGGGTCCGAGGTCAGCGTCGACGGCAACCTATCGGTGGACGGGATCTTCAGCGACCTGTCGGTGACTGGAAAGAACTCTCTGCTGACCGTGGACGGTAAGGTCGACTTGAACAGCGGACAGGGCATGGTTGTCCAGAACCAGGCTACGTTCGGCGCTCAGAAGGTGAATATCTCTGAGCCCACCGTCGGAAAGGGATTGCGCGTCGACAATGCAGTCGCCTCGATCAACAAACTGACGGTGGGCGCCGATACCGCGTCGGGTAAAGTCACGGTTCAGAACGGCGGCAAGCTGCTGACGACGACGACTGACATTCGCCCCGACGGGCTAGTGGCTCAGGGCGGATCGATCGGCAACGTAGTTGTCACCGGGGCGGGAAGCGGCTGGATCAACGTCGGCGACCTCACTATCGGCAACAAGAATCCCGCCAAGGGGGGCGGGGGAGTGGTACAAATCCTGCAGGGGGCGACGCTCTTCTCCGGAAAGATCCAGGTCAATAAGGGGTCGGTCCTGCAGGGAACAAAGCTCAACGTTCCCTTGCTCAACAATCTGGGAACCATCGTCGTCGGCGAAGGAATTGGAAAACTCGAGTTGGAAGGCGAGCTGCGAAACAAAAACGCAGGAAACATCGAATTTGAGATTCAAGACTCGACCAACTACGACAAGGTTGTCGTGTCTTCCAGCACCGGCAGCAGCGGCGACGCCTATTTGAATGGCTCGGCAACCTTTATCCCGCTGGGCTATACGCCTGCCAAGAACGATAGCTTCACTCTGTTGAGCGCCGAGCACATCTACGGCGAGTTCGACAATCTCCACCAGGGAATCCAGCAGAACAACGCGGACTTGCCTGCCCTCGGCGACGGGCTGGTCTGGTATGTCGACTACAAAAACATTGATGGCGATTCCGAGCCCGATATCGTCCAGTTGTCGGTCGTTTCAGCTCCGGGGATTACCGTTTCGCCCGTGTCGGGCTTAACAACCACCGAGTCGGGCGGCCAGGCGCAGTTCAGCGTCGTTCTGAATTCGGCGCCGACCGCCGACGTCAAGATTGGCGTCTCCAGCAGCAATTCGGGCGAGGGGACCGCCGACAAGTCCAAGTTGACGTTCACCACCGCCAACTGGAACGTCCCACAAATCGTCACGGTGACGGGAGTTGACGATTCGATCGTGGATGGCAACGTCAGCTACAGCATTGTCACCGCGGCCGCCAAGAGCGCCGACAAAGCCTACAAGGGGCTCGACGCCGCCGACGTCTCGATCACGAACCTCGACAACGACAGCACCTCGCCCCCTGGCATCGTGGTCAGCCCGACTTCGGGACACGTGACCACCGAGGCGGGAGGGCAGACGCAGTTCACGGTCGTTCTGAATTCGGCCCCCACCGCCGATGTGGTCGTTCCGCTTTCGAGCAGCGACCCGACGGAAGGCTCGATCGACAAGACTGCGCTGACCTTCACCGCGACGAACTGGAACATCCCCCAGACGGTTACGGTGACCGGCGTCGACGACAGCGATGACGATGGAGACGTCTCGTACACCATCGCTACCGCCCCTGCTTCCAGCGCCGACGCCGGCTACAACGGCCTGGACGCCGATGACGTCTCGGTGACCAACACCGACGACGACGTCTCGACTTCTGCCGGCGTCACACTCAGCAAGACCACGGGTCTGGTGACCACCGAGGCGGGCGGAACCGACAGCTTCACCATCGTGCTGAACTCGATCCCTACGGCGGATGTGACGATTAACCTTTCGAGCAACGACACGACCGAAGGCACCATCGACAAGTCCACCCTGACATTCAACGCCTCGAACTGGAATGTGCCGCAAACGATCACGGTCACCGGCCAGAACGATGACTTAGCGGATGGCATCGTCAGCTACGGCATCGTCACCTCGGCGACCAGCAGCGACAGCAACTACAACGGCATCGACGTCGGCGACGTCTCGGTATCGAATGCCGACAACGACTCGGTAGGCATCGTGGTCAGTCCGACCTCGGGCCTCGTCACGACCGAAGCGGGCGGCACGGCGCAGTTCAGTATCGTGCTGAGCTCGCAGCCCACCGCGGATGTCACGATCTCCATTGGCAGTAACGACACCACGGAGGGGACAACCAATAAATCGTCGCTGACCTTCACGGCCGCGAACTGGAATGTCGCGCAGACCGTCACCGTCACAGGAGTGAACGACAACGTTGCGGATGGCAACGTCGCCTACACGATCGTCACCGGATCCGCCGTCAGCTCCGATTCGGGTTACAGCGGCCTGGATGTGGCGGACGTCAACGTCGCCAACCTAGACAACGATACGGTAGGCATCGTGGTCAGCCCGACCTCGGGTCTCGTCACGACCGAAGCGGGCGGCACGTCGCAGTTCACGGTGGTCTTGAGCTCCGCGCCGACCAGCGACGTGACGATCCCGATTTCGAGTAACGACACCACCGAAGGGACCGTCAACAAATCGTCGCTGACGTTCAACGCCTCGAACTGGAACATCCCTCAGGTCGTAACCGTAACGGGCGTGAACGACAGCGTGACCGACGGCAACATTACTTACAGCATTGTCACCGGGGCCGCGACTAGTGGCGACTCGGCCTACAATGGCCTTAACGCTCCGGACGTTTCGGTCACCAACCAGGACGACGACGTCTCGACCTCGACCGGTTCGACGATGTTCTTCGCCGCAGCCTTGCAGACGGGCGTCTCCACCGATTCGGATGGTGACAGCACGTACTCGCTCGTGCTGTAGCGAAGCGTCCGTAGTAAATCGGCCAATGCCAGCGCTAGAGGCCTGGGAACGGGGAGTGTTCGCGCTCCCGCTGTGCTGGTCCACCCCGCTGTGTGTCACGACATTTGGCACTTTTATGCGCGAGTTCTCGCCACTTTAGCCAGGACGCTCCCCGGCTTGGGAGGCCGGAGTCGTGATTTCTCCGGGCCATCGGCGCGCCGTCACCTCGTTTTTGCGTCGCGGCGCGCAAGCTGGCTATCGAAGCTCCGCTCCTTGATGAGGATCGACCTCAGTTAAGACTCACGGTCACCAACGCAGGCGCTGTAAGTCCGCTTCCGATTGGCTTCCGCTCGCTCCTCGCGGGCAGTCCGTCGTGCGGCCTCAGTGACTTGGGAACGTCTTCGCCTGTGGCGACGGTCGAGTTTTGAGCCAGATCCACGTGGTTGCTGTTGAATGCGAAGCTCTCGGAGTTGACAATGGATGTGGCGATCTTGCGGAGCATTGGCATCGTGGCGTTCCTTGCGGCAAATGGAGTCGCTTGAGTAGGCCGCAGCGAGACTATCTCTGTCGGTGGCTACGAATCTTGCCGAGTCAGGTTTATGTCCGCCACCAAGTTTGCGGGTGTCTGACTTCCATCAGCCTTTGGAGACTTCGCGACGATGAACCGATTCGTGCCCGCCTTCAGCGTCGCCTTCCTCGTCGTCTCTACCGCCATATTCGCGGCCGAGCTGCCCAAGGATCTGCCAGCTGCCATTCCGCTGTGGACTCAAGGCACGCCGGGTTCCGAAGCCCGGGTTGCGGAACCGGAGCAGGTCACGGGCGAGAATGTTGGCAACGTCCACAATCCCACGCTCACGCCGTTTGTGCCGGACAAGGCAAAATCGACCGGCACGGCGGTCATCATCTGCCCGGGCGGAGGTCACTCGAAGCTCTGCCTGGGGCACGAGGGCTACGCGCTGGCTGAATGGTTTCGCGATCGCGGCATCGCGGCGTTCGTGCTCAAGTACCGCCTCGCCCGCGAGAAGGAGAGCGCCTACACCATTCAAGATCACGCCATGGCCGACACGCGCCGGGCGATTCGCCTGGTCCGCAGCCGCGCCGCCGATTGGCAACTCCAGAAAGACCGCGTCGGCATCCTGGGCTTCTCGGCCGGCGGTGAGCTGGCGGCTTACGCGGCCATGAAGCACGATGCGGGGAAGAAGGATGCGGCCGACCCCATCGAGCAGCAGAGCAGTCGCCCCGATTTCCAGGGGCTGATCTACCCCGGCAGTTCAGCCACCTTCACGGCTGAAGCCGGCATGCCCCCGGCCTTCATCGCGGCCGGGTACAGCGATCGCCCCGACATTGCTGAAGGGATGGCCACGCTCTATTTGAAGTACAAGGCCGCGAAGGTCCCCGCGGAACTGCATCTGTTCGCCAACGCGGGTCACGGTTTCGGCTATCGTCACACCGCCAAGCCGACCGGCGCAGCACGCTGGCCGGAGCGGTTTGCGGAGTGGCTTAGCGACAGCGGGCTGCTGAAGGCGCCGGAACAAAAATCGCCATGAGCCGGGCACCCATGAATCGGCGCGGAAATCATTCCGAACTCCTTGCGATGAGCAGAACTCATGCAGCCTACCTTTGCGCTGACGGAACAGTTTGCGTTTGGCTCAGAGTACTCTTGGCGTCTGAAAGAATCTGAGATTCGCTTTCGTGGGTCTGGTCAGTACGAACTTCTCGTATTGCGACGTATTCCCGCCTCGGAACAGCAAATCGCTTCATTCAATGCTGCCCTCGATCTGCTTCGAGTATGGGAATGGCGAGATGACTATGATCCGAACGATATCGGACACTCGGTAATGGACGGTTCTGCGTGGTCTTTCTCCGCGACATTCGGCATGTGTCATTGCCGATGCGGCGGCGCAAACGGATACCCGAGTTTTGCCGATCCCAGGCAAACGAGCACGGATCGCGGTCTATTTGGGTTGCTTCACGCAGCCTTGCTCGATTGCTTCGCGATCGAGGGATACATAGATCAAGCGAAGCAGTTGTCAGAACGTCAGCCGCGACAAGGGGGCTAGAAAAGATGATCCATCCTCGCGATGGTAGTTGCTGCCGCGCGTGGTGCTATGACGCGACATCGTCGACTCTATCTGCGCGTGGAAAGGGTCGAAAGCTGCATCGCGAGCTTGGCGACCACCAGTTGATTCAGACTGACTCCCTCGGCCTGGGCTTCGGCGTCCAGTGCCGCGTGTAAGGAACGCGGCAGTCGAACGACGAACCGGCCGCTTTTGCCGGGCGTAGCACCTTGCACCAGTCCCGTGCGCTCTTGGGCCGCTTCGATCAGCGATCGGATCGCCTTGTACTCCGATGATTTCACAAAGCGTTCGCGATCCTTGCGTATGGGATAGGCTTTGGCCACCAGGCCATCGACCTGATTGAACAAGGCATTCGACAAGTCCGCCCAGGTCGTGCTGCTGGACGCCAACGACTGCGCCGCTTCGAGTAGTTCTTGCTCTTTGGTTTTCATGAAGGCTCTCCTTCCTCGCTTGTGGAAGGTGGAATGAACTCAACGGCCCCGTCTGTTCTTTCGAGATACATCACTTCCTGCTTGAGGAGTGCGCAGAAATCTCCGACCATTTGTTTCAGCTCAACTTGTGCTGTTTCGTCGATATCGATCCACACTTGTAATGAATGATCGATCTGTTTTTCTCCGGTTCGCATCCGGTAGGCCCCCTTGGCTGTGCCGGCATCGTCCATCCGCCTGCGAACTCAAAAATGCGATCGAAAATTTCGTTATGCACCTCTTGAGAGACCCGACTCCCATCGTTGTAAGCGAGTGGCAGAAGCATCACGTATTTGACGAGCGCCATCGAAAAGTCTCTCCTGGTAGACCTAGCACCCTCGCTCTTCTATGATACTGCGGATAGTATCACATGGTCAACAGATTCCAGCGATAAGGACTGAACCGAATGACTCGAGGTCTGCTGATCATCGACGTCCAGAATGACTACTTCCCTGGCGGACGCTGGGAGCTCTACGAAATGGAAGCGGCCGCGAAGAACGTCGCGCGGCTGCTCGAGAGCGCTCGCAAAGCCGGCGAAACCATCGTGCATGTGCGACACGAGTTTCCCATAGCCGAAGCCCCGTTCTTCGCGCCCGGCTCCGAAGGGGCGCTGATTCATGCTTCGGTGAAGAACCTGCCAGGCGAAGAGGTCGTCCTCAAGCACCAGATCAACTCGTTCCGCGATACCGAACTTAAGCAGATCCTCGATCGCGCTGGCGTGCAGGACCTGGTGATCTGCGGGGCCATGAGCCACATGTGTGTCGACGCTGGGACCCGCGCGGCGGCCGACTTCGGCTATCGCTGCACGGTGATTCACGATGCCTGCGCCTCGCGCGATCTGGAGTTCGGCGGGCAGAAGATCCCCGCCGCGCAGGTACACGCTGCCTATATGTCGGCGTTGGCGTTTGGCTATGCCAAGTCGCTCAGCACCGGCGAACACCTGACGGGTTAGCGTTCGCGAGTATGAGGTCGCTTCAATCCCTCCCCAGCCCTCCCCACAGGTGGGAGGGAGCAGCAAATAAGAAAGCCGGATCTCCCATGGCACTTCCTCGCCGTGACTTTCTCCGCGCCTCTTCCGCCGGCATCCTCGCGGCCTTGGGCGCCGGGCATCTGTTTGCCCAAGCGCCCAAGCCGCGCACCTGGGCCGATGTCAAAAGCCCGTTCCTGACGGGCAACTTCGCTCCGGTGCACGAGGAAGTGACCGTCGAGAACCTGAAGGTGCTAGGGACGCTGCCGCCGGAGTTGGATGGCATGTACCTTCGCAACGGGCCTAACCCGCAGTTCCCGCCGCGCGGGGCGTACCATTGGTTCGATGGCGACGGCATGCTGCACGGGGTTCGCATTCAAGGGGGCAAGGCCAGCTATCGGAATCGCTACGTGCAGACGGATGGCTGGAAGGCCGAACGCAAAGCGGGCAAGGCACTGTGGGGGAGCATCGCCGAACCGCCCGACGCCAAGACGCTGCTCGAGCATGGCAGCCCCTTCAAGAACACCGGCAACACGGCCCTGGTCTGGCATCACGGGCAGTTGTTGGCCCTGTGGGAAGGCGGAGAACCGACGGCGATTGCGGTTCCCGAGCTCTCTACGCGCGGCCTCGAAAAGTTCGACGGCAAATTGAAACACCCCTTCACCGCTCATCCCAAGATCGATCCGGCCACTGGCGAGATGCTGTTCTTCGGCTATCAGCCGCTGGCTCCCTATCTGCAGTTCAGCGTCTGCGATCGGGCGGGCAAGCTCACGCGCACTGTGCCCGTCGAACTGCCTCGCCCGGTGATGATGCACGACTTTGCCATCACGCCCAAGTACGCGTTGTTTCTGGATTTGCCCGAGACCTTCGATTTGACGCGCATCCTGCGGGGCGAGCCGGTTCTAAAATTTCAGCCGGAGCTGGGTGCCCGTATTGGACTCCTTTCTCGCGACGGCAAACGCGCGGTGCAGTGGTTCACGATCCAGCCCTGCTTCATCTTTCACGCGCTCAACGCCTACGAAGCAAAAGACGAGGTCACACTGCTGGCCTGCCGCATGAAGGAGTATCCCGCTTGGCTGGACGACGCGTCGGGCGACCCCTCGCAGCAGCCGGCCGGCAGCCGCCCGGTGCTCTATCGCTACACGCTGAACACCAAGACCGGCGAAGCCCGCGAACAGGCAATCGACGACATGGCGTGCGAGTTCCCCCGCTTGAACGAGTCGCTCGCCGGGCTGAACAGCAAATTCGGCTACACGATCTCGGGCGAGATGGACGGCCTGCTGAAGTACGATTTGGCGAAAGGGACGCACCAGCGGCATGCCCATGGCAAAGGCCGACAAGGAGGCGAAGGGGTGTTTGTGCCGCGCGCCGGCGGCAACGAAGAGGACGATGGCTGGCTGGTGACCTATGTGCATGACGAAGCCGAAGCCCGCAGCGAGATGGTGCTGCTGGACGCGCGCGACTTCCGTGCGCCGCCGGTTGCGCGGGTGCTGTTGCCGCAGCGCGTGCCATATGGGTTCCACGGCACATGGCTGCCGGGTGCGGAGCTGAAGGGTTAGGCTGGCGGTCATCCCTCGGCAGGTCGCCAGCTCGAACCAGGATAAAATTCCCAGGGGCCTCTCTTGCGGGCTGGTTGTCCAATATTTCGCGAGAAATCGGGCATCACTCTGCAAGCGACGGGACGATATAATGGGGGAGTCCCACCGTGGTCTTCCTACCCGTGCCGTTGTCTGGACGCCTTCCCGTGAGTATTTCTGTCACTTGTCCTGCGTGCGGAAGAACGTTCCGTGTGAAGGACAAGTATGCCGGGAAGTTCGGATCGTGCTGCTTCTGCTCGTCAGCCATCCGCGTCCCGAAGGCGGACCCCGTGCTGGAAGAAGGCGACTTCGACGCTCTGACGGAGAATGTCGAGCCTTCGGGTTCGGCCGGGGCTTCGCTGATGAACTCGGTGGAGATTGTGCATTGCCCCCGCTGCCAGCGCCGCAATCTGGGCGGAGTGCAATTCTGTGTGCAGTGCGGTTCGCTGCTGAAGTGAAGCAGCTCGCATCCGTCGCTATCTTAAGCAGATGCTTTGAGCGGCAAGCGAAACGCGCTTCAGGGCTGCGCAATCCATGGTCACGCCCCAACCGGGTTTGAGGAGGCTGCTCGCCAGTCCGCCGTAGCCGAAGGTCAGATCCTGCTCGGTCAGCGGCTCGCGCACCAGGTGGCGATCGTAGGAGCCTTCCAGGTAGCGAATGCCGGCGACCGAAGCTGCCCAATGCCGGCCGGCCGCCGACAAGATGCCCGACTCGCCAGGATGACAACCGAGCTGAAAGCCCAGCCCGGCTTGCTGGGCTCGCGCGGCCAATCGCAGGCAGGCCAGAAAGCCGCCACATTTCGAGAGCCGCAGGTTGAACAGATTGCACGTGCCGCCGGCGATCGCCGCTTCGGCATCGATGGGGCCGGCCAGCGACTCGTCGAGCATGATCGGCACACTCACCTGCCGGCGGATCTCGGCCAGGGCCGCGACTTCGGCGTGACGCACCGGCTGTTCGACACAGGATAGTCTCACGGGTTCCAGCTCCCGGATCCGCGCGCCGGCCTGCTCCGCCGGCCAGCCCTCGTTGGCATCCACCCGCAGATCCATCGCCGGGCCGACGATTCGCCGAATGCGCCGCAGGCGTGCCGCGTCGTCCGCCGCAGGGATGCCGACTTTCACCTTGCAGTGCGTGAAGCCGTACAGCCGGATCTTGATCGCCGACATTCGCTCTCGCCAGGCCCCTTCGGCTGTGATGGCTGCCGAGTAGCGGACCTGCTCGTGATTCGCCGCCAGCATCGCGGCTTCCGCAACGTGCGGTGTAATGGCTGAAACTGGCTCGCCGAATCGCTGGCCAAAGGCGTCCAGAATGCTCAGTTCCACGGCCGCTCGCAGCGAGTTCGCCCCGATGCCGCGCGGATCGTCGTGCTCCACGCGCGGCGCGATCCGATCGCAAAGCGAGATCACGTCGGGCCAGCCGGTCGGATCGTGGCCGGCCAGCGACTGCGCCCAGTTGGTCGCGGCGAACTGGGCCAGCGCCCCCTCGGGCGTTTCGCCTGTGACATACGAGCGGGGCACACCTTCGCCATAACCGGTCGTGCCGTCGTCCAGCCGGCAGGCAAGGACGATATTCTCGCTCGATTCACGCCCGAAACTCGCGTGCTGCACCGGCCGCCTGAGAGGCAGGCGGACCAGGAAGGCATGAAGTTCGACGATCGGCATGCCGGAAGCCTACGGAGCCAGTTCCAAAGTGATGGACTTCATCTCGGGCTTGGCCGCGCATTCGATGTGGAACAGCTCCTCAGGTTTCTTGGCCACCAGTACCTGCTGCTTTGGCTGGCCGGCCTCTAGCCAGTCGTAGGTGACCTTTACCGGGGCAAAGCCTCCCTGCGGCTCCAGGTAATCAGCATCGATGCGGAAGTCAAAGATCATCGTCGTGTTCCGAGAGGTTCCGCTGAAGCGGACCACCGCTTGCCGCGTGCCAGCGGGAATCTTCTCGAACACGGTGTACTTCGAGTTGCCGGCGGTCGGCCCCGGGGCGCGATCGACCTTTTGAAACGACTTGCCGCCGTCGAAGGAGACCTCGTAGTCCCAGCCATCTTTGGCGTCGCGCGCTCGGTAGTGACAGCCAAACCGCAGCCGGGTCATATCCCCCGGCGTGCTGATTGGAAAGGCGATCTCTCCCTGGCCCCCGTTGATCAACAGGTTCGGCTCGCCGATCCCTTTGGTTTGCGGATGAAAGTCGGAATAGAGGACCTGTCGCGACCTCTGGCGTTTGTCGGTGGCGCCCTCGATGGTGATCGTCCCCTCCGCGGGCCCAGCCGAGAAGCTTACACTGTTCTTCCCTTGGGCGAGCGCCGGCAACACCCGCTGCGAGTGCTGCACGTCATGCGAAACCTCAAGGGCCTCAAGTCCCGTCCCGGCCCCCTGCAGCTCGAACTTCAGGCGATAGTCGTAGCGCCGCAGCACGCGCGCGCTGAGATCGATCGTCTGCGGGCCTGGCTGCGAGACCCTGGCCAGCTCCTGCCAATCGAGTCCGTTGTTGTCCGAGTACGACACCGTGATTGCGCCCCCCGACTTCATGGCGGCGATCCACTTCAGCTTGCCCGTCAGGTAAACGTAGCTCGAGGGCATCCGCAGGATGTACACGCCCGGCGTGGTTCCGTCTTTCACATGCAACGCGGGACCCTGGCGGTCTTCGGACTGGCTGGCCAGGTTCTCGACCAGCAGAGCGCCGCTGCGGAAGCGCCCGTCGGCCAGCGGAACTTGATAGACGTGCGTGCCGTTCCCCACACGGCCGGGGGCGATATCGCCGTCGGCGGGCGTATAGCGCAGCGACTCGGCCCCGACCTTCTGGGTCAGGCAGCCCGGCGGGCCGCCGTCTTTCATGTTCACGTGCATCCCCTGGTTCGACCAGTTGCGCACCAGCCGCTCGCCAGGGCGAAGCTGGATGTTCACCTGGTAGCCTTGCGAGTAGCCGTACTCGTAGATGCCGTTGTGGCTGCCGTCGTACTCGATCATGGTCGAGTACCAGCCGTGCGTGGCGGCTGGCAGCCAGCCGTTGTCGTCGTATGACTTGGTGCGCGAGAGGATCTCGGGCCCCTTGCGCCAGCCTCCTTGCCGCATGAAAGCTGCGAGCTTGTCCTGGTTCCCCTTATAGCCGGGGTTCTTTTCGTACCAGTCCTTCAGCCCGGCCATGATCTCATCGACGCCGGCCGGCTTGCCGTCGGCCTTGGGAAAGAGCGTAATCAGCGACGCGTCCATCAGTCGCCAGCCGCCGTCGTAGAAGACCTCGGGGACGCTGTGCCCATTCAAGATCCGGCCGCGGGCTTCCAGGCCCTGGTCGCGGCTTAAGGCTTCGACCCCGCACGAGGCCACGCTGCAAAATGCGTAGCCATAGACATTGAAGACCTTGATCGGGTCCTGCACCACGTCTTCGTTCTGCAGAAACTCCTTGGGCGGGTTGTCCTGATGCTGGAACATGTAGACGGTGCGAAAGGCGGCCAGTGCCTTCTGCTCGTCGGTCATCCCTTCCTTGATGAACGACTTGCGCCAGGCAGCCATGCTCGAAACGTCGGGGACTTTGTCCGAAAGGACTCGGATGTGGGAGACAACGCCCGGCTGCTTCGGCGGGTCCTGGGCGAAGAGAGGCATCCGCAGCAGGCCCAACATCATCAGGCCGAGAATCACAAGGCGGGATCGCATGGCAGGACTCCAGGCAGGCGGGGCAGGCTCAAAGTGAGTTCAAGTCTACCGAACTGGAAGCCCGAAGCAATCGAGATGTTTGTGGCAAATCACTCATTCCCCCCGAAACGGCATCTCGGCCGTCCGAGCATCGACCCCAGGAAGTGCATTCAGTTTTCTCAGCAGTTCGCCGACCAGCTTCTTCACCTCGGCTCCCTGCCGCTCCGAGAAAAACGTCGACAGGATCAACTGCGTCCGCTCGTCGTTCCCGCCCGCGTCCGGCTCGTCGAGATCGGCCAGCAGCTCGCGGCACGTCTGGTAGCGGTCTTCGGGGCGCTTGGCGGTCGCCTTGCGCAGCACGCGCGCCAAGTCGGCGGGAATCCCGGCGACCACCTCCTCGATCGGCGTGACTTCCTCGGTCACCTGCTTAATCAGCACATCGCGCAGCCCCTCTCCTTTCGCCCAGTCGCGTCCGGCCAGCAAGGTCCAGGCGCTCAGTCCCAGCGAGTAGATATCGATCCGGGCGTCGATCGCCTGGCCCATTACCAGTTCCGGCGCGGCGTACTCCGGCGTGCAAGCCAGTTCCTGCCGTTCGCGGCGTTCGTCGGGGGCGAGCGCGATGCCGAAGTCGACCAGCTTGAAGGTGCCGTTGGGCTCCAGGAACATGTTGCTGGGCTTGATGTCGCGATGGATGATCGAGGCCTCGTGCGCACAGGCCAATGCTGAAGCCGCCTGCTCCAGGATCGAGCGGACCCGCGCCGGCGAAAGGGGCCCCTCTTTCTCCAGCACCTCGCTCAGGTCGGTCCCGCGCAGCCGCTCCATGACAATGAACCACGTCCCATACGCATGCGTGAAGTCGTAGACGTTCACGATGTTCGGGTGGGCGAATTCGGCGATCAACTTGGCCTCGCGCAGAAAGCGGTCGGCAAAGTCGCGCTCGTAGACCAGGCTGTGGTTCAGCATCTTCACGGCTACCGCCCGGCCCAACTCGGTATGAAAGCCCTCGAAGACGCGGGCCATCGCGCCGCGACCCAGCTCGCCCAGCAGGCGATATTTGCCCAACTCGCGCAGCGAGTCGCTGGCCAGCAGCCGCTCGCCCAGGATGTCCGTGAGGAACTTGGCGATCGAGGGATGGGCCCGCAGAAACGGCTCCAGCTCCTCGGCGTGCAGGATCATGCACTGGCAGGTGCAGCCTTCGGGCACGATCACGTCGGCGCTGCGAGGCTCTCCGGAGAGCAGTGCCATCTCGCCGAAGACATCGCCCGAGGTCAACCGGCGGATGAACTTCACCTCGCCGGCCCGGTCGGGGACGCGCGCTTCGGCGTCCCCTTCCAAGATGGCGTACATGGCGTCCCCCGGCTCCCCTTTTTTCAGAATCTGCGCGCCGGACTCGTAGCGAACCACTTTGGCGTGGCTGGCCAGAGCCGCCGCGTCGTCATCTGACAGAGAGCTGAAGGCCCGAATGGATTTGATCCGTTCGCCAAGTTCCATGATCGCCATGCCTGAAGAGGTGCTTTCGCACGGAGAGAGGCAACGAAAGGGCAAGCGAGCGGCGCCGCTTCCCCGTGGACGTTCGAGTTGATCCGACAGGCGGGTGGTTGTGCCGACTCGATGCCGCGATGCTACAGCCGCATCTCGTCGGCTTCGCGACGCGCCACCAGATAGACCGTGGCGGCGCGCCCGGCGGGGCGTTCGCCCGGCGCCACTGGCGGTGGAGCATTGGGGTCGATCGACGGCAGATAGTCGACAAAGATCACGCCGACATCGCCCGGGTTGGCGATAGCCGCTTCGCGTCGGACGGGCTCCATGTAGACGATCATGTCCGGTCGGGCCTGCATCTCACGCATCAGCCGGGCCGAAACCATCAGGGCCTTGGCATAGGTAAAACTGGCGGCCTTGTTGGGGTCGTCGGCAAAGACATCGGCGCTCCCCTGCGGGGCGAACAGGATGTGCTCGTCGCTGGTGGTGATGAACTTGGCCTGACCTTGCACGGCCAGGCGAACCACCCAGTCTCCTTCTTGATGCGGCGCTTCGCGGAGCCGTTCCAGGCGGAAGTCGCGCACCCGCAGCGCTTCGGTCAACCGGCGGATCATCGCCTTGTCGGCATCGCCGATAGCCATAAAGACCATCGTGCGACAGTTGCCGGCCGGGTCGTGTTCGAGCCAAGAGACGAATGAGTTCGGATCTTTGGATGGGACGCTGAAGGTCTTCTTCTTGGCCGCTAGCTGGACCTCCGTCATCGGCGGCAGGACCACGTTCCCCAGGACCCATCCGCTGGTCGTTAACAGGAACGAATTTCGGGTCAGATCGGACATTGCGGCACCTCAAGTTCGGAAAACTTTGAACGAGCATCAGGCACTTGCCAACGCAAGAGCCCGGGACCATCGCAGGGGACACGCCAGACGGTCTACAGTATGACGTTGCGAAAGATGTTTCGGAAGCTTTCGGGCCAGAAAACCGGATGAGCTAGGCCGGCGGTTTGCCCGACGAACCCCTATGGTAACGGACGGATCGAGGGGGCTCTAGCCTATCCACGCGACCACTCCAAGACCGTATCGCGATCAAGCTGATTGCGCACAAGCCATCGTTATCAATCTTCTCGGCAGGCGTTCATTCACGAGCGGCTGTGCGGACACTTGGAAAAGCAGCATTTGAACGGAATTCGCGGTCGCTGATCGCTTGGCACGCGCATTGCTTTACGAGCCACCGCCCCTCCCGCGAATCGGGATCGGCCGTCGCACGCTGATCCTTCCAGGACCGTGCCGCGATTCCCTGAACTCACTGGAGATAGTCACGATGAAGACGTTTGTATCCGCTGCAATGATTCTTGGCGTTCTGACCTTGGGCATGACGGGCTGCTCCGATAAGTCGTCGGTCAAGACCGAGACCAAGGTCACGACGCCCGGCGGCACCACCACCACGACCCGAGAAGTGGAAGTGCAGAAGACTGGGGAGAATCCCCCTCCCGCGGCTCCGTAGTCTGAATCGCAGATTTCTGAGCCAGAACGACGAGAGCGAGGGAGTCGATGTCGACTTCCTCGCTCGGTTTTTTTTGACAGCGGCCGCAAAACTACCGCGCGGCCGTCTCGCTCAACGGAGTTGAGCTGTCGCCCAGCTGCGGGAATCGGTTGCGATACCAGAGCCGCTCCCACCAGCGAGGTCGGCGGATGTGTGGATCATTCACGTCGACCACATGCGTCTTGCCGCGACGGGTCTGCAACGTCAGTTTTCCGTCGTTCACTTCGGAGACGACCCAGAATTTATCGACCAGATAGGTGTAGTCGTCACCCTGGGGAGCCGGATCAATCGCCTTTGCGCGGGGGCCGGGGCGGACGCTCTGCTTCGTCTTGCAAAAAACTACCGGATCCCCGGGCTTATACATCGACTTGCTCCCAAGTTCGGTAACGCGTCCCATCGCTCCATTCGTTGTAACAAGACCCCAGGGGTACGGAAAGCGTTTTTAATCCATCCGATTGGTTGCCATCCAACAACTTTGCTTTATATGATAGACACTGTCAGGCGTTACGATTTGCTTTGAGGCTGTATCGCACAGGTTATTCATGAGAAACTCGGCCCCCGTCTCTCGAATCTGGGCTCCTATCGGGCTGATATCAGCCCTTGTTTCTGGATGCGCTCAGCAATCGACGCCCGTGGCCACTCGCCAGGAGTCCGCCCCGGCCGCGGTGAAAGTAACCGTGGCCCGACTGCACGATTGGCCCCGCACGGTCCGCGTGCAGGGAAGCTTGATCGGCGACGAAGACGCCGTGGTCGGAGGCACCGTTGCGGGCCTGGTGATGAAGGTAAATGTCGACCTGGGGACCGTGGTGCGCAAAGGCGATGTGCTGGCCGAGCTCGACCCGATCGACTTTGAACTGAAGGTGCAGCAGGCCGCGGCACAGTTGGCGCAGGCCCGCGCTCGTTTGGGTCTTTCGCCGGACCAGCCCGAGAGCGCGCTGACCCCTGAGCGCGCCCCAACGGTGCAAGAGCAGAGGGCCCTGCTGGAAGAAGCGCTGGCCAATCGTGCCCGGGCGCGAACGCTGCGCGAGAAGAACGCCATCAGTGCCGAAGAGGTTCAGCAGCGCGAAGCTGCCTACAACGTGGCCGACGCCCGCTACCACGCGGCCATCAACGGGGTGGAACAGCAGATCGCCATGCTGGGCGTGTTTCGCGCCGATCTGGCGCTGGCTAAGCAGGCGCAGGCTAACTCAGTCATCGTGGCCCCGTTCGACGGCATCGTCTCGCGCCGCCAGGTGGCACCCGGCGTTTATCTGCAGGTAGGCGATTCGGTAGTCACACTGGTTCGCACCAATCCGCTCCGGTTCCGGGTGGGCGTTCCGGAACGGGACGCCACGCTGATCGCCCTGGGCCAGCAGGTGCAGATTCAAGTGGGCGAGCTCAAGCCCATTCGGGCCACGGTATCCCGCATCAGCCCCGAGCTCGATCAGAACAACCGCTCATTGACGGTGGAGATTGACGTGCCGAACCCCGATGCACGCTTGCGAGCGGGTCTGTTCGCCGAAGCGGCTATCGTCGTCGATCCCGACGCCCAGGCTCTGGCTGTTCCCCGCGATGCGGTGAGTGAGTTCGCCGGCGTCGAGAAAGTGTGGATCATTCAGGATGGCAAGGCGCGCGAGCAGCGCGTCCGCACCGGGCGTCGCGATGCGACGCTGGTTGAGGTGATCTCGGGCCTGAACGCGGGCTCGCGCGTGGCGCTGGACGCGGCCAAGACGACCGCCGGCAATGTCGCCGTTACCGAAGAAGTGAACCCCAGCCGTCACGCTGAGTAGTCGCTACGCTGAGTTGGAGATGAGTCTTGCCATCTCAAATCTCAGATTAAATTTCAAATCCTCCCGTCCTCTCCTGATAGCTACCAGGCGGCCCCACCATGCAATGGCTCGCTGAAATCTGCGTGCGCCGACCAGTCTTCGCCCTGATGCTGGTCATGGCCATGGTAGTGGCCGGGGCCACGGCTTATCTGCAGCTGGGGGTCGACCGCTTCCCCAAGATGGATTTGCCCAACATCAGCGTCAGCACGGCTTATCCTGGGGCAGCGCCGGCTGAAGTCGAATCCGAGGTCACGCAACTCCTCGAAGACGCGGTGGCCACCGTTGCGGGCATCGACGAGCTGCGCTCGATCTCGCGCGAGGGAACTTCGACGCTGATCCTTACGTTCAACCTGAACCGCGACATTGACGCCGGGACGCAGGATGTGCGCGACGCGATCAACAGCGTGCTGAATCGCCTGCCGCCCGGGACCGATCCGCCCGTAATCCGCAAGCAAGATACCGACAGTTCCCCCATTCTGACACTGGCCATCTCGGGCGAGCGCGACCCCCGCGAGCTGTTCGTGCTGGCCGACCGCTTTGTCAAGAACGTGATTGAATCGGCCCCCGGCGTCGGCCAGGCTTCGATTCTTGGAACCTCGGAACGAGCGATTCAGGTTAACATCGAGGCCAACAAGCTGGCTTCGTATCAGATGTCGATCATCGAAGTCCGCGAGGCGCTGGTCCGTCAGAACGCCGAGGTCCCCGGCGGGCGGGTTGATGTCGGCTTTCAGGAACTAGGGCTGCGGACCATGGGCCGCTTCAACAAGCCCAGCGACTTTGAAGAGCTGGTGGTGAAGACCGTCGGCGGCATGCCCGTCCGCCTGAGCGATCTGGGGACCGTGACCGACAGCCAGAAGGAGATCCGCACGCTCGCCCGGCTGGATGGCAAGCCGGCGATTGTGGTGCAGATTCAGCGGCAATCGGGCACCAACACGGTCGAGGTGATCCAGGGGGTCAAGGACCGTCTGCCCCGCTGCCGCGAGTTGCTGCCGGCCGATGTCTCGATCGACGTCATTCAGGATCAATCGCGCTATATCAAAGCCGCCATGTCCGAGGTGCAGGGCCACCTGATCATCGGCAGCATTCTGGCCAGCATCGTGGTGCTGCTTTTCATGCGCTCGTGGCGCAGTACGTTCATCGCCGCCGTGGCCATCCCGGCCTCGATCATCGCCACGTTCGCCATGATGCGGGCCTTCGACTTCACCCTGAACAATGTGACCATGCTGGCGCTGGTGCTGATGGTGGGCGTGGTCATCGACGACGCCATTGTGGTGCTCGAGAACGTCTTTCACTGCATTGAAGAAAAGGGCATGGACCCGTACGAGGCGGCCATCGAAGGGACCCGAGAGATCGGCTTGGCAGTGCTGGCCACCACGCTGTCGCTGGTGATCGTGTTTCTGCCGGTGTCGTTCCTCTCGAGCGTGACGGGCCGCATGCTTTACGAGTTCGGCGTGACCGCCACCGTGGCCATTCTGATCTCGATGATCGTCAGCTTCACCCTGACGCCGATGATGTGCTCCCGTCTGCTCAAGCCTGCCAAGCCGAACCTCGACGGGCACGAGCCTGCCTCGCGCCGCGGGTTCTATGGCTGGCTGGACCGCAACTACACCGCCTGCCTGGCCTGGTCCATGCGGCACCGGATGCTGGTGGCCGGCGTTTCGGTGCTGGTGATTGCGTGCAACGTGCCTCTGTACTACTTCGTGAAGCAAGACTACGTCCCCACAAACGTCGACGAGTCCGAGTTCGAGATCAGCGTGAACGCACCCGAAGGGGCGACGATCTCGGCCATGGATGTCACGATGAAGGCTGTAGAAGACGAACTGGCGCAGGTCTCGGGCATTGAGCACGTGCTGACCCGCGCGGGGAGTCGATCGGCCGTGAACTCGGGCGAGATCTTTGTCCGCTTGCAGGACGGCGCCACGCGCACGTTCTCGCTGGGGCGATTGTTCCGCGAGACCCTGGCCGGCCAACCGATGGCCGCTTTTACTGGGAACTTTACGCAGCGCTCGAAAATGGCCGAGATCCGCAAGCGGCTCACCCAGTTCACCGATCTGCGCTGCTCGGTTCGCAATCTCACCTCGCTCCGCCAAGGCGCGCCGGTCGATATCGACTTCACGATCTCGGGCCCCGGCATCGAGACGCTCGCCCAGTTCAGCGAGAAGCTGCGGCTAAAGGCCCTGGAAATCCCCGGGCTGGCCGACGTCGACACCACGCTGCGACTCGACAAGCCCGAACTGCTGGGCGAGATTGATCGCGAACGGGCCGGCTCGCTGGGGGTCGACGTGCGCGAGATCGCCGAGACGCTGCGGATCGCCGTGGGTGGTGACGACCGGGTCTCGCGCTTCCGCGATGTGCGCATCGACGACGCTCACGATGTGGAACTGCGGCTGGTCGGTATCGACCGCGGCAGCCCGGAGTCGATCTCGCAGCTTTACGTGCGTGTAAAGCCGACGTCCGAGTCGGCCTCGCGCGGCGCGACATTGGTCTCGCGGACCGCCGGTGCAACGCCGCTGACACGACTCGACAACCTGGTCCGCTTTCAGCCGGCCGACGCTCAGTCGCGCATCGACCGCCTGGATCGCGAGCGGATGGTGGCCGTGCGGGCGAACGTAACAGGCGACTACGCCCTGGCCGACCGAATCGATGCCGTGCGTTCGGCGGCCGAGGAGCTGGGCGTGCCGCCGGGCTTCAGTATGAAGGTGCTGGGACGCGGCAAGGAACTAGAGCGAACGCTGAACGACTTCTCGTGGACGTTCATTCTGTCCTTCATTTTCATGTACATCATTCTGGCCGCGCAGTTCGAGCATCTGATCCACCCCTTCACGATTCTCTTCTCGCTGCCGCTGGCCGTTCCTTTCGGGCTGGTCAGCCTGTGGCTGGGCGGCGAGACCCTGAATCTGTACTCGGCGCTGGGCATTCTGGTGCTCTTCGGCGTGGTGAAGAAGGCGTCGATTCTTCAGGTCGATCACACCAACGCACTGCGGGCGAAAGGCCTGAACCGTTACGACGCCATCATGCAGGCCAACCGCGACCGCCTGCGGCCGATTCTGATGACCACCGTGGCCTTTGTGGCCGGCATGCTGCCGCTTCTGTTGGGCTCGGGCCCGGGCGCCGAAGAACGCCGGTCGATCGCCGTGCTGGCCGTCGGCGGGCAGACCCTGTCGCTGCTGCTCACGCTGCTGGCGATTCCGGTGGTTTACTCACTGCTGGATGATATGTCGCAGTGGCTTGCCAGCCGCGGGTATGAGGTGAATAGGGAGCAGAAGGAAGCGGCCGTGGTGGCATCGAAGTAGTACCAAGAAGCGCTAGAGTTGCGCGTCGACGGGCTCGCCGTATCGCTACTTCACTTCCGCCAACGCGGGCGTGGCGGGTTGCGAAGTCTGACCCATCGGCACCATCAGCACGTCGCTGGCCGAACTGGCGGCCTTGGCGCTCTGGCTGGCCCGCGAGGCTTCGGTCCGCACGATGCCGGGGAAGCAGCCGATGCCGACCACCAGCACGGCGGCAATCAGCATGGCAGCGGCAGCGCCGCGGCCTCCGTTGGCCGAGCTTCGCCCGACCGGATCGCGGAAGTACATGATGCCGATGATCCGCAAGTAATAGGCCGCCGCGATGGCTGCGTTCATCACGCCCACCACCGCCAGAATGCCCGACCAGCGGGCCTGCGGATCGCTGGCCCAATCGCCCGACAAGGCCACGTTGGTGGCGCTGCCGAAGAGCATCAGTTTCCCCCAGAAGCCGGCCAGCGGAGGAATGCCGGCCATGCTGAACAGAAACACCGCCATGGCGAGCGCGGGAAGCGGATGGGTCCGCGACAGGCCGGCCAGTTCATCGACATTATTCACTTCGCGGTCCGATTGACCCAGGTACGTCAATCCGGCCAGGAAGCCGACCGTGGCCAGCGAGTAGATCGCCAGGTAGAAGAAGACGGCCGCTACCGGATCGAATCCGCCCGTGTCAGCACGCCCGGCTGCCGAGAGGCTCATCGCCAGGCCGATCAGCATGTAGCCGGCATGCGCGATCGACGAATAGGCCAGCAGCCGACGCAGGTTGTCTTGCCACAGCGCGACCACATTGCCCCAGGTCATCGTCACGGCGGCCATCACACCGGCCAGCCGCCAGCCCGAGTCCTCGACGCCGGGCAACGCCAGCGTCACGACCCGCACCAGAATAAAGAAGCCGGCCACCTTGGGGGCGACCGCCAGAATGGCCGTGGCCGGGTTGCTGGTTCCCTGGTACACGTCCGGGGCATAAAAGTGGAACGGCGCGGCGGCGATCTTGAAGCCCAGCCCGGCGATCACCAGGACCAGGCCCAGCCGCGCCAACGTAATCGAACCGGCAGCCACATCGGGCAGGCTCAGGCGAGCCCGCAGCGTCGGCAGGTTCGTCGTGCCGGTGGCTCCGTACAGAAAGCTCAGCCCGTACAGCAGAATCGCCGCGGCCAAGACGCTCAGATAGAAGTACTTCACCGCCGACTCCTGGCCCGACGAGTCGGCCGTGGTCGCGGGGCGGGCAAGGTACAGCAGGATATACGTGGGGATGGTGATCATTTCCAACCCCAGAAAGACCAGCACCATGTCGCGGGCAGCCGAGACCAGCATCATGCCCGTGACGAGCAGCAGCAGGGTGCCGATCACTTCGGGCGTCAGGTCTCCTTCCGCCTGCTTGGCGATCATCAGCACAAACAGCAGCCCGATCAGCAGGGCGAATGCGCGCCCATAGAAGCCCAGCAAATCGCTGGAGGCCGGGCCGACCAGTGCGCTGTCGATCGACTTGGCCGACTGGCCGAACCACAGGGCCAGAAAGGCGACTGCGATGGCCATGCTGGCGACCGACGGCCACAGCGTGCGCGACTTCACCCAGGCCCCGGCCAGATAGATGGCCACGGCGGCGGTGATCAGGATGATCTCGGGGATCAGAAAGCGGACGGTTTCATTCCACACGCGCGGACTCTCCCGAGAGGATCTTGCTGTTCGAGGCCGTGACGGCCGGATTGACGTCAGCCGCGCCAGAGTTCGCCAGGCGATTCACGTCGCCGGTCAGGTACTCAAGCGTGGGTTCATGCGGTCCAGGAAGAAGGCCGGATGCAGCCCGACCCAGAAGATGAACACAAAAATGGGTGCCAGCGCGGCGATCTCTCGCGGCTTCATGTCCACGATCTCTCCGTGGCCATGCCCGTGCCCGTCGTCGGTCGGCTCGTGCAAGGGACCGAAGAACGTGCGTCGCACCAGCGAAAGCATGTACCAGGCGCCCAGCACGATGCCCGCCAGGGCCAGGATCGAGACCACCTTCAACAAATCGGAATCGGCATGCCCCGCCCAACCGCGCTGGAAAAGGCCCAGCAGCAGGGGGAACTCGCTGGCGAACCCACACAGGCCGGGCAATCCGACGCTGGCGAACGTGAGCATTACCAGGCAGCAGGCCAGCTTCGGCAGCTTGGCCGCCATGCCCGAGTACGCGGCAATCTCGCGCGTGTGATAGCGCTCGTAAAGCATCCCCACCACGGCGAACAGGCCGCCGGTGGAAAGGCCGTGACTGATCATCTGCAACGTGCCGCCGGCCACGCCGGGGTTATTCAAAGCGAAGATCCCCAACATCGAAAAGCCCAAGTGGCTGACGCTGGAGTACGCAATGAGCCGTTTGATGTCCTTTTGGGCGAGCGCAACCAGCGCTCCGTACAGCACGCCCGCCACGCTGAGCGTAAGAATCAGCGGCATCCACTCCACGGTGGCGTCCGGCAGCATCGGCAGCGAGAACCGCAAGAAGCCGTACGTGCCGATCTTCAGCAGCACGCCCGCCAGCAGGATCGAGCCGGCCGTGGGGGCTTCGACGTGCGCCAGCGGCAGCCAGGTATGCAGCGGAAACAACGGCACCTTGATGGCGAAGCCCGCGAACAATGCGAAGAAGACCCAGCACTGCAGCGAGGCCGGCATGGGGTTCTCTCGCAGCCCTTCGGTCAGGGCCGGGATGCTGAACGTCATGATGTGGTTGGCCGCATGCTGGTAGTTCCACAGCACCAGCGCCAGCAGGCCCAGGAACGTGAGTACGCTGCCGGTCAGAGTGAACAGAAAGAACTTGATGGCGGCGTAGCGTCGTTCGGATCCGCCCCAGATGCCGATCAGGAAGAACAGCGGGATCAGGGTGGCCTCGAAGAACACGTAGAACAGAATAATGTCCCGTGCGGTGAAGACCCCCAGCATGCCCGTCTCGAGTAACAGCAGCAGCGAGTAGAACGCAGGGCGTTGCTCGGTCACGGCCTCCCAGCTCACGAGCACCGAAGTGATCATCAACATGGCGGTCAGGCCGAACATCCACAGGCCCAGTCCATCGAGGCCGACGCTGAAGCGGATGTCGATGCCGTAGCTTTCTGACGCCATGGAGAACCAGTGCCACGCCGGCGAATTCGCCTGCGAGTCATTGGGCGCCACGCCCATCGCCGGAAAGCGTGCGATCAATAGGATCGCCAGCGCGAACACGGCAACGGTGGTCGCCAGCGCGATGTGCCGCACATAGCGGCTGGCCACTTCGGCCAGCGACCAGATCAGGATCGCCCCGACCAGCGGCAGAAAGATTGTGAGGACTAACAAACCGCCCATTCGATTTTCCTGGGACAGGCAACTAGGGGCTTAAGATTTCAAAACGGGGGGATCTGAAATCTGAGATTTGAAATCTGAGATTTGAGATTCTCCAGTTCGGTGATGATCAGGTGACTACGTTGACTCTTCGTTGGACTCATCAGCATCCGGCGGTTTCATTCCCGGCGGGTGCTTCATCCGAATGCTCTCCATGAACTGCTTGGCACGTCGATCCTGTTCATAGGCAGTCCTTGATTTGTCGTTCAAGTGTTTCTGTCCGGCAATGTCCGAGTTCTGCAGACTGTCTGCCCAGGCTCGCAACTGCCGGGAGATCGATTCGCACTCGCCCGCCAGATCCTCTGCTTGTTGTCGCGAGGCACTGAACTCCGGCAGCCTCTGCACTAACTGCAGCATCGAGCGTACTTCTCCGGCCGATCCACGTGCGATGTACAAGAAGTTCAGTAGCTCCGTAGTGCTTCCTCTCTCGAATCCTTCCGCAATGTTGTTGGAAATGGAAACCACTGCACGCTGCATCTGGTTTCTCAAATCACCCTTACCGCTGAACGCGTCTCGCTCCGTCACTTCAAAGATCGACACTGCCAACTTCACCGCCGCCTGCCAGACCGGAAGGTCCTCGAAGCGGCGGTATTTCATGGCCAGCTGCCTTTCGCATCGCAATCCGGAAGAATTTGAAATTTGAAATTTGAAATTTGAAATCTCAAATCTCAAATCTCAAATCTCAAATCTCAAATCTCAAATCTTCAGAGTGCCCAACCGTCTCACCCCGCCATCAGCAACCCAACCAGCACCAAAATCCCTACCGCCATCGCCAGTCCATAAAACTGCACCAGCCCGTTACCAGCTCCGCGAATCATCACTCCGGACCAGCCGGGAATGCGCCCCACAAAGTTCACGGTCGCATCGACAATATTGCGATCGATCCACGCGCTGACTTGCGCGATCAGCTCCAGCGGCCACACGATCACGCCCTGGTAGATCTCGTCGATGTAGAACTTGTTGTACGAAACCCCGCGGAACGGCTGCAGAATGGCCGCCATGGCGTTCAACTGCCGGCGATCCCCCAGGTACAGATACGCTGCGGCCCCGACGCCGATCAGGGCGATGATCGAGCTGATCAAGGCCACATCGGCATGGAACACACCCGGCTGGGCCGTGCTCTTCAGCCGTTCGATCGCCAGCGACGGGGTGGCCAGCAAAAAGGCCGGCAAGCTGGTGTGAAACAGCCCGCCCACCACCACGGCCGCCACGGCCAGCACGACCAGCGGTCCGGCCATGTTCATCGGCGACTCGTGCGCGTGATGCCCGGCTTCCTTGGGAATCCGTTCTTCGCCGCAGAAGGTGAGAAAGTACGCGCGGAACGTGTAGAAGGCCGTGAGCAAGGCGGTGAACACGCCCATGTAGTACAGCGTCTGATAAGCGGCCGCGCGCGGTCCGCCCAGGTGCACCAGTTCGTGGGCCGACCCCAGGATGGCGTCTTTGCTCCAGAACCCGGCCAGCGGAGGAACACCTGCCAGCGCCAGCGCGCCGGCCAGGAAGGTCCAGTGCGTATAGGGCATCAGCTTTCGCAGGCCGCCGAAGCGGGTCATATCGATGACCCCGCCCATGGCGTGCATCACGCTGCCGGCCCCCAGGAACAAGCAGGCCTTGAAGAAGGCGTGCGTGAACAGGTGGAACATGCCGGCCGTGATCCCGGCGGCCGTTCCCACGCCCAGGCCCAGAAACATGTAACCCAACTGGCTGACCGTCGAGTAGGCCAGCACGCGTTTCAGATCGGTCTGCGTAAGCGCGATCAGACCTGCCAACAGGGCCGTGAAGCCGCCGATGGAAGCCACCACCAGCCGCGCCGTTTCAGAGACCGCAAAGAACGGAGTGCATCTCGTCACCAGGTACACACCCGCCGTGACCATCGTGGCCGCGTGCATCAGCGCGCTGACCGGAGTGGGTCCTTCCATGGCATCGGGCAACCACACGTGCAGCGGGAACTGAGCACTCTTGCCGCAGGCGGCCAGCATCAGGCACAAACAGATGGCCATGGTCACGGTCTCTCCGCCAGCCATGTTGCCGCGGGCGCTCGAGAGCCGCATCTGCCCCAGCACACCTTGGCTAGCCACGGTCAGTTGCTCGCCCGGCGCAGGGTGTGTGTCGTGGAAGTTCAGCGTGCCGTAGTTGATCCAGATCAAGAACACGGCGATCGCCAGTCCCACGTCGCCGACACGGTTCACCAGGAAGGCCTTCATGCCGGCTGCCGCCGCCGAGGGCTTGGTGAACCAGTAGCCGATCAGCAGATAACTGCAGGCGCCGACCGCCTCCCAGAACACGTACAGCAGCATGAAGTTGCTGGAGGAGACCAGCATCGTCATCGAGAACACGAACAATCCCAGATAGACGAAGAACCGCCAGAAGCCGGGGTCGCCATGCATGTAACCGCCGGCATAGATCACCACCAGCGTGCTGACAAACGTGACCACGACCAGCATGACTGAGGTTAGCGCATCGGCTCGCAGGCTGACGTCGAGCGCCAGATCGAACGGTTTGGCCTCAGCCGCGGCGGGGTCTTGAACTTTGCCGCGCTCGGGGGCGTTCAGGTTGGGCTCGTGCGCCTGAGGAATCGTGGACCAGCGCCAGAGCGTCACGACCTTCTCGTAACCGACGCCGACTGGGCCATCGCTGGCCTTGGGCTCCACAGCTTCCCCGGGAGTTGCAGCCTCGTGCTCTCCGTGCGATTCGCCGTGAGTATCCGCAGCAGCGGCCAGGTCGGGAATCCAAGGGAGCGAGGCATCGTAGACGCGCATCAACAGCATCAAGCTGAGGACGAACGAGCAGGCTACGCCGGCAATCAACGGCCAGCGGCTGTTCTCGCCCAGCCACTTGCCGGCGACTGCGATCGTCAGCGCAGCGGCCAACGGCAGCGCCGGGATCAACCACATCAATGTCTCGGTCTCAAACATGCGTACGCTCGCGGGGCTGGTTCGGCCGATCGTTGTCGGGCTGGTCAAGTACGGGTTGAGGGGGCTCGATACCGGCTGGAATCAGGTGCGGCCAGCTGGGCGGCGCCAGCGTCGACTCGGGCACTGCCTGATCGACGTAGGGAGGTACCCCCTCTTCGCGGATCTGCTGCCAGAAGGTGATGTCGAGTGAGCCCGAGCGGCGGAACAGCACCATCACCAGGGCCAGCGCGATAGCGGCCTCGCAGGCGGCCACGGCGATCACAAAGATCGTCAAGATCTGCCCGCCCCAGTCGTTGTGATACCGACCGAAGGCGACCAGATTCACCGCCACGGCCTGCAGCATCATCTCGGCCGAAAGGAACATGACGATCATGTTTCGCCGGCTCAAGAAGCCCACCAGGCCGATGGCGAACAACATCGCCCCGACCAGCAGGTAGTGATTGAGTAGAACGTCCTCGGGCATGGGAGCGGCAGGGGCTAAAGTGAGGGACTAGGAGTGCGAGGCTGGAGACTCGGGACGCGGGCTAAGAGCCCTTCGACGGAACATGTTCCTTACTGTGGGCCACAATCGCGGTCGCTCCGACCAGGGCCACCATCAACAGCGTGGCGCCGATCTCGACCGATACCAGATGCCGCCCAAACAGCTCACCGCCGATCTGGGCCATATGCTCGTTGGCCAACATGACTTGCTCGCGATCGGCTTGGGTAGCCGGCGTCTGTAGCAACAGCCCGCCCAGCGTCATCGTCAGCACGCCGACCAGCACCGCGCCAGTGGCCGCGCTCAGCATCGGCTCCCAGCTCAAGCGGTCCGGAACCGAAGCCCCGGTCGGAGTGGCCAGCATCAACACAAACAGGAAAGTGACCAGGATCGCCCCGGCGTAGACCACAATCGTGGCCACTGCCAGAAACTGTGCCCCGGAGAACAGGAACAGCCCGGCCGTGCCCAGCAGCGTCATGCCGAACCACAGTGCACAGTAAACCGGGTTGCGGCTGGTGACCGTGGCCGCGGCCGAGACCAGTGTGACCGAGGCCAGGATCCAGAACACGGCGAGCACATCCAGCTTGCCTGCGCCCAGCTTGGCGCAGAAGAAACCGAGCGACAGGATGCCGATGATCGATCCGGCCGTGCGTCGGCGATTGCTCCCGGGAGGCAGCATCAGGTACATACTGATGCCCGCCAGGATCATGCCGATCAGATAGGGCCGCGCCATCAACAACGACGTGCCCTTCGAGAACCATTCAGCAGCGGCGAACAGAGCCATGCTTAGTGTCCCCCGCTCTTGCCGTGCCCGGCGTGCGATTCCACCTTGCCGTGGGCGCTGGGCGAATCCGAACCGCCGCCCCCCGAGGGGCTTGTCGGCGTGGCGTACTGCCGCGACTTCATCGGCTCGGCATCCTTGGTCTGGTCGTACACGCTCAGCAGCTTCTCTTTGTCGAAGATCATTTCTTCGCGGCTGCGGCCCGTCAGGTCGAACATGCTCGTCAGCTCGATGGCGTCGACCGGGCAGGCCTCTTCGCACATGCCGCAGAAGATGCAGCGCAGCTCGTCGATGACGAACGACTGCGGGTATTTCTCGCGATCTTCCCAGGGGCTTTCGGTGCCGATGATGTCGATGCAGTGGGCCGGACAAGCGGTGGCGCACAGGAAACAGGCCACGCACTTCACGCGGCCCTGTTCGTCCTTATTCAAGCGATGCACGCCGCGATAGATCAGCGGGTTGCCGATTGTGGGCCGCTCTTCAGGGAAGCTGACGGTCACCTTCGGCGAGAACATGTGCCGCGTGGTGATCTTCAGCCCCTGCATGATCAGCGGGATATACAGGCGGTCTCCCAAGCTGAGCTTAGGCTCTTCCACCCAACTGATACTGGGATCATCGGTTTTCATACGTCACTCGTTTCTTGTCTCGCCTGAACTATCGTGTCTTCGCCAGGGCGACTTCGGGTTCCAAAGGCGCGGTGGCCGGTGCGGCCTTCTCTCGGCCAGTGGCTGTGGGGCTGAACATGGCCGTGACCACCAGCGATCCGATCATCGCCCCCCAGCCGACGACCGCGTGAATGACGGTCTGGCCCGGGGCAAACTCAACCAAAAAGGCCGTGATGATCAGGTTGACCAGACCCAGCGGCAGCATCACCTTCCACGCCCGATCCATCAGTTGGTCGAAGCGGAAGCGGGGCCAGCTCCAGCGGATCAGCATGATCAGCACGATCACCAGCAGCACCTTGATCAGCAGCACGCCGATGCGGATGGCGGCATAGACGGGACCGACCGTTTCGGTGGCCGGACCTGTGAGGCCCGGAAAGTGCCAGCCTCCCAGGAACAGAATCGCCAGCAGAAAGGCGGCCGTGATCATGTGGATGAACTCGGCCGACAGGAAGCAGGCCAGCTTCATGCCGGAGTATTCGGTGTGGTAGCCGCCGACCAGTTCCTGCTCGCACTCGGGCAGGTCGAAGGGCAGACGGGCCGCTTCGGCCAGAGCGGCCACGAAGAACACAATCATCCCCAGCGGCTGAATGAACGCGTTCCAACTCAAGCCGTGCGATTGGGCCAGGATAATCTCATCGAGCCGTAGCGAACCGCTGACCAGCACCACGCCCAGGATGCCCAGGCCGAGCGGGATTTCGTACGAGATCAACTGGGCACTGGCCCGCAGTCCGCCCAAGAAGCTGTATTTGCTGTTGCTGGCCCAGCCGCCGACGATCACGCCGTACACGGCCAGTCCGCTCATGGCGAACATAAACACCAGGCCCACGTCGAGCCCCGGCGCCACGACCATGTCGATGACGTAGTTCTTGTCCCCCCAGGGAATCGAAACCGCCCCGAACGGCACGACCGCCATGGCCAACAAGGCCGAGGCCATGATCAGCACGGGGGCCAGGTAATAGGCCACGCGGTCCACATGCCCCGGCGTGTACTCCTCTTTGAAGAGAAACTTCAAACCGTCGGCCAGCGGCTGACCCAGACCGGCCATCTTGAAGTCGGTGAGGGGAATGCCCACGCGGTTGGGGCCCCGGCGATCCTGAACCCAGGCGGCGATGCGCCGCTCGAGCAGCACCAGATAGGCCACGCCCGTCATCACCCCGCCGATGAGGATGCCGATTTTGATCAGGGCTTCGATGACGAGGTAGATCATGCGTCGGGTGAGCTAGTGAGGAAGGTAACGCGGGCGAGACGGTCGATGCAGTTTGGGTTGCTTCGGTCAGGTCGCCGCCAACTGGTTCACGCGGAGATTCACGCCCACATCAGGAACGCCGGCCGAGACGGCATCGAAGTAAGGAATCACGTGCGCGACTTCGGTCAGCACGTCGGTTGCCTTGTACAATCCCTTGCGACCGAGCATGTACTGGTAGACGCTCCCCTCGGGGCGAACCCCGGCCGGAGCGCGGCAGGCCCAGCGGAAACTCTGTAGGCGATCGCCGTGATTGACAAACGAGCCGTCGCGCTCGGCAAACGTGGTGGCCGGCAGCACGTAGTGGGCCCGCTCCGACAACGGAGAATTGAACAGGTCCTGCACGACCAGCGTGCTGAGCTTGTCGAACCGCGCGGCGGTGGCCGCATCGATCCAGTCGCCCGTCGGGTATCCGCCGGCGACCCAGACTGCGCGGAAGGCGCCGCTGTCGAGCTTGCCCAGGAACTCGCCGAACTCCAGGATGCCGTCGAACCGCTTCACGATCTCGGCCACGCCCTTTTTGTTGGGGCACTTCTCGGCGCGAATCGTGAAGCCGCTCTTGAACTTCTCATCTTGCCCGACAACGGGGACGTGCCCCAGCGCCACCACCGCTTTGGGATCGAGCTGGCGAGCCAGCGTTCCCAGCAGGTAAGCCTCTTCGACCGTCAGGAACGGAGATAGAACGACGGCCAGCTTGCCGACCGAGGGCTTCTCGGGCGAAATCGCCAGCTTCTCGCGCAGTTCGCTGAAGAGCAGGGTCCAGTCCATGGCCGTCCAACCGACGAGGGCCGCGCCGTTGCCGTTGGATTCGGCATGGGCCACGCCCGACGGGACCGGGCTGGTCCCCTTGGCATCGGCCGCGCGACGCCAGGGTCCAGCGATTCGCTCGGGACTGTTGGCATGATGGAAGCCGTACCGGCCTTCGTCGCACATCCACCACTGATTGACGTGCGGGTTCTCGCGCGGCTTGAGCCGGTAGACGGTCCCCTGGTTTTCTTCGGTCCAGATCGAGCAGCCGGTGGAGCAGCCGTTGCAGACTCCCTCGTGGCTCTTCATGAACCAGACGCGCTGCTTGTACAAGAAGTCCTTGTCGCCGAGCGCACCCACGGGGCACAGATCGACCACGTTCCCCGACAGCTTGTTGGCCAGGGGATAGCCGGGGAAGACGTCGATCTCTTCATGCGAGCCGCGGTTCACCACCATCAGCTCGGCGTCGCCGGCGATCTCGCGCGTGAAGCGGACGCAGCGGGTGCACATGACACAGCGGTCGACGAACAGGGTGACGGTGTCCCCCATGTCCCGCCGGCGGCTATGGAACGGCTGGATATCGGCGCGGCGCTGTTCCTGGCCGTACTTGAAGTGGTAGTCCTGCAGATTGCACTCGCCGGCCTTGTCGCAGATGGGGCAATCGATCGGGTGATCGATCAACAGGGCCTCTTCCACGAAGGCGCGGCTCTGCTCGACCTTGGGCGTGTTCGTCAGAAAGACCGTGCCGGCCTTGGCAGGCGTCTGACAGGCGGGCACGACCTTGGGAACCATCGAGATCGCGCCGGTCTCGGGGTTCTTGGTGCCGGTCTCGACCAGGCACATGCGGCAACTGGCAACGACGGCCAGGCCCGGGTGCCAGCAGTAATGCGGCACTTCAATGCCGGCGCGGGCGGCTACCTGAATGCCGTTCAGGCGTTCGTGGTCGCCGACCTCCACTTCGATTCCGTCTACCAGCACAATGCCCATCGTAGAAAATCCTATGGTCCCAGAGGCTGGGAACGCTTCTGGCTAGAAGCAATGTTTTTGAACTCGCGTCGAACCCCACCGGGGTTCCAAACCTGCAACTCTTCCTAGTGGACCCCCAGCGTCACGAGCGCCTGGACGGCTTCCTTCACCTGGTAACCGTTCGGATTCGTCCGCTTAATGTACTCTTCAAACTCGCCGCGGAACTTGTTAATCGCGTTCTTGATTGGCCAGGCCGCACCGTCCGCCAGGCCACAGATCGTCGTGCCGGGCATGATGCCGATCGTGTTGCCGATTTCCAGCAGCAGTTCCAGATCCTGCAATCGGCCCTTGCCCGCGCGGATCCGCTCCATCATCCGCAGCGACCAGGCGGTCCCTTCGCGGCAGGGGGTGCACTGACCGCAGCTCTCGTGCGCGAAGAACCGGCACGAGTTGTACAGGAAGTCGATCATGCTGGTCTGATCGTCCACGACCACGACGGCCGCGGTTCCCAGACCAAGACAGCCCACCTTGCCCGGGCCGTTGAAGTCGAGCTTGGTGTCGAGTTCTGCCGCGGTCAGCAGGCCCATGCTGATCCCGCCCGGGATGGCTGCCTTGGCTTTGCGACCCTTCCAGACCCCTCCACCTTGATTCTCGATCAGCTCGCGGCAGGTGATCCCCAGCGGGGCTTCGTAGCAGCCCGGCTTGTTGATGTGCCCCGAGATGCAGTACAGCTTGGGGCCGTAGCTGCCCGGGTCGCGCGGGTTGTTGGGATCGGCCGGCGTCCCCATCGATTTGAACCATTCGACCCCGCGGTTGATGATGTGCGGAACGCAGGCCATCGTTTCGATGTTGTTCACGACGGTCGGCTTGCGGAAGGCGCCCTCGATGGCCGGAAACGGCGGCTTGATGCGCGGCCAGGCCCGCTTGCCTTCCAGGCTTTCGATCAGGCCGGTCTCTTCACCGCAGATGTAGGCTGCCGCTCCGCGATGCAGGTAGATATCGAGCGAAAAATCCTTCCCCAGGATGTTCTTCCCCAGGTAACCGGCGGCATAGCACTCGTCGATCGCCTGCTGCAGCCGCTTGAACGAGTTGGGGTACTCGTAGCGAACGTAGATATAAGCGGTGCTGGCCTTGGTGGCGAAGCACCCGATGATGATCCCCTCGATCACCTGGTGGGGATCCTGCTCCATCAGAATGCGGTTGTTGAACGTCCCCGGCTCGCTCTCGTCGGCGTTCACGCACATGTAGATCGGGCCGGGATGATTCGCCGGCAGGAACGACCACTTGGCGCCGCAGGGAAAGCCCGCCCCGCCGCGTCCGCGCAGACCGCTGGCCTTGACCGTGTTGATGACATCGGTCGGGCTCAGGTCGGCAAACACCTTCTTCAGGGCCGTATAGCCCCCGCTCGATTCGTACACCTTCAAGGTGTGGCTATCGGGCTTGTTGATGTTGGCCAGCAGGACGGGTTCGAATTCAGCCACAGGCTTCCTCTCGATCTGAAATTTCAAATTTGAGATTTGAGATTTGAGATCTCAGATTCGGTTTCGCAGCGAGGTCTTCTTCCATTTCAAATCTCAAATTTCAAATCTGAGATTCGCGAGTCTCTCTAACCCTTCTTCTCGGCCACGAACTTCTCGGCCGATTCCATCGTCATATCCTTGTACAGCGTCTCTCCCGCCAGCATGCACGGGGCAAAGTCACACGCCCCCAGGCACTCGGCCGGCTCGATCGTCAGCTTGCCATTGGCCGTGGTCCCGCCGGGGGGCACGCCGGCCTTCTTGCACATGTGCTCGATCATCTCGTCGGCGCCGCGCAGGGCACAAGCGATCGAACGGCAGACCCACGCGCGGGTCTCGCCGTGCGGGGCATCCTGCTTGAAGAAGTTGTAGAACGACAGCGTGTCCTGCACTTCGGCCGGCGCGAGCTCGAGCAGCTTGGCGATCTCGATCACCGCCCGCATCGGCACGTGACGCAGCTTCTCGTTCACCAGGTGCAACGCGGGCAGCGTGACCGCCTGCTTGCTGGGATATCGCGGAAAATACGCCTGAATGGCCGCGATCATGTCGTCGGTCAGCACGCGCTCTTCGGGGGGCATTGGCTTGATCATGGGCTATCGATCCAGCTCCGCGGCAATGATGTTCAGACTGCCCAGCACCGCCACCACGTCCGACAGGGTGTGGCCTTGGATCAGGTGCGGGAAGGTCGCAAAGTGAATGAACGACGGCGGCCGACAACGGGCGCGATAGGCGGTGTCGCTGCCATCGCCCACGATATAGAAGCCCAGCTCGCCGTTGGGGGCTTCGATGGCGCTGTAGACTTCTTCGTTGGGGACCTCGAAGCCGCGATTCGACATCGACAGCTCAAAGTGCGAGATCAAGCCTTCGATCGTCTGATAGACCTGCTTCTTATCAGGCAGCGCGGTCCGCTCGCCAATATTTACGCTGTACGGGCCGGCCGGCAGATTTTCGAGCGCCTGGCTGATGATCTTCAGGCTCTCGCGCAGCTCGGCTTGCCGCACCAGGTACCGGGCGAAGCAGTCGCCGGCCGTCGCGCAGCAGACTTTGAAGTCGAAGTCTTTGTAGGCCAGGTAGGGCTCGTCCTTGCGCAGGTCGCGGGCCACTCCGCTCGCCCGGGCGACCGGCCCGGTGCAACTGCGGCTCAAGGCCTCGGCCTTCGTCAGCACGCCGATCCCCTTCGAGCGCTCCACGAAGATGCGGTTGTGATTCAACATCCGCTCGACGTCGTCGATCGTCTTGGGGAACGTCTTCACAAAGGTGCGGATCTTCTCGATCACCAGCGGGGTGATGTCGTACATCAACCCGCCCACGCGTGTGTAGCTGGTCGTGAAGCGGGCCCCGCACAGCGTCTCGAAGATGTCGTACAGCACTTCGCGCTGATAGAAGGCGTACAGGAACGTGGTGAACGCCCCCGTGTCGAGCGCCACCGCGCCGTTGCACAGCAGGTGATCGCTGATGCGGGCCAGCTCGCAGATAATCGTGCGGATGTACTGGGCCCGCTTGGGCAGCTCGAGCCCCAGCAGTTTCTCGACCGCGCAGTGCCAAGCCACGTTGTTGGCTAGCGGCGAGATGTAGTTCATCCGGTCGGTGACCGTGACGTACTGATTGTAGTCGAGGTGTTCGCCGATCTTCTCGAAGCCCGAGTGCAGATAGCCGATGTCGGGGATCGCTTCGCGGACGATCTCGCCGTCGAGCTTCAGCACGATCCGCAGCGTGGTGTGCGTGGCCGGATGCTGAGGGCCGAAGTTCAGCGACCATTGATAGTCGTGCTCGGGGGCGGATTCGCCCAGGAGCGTCGGTCGCGTCATCGTGGGAATCAAAGGCATGGCGTCTCCCGCATCGATCGGCAACTGGCCGATCAGCCGCGGTCTCGTGAGAGGACCGGGAAGTTATGCCGCTCGCCGCGCCCTTGCAGCGGATAGTCTTTCCGCAAGGGATGGGCCGTGAACTCTTCGGGCAGCAGAATGCGACGCAAATCGGGATGGCCGGTGAACTCGATGCCGAACATGTCGAAGCACTCGCGCTCGAGCCAGTTGGCTCCTTGCCACAGCGGCACGGCCGAGGGGATATTCAGATCGGGCTCGTTCACAAAGGTCCGCAGCGCGATCCGTTCGTTGGTCACGCTGTTGGCCAGTTGATGCACCAGACCAAAGCGATCCACCGCGTCGCGATAGCCCAGGTAATCGACGCAGGTCACGTCGATCAGCAGGTCGAACGAACGCTTCGTCTTCAGCAGTTCCAGCACCTGAAACAACTGATCGCGCGGCACCACCACGCGGGTCTCGCCCCGGAACTCCGAGACGGTCAGCTTGCCCAGCAGGGCTTCGAGTGCATCGAGCGTTGCCTTGTCGGTCATACGCGCAGTCCCATCTGCTTGGCGGGCGGGGGAGTTACCACCGGCAGCTCCAGCAGCGGGCGGGGACGCAACTGGCGGCTGGCCACGTTGAACTCGTCGCCGTTGATGGTGCCACCCTTTTGGATCTTGTCCTGCAGATCGATGATCCCCTGGATCAACTGCTCGGGACGCGGCGGGCAGCCCGGGATGTACATGTCGACCGGAATGAAGCGGTCGATCCCCTGCACCACGCAGTAGGTGTCGAACACGCCGCCGGTGGAGGCACAGGCCCCCATCGAGATGCACCACTTGGGCTCGTTCATCTGCTGCCAGATCCGCTGCAGCACGGGCAGCATCTTCATCGCCACGCGGCCGGCCACGATCATCAGATCGCACTGCCGCGGCGAGAAGCGGAACACCTCGGCGCCGAAGCGAGCGATGTCGTGCTTGCTGGCGCCGGTGGCCATCAGCTCAATGCCGCAGCAGGCCGTGGCAAAGGGCATCGGCCACAAGCTGTTCTTGCGGCACCAGCTCGCCAACTCGTCGAGCTTCGACACCACGACGTTTTCTGGAACCTCTAGCGCCATTGAAACACCCCCTTCTTCCAGTCGTAGACAAGCCCGACCGTGAGCAAGGCGATAAACACCATCGTGCCGGCGAACACCAGTCCGCGGCTCTCGACCACACCGCTTTCTACGGCTTTGTCGATTCCCAAAGCGGGCTTGCGTGCAGCCTCGCTGGAAGGAACCGGCAGCGGCTTGGCGACCGGATCGGCCGCGGTCGTTGCGCCTGGTTCCGCCGTCGAGACCGCCACGGCTTGCGTGGCCGACACATGATGGGCCGGCCGCATGGCTACCGCCCAGGGATAGAGGAACAGCAGTTCCACGTCGAACACCAGGAAGGCGATCGCCACCAGGTGAAAGCGGACATCGAACCGGCGACGCGTGTCGTGGATCGGATCCATGCCGCTTTCATACGGCATGGCCTTCACGTCTCCCGGTCGCTTGGGACCGAACAGGCTGCCGATGATCGGCATGCCAGCGGCCATGGCCGTGGCCACCGCAGCGAATAGAAAGACGGGGACCGCCGCGTATTCCAAAGTCGACCCGTCAACAGGGGTTACGTGCCCTGCGGGGGTGGCCGCGATGGCGGTCGTCGTCGCAGTTGTAGCGCCGGCGTCTCCATCCTGGGCCGCGCCGTCGCTTCCCTTCTGGGTTTGCATGCTGGCTCGCGTAAAGTGGGCCGACTTCGTGAATCGTTTCACAAAGGGTGGCCAAAGGAAACCCCGACCCCCGTCGCAGACAGGTGGTCGAGGCGTGTCATTCTGCGTCAACTTTTACCGGCAACCTACCGTCCCGAGCAGCCTATCGGTTGAGGCGCGACTGGTCAAGCAACAGGGGCTTTTGAGATCGCTCCTTGGCCGCCGCCAAGTGCCAAACCCCTGCTCAGGAGGGGTCGGTCTCAATCGTCCCTCCCTTGGGGAGTTGTCTCGCAGCGGAGTGGCATGCTAAATAAGCGAAATTAAAATTCAAATCAGAGTAACAACGAACTGTTTCTATTGTATAATGCGAGTAGATACCCAATAGTGCTTCCATACCCAAGGGGCGGGCGATTTGGCAGGCGACCCCGAATGGGTCCCGGCGATTATTCAGGGGTAAAGCGAAGCGACACCCCCGGACGCAAGGGAGATAGGCTCTTCGACCCCGGAGGGGTCGTAGCCGGAATGGGCAGCGCCGGCGCTTGGGTGCCAACCCGCAAAGTTACATCGTCCATGTGTGAAGGGGCGCGTTCAACCCGCAAAGTTACGCGCTGAACTCAGCGCCGGCGCTGAGGCGCCAATCCGCAAAGTTACATCGTCCGTGTGTGAAGGGGCGCGTTCAACCCGCAAAGTTACGCGCTGAACTCAGCGCCGGCGCTGAGGCACCAACCCGCAAAGTTACATCGTCCGTGTGTGAAGG